>Ga0265338_10000369_pt1 | contig 80795 bp, 124 predicted proteins | sample 42126metaG_FD_193579 | JGI IMG/M metagenome (GOLD analysis project Ga0265338, IMG submission 193579) | Rhizosphere microbial communities from Carex aquatilis grown in University of Washington, Seatle, WA, United States - 4-21-26 metaG | ecosystem: Host-associated > Plants > Roots > Rhizosphere...
GCGTAGGCAGCGGACGCTGCCTACGCTGCCTACGCTGCCTACGCTGCCTCCGCTGCCTACGCTGCCTACGCTGCCGACTCTGCCTCCGCTGCCGACGCTGCCGACGCTGCCTCCGCTGCCTCCGCTGCCTACGCTGCGAAAGTGCGCGAGCAATACGGCGATCTGCTGCGGCAGAAAGCCCTCGAAGCATTGGATGCCGTTTTAGCGATATGAGGGCTTACATCACCCTTGCCTTTGTGGAGATAGCCTAGATGGGTGGTTACGCTCTGGACGCAACAACGCGGGCCTTTGCGGCCTCGTTGCAAGGCTTGCAGGTTGCCAATCCGCTTCGTGGCTTGCGCTTACCGCAGACGCAACAGAGCCCGCGCTTTATGGCACGGGCCCTGAAGGCGGCGACCTTCTCGGTGCTAGAGAGGGGCATTTATAGGCAGACCTCCTCCCAGGGCTCCAATCCACCCGCCGCGATGGTTTCACGGATCTCGGCGCGTTCCGCCATGAGCTTCTGGACGAGTGGTTCCGGGGCTCCCGTTTCGCGGAGAACCGCCAAGTGATGCGCGTCGGTCTGGTTATGCTCGAAGCGGGCCTTCGTGGTGTTGGGGTAGGTTTCAGGCTTTCCCGAGCAGTTACAGGTGAGGGTTGCTGGCTGTGAGTTCTTCATGTCTCCATGTTACTGTAACCAGGGGCAGAATGTCAAGCCCTGTGATCCGCGTCGTGAGTTTATTTTGCGGCCTGGGCGGCTGGGATATGGGGCTATACGCCGCCGCGGATGCGCTAGGCATCGAGGTAGAGGTCGTGGCCGCTTACGACTCTTGGCCGAAAGCGGTTGAGGTTTACAACGCCAACCTCCCGCATCCCGTGGCCGAGGTGCGCGACCTCAAGCAGGTGCAGCGCGAGGACTTGCCGCCGCACGACCTGGTGATCGGCGGACCGCCTTGCCAACCGTTCTCGATGGCGGGGAAGCGCAAGGGCCACGATGACGAGCGCAACTGCCTGCCCGACTTCCTGCGGCTGGTGGGCGACTCTCCCTACGTCATGGAGAACGTGGTGTCGCGGCTGATTAACGCGCCCTGGAGCGAGAAGTTATGTGCGGCAGACTTTGGGGATGTCACCTCGCGCAAGCGTTGGTTCTACTCAAACTACTTGCTGCATATTCTGCCGACGCCCGGGCCTCGCCGCATCCGCGATATACGCGACCACGCCGAAGATGAGCGCGTGCTCGTAAAGCGCGGAGTCTGTAAGGCTGGAAAGCACGGACACTACGACTCCTACGACTCCCTCGACTCCCTATCCGCACACTCATGGCACGGGCACGACATACGGGGCAGCGGGAAGCTGTTACCGATTGGGCACAAAGCGATTTGTGGCGAAGCCGGTGTGCTTGGTAGTCTAACACGCACGCATCATCACGGGTCGAAGAACGATGGCTACGGGCAACCCACCAAGGACGTTTATTTACGGCTCGGGCTACGCGGCAACTCGGCCTCGGCCTCGGCCTCGGCCTTCGAGGATGATGAAACGCTCGGCTCGGTTTTGGCAAACTCTTTTCACGGAAACGAAGCATCAAAACTGGTCGGATGCCGCAACCCATCGCTCCTGGAGATGGCGCGAGCGCACAGCATCCCTGATACGTTCGATTGGTGCGGCGCAACTAAGAGCGATCGCGGAAAGATGATCGCAAATTCCGTGCCCTGCGGTATGGCCGCCGGCGTATCTTCTGCGATTCTCCGCGCTCTCACCGGAAAGGTAGCCGCATGAACCTCGCCACCCTCTTTGCCGTCCTCATACTTGCGGGATGCCGATGAACTACCGATGCGTTGTGATTGACCCGCCTTGGCCCGAGCGTGGAGCTGGGAAGGTGAAGCGTGGCGCTGACCGCCATTACGCGCTGCTCTCGGTCCAGCAAATCGTTGAACTGCTGGAAGAAGAGATCGAACCGAAACTTGCGCCGGACTGCCACTTATGGCTTTGGACGACGAACAATTATCTCGAAGCGGGGCTTCTCGTCATCAAAAAACTAGGCTTTCGGTACGTCACGAATCTTGCTTGGGTAAAAGACCGAATCGGGCTAGGTCAATACTTGCGCGGCCAGCACGAACTCTGCCTGTTCGCTGTTCGCGGCGAGGCGATGATGCCCGAGCACCGCACGACGCCGAGCGTTCTCTTTTGCCCCAAGGGGCCTCATTCGATGAAGCCTCAACTCGCGTTCGACTCGATTACGAACGTAAGCCCCGCTCCAAGGCTTGAGGTTTTCTGCCGAACGAAACGGCCCGGCTGGGATGCGTGGGGCAACGAGGTTGAGGATACGCTGCTAACGATCGGAGAGTCCGCACGATGACACGCCTACTCTTGGTGCTGCTCCTCACCGCCTGCCAGCCCTTTCTGCAGATTCCACCGCAATGCGGTGTGGACGTATCGCCCAGCAACTGCGCGAGCGAGAGGGGTGCGCGATGAGTGAGGTTTGCAAAAACTGCCACGGCGCAGGTTTCACCTGGGAGGCCGACTGTTACGACGACGGGTCGCTCTCTCGTTCCCTCTCAGCCGAACCATGCACCGAGTGCGCCCCACCCTCCACCTCAAGCGAAAGTGAAAGCGATGAGTAAAGCAGACACACCGTTGACGGAACGAGTGATTGACGCGATAGAAAGCCTGGAGTGCGCTTCGGTGCGTCTACGAGAAGGCGTAGAAGGGAAGGGGCAATACCTCGGCAGCGCAGACGCGTGCGACCGCGCCGTATCCGTTCTTCGCGCCCTCCAATCAACGCTCGATAGACTCTCTGAGCCTGGGGAGGGGTGTCGTGGGTGCGGCGGCATCATCGGACCGTATTGCGTAGAGTGTGGTGAAGCCGCCGCACAGCAACAAGCGGGTAGTCCCAAGAAGAAAAGTGAGGAATGAAACGTGAGTGACTCGCGCAAGAAAACGCCGATTCACGGCATCTGCACCTACAAGCCTGGCGAAATGAAGTGGTGGCGTAATCGTGTTGCGCGTGTGCTGCGCCGTTTGGCAAAGCTCGACCCCGAGAATGCCCCGACATCAAAGAACGTCGTGGAGCGATGGAGCGCGCCAGACGACGGTAAGATTTACGACCCTGGTTGGGCGAAAGGGCTTCGCAAATGAGCAGAACCAACGCCCCCTACACCTCCGAGGACCTTGCTGCGCTCCCGAAGATTGCGGAGCGGTTGCGTGAGTTGCCCCCCGTTTTCGCGACTTCCCATGTCCCGATTCTGAACTGCTTTAAGACGCGACGTTGCCGGGACTGTAAAGAACGGCTTATCGCCGCCGACGCGCTTCTCAAGGCACACGCTGAGATAGTGAGGTTGCAGGGGTGAAGATTATTGGAACGCCGTGCCCCTATTGCGGAGGCACTCGCGGATGCGACCGAACTTGCAACGACTGCGGGCGAACGTCGTGACTAATCAAAGCCGCTTTGGAGGGCAAATAATGGCTGCTGATTTAGTGGAGCAGTTCAGCGATGAAGAGATTGACGGCGACCTTCGCGTCCTGGCAAACACCTCTGCCTGCGTTGACCTCGGGGACGCGCGACCGTATCTAAAGCGTGTCCTCGCCACGATAGACGACCGCGACCGCGAGATTGCAGAGTTGCGGCATCAGCTAGACAAAACCGCCATCCTCGGCTTGCGTCTGTGTGACGAACGGGATGCGGCCATTCGCCGCGCCGAACGCTTTAAGCGAAGGTCCCACGACGCAAACGCCACCATTGCAGAGTTGCGGCAGCGTGAGAGGGCGGTGCTCCTGAAAATGCAAACGATTCTCGCGTTTTGCGATGCGGCGGACGGAGCAGCCCCCGAAGATTGCTGGATGACCGTAGACGAAATCAGAATCAAGGCCCGCGAGGCGCTTAACCTTTTGAGCGACGCCATACTCGATAAGGCCCCAACAGAAGCGAAGGCCGAACCCAGTGGGTACCATTCGTGCGACGGTGCTTGCTGCGAGAAAGTACCAGGCAAATACTGCGCCGACGACGACTGCAACTGCGGAGCGGCTGGCAACCATGCAGCAGAAACGAAGGCCATGGAGGGAGAGCGATGAGTGAGATTTGCCCGCAACCGTGTATCGACATCCCCTGCGCGAACGTGAGGGCCGCGAAATGAGTGTGAAGCCGCCGCCGCAAGATGAAGATGGGTTGGCCGCAGAACGCCATCGAACGAATAGGGCGCGTTTACCGGAGCGCCTTCGGTGCGGGATGGTCCTTCCCACCGCACAGCTAGAGCAACTGCTCAACGAAGGCGCTGACGAGATCGAACGCCTGCGCGATGCGTATTTAGAGTTGCGTCACGATACCGCTCCCTCAACCACCAGCAACTGCGCGAGCGTGAGGGGTGCGCGATGAGTGAGCCACGATGCGATGAGTGCGACTCACCAAACAACGTAATGACCGCGATCTCCGACAATATTTGGATTTGCGTGGAGTGTGGCGACCGTATAGAAAGGGAGATCGAACGAATGCGGGACGGCTACCAATCTCCACCCTCCACCATAGAGAAGCCGTCTAGCGGAGGTAAAGCAGAGTGAGCAAAGCAGACACACCGCAGCCGTTGTCGCCGGAAGAAGTCGAAGCGATACACCGCTGGCCGACCCGCGTGACCGTAAGCGGCGAAGGGCGCGTGCCAGATGCCCGCTCGATAACGATGGACGAACTTTGGTGGGTGCGCATCCTCGCCACCATCGACAACCTCCAATCAACGCTCGATGGACTCTCTGAGCCTCGGACAAGCGATATGATGGTTCGTGTACGCGGCGACAAGACCGGCGTCCGCATCGAGGAGTACGACTCAGACGGCGTTATTCAAGACTTCGTGTTTACTCCTATAGAGGGTGAGCGATTCGCGAAAGAGATGTCTAAGGCGGCGCACGTTGCCGCGCACGCCAAACAAGCGTTGACTGACGCCGAAGCCTCGGGCGCGCATTACTACGCGCCAGCCCTAGCCGCCGCACAGCAACAAGCGGGTAGTCCCAACAAGAAAAGTGAGGAATAGAAACGTGATTAGGTTTTTCGCCCGCGTGTTTTGCGGGATTTTCGGGCACCGTTACGGCCTCGCGCCGGGGTATCCATCCGCAACAGACGACCGCATTTACGAGTGCAAGACTTGGGGTTGTCGGGATTGGCACGGATGAGCAACACCAACGCCCCCTACACCTCCAAGGCCCATTTTCATATCGTAGCGGGACCCGAGTCCCAGTTCGTTTCGTCGCCCATCGCGACGTTGCGTAAAGCAAGGAATCGTTTAGTGGCGGTAAAAAGCCCGAAACATATCGTTGAGTGTAGCGCCGCCACAAGGGCCGATTTCTGCGAAAGCGTTTTTGACGGTTCTATTCTTCGAGCGAAGGTGGTTACATGAGCTACACCTCCGAGGACCTTACTGCGCTCCCGAAGATTGCGGAGCGGTTGCGAAACAATATGCCGCACAATCATATTGGCGACCCCGCTGGACTGGGCGACCCGATTCTCTACTGCACAAGTTGTTGCGAAAGGCGCGAAGCCGCATCCGCGCTACTCAAGGCACACGCTGAGATAGTGAGGTTGCAGGGGCGGCTAACGAGCGTTACCGCGTTCGCTGATAGATGGGACGCAGACGGCGTGATAGGCACAGCCGAGTGGTGTGAACTGCGCCAAACCGCAAGCCGCTTGGAGGGCAAATAATGCATGAAATGACGCTTCGTTATATTGCGGGATTCTCGCTATTGGTAGCGGTTCTGTTGGCGCTATTTTGCCCCGTAATAGCCCAGGCACTATGGATTTTGAAGAAACGTTTGGACGCTCATAGCCTACAAAAAAGCGCAAGGTATTCTCCACCCAAAGACGACCCGCGCTTGGAGGGCAAATAATGGCTGCTGATGAGTTTTGTAATCCGAAGAAGTTTTTATGGTGGACGTACTCGGCCCACGACTGGCAAGATTTTCAAGGCATGAACTGGGATTTGCCCGGCTATTCCCGCTGTAGACTATGCGGAAAGGAGAGCCGATAAATGGCTGCTGATTACGCCTACGCCTGGAAGAATGGCCCGCGATGGGCCTTTGAGTTTCTACGCTACCGCAAAGGGCGCGGCATTAGTTACGGTATGGCGGTGTTGGGATTCTTGCGAACACTTTGGCTGACGCTCGTCTGCGGTCATATCTGCGAAGCCTGTCAAGAGTGTGGGCGAGCGTACCTGCTTTGGTGGGCACCGGACGACCTTTACGCCACGGTTACGGGACTAGAGAAGCGCGGCGGCTCTTATTCTCCTGGACTCTTTTGCCTCGACTGTTTCGACCGCAAGGCTAGGCGCAAAGGGATTCACCTTCGCTGGAAACCGGAGGCTTGCAAATAATGGCTGATGATTTAGTGGCGCGGCTGGAAGCCGTTGCGGAGCGTATAGACTTTATCGCGCCCGGGATGGCGGGTTGGGACGACATGACGGAAGGTAAGATATGCCGTAAAGCCGCCATCGAGATTGCAGAGTTGCGGCAGCAGCGCGACCATGCAATAGACGAAGGCAACGCAACGTCTAAACTTTACGCAGAGTTGCGGCAGCGTGAGAGGGGCCTGCGCCGAGAGCGGATTACAGGCAAAGAATACGTCGAAGCGTCAGAAGCCATTTTGACTGAACTTAAGTACCAGGATAGTCTTGAGCGCAGAACAGACGATGAGGCCAAAGACGTTCCGGGATTTCTCACTCTGCTCCGGCGGTACACCCGCATAGTTGAAGACTCTTGGTCTGATAATCCTGGGACCCCGCAAGAAGATGGCTCCGTACAGGTGGAGCAGGCGTTACACGGATTGCGAAAACTAGCGGCCATTTGTGTTCGAGCCATGATATATAACGGCATACGAGCCCGCGACATACTCGATGAGGCCCCAACAGCATGAGTAACACCTTTCTCCGCGCTCTCGACCACGGTGGCGAACCGAGCGATGCGGAAGTGGAAGCCTTCATTGTCGTCGCAAAGCGACGGGAGAACATTGCATGACCGACGGCCATAAGATCGGCGCCGAGATCGAAGCCATACTCAAGAAGCACGTCGGAAAGTTAATCAGCGCGAGCGAGCACGACGTTCTCAAAGCACGCATCCGCGACGAAGTGCTCGACTATCTTCGCGGGCATTACACGCCGATCAACTTCGGCGCCAAAACCCTCGACGACGTGGACGTAACGTTCAATAACGATCCGGCGGTACTCGCGGCGGGCGTGCTCGATCTCCGGTTCGTGCCGGCGACCGAACGCGGCCGCCAATGGCTCGCGTCGTTAATGGCGCAGGAGGGCGGCAAGACGACCGAGTAAATCCACGGAAATCAGTAGTGCCGCCCGAAAGGGTGTGAGCCAAGGGAGACCGACGTGGACGGCGACGATCAACCGACGAGCAATCGTTCATCATTGGACGACGCGAGCTCGTTTTACGACCTAGACCATTCGTGGAAAGGCACCAAGCTCCCAAGCGGCGGCGGCATCGACGCCTTCTTCGCCCCCCTGGTCAAACAGCACAACGACGCCCTGGCCGACGAAATGAAGCGCCAGGGCGTTTCGCGTCCCGAGGATATCCGCACCACCAACCGGGGCGCCTACGAGAACGTCGAAGCCCGGCAGCGCCAGCTGCAAGCCGAAGGCTACACCATGGCCGAGGCCCGCCAGATCGCCCGGGACGAAAACCCGCAGGCCATCGCCGATACCGAGAAGGCGACCGATCCGATCGGCGACCGAATCGAAAACATTATGGGCGTCAACCGGCGCGTCCATGCCGGCGGCGGGGGCGGCAACGTCACGAAGATCAAGCAAGAGCCGATCTTCGAGCCCTGCAAGACCTGCGGCGGCCACGGCGTCGATCTCAAAGCCGCAGCGGCCATGCCGAAAGATCGGCGCTTCGCCCTCGAATCGTTGCCGGTCTGCATCAAATGCAAAGGCGAAGGCAAGGTCAAGGTCGGGAGCCGCACCGTCATGGTGCAGTTGCTCGGGGCCAAGTCGGCCGGCGGCGGGGGCGGCAGCGGCGGCGGCAAGATGAAGCGCGACAAGAAAGGCGGCGCAGCCTACGGCGAGGGGTACATTCTCGCCTCCTACGGCGGCCGCTACGAAACGATCGAAGAAGAACCCCGCACCGAATTCCGAACGGCACGCGTCACGCAATCGACCGACGAAGTGCTCGACGAGCTCGAACAGGAGACCGGCGTCAACACCGCCGGCCTTTTAGCTGCGGTCGCGACGTTGCGCAAGAAGTGCCACGATCCCAACGCTCAGATCGCGCTCGCTATGCTGCTCGGCGTCGCGCCGGCGCCCAAGCAGCGCCGCGCCTCGTGAATGCCGCCGCCTGATCGGAAGATCTTTGGGATACCGGATGGGCGACACAATAGCGATTGGTGGGACGCCGATCATATCGTGCCGATCATCGAGGGCGGCAAGAACGAGCTCGCCAACCTGCGCACGCTCTGCCTCGCGTGCCACCGAGGCCACACCGCAGCGCTCGCGCGACGCCGAGCCGACGCGCGCAAGGGAAAGATCGCGTTACTGTGATCGCCTGGCCGTGGTTGGTCTTTGCCTTTTACGTCGGCGTCGTGGTTGGCGCTTGCGTTGTCGATGAATTGAAAATCCGTAACGATCGCCACTAAAGGAAGCGCGTCTCGGAAAACGCCGGGCTGAGACTTTCGATCGGCAATCGAATGCTTGACAGACACGCCAGCGCCAGGTTAGTATCAGCGCCAGAGGCCGAGCCCTCGACCGTGTGTCACACGGAACTCACGAACGGAACTGCGTAGCGGGTCCGTTTTTTGTTTAACGTTGAACGCAGGGAGCAAGCGGCGTTTCACGGTAACAGCGTTGATATGCGTGCGTGTAGCCGTTGCCAAGGGCCTCACGATCGAAACGGTCGATATTGTCGCGCTTGCCATGCGGAATATATGCGTACGTGGCGCCTTTCTCACCCATTAAAAGGCGAGCAGCGACGTAAAGATATCGCGCGAGCGTATGCAAACGTTTATCAGCGGCGCGGTCATTTGAAGCCGCGGCCGTGCGTCGATTGCGGCGACCCGAAGTCGCAAAAGCATCACGAAGATTACAGCAAGCCGCTCGACGTGATCTGGCTCTGCCGATCTTGTCATCTAAATCGACACAAAGTTTGAACTATTTTCCGCCAGATGGCGGGGCCAATCCCCGTCCAGGTTGGTTCCCGCTTACATGAAAGGCCAACCGCCTGTTGATCGCGCCCGGCCTCATCGAGCACGCCTTCTCCGATCGCAAAGTCGCGGTCGTGATTACGTGCGAGCTCGAGCGTAGGGTCCCGCTTCGCTTGATCTTCGGCAGCGGTGCGCCGCATGACGTGTTCCTTACGGTCCGAGTGCCGTATGCGAACGGTTGGACGCTCTCGCTCAACTAGGAGGACGGATGCCCGACGCTCGCGCGTGCAAAAACCCCGAGGTGTGGTGCAAAGTTTGCGGCCGCGGTTACACCGAATCGTCGCTCAAGTTCCACGCCTATGAGAAGCACCCCGGCGTCAAGCGCGCCGATTGGTACTCGGCCCTGCCCGTGCGTCTCGCCGATCTGCCGGACGCCATCGGTGCCGAAACGGATCTCGCGCCGGAACAAGCGGTCGGCATCATCAACGAGCTCGACGTCGATGGACCGCCGCTCTCTGCCGTCCCTGATCTGCCGAAGGTCCATTCGGCCGTTGTGGGTAGAAAGTCGGTGGAGAAAGATACCGTCACGTCGATCTACGCAAACTTGCCGTGGCTCACGTATCCGAAATCGGTTGCCGAATGCGACGACGCCTTGAACTTGCTCGCCGTGGCGATCGAACAAGCCGACCGCGCTCTCCCGTTCTTCTTGAGCTTGCGAGCCATCGCAACGGCGCTCCGTAAGCGCCTCGCCGAAGGAAAGGCTGCCTAAAATGCTATCCGTCCTACTCGCCCTCGCATCCGTACCGTTGCTCCAGATCATCGTTTCGATCATCGTCGTCGGCGTGCTCTTGTGGCTCGTCAACGCCTACATACCCATGGAAGCCGGCATCAAGCGGCTGCTCAATATCGTCGTCATCTGCTTGCTCGTGATCTGGCTGCTCGATATCTTCGGCCTGCTCGCCTTCTTGAAAACCATGCGCGTCTAACGTGCCTGGTCACGATGGCGTGGCGCACCCGGTCATCAAGCGCCCCAAAGGCGCGCAGCCGCTCCCGTTCTGGATCGCCGACGCCTGGGTGCTCGGACACGATCCCGACGGGCGCAACTACCGCAGCACCATCATCGCTCGATCGCGAGCCGAGCGCCGTGAAGGCCTCGTAGTCAAAATCTACGACGACGAGCTCGCCGGCAAAACGGAAAAAGAAGCCAATGCCTACGTCGGCCAAAAACTTGCACGCGCGCTCATCAATCTCGGGTTCGGTTGGTTCGTTCTGAAGCACAAACTCTCCGCAAAGGAATAAATCATGTCCGTCCAAAGTCCGCTCGGCGTCGGCCCCCTCATCGTGAAAGCGATCGGGTACGTCAAAGGCACGCTCGGAACGTATGCCGGCCTCACCGTCATTAGCGTCAGCGGGGGCAATCGGTTCCCGATCTCCCAACTCATCGCTACCGCCGTCAACCAATTCGCAAAAGCAACCGGCGAAGCCGGCGGCACCTGGGCGCTCAACGACACCGCCACGGCCACCATCAACGGGCACGCCACCGTCTACACCGCCGGCGCATCGCCAACGCCGACGAGTGTCATCGCCGGTCTTGCCGCCGCGATCAACGCCGACAGCACCTCCAAGCTCATCGTCAAAGCCACCGCGCTCGGCAACGTGCTCACGGTCCGATCGCTCAACGCAGGCGCCACCGGCGAATACACCTTCGTCCTCACCAAGAGCAGCAGCGGCACCCTCGTCGCCTCCAACGACGAGCTTCAAGTCGGCCAAGGCGAGCCGGGCGCCGGCCTCCCGGCCGATCTCTCGCTCGTGCGCCACATGACCCGCAATGCCGTAGCGCTCGGGTCCGGCGGCGGATCCGGCGTCACCTACGACCAAACGGTCGACAACGCCGTCATTGACTACGTAACGCAATACGGATAATGTCCGACGGCATCAAAGCGGCCGAAGCTATCGTCCGCGATCACGCCCGCGAAAGCGGAGCAATCTCAGCCTTCCTCGACAACTACACACCGGGCGAAAAGGCCGCCGCGCACGTCATGGTCTGGGACCATCGCGTCATCGTCGTCGGCCACAGCCACAATCAAGCCGCCTGCGTAGCTATGAGCTCGGCCATCCAAACCACCGCCGCGATCGCACGAGCGCTCAGAACGGCCGAGAGCGTCGAGCTCTACAAAACCGTCCACGGCGAGCCCGTGTACGATATCATCTTCAAACAAGGCAAGCGATCACGCCTCATCGTCGCCGCCCTACTTTCATCGTTCGCCGGCATTGCCAAAACGGCCGACAAAACCCCAGGCGATGCCATGGTGCTCACCGATCACCGCAAACTGATCCCCGATACCAAAGATGCCGCGACAAACGCCGCTTCTTGAGGCGCACGAAGATAATCTCGATGAAGCCTACAAGCTCGCCGTAGCAGAACGGTTCCTTCACCAAGATTATATCTACCTCGTCGTCGAGCCCAAAGGCAAAATCGGCAAGCATATCAACCTCTGGGAAGATTCGATCGGCGAGGTCGTCGGCCGCAAGTTCTACGACGACCCCGACTTCGGCGACACGGACTACGAAGAAAAAACGGTTCAACCCGATCTCATCCAGCGCCGCACAACCCAAGCCCTCATCGTGCGAATGCGCATCGCCGACGTCATGGAAGCCGTACGGCGCCGTGCCCGAAACGAAATCCGAGAAGAACAGGCGCCGATAACAGCAAACCAAATGCGCGGCAACGGCCGCGCCAATCTCGCGCGCTGACGCGCAAACGAAAGGGCGGCGATGATGCCGTAAATACATGGCTGGACGCTCAAAGGTCAATTGGCTTGCCATCCGTACCGCCTACGTGGTGCAACAATGGACAGCCGAGCGCTGCGCCAAAGAATTCGGCCTCGATCCCACCACTATCAGAAAACGCGCCTCTAAAGAAGGCTGGACCCAAGAACGCCATCGTCTCAACACGCACGCGGAGGACGTTGCTGACGAAGCCGTCCAGAAAGCCGTCAATGATGCCGCTCGCAAGCAGCAAATGGTGCTCGATGGTTTGATCTTGTGGTCGGCGCAGTTCATCCGTGATTCGAACAACGATCTCGGGTTAATCAAGAATCCGTACTCACGGGTTCGAGCTCGCCGCGACGTGATTGAAATGATCGGCACGTTTGCCAAGACGCATCAGATCGCCAATATCGATAGGCCGCAAGAGCGTGATGACACGTTGACGATCGTGCAGCAGCGCGTGGAGCCCTATAAGATCGCCGTTGGCGAAGATGGCCGTGCGATACCGGAGCTCATGCCGCCAGACGATGACGACGGAGAACCCGACGACGATGACTAACGTGATCGGCCGGCACGTTGCCGCCTATGCCGATGCCGAGAACCCGGGCGACTTTTGGTTTCGACCTGGCTACAGCGATCGGGTCATCATGATGCTCTCGTACTTGTGTCCGCAATGCGGCGAGCTTCGGTGCGTGCCGATCTCGCTCTCGCCGGCGACGAATCGGTGGGATTGGGATGGCGAGTACGATCGCCCAACGCTCAAGCCGTCGATCCGTCAAATGGACGGGTGCCAATGGCACGGATGGCTCACGAAAGGCATCTGGGTAACGGCGTGATCGTTCGCCTGCAACACCTGCCGGCGCAAGACGACTTCTACAACGCGCAAGAAGATCAGATCTCATTCATCGGTGGCCTCGGCTGCGGCAAGACGCGCGTGGCATCCGACGACGTACTGCGCACCGCTGCAATGTATCCGCATTGCGGTAAAGGCGAGCGCACACCCGGCATTGCGATCTGCTCGAACACCTTTCAGCAGCTGATCGACGGTACGATGGCCACCTTCTTCGAGCGATGCGAGGAGAATTGGAAGGTCCATTATGTCGACCGCATCCGCGCCGAGCACAAGATCTACATAAAAGAGTTTGACGCCTGGATCGGCGTCTATTCGGTTGACGAACCCGACAAGTTCAAATCGTACGAGTTCTGCTACATTTGGATTGACGAAGCGCAAGCCGACACGTGGAACAAGCCGGCCTACGACAAACTGATCGGCCGTCTGCGTGGCACCGTACGCCAACGCAAACTCTATCCAGACATGGAACTCCGCGTACGCATCACGGCTAACCCGCCGTGGACAATGGATCATTGGCTCGTTGATCTCAACACCAAGAAGAATGCCGAGACCGGCCGCGCGCCGTCACGGCTGATCACCGCGAGCACGTACGACAACCCGTTCTTGCCGGCGCAATACATTCAGCGCCTCAAAGAGAACTTCGACCCCGAGCTCGCCGAGATCGAAATGGGCGGCAAGTTCGGCGATATCGGCTTCGGCCGCATCTTCCGCCGCTTCTCCCGCAGCAAGCACGTCTTTGATGCCGAGCGCGCCGAGAAGTATGGCCTGCCGCCGATCGTCGCCGACCCGAACCTGCCGATCTGCTGGTCGCACGACTTCAACGTCGATCCGCTCTGCTCGGTGATCTTCCAATGGCGCCGTATCAGAGTGAACGGCTTCCAACGCGTGGTCATGTACGTGCTGGACGTGATGCAAATCCGTAACTCGCTCGTGGAAGAAGCCGTCAAAGAGTTTCTCAATCGCCGGCCGTACGTCAAGATCGCACGGCGCCGTGGTTTGATTCTGTACGGTGACGCCACCGGCAATACGCAAACCAACCGGCAGACCGGCCTTACGGACTTCGAGGCGCTCACGCAAGAGCTCGAACGCAACGATCTCTGGGGTTCGATCGGGCAGAAGCAAGTCGGCATAGCGAACCCCGAGCGCATCGCTCGGTACGCCGCCGGCAATCGGATGCTCGAAGATTCAACCGGCAAGATCGGTGTCGTGATGAACGAAGGCACGACCGAACCGCTGGTCATCGACCTGGAACGAATGTTCTACAAACCTGGAACTCGCAACGTCGAGATTCCCAAATACAAAGATGGCAGACCCACGAAGCTCTTTACTCACTTGGCAGACGCGTTCTCGTATCCGATCGCACAGGACTTTCCGGTGCGCGTAATCGAGAGCGCCGAGCCTACAACGTCGAGGTAAAACAATCATGGACGGCAATATCGGCAACGATTTCAACGAGCAGATCAAGGAAGGGCTCGAGGATCAAGAAGGCGTCGGCGACAATCAGGTCACGGACGGCACCGGCGTTGAGAGTGCCGATCAGACGCAAGACCGGCTTCGTGGCGAAGGCCCCGGCGCGCAAGGCGACGGTCCCCAGGAAGATGACCCGATCACCGGCCGGCAGGGCATCGATCGGCCTTCTGCCGGTGCCAAGAGCGGTGCAGAGACCGAGTACGATCCCAACCGCGCCAACGCGGCCGGAATGGGCGAAGGCGCCGGCCATGCGCCGGTCCCGCACGAGCAGGACCGCACCCGCGACAAGGTGATCGAGCTCAATCCCGACGAGACCGAGCGCACCGATGCCGACACCGGCTTCGACGAGATCGACAACGTGCGACCGGGTGACGCCGCCGCCGACGAGCTCGGCGAGCGTAGCGGCTATCTCGGCCAGGATCGCACCGAGGATGCCCCGGGTGGTCCGCTCGTCGATCACACCGCCTTCGGCGAGAAGCTCATGCAGATCGCCAAGTTGTTCGTCACGCAGTATTCGGTCAATGCCTTCGGTTGCAAAGCGGCGATCGACAAATACATGGCCGAGCATCACCTCGCCGGCAGCACGCTCATCACCGAAAACACCAACACCAACGCAACGGCGCCGGTGATCAACGTCACGGTCATTCTCGACGACGAGCAGCACCTGTTCTACGTGTCGCTCAAGCGCGGCGATCAAAACCTCGTCGGCGAAGCCGTCGTGTTGCACGACAACACCGAAGGCAAAGACGGCGTAGTGGTCGACAAAAGCGGAGATCCGTTGCATCGGTACGTTGACCGCCCGGTGACTACGAGCCCCGGCGGCCCGCACGAGCACCCGCCGTACGATCGGTAATCCTTAACCCCCGAAAGGGGAACCCAAAATGAACACACTTGAGCAACTTGGTCTCGCGCTCGCATTCGTCCAACTGTGCATCGGCGTTGGTGTAGTTGTCAGCGGAAGTGAGATCGTTAAACGTCTTGATACGATCAAGAAAAACACAGACGGCACGCTGACAGAGTTGCGGAAAAGGAACATAGTCTTGCAAGACGGCAAGGACGTTCTACGGGACGAGAAAGAGGTGCTCGTGGATAAGGTTCACCTCGCTTCGACTACTGCTGCCACACGGAAGCGCAAGACACGACGACGTTAGCCAAAGAGGAACAATGATCGAGCTCAAGCAGCTGGCAGAACTCGCCAGCAAGTTCCCGATGCTTCGCCTAGAGATCGCCACCGGCACGGCGATCACGATCGAAAACGGTTCGGTCGGCGAGCATCCGTACCAACGTGCCGTCATGCACGTGAGCGATGGCGACGAAAAAGGTCAATCGTTCGAGTTCTCCGGTGTTGGCGATGGCGTAACGGCGTTGCGCCTCTGTCTTGCGCTGCTCGGTCAACCGAATACCGATCACGCCAAGGTTGCCCCGGCGGTAGAGATCGCCGGCAGAGCAATGCCGCCGGTCGAGATCGAGGAAATCAGCGAAGGCGAGCAAGACCCGCCGGCCGTCGCGCCGCCGCCGCCACCCGCGACGGCATCGCGCTTTGCCGATCGGCAGCAACAGCCCGAGCAAAAGAAGTCGCGATCGGCAAACGGCAAACAGCCGGTCGTCGCCGGCGCAAGCTCAACACTACTGCGCCTCTAGGAGATCCCGAACGTGCATGAATCCGTAGAGAACTACGCCATTGGCGCAGGCGGCAACTATGACTTCCTCGATAGCGGCACACCGAATGTTGCAAGTCTCGGTAGTCCGCGCCTCGGCCAACCGAACCGGCTAACGTTGGCCGTGTGGTCGGTCGATAACGCGAGCACGTTCACGGTCTTTGTTTCGTACGACAAAACGATCTGGGTGCCGGCGACACTTCGCGGCACCGCCACGAAGGTGAGCATCGTAGCGGCCGGTAGCGGCGACGGGCTTGCCGTTGAGATCACGCCGGCGCCATACGTGCGCATCCATTCGAGCGCGGCGTGCAAAATGTTCGCCTGGGCTTATATCTCCAACTAACGAATGGACTTACTCGCTTACCGAGCGTCGATTGCGAGGCTGCAATCGTCGCGCTGGACGCCGCGTCAGAAGCGCCTCAACGCGCTCTCTCTCATTCTGCGCGGCGCCCAATACTCGCATATCCGAGCGGCTTTCTCACAAGAGCGTAAGGGCGACCCCTTCACAGGCCAACGCCTCCTGCTCGACGATCGCCGCCCGGCCGTGCAAGCTCGGTTGCCGAAGGAGGCCGTGCGTGATCTGTGCGGCCTCATCTTCGGCGAAGATCGCCGGCCGCTCGTGCTCGTCAAAGACGACGAACAGCAAGACAACAAGCAAAAGAAGGCGACGGCCGACGGCGAAGGCGCAGCGCCAAGCCCGCCGCCGTCCGATCCCACCGAGGATTGGATCACCGCCTTCATCCACGACACCAAGTTTTGGCTCACGCTGCTCGATGCGCTCTGGAAGGGCTCCGTCGGATCGGCCGCGATCGTGCTGCGCGTACTCGGCAAAGAGAAAGCCGTCAACGCGGAAGTCGATGGCGAAGTCGTGCAGACGTACGAAGCCGATGGCGCCGGTCATTATTATTTTGAAGTGTGGCGCGGCGAGGAATGCTCGCCGATCTTCCGCACCGACGATCCCGATATGCTCCAAACGCTCGAACGGCGGTACTTCATCGCCGACGATGCGTTGCGTGCGCAAGGCTACGACGTTGATGCGCTCAAAGAGAAGTGGAAGAAGAAAGCCAAGCGCAACCGATCGCCATTAGTCGGCGACGAGTGGGCGGTTCGCATTGTGCTCACGGCCACCGAGGAGCAATGGTATCTGCCGGTTCCGCGGCACGTGTACGAGCGCACCGATTGGAAAGATACCGATTGGGCGCTCGATAACGGACGCTCGTTCATGCACGAGCTCGATGAAGTGCCGGCCGAGTGGGTTGTGCCGCTTCCGATCGACGCCGACGAGCTCTATCCCGACGGCGCGTGTCTGTTCGAGGATTGCATCGATCCCGAGTTTCGCCTCAATCGCACGTACTCGCAGGTCGGCCGTGCATTCGACTACAGCGGCGATCCGCAAATGTCACGGCTGCGTGACGAGAAGGGCGGCGTCCCGCGCTCGCAGTTCGGCACCGCAACGGCGCTCGGCGGCACCGCATCCGACGTTCTTGAAGGCGATGCCAAGTTTGTCGAGATCACCGGCCAAGGTTTAGAGATTGCGATCGGCACGTACGCCGAAGCCGTGGTCGATCTCGGGAAACGCGCCGCGGCCATGAGCAGAGTGACGCCGAACTCTAAGACCGGCGCTTCGCTCGAGCTTTCGTCGGCGGCGATGAAGTTTCTCAACAGTTCGCAACTGACGCTCGCCGGCATCCTGCGCGAAACCGCAGCGGAGAAGCCCGGCGATCGGATGCTGCGGCTTGCCATGCGTATGTGGGATAAGGTCACGGTGGCGTTGCCGTCGCTGCAAAAGCCGGTCAAGCCAGATCCCGAAGCTCGCTTTGAGTGGCAATGGCCGGCGTACTACGAGCCACACGGCCAAGAGAAAGTCTTTGAGGTACAGGCGATCAACACGGCCAAAGAAGGCCAACTGATCTCAAGCCAAACGTCTGTCGGCAATGCCGCACCGTTGTTCGACGTAACGGACCCCGATCGCGAAGCCGAACTCATCCAAGGCGACACCGAACAGGCGAACGCCGATGAAGTGATGCAAGCCGATGCGCTCGGCGAAGTGCAAGCCAAACACGCAGTAAAGCCTGGCGCCGGTGATGGCGCCAAATAGGAGTGATTCCTTTGTTCCACGATCTGCAAGCAATGTTTAGCAAATGTTTTATCCGACCGTCGATTATCAAACGTCTCAACGACCGCTTCTTAGGACCGACGTTGCCTCCGTGGCAGTTGGCGATCTTCGACGGTGAAGGTGGGGACGGCGGTGGCAATGGCGGCGACGGTGGCGCCGGTGACGGCGGCGCTGGTGCTGGTGATGGCGGCGCAGGGGCCGGTGCCGGTGATGCCGGTGCGGGCGCTGGTGCTGGTGCAGGCGACGGTGGCGCAGCCAGCGGTGCAGCCGCAACGCGTTCTAAGGAGCGCACCAATAACGGCGATGACCGCGGCCGCGATCGCAACGATCGAGGCAATGGTGGCGGCACAGCCCGCGACAACGACGGCCGATTCACCAACGAAGAAGTGCAACGCGCCAATCAGCGCATCGCCGAGCTCAACGAAGAAAACAAAAACCGGCGCATCGAAGCGCGCGAGCTCAAAACCGAAAATGGTCTCTTGCGTACGCGCGCCATCCACGAAGATGCCAGCCGCGCCGTTATGGCCGCAGGAGCGGTGAGCGAACGCATCGTCGATATGTTCCTCGAAGATATGGGCGAGGCGATAACGCTCGACAAGAAAACCGGCCGGACCGTCGGGCTCGAGAAACTCGGCGATTGGAAGAAGGCCAACGCGGCCTTATTCAAACCCGAAACCGAAGGCGGCGACGGTGCCGGCGACGGCAACAACGGTGGTGCCGCAGCTGGTGCTGGTGACGGCGGCAACAACAACCAGCAACGAACCAATCGCACGTCCAACGGTGCCTCTCGCGGCGCCGGCGCGGGCGATCAAGGTGGCGGCGGCCGCGAAGGCCTCCCCGATCTCACAAAACTTGGTACTCCCGCCGAACGTAAGCAGGCTCTCCGCGATTGGAAGCGCGGCTTGCGTGGCGGTGGTGGCGGCGGCTACGGTGGTGGTCGCGCTTCATCCAACAAAGCCTCGTAGCTTTTCCCGTAGGCGTTGACGCCTGCCATCGGTCCCTTAGTCCCGAAACCGCGTGACGCGAGTGTGAAGGGGCATTTCGATCGGCACCGCGCGATGCGGAGTACGCCGGTTCTGCTTCTCCCCCATAAGGAAACGCGACAATCATGCGCGGACAGAATCAACGCAACGTCGTCGTGCTGCCCGATTACCGCTTGGCGATCTTCGATATCGCGGATCTGCCCTCGCAGTTGCAGCCGATGCTTCAGGCGGGCTTTCTCGCCACGTCGTTCGAAGATTATCTGGAAGCACACAACGGTTATTGGGAAGGCGTCGATGACGAATCGTTCGCCGAATCCATCTTCGAAAAGAACCGTGGTGTGACGATCACCCGCACCCGCCCCGGCCTCAAAGCGCCGGTCGTGGTTGCGGCCGACCCCGTTCAGGCGCAAACGCCGCCAAACGATGGCGTTACGCCGTCGGACTTCTACGTTGAGCAATACACCTTCGCGCCGTTCGAGCTCACGGACGGCATCGATCTCGATCTCATCGGTACGAACTTCGCTATCGTCGATCGCTTCGAGCACGACGTGCGCGTGTCGTATCACCAGGGCGTGCAATCGGTCGATCTGCTCGCTCGCGACACGTACCTGGCTGCCTACGGCGCCGCGTACACCGTCCTCACCGGCAATATCTCCGGTGCCATCATCCCGGTTGACGATATCCGTGGCTTCACCACGGTCATCACCGTCGGCCCGGGCGGCACCAACGGCGTATTGACGGCCGTTTCCAGCGGCGTCCCGCTGCCGTGCTTCATCTACGTCGGCGGCGATCCGACCAACGTCAAGACGTGCAACGTCACGCTTGCCGCTGCGGACGTGACCAACGTTTCCAACTACGTGCCCTACGGTGCGCCGTACGGTACGCCGGGAGCGCCGACGGCCGCACGCGGCAACGGCGTCTCGGGTCACCTTACGCTCGCGAGCATCCAGGGCGGCTACTCGCCGGTCACGGGTGACGTGATCGTTGCGGGTGACGCGCCGATCCAACTGTTCGCAGGCGGCAGCACCCACTTCTCGCAAGTGACCGGCGGCATTTCGCAGAGCAACGTGCTCGATGCAACCGGCTACTTGGAGAACAACGCGGTGCCGCATTCGCGCAACGCCGGCGGTGACGACGAAGGCACGTACGTCTGCCATGTCGCGCCGTCGATCAATCGGCAACTGTTTGCCGATCCCGACTTCAAGCAGGCGAATCAGACGCTCGGGAAATCGGATATCTACCAGCAGGGTGTGGTATCGCGGTATTGCGGCGTCACGTTCCTCAAGAACACGAACGCTCCGCGTATCGCTCTTGCGCCGTACGGTGGCAAGGGCTACGCCTACGCAACGGTCATCGCCGGTCAAGGCGCCCTGATCGATGCGTGGTACGAGGGCCTCGTCGATTGGGTGGAATCCGCATTCCAGCCTGGTCTCGTCGAGCTCAATCGTGGCATCGCTCAGATCCTCATGCCGGCATACGCCGATCGTCAGGGTCGCCGGATGCACATCGATTGGCTCACGATCCGCGATATGGTCGCGCCGACCGACGTCACCCGCTCGTCCGTGATTCTCACGGGCACCGGCGGCCGTCGCGCTCGTGCGGTCATCATCTGGAGCTGGTCGGCAACCTAAACCCTGCGATTAACCTAAAAGGGCGGGGCGAGTGATTCGCTCCGCCCTTTAGTTCAGGAGAGATTCCTTGACGACCAAACAAAACTTCGGCAAGCAGCCGAAGCTGGACGACCGGCAAGATTCGCCGCCAGCCGCCGATCAGCGGCCGCAAGAAGGCCGTGGCGATGAGATTGAAAAGCGCGCAGCGCAGACCGATCGAACGGCCAAGACTGCCGTGCAGGTCGCAAACGGTTCCAACGTACGGCGCGATCGCATTGCGCCACGGGAAAAAGTCTACATTGTCGACGAACTCGTCGAGCGATCGGTGATGGCCGGCTACACCACGGTGGTCTTTCGGCCGAACCAAGTGCTTCAAGAGGTCAGGGACAAACGCCAGATCTCCTTGGCGCAAGCCAATAACATTCGGTTACGCGAAAGGGACTAGCGCACGATGGCGATCTCGCAAACGCAAATGGCCGAGGTCGCACGCATACTCGGTTTCCCGAACCTTTCACCGCAAACGTCGCTCAACATGGAATACCCGACGTTCTCGTCGCAGTTCGCCGTGTTTCAGCCGTACGCGCAACTGCTCAACCGTCTAGCAGGAGCATCCGACGCCGATGAAGTTCAGTATTTCGGGGCCGAATCTACGAAGTTCGCTTCCTTCTTCACACCGTCTCAGATCGTCCTCACGTTTAGCGGCCCCGGCCCAACGACCGGCGTTATCATCCGCATCAACCTTGGCGGCAACCAATACGAATATACGGTCAACGATAGCGATACATACGCTTCTATCGCCGCCGCCTTTTCGGCTTCGTTAGCGGACGATCCGCAAGGCTCGGCGCTCTTTCTTCCCAACGCCGTTGGCCCCGCGCTCGGCCTCTACAACGTCGCCGCCGTCGGAACGGACGGCAATGGCGTGCAATGTATGGCCGGCTCGACCGATACGAGCGTCCTGGTATCGTTCGGCGGCGCGGCAGCGCAGTTCGCGGCCGGCGCCACGTCCGGTGGCCAGGTGCCGCCCGGTCCGCAGTTCACGGCGATCACCGGCGCACAAAAAGGCCAGGTCGTCTTTGGCTTCGTGCCGATCATTCATTTGCTCGAATCCGATCTCGTCAACGCTCGCGCAAACCTTGATACGCTAAGTGCCGAAGCCTGGCACCCGCGCCAGGACGAGCTCGACGTGCGCAAGGCGCTGCTCGACAAGTACCGGATCGATCTCGCCAACGGCCTCGCCGTGCCGATCGACCCCGATATCATGGGTAACAACAGCCGCGGCTCGCAGCGCATCGTATGAGCTCGACGCGGATCGAGTATCTCGACAGCAAGATTCAATACGGGCGCGGCAAGGCCGCAACCGTTTACGGCCAGACGTTCAATATCTACCGGCTCACCAATCAGAGCGGCTCGATACTCGATGGCCATCCGATCTTTGCCGACTTTCCGCTCTCGCCGATCAAGACCGGCAAAGGTAAGGTCGAGAACCAAGTTTACGACCTGCAAATCTTCGACGCGGCGTTCGACAACACGCTACTCAAGCTCGGCGACTACTTCGTCGAGGTCGGGCAGTTTGACGATCGCGAACCCGATCACCTGATCTTTGCGCAACGCCGACCTTTCCGTGGCCGCTCGCTCATGATTCGGTGTGAATCGAACGTTACGATCACGCGACCGCAGCCGCTCGGCGGTGGCTCTGGCCAACAGCCGCGTTCTGGCGGCATTCGTGCCCCCGGCTATATCGGCATCACGAAAAAGAACGAGCGCGGGATGCTGCTCGCCAACGGAATGTACTTTTTCAGCAACTCGCTCGTCACGACGCCGATCGCCAACTCCGAAGCGTCGGGGTTGGCGGCGGTGCCGGCGGCGCTGTTGCAACTCAATCGCATTCGCGATGCTACGATCCCGAAGTTGCCCGTGTCGCTCTTTCGCGAGCATTTTGTCATCTATATCCCGCCGCTCAATGGCATCATGCTACAGGAGCTCGATCGGTTGAACTTCCAGAACTCGGACCGCTACGAGATCGGCTCGCTCTTTCTGAGCGAAGAAGGCTTCGTCGGCAACATTGCGATCTGCGAGAAGCTCGGCACGTGACGGAGTTTAAGTACGTGCAGCGCGCCGGCGGTGATGCGCCGGCGCCAGCACAGAAGCCGCCAACGAGCAAGGTGATTGCACCCGGCCCGCGGCCGACGGCGATCATCGCTGACGATTCGGGGCCGACGCGCCGTCGCTTCCTTAGTCTGCTCACGCTCTGCGGCGTACAAGTGATCGACCAAGCAACGTCGGGGCAAGAGGCGCTCTGGAAGTGCCGTAAGATGAAACCGCAGATCGCCGTGCTCGACGTAGCGATGCCGCCTGGCAGCGGGTACGACACGGCGTTGAAGTTGGCCGATAGCCAGATCGTGCCGCATATCATCGTGGTTTCGTCCAACTCGCAAGGGATGGTTTTCGAACCGTTACGCAAGGCCGGCGTCATGCTGCTCACCAAGCCGGTCAACGACGATCAGTTCATCAAAGAGATAAAGGCGATGATAGCCGATGGCAACGCTTGACGAAGTAGTCGAACAAACCGTTGACACCGTGCTTGCCACGCTCAACGCAGCTGGCGGCGCCAACATACTCGGCGCCGATCCTGCGAACCCGACCGGGCCGGCGATCTATCGGTGGGTTGCCAATCCGCCGTTTCAATGCGGCTACGGTTGGCCGTACGGACAAGCGTTATCGGAGATCCTCGGGCAGTACCAAGCGCAAGTGACGGTGTGGCCGCTCGCCGACGCCATGCGCAACGTCACCGATCGAATGCTCTCCTGGAAGTTCGCCGGCGCGGCGCCGGTGGGGCTCAACGTAAGCTATTCGTGGCTCGACAACGGCAACGTGATTCTCACGTTCGTCGGCAGCGGCGGCGGCTTGAACGTCCATACGATCTTCGGCGAACCCGAGGTCGATGCGTACTACCTTACGCAAACAGCCGACGATACGAATGCGATCGCAACGGCGGTGATGACGCAGATCAACGCAACGGCGTTGGCCAACGGTCTCGGCGTAACAGCGACGGCGGCGAACAATCAGGTTTTCGTCAACGGCGCGAGCAAGATCGTCGTCAATATCGGCGGCGCGATCACGATGAAGCAAGAATCGCGGCGCATGATGTGCCCGATTCAAGTGACGGTGTGGGCCGAGGACCCCGACGTGCGCAACGCGATGGCCAAGCAGATCGAGGCAGGGCTCGGGCTTGGCAGCCAACCGTTCTTGCCGCCGGTCAACGGCGAGCTCATTCGGTTCCGGTTGCAGCGCGGCCCGATTCCGAATGATCTGTCGCAATCGTCGTACTCGCTCTACATAGCGAACATAATCTTTGAGGCCACGTACCCGACGTTCGACGTTGCGATGGGCGCAACGATCGGGGCCGTCGAAACTACAATCTCTCAAGAGGTCTGATCAATGGCCATGAATTGGCTTGGGACTTTTCTCACCGGCGGCGCAGGCAAGAACGTCATTCAGACGGTTGATCCGAACGTCGATATGGCTTCGATCGGCATCTTCAACGTTGCGCGCTACGGCATGAACCCGACGGCGGCGCCAGCCGCGAACCGCCTGGCGCTGCTACAAGCCGTCCAGGATGCGCTCTCGGTTGGCGGTAAGGTGTATGTCCCAGGCGCGCTCAAGTTCTACCACACGAGCGGCGCCCCGATCGTGATCAGTTCCGGCCAGCCGATTCAGTTGGTTGGCGACGGTGCCGGTTCGGTCATCACCAAAGACGACGGTGGCGATCTCTTTCAGTTCGAGAACTACTCGGGCTCTCCGAGCGGCGCGACGATCTCCGATCTCGTGCTGCGCTATACGAACGTCGAGAGCGGCGGCGGCAACGCCATCTATGCGGCCGGCGCGCAGTTGGTGATCGCCGAACGCGTGTGGTTTCTCAACTGCCCGAGCGCGTACTTCATGGACAACCGCTCGTTGCAATGCGGCATGGACAAATGCACGGTCGAGAACACCAAACAAAACAACAGCATTCAGATCGTGCTCAACGGCCCGCAAAACTTCTTGCGCCAGACGGTGATGCGCCAGCAGCCGATCGGCAGCGGTGGCCCCACCGGCACCACGGCTGTGCAACTGCTCGGCAACGCCTCGACGCTCGACGCCGTGCAAATGTCGGACTTCAACGTTGGTCTGGCGATCGGTCAAGGCGCCTTCCGTAACTACATATCGAAGATCTTCTCCGAGGCGTGGACGACGGCGCTGCTGATCATGCCCGCCGGCAACAGCGGTCAAATCTTTAAGATCTACATTGCGCAATGCGACTTCGCGCAAACCAATAACTCGAACGTCACGACGGCCGGCGTCATTGTCGACCCGAACGGCGGTCCCGACACGAACCTCGAGGAAATCGAGTTCACGGCTTGCACGAGCGATGGCTGGATCGGCCCTGGCTGGCAACTCAACGGCGGCAAGATCAAGTTGATCGGCGGCGCGGGGCGCGGCAATGGCGGCGGCGGCTTCCTAGCAGCTGGCGGCTTCGCCAAGCTCCGAGGCTTCGATGCGCTCGGTGCGCAGGTCGGCGCATCCGCAACGCAACCGTACGGCTTGATGGCGTCCGGCGCAGGCGCAATCGACGCCGCAGCGTGCGATCTGCGCGGCAATCTCACGGGCGCGCTGCACAACACGTCGAGCGGCTCGGTGTTGCTCGACAACTGCCCAGGCTACACCGATCAGAATCTCGCTGTCGATCTTACGGGCTCGCCACCGGCATCCGGCAGCGCCTTCAAGGCGTCGCAGTTCGGCTACTTCGGCAAGAAGGCGGTGTTTGAGATCGCCGGCGGCACCGTCACGGCGATCAAGCGCGGTCCCAATCCGTCAACGCTCAAAGCCACCGGCAGAACGCTCGGTGATCTCGTGCTCGGCGAAAACGAGTATGGCGAGCTCGAGTATTCGGTGGCGCCGACAACTCTTTTCTTCGTCGGCCACTAACCAACGAAAGGTTGAACAATGCCCGTAGACTACAGCTATCGCGTGCTCACCGTCGGCGTCCATATTCCAGAGAGTGGAAAGAGTTACGAACCTGGCGACGTGATTACGGGCGACGATGCTCGTGCCGTCGAGGCCGATGGAACGCTCTTAAAGCGTTGCGGCCGCATTGCGCCAACCGCGACGGCGGCGCCGGCCCCAGATCAGAAACCCGCCGATCCCGGCAGCAAGTAACAACACCCGGCTTTAGGGAGTTCTCGCAATGCCTATCACCAATCAAGGCCCGACGCAACAGGTAGTGCCGAACGTTTACGTTCAGGTCCTCCCGCCGTTGCAGGCGCTTAATCCGTACATTGCAACGTCGCTCAACGGCTTCGTTGGCGTCGGCAATTGGGGTCCGGTCAATACGCCCGTGTTTTGCGGCGATTCCGCGTCGATCACTTACGCGTTCGGCAATGATTCGGTAGGTTTGACGACCAGCGGCCTCAACGCTTCGCTCATTCAGGAAATGCTCACGGCGCTCAACGAGGACGGCAACTCCGTCGGCGTTCGCGTCACGGACGGCACCGATACGCCGGCCACGATCAAACTCATCGACACCGCCGGTTCGCCCGGTACGCTCGTTACGCTCACGGCGCGCTACTCGGGTTCGCTCCCGATGGGCAACGTCGCGACCAACACGCCGGCTGCCGGCGCTCGCGTTGATTCGGTCGGCACCAACCTCTTTCGCGTCACGATCTTCTTCCCCAATCAAGCGCCGCAGGTGTATAACAACATTTCCGGCGGCATCGGCTTTGGCGGCGGCGGTGGCAGTTACTCTGCCTCTGTATTTAAGAACAACGTCATTGCGGCGATCAACGGCACCGCGCCGAACACCACGCCGAACCCGTTCTTCTTCGCCTCCACCGGCGCGTCCACGGTCGCACCGAAACTCGCGACGGTGTTTGCGCCGGATACGAACAGCGGCACGGACGGCACGCTCGGCGTCGTTACGGCCACCCTGATCGGAACCGACAGCGCCACCGGCGCACGCACGGGCATCTATGCGTTGCGCGGCACCGGCGCCTTCCACATGGCGATCTGCGGTTGCACCGATCTCGCCCAGGCTGCAACGCTCTCGGCGTTCTGTACCACGGAGAATATCGCGCTCGCCTTCCTCACCGTGCCGAAGGGCACGAGCGATAGCGGCGCGGTCGGTCTGCGCGTGACCAACAGCGTCGCGCTCAGTAACGTGGTGCTCGTCAAGGACTTCATCTACGTCTACGACGCGATCTTGCAGACGTACCGTTACGTGTCGCCGATCGGCAAAGCCATGGGCATCGTCGGTCTGCTCGCACCGTACGCCTCGCCGATCAATCAGCCGTACGAGATCACCGGGCTCTCAGCGGCCGGCGTGTACTCGACCGAGCAGACGCCGCTCGGACCGCGCTCGCAGGACGAGCTCGGCTATCTGCTCACCAACGGTTTCGTGTCGATCACGAATCAGATTCCGCTCAATAACGGCGCATACGGCTTCTTCGACGACGTTTGCTCCAATGGCGATCCCGCGACGAACAACGGGGCCGGCACGTACATTCCGGTGACGCGCATGACGTCGTTCCTGTCGCAGGCCTTCGAGGATATCGGCGCTCAGTACGTCGGCAAGCCGCAAAGTACGGCCGCCAACGATCCGACGCGGTTGGCGATCGAAGGTGCGTTCAATAACTTCCTCTCCTCGCTCAAGCCGAACGGCGGTCAGTCGCAGATTGATTCGTATAACGTTACGTGCGATCTCACGAACAACTCACCGGCGAGTATCGCGGCCGGGTATTGCTACGTGAAGATCCTCGTTCGGTATCTCGGCATCGTGCGTATCCTGTGGATCACGCTGCAAGGCGGCACGAACGTCACGATCAGCAACCAGCCGCCTTCGGCTGGCTAGTCACTATACTTAGGATAGTTACTATACTTAGTATAGTTCGCATCTTTGGCGCGGTTGCCGTAACAGGGCGCCGCGCCAAACCAAACCTCTCTCCTCTCTTGGGAGTAATAGAACATGACGGCCCCTCTACTCGGCGGGTTCAATATCGGCATTCAGCGCTCGTGGGTTGTAATCGACAACGTAACGCAAGAGCAAATGCCGTGGGGCGGCGATATCATCGACCTGCAATCATCGCCGATCACCAAGGAGATCACCATCGACCCGATCTCCACGCAAGGGTACAGCAAATTCAAGACCGATCGCTCGGGCTGGCAGGGCAGCATCACCGTCGCGCGTGTCAACGGTGACGCCGATCAGTTCGAGGCTATCCAGGAATCGCTGTATCACCAAGGCGGCACGCAGCGGTACTTCTCCATCTACGAAACCACAATCAACGACGACGGCACCATCGACAAAATGCAGTACACCGGCTGCGAAATCAAAATGACCGACGCCGGTATGGCTCGCAAGGATTCGTCGATGGATATCAAGTTGGCGTTCCGTGGCCAAGCACGTCAAGCACCACAATAATCCATAACGAAAGGTTGCCATGAACGAATCGCCGACCGTGAAGATCACGGTCGATCCCGACGAAATCGATCGCCTGCGCAAAAAGGTCGAGGGTGGCGAGGATCTAACGCTCACAGAGTTTCGCTCGCTCATGCCGGCTCGCATCAACGATGAAGGCCAGCTGGAGATTCAACTGAGCGATCGCGCCTTTGCGATTGTGAGACGCCTCAACGGCCAAGAGTCGATGAAGTGTGACGCGCTCATCGGCGATTCGACGAACGCCGATCTCAAGTTCAAAACCTACGCGCTCTACGGCCTCACGAAGCTCATCATCGACGGTAAAGAGAAAATGCTGGCGCCGGTCGATCGAGCGGGTATGAACGTCGGCGTGCGCGGTACGCTAATGGACGCGCTCGAAGCCAAGTCGCTCGGCGAAGCCTTCGCTATGTTCTTTATGACGCCAATGGAGGCGAGCGCCCTAAAAAACGCCTGAGGTCCCCCTTCCTACAGGAAGTTGGGGACTTTATTCTTTTTGGCGGGAGCTACGGCGACGGAATGGCCATGGACTTCGCGGAGCTCAAGGCGATGAACGTCTATCTCGGGACGCGTCGTGGCGGCCTCTACGATCCCGTCAAAGGCATTTGGATCAAACAACCCGTCGTATTCTAAAAGGGGAACGTGCGTGCCAACGATCGGGGTAAACACCGCCGCGTCGTTCATGAATCTCAAAGCCGGCCGGCCTCGAGTTTTTGGCGGTCTGCGAGAGTTTAGCGCGTTCCTCAAGGCGGAAGCCGTAGAGGAGCCATTGCGGCTGCTCGCAGCAGCCGGCGTTGCCGGTTCGATCTTCAAGTGGAAGATTCAAGCCGAGTTCGGTGACGATAGCAAACTCGCGCCGAACACGCCGACGACGCAAGATCTGCGATCGGACGGCGGTGCCGGCGGCCCGCTGCTCGTCTCTGGCGCGTTGCGCGATTCGATTGAAGCTATGGCCGAACCGTTCGGCGACGGCGCGATCATGGGCGTCGGCTCGGCGTCGCAGATCCTCGTATGGCAAGAGCACGGCTTTACCACGGCGCCCGATTCGATGATCCCAAACAAGATCGTGCCGCCGCGTCCGGCCTTCGCGCTCGGCGTGTACGAAGCGGCACCGCTGGTGCAGCAGGCGATCATGCGGTTCGTATTGCCTGGAACCGAATGGCGCAACGTCAATAACACCTTCGGCAACTTCATGAATCCCGAATCGTATATGCGCGGCGCCGGCGATATCCGAGCGATCGGTCGCGGTCAAATGCCGTACCAGCGCGCGAGCGACTTCAAAACCGGCGTCTTTCTAGGATAAAGGAGAACTACTAGCGTGGCCTTTGGAGAGTCGTGGCTGATCTCAGTCATGATGCGATTTACGAGCAACGGCTCGCGCATTATGAACGAGCTCGGAAACTCGGCGAGCAAGGCTAATGCTATCCTCGATACGCACACCAAGAAGGTCAACGCCGCGACGGCTGCATGGGAGCGCTTTAGTGTCGCGAGCGTGAAGGCCGGCACCATGTTTGCCGGCGGCTTCGCGGCCACCGGCGCTGCGGCGATCGTCTACGGTATCAATCAGGCGGCGAAGCTGGAGCTCGCCATGACGGGCGTGTATGCCGCTACGGGCGCCAACCTGCGGCAGCAGTCGCAACTGCGCAACATGGTGATGCAGATCTCGGGCGTGACGGCGCAATCGGCTACCACGATCGCCAACGAGCTCTTTATGGTTGGCTCGTCTGGCTTGAACGATCCCAAGCAACTAATGGCGGCGTTCCCGCAGATCGCCAAAGCCGCCGACGTGCTCTGGCTCTCGACGATGGGCACGCCGAAAGCCGTCGATCCCGTACACGCCTCGATGCAAATGATGAAGCTCTCGCATCTGTTCGGCGCGTATCAAGGCAAACCGTTAGCCGATATGGTCGATGCTATCGTGCGCCTGCAAATGGTGCAACCCGACGCGCTCGCGAAGGTCGTCACGCAGGCGAGGTATTTTGTCCCGGCGGCGCTCGGCGCTGGCGTGAGTATCAAGAATCTGCCGCAATCCGATCTCATGGTTCTGATGGCGTCGATGGGCCAGCAGGGCTTCATGCAAGGCAAAGGCGGTACGGGCCTCGCGGCGTTCATTCAATACATGGATAAGGCGCCGACGTTGACGGCGCATCTGTCGAAGATTCAGCGCGCCTCAATGATCGATCTCGGGCTATTCGACAGCAGCGGCAGAAATAAGTTCCTCGATAGTCACCAAAACCTAAAGCTCGGTGAGGCGGTCCATTATCTCGGCGAAAAGTTCGACAGCATGGTCAAAGAGGGTCGGCGCGGCGACTTTATGGCCGATCTCTACGGCGCGTTCTTGCGGCAGGGCGGGGCGTTCACCGCGGCGATGCTGCTTCCGCAAGTCCGTGCGCAACGCCAACGCAACATTCTCGGCATGGAACGGATCGCGCCGCCTGGCACCGCCGTCGAACGGTTGTGGGACAAGTATATGCACACCACGATTGGCGCGTGGAAATACTTCGTCACGAACTTCGAAAACGTGTGGATCTACGGCTTCACGCCGATGCTGCCCACCGTCACCGCCTTCTTGCGCGGCCTCGGCTACGAGTTCGGGCGCTTCGGCAATACGCTCAAAGATCACCCCGGCATGGCGCAGGCGCTCGCTAATATCCTGATCGGCCTTACGGCGCTCTCGACCGCGCGCTTCTTGCTCGGTGGCGGCACGTGGCTCTTTACCGTTGCGAGCGGCTTCGGTAAACTCGCGCCGGAACTGAGCCTCACGAGCAAAGCGCTCATGACGCTAGACAACTTCGTGCTGGCCGGCATGGGCGCGCGCCTTCTCAAGCTCACGAAGTATTGGTTTGATCTCGATACGGCAGCATTAGCGTCGGCCGCGCCGATCAATAACGTGGCTGGTGCATTGCGCGCGCTCGCGGCAGCTGGCGGCGCGTTCTTGCTCTCACCGCTCGGCCGACTGATCTCAGCCGGCGGCGGCATCCTCACCGGCGCGTACATTTCGATGCAGCAACATAGCTCGGCGAAAGCCACGTACGATGCGGTTGCACACAAGTACGGCGCGCACTACGCGAACACGCTGTTGCACGGCGCACCGGGTTGGAACCTCGATTGGCACGGCCTCCACAAAGGCGGCGGCTCTTACGGCGGTTGGCCGTACAACTATGGTCCGAACGATATCCCCGCTGGTGCGCCGCGGCCGCACAACGGGCCGACGCACGTAAGCATGACGAACCATATCGAGATCAAGGTGCCGAAAGGCACGTCCGCCGAGCAGGCCAAGGAGATCATCAAGATGGCCATGGCCGGTATCCGATCCGAAATGGCGTCTAGCGGAATGCACTTCACCAGCCGCAACGCGCCGCCGGTACTCAATCTCGATCTCGCTAGTCCGAGCCTCGGCCTTTCGTAATGGCAACGCTGCACCGTCCGCAACAGCAGACACCCTCGGGGCCATCGGATAGTCTGACGATCGGCAGCACCGTTCTGCTCGACGAGGAAACGCCGGACGAACTTATTATCGAGATCAAACGCGTCTGGGCGATCGTCACCTATATCGGCGGCGCTCGCGTCGCGCAAGATATGGGGCCGTCACCGGCCGATATCACGTGGAAGGGCCGGCTGTTCGCCGGCAACGTCGCCGAACGGTTCGCCGCGCTGCAATCCATGGAGAATGCCGCGCAGTTGGTGCCGCTCACGTATCTCGATCAGGCGTTCAACGTCGTCATCAAGACGGTGCGCAAGGTGTACGAGCACCGTTGGCAGGGCGGCTACGAGATCACGGTCACGATCATCGAGGACGTTTCCGGCCAATACCAAGTTGGTTCCGGCCCGAGCGCCGAGCAGCAAGTTGATGCGCTGTGGCAGCGCGCGCTCGATACGCTCGAACAACTCGTGCAAGCCGATCCGTTCGAAACGCCGGGCATACAAACCGAATTCACGATTCTGTTCGCCGCGCTCGAACTCGCCGGGATGCTCTCTGAGCTCACCTCGGGATCGTTGCAGAACCTCGTGACGCTCGCCGGTCAAGCCGCCGGCGCTGCGGCTGCGTACATTGCGAATCACGGCGGGGCGAACGGTAGTTCGCAACTATTCTTGCTCGCCTCCGATCTTGAAACGTCGGCGCTGTTGATCGCCAAGAACCTACAGAGCGGCAACGCGCCAAACGTCGTGGTGATTCACGGTGCCGATCAGAGCGATCTGTTTGGGCTCGCCGCGCAGGCGTACGGTGACGCCTCGCTGGCCTTTGCGCTCGCGAGCATCAACGGTCTGTCGTCGCCGCTGCTGGCCTCGACGAAAGTCTATACGCTCACGTTGCCGACAACGCTGGTGGCATGACGAACGGTCTCGGGCCGCTTACGTTTACTCAGCCGGGCGACGTATCGTCGCCGCGTGCGTGCGCCAAGATCGCCGGCAAACTCTACCCGGTATCGAGCTATCGACTGAGCAAGAACTCGCACGGCGCCACGAACACGGGCAGCATGGCGTTGGCGATCGCGGGGAATCCCGATTGGACGCGCGAGCTTACCTCGGTGATCAAAACCGGCCAGACGGACCCGTCGCCGATCTATCTCGAACTCTGGGCCGGCTTCCCGCCCGCTCCGAGCTCGGTGCCGTCGCTCGCCGGCCTACAGCGCCGCTTCTACGGCGTGCTCGATACGTACGAGCCAGATAATCTCTCAACGACGGAGTTTCGGCTGCGCTCGATCGCCGCGCCGCTCACGACGGACGCCATCACGACGGCGGTGCAAAACGTCACGACCGTTGACTTCATCCGCAAAATCTGCGCCTCGTACAATATCAAAGTGTCGATCGACCCGACGCTCACTAATCCGTTCACGCTCGCGCGCGTCTACGCTCAAGACTTCGTGGTCGGCCTGAAGAACCTCAAGAAGTGGGATATCTTCCTGCGCTCGTCGATCGCCGACGATTGCGATCTCTGGGAAGATGACGGCACCGTCTACTACTATCATCCGTGGAACGTGCAGCGCCAGACCGTCAAGCTCGTCTACGGCACGAGCATCAAAGACTTTCACCCGAGCCATTCGCCGCAGTTCTCGCGCACGATCCGCGTGCAGGTGCATTCGTATTCGCAGAAGATCCGTACCGCGACGACCGTGAGGGTGCAATCCGTGGTCGGCGGCATCGAAGTGTCGCGCAACACCAAGACGCTCACGTCGCAACCGAATTGGGGAACGAACAGCGGCCAGACGACGACCTACCTCAACGACGGCTCGATAAAATACGGCTCGTGGTCATCGTCCGGCGGATCGACCGGCTCGAGCAACGTCGCGATCGCCGAGAGCGGCATCGAGCTCTACAACTTCTATCTGCCGAATCTGTCGTACGACGAATGTAACAAGTTGACGACGGCGATCTGGCGGCAAATCTCCATGCACGAGTATCAGGGCACGATCGAATATCAAATGACGCCGGCCTTGCTCAAGCTGACGGCTATGGCTTCGCTGCTCGACGTGAGCGGTTATCCGATGAGCAAGTTCAACACGCAGTATTGGCCGCGCACGATGGAGGAAGTATTCGAGGGCGCTCAGACCGACGAAAACTCCGGTGAAGCTCCCGGTTGGTACGTGACCTATCACGGCGTGAACCACACGCTGCCGCTCGGGGGAGGCGTCTAATGGCCTTTGCCGAGCTCTTTGCGTTCATGCAGGCGCACGCGCGCGGCCAACTGCACCTTGGCTTCGAAGGCACGATCGTCAAAGATACGTACAATCAGACGGACGGCACCGTGCAGGTCGTGATCGGCGAAGCGTTCGCCAACTTCGACGACCCCGATCAGCAGCCGTATGCGATGACCGGCAAGCTCATGACGCCGATGCTCGGTCTCATGGGCGGTCCGCAGGGCGGCGAACGTGCGCTCCTGATTGCCATGCGCGGCTCGTATCGCGTGCTGCTCGAACACGACTTCGACGATGCGCCTGGCGTGCCGCCTGGCGAGCTACAGTACAAACACTACAAGCTCGGCACGACCGGACAGGGCAATACGCCTGTTGCCGACACGGGCTTCCACTTCACGAACGACGGTCCGACGGCCGCCGATGGCCTCGGTGGCGCGCACGTCGGCGCAGATGGCGCGCACAGTACGCTCGACACGGCCAGCGGTCATCAAGTCGAACTCAACGACACCGCGAAGCAGGTCGCGATCAAGACGGCCGGTGGCGTTGGCGGCGGTGCCTCGCTTACCGAAACGTTCGACGATACGTCGCAGACGATCGTACGCACCGTATCGGCTACCGTCCAAGATAAACTCGACGCGATCAATAAGATCGCGCAATCGCAGGTTGCGGCCAACGTATTCCACCAACTGATCGGTGGCGCTACGCCGACGGCCACGACGCAAGTCTCCAGCGGTGTCAAGACGATATGGGATTCGGCCGGCAACGCGATCTCGCACGTCGTGCCCGGTGGTGGCACCGTTGCTCTCGGTGATCTTGCTTCAAACCTTTCAGCCGCCGGCAAAGGCGCGATCAATAACGATATCCTTACGACGTTCGGCGGCAACTCCGATACGGTAGCGCTCACGAATCTGCAAGCCTTCGCGACCGCGCTGCACACCGCCGGCGCGATCACGGGCGCCCAACTCACGGCGATGCTCGGGATTCTGATTACGTCGTGGCTCACGAAAGTCGGCATACCGGCCGGTTCATCACTTGTCAAGATCGCCGTATAGGAGAACGTTGTGGCTGGCCTTCCGCAGACGACGAGTAACCCGTTGGCGGCGGTGGAGGTCCTTTTGCCCTACGGCGGCGACTATTCACTAACGTCAACCGGCGATCTGCAACTCGTCAAAGACCAACCCGGCAATCCGGCCGCCACGACGCAGCGCATCATCTTCTTGCTGCTCACCAATCCCGGCGACGATCTCTTTAACCTCGATTACGGCGCCGGCTGCCGCGCGACCGTTGGCCGACCGAACGTTATGGCGAACGTCGATGCCATCCGGCGCACGATCTCAAGCGCTCTTGCCAACGACCCGTTCGTCGCGGTGTCGCCGGGACCGACGATCGGCATAACGCTTTCGCCGGATAATCAGAGCGCCATTATTGCGATCTCGTTCTTTTCGGTGATCGGCCAATACGTATCGTTGCCCGATATATCTCTTTCGCCGAATAGCATCCAAATCGGAGCGGCAGCGTGAGCATTCAGAAGTACGGCCTCCAAGATCTCATCCAACTCATGCTGACGGCGTATGCCGCCAAAGCAAAACAGGAAGCCGACGTCGGCACGGGCTCGCAGTTCGGCCCCATGTATCGCGCGATGGCGCTCGCCGAGCAGCTGCTCCAAAACGAAAACGTTTACGTCGAGACCATCCTGCGCCTCGCGGCGATTCAAGATCCTCTGCCGGACGGCACGCCAAACCCCGACGTGGATTCATTCGTCAACCCGTTCAACTTCTTTCGCAACGGACCGGGCTATGCGGTCGGCGGCGTCACGGTTTCGATTCCCGCCTCGCTGCCAACCGATAAGACGATTCCGGTCGGCTATCTGTTTGGTGCCAATGCCGGCCCGACGTACACCGTCGCGGCTAACGGCCCCGGCTACAACTCCGGCGCGGGCGGTTACGTCATCCCGGCCGGTCAAACCAGCGTCATCGCGTACGTGCAATGCAACGTGTCGGGGTCGCAAGGCAACGCGCTGCCGAACACGATCACGCAGGTGCTTTCGGGGCCGAACGGATCGCCTCCCGATCCGACGCTCGCGATCAGCAACGCTTTATTGCTCACCGGCGGCGTCGATTCCGAAGTTGGCCAGCCGCTAAAGACGCGCTTCGCGCAGTATATTGCCGGCGGCGGCGAAGGCACGCCGACGAGCATCATGGCGGCCGTCGGCCAATCAATGACGGGGATCACGTACAGTTACGGCGACTTCGTGATGGGCACCGAAGTGTCGAACGTCTGGACCTTTACGCCGAACACCGACGGATGGTTTACGGTCTGCGTCGATATCATGGGCGCGCCGGGAACGATCACGCAGGACCAACTCAATACGATCGCCGCGCTGATTCTCAACGATTATCGCGCCGGCGGCATCCATTACGCCGTCGCACCGCCGACGCCGCTCGACGTGGCTGGTGCCGGTACGGTCGTGCTCGTGCCTGGTGCCGATCCCGGCATCGTCGTGCCGGCGGTCAATGCCGCCTTCATCACGTTCGTCAACAACCTCGGGCTCGATCCGCTCGGCGGTCCGATGATCTGCTCGATCATGGCGGCGTACATTGCGCTCTCGCAAGTCCCCGGCGTGCTGCGAATCGACAATCTCACGCTCAACAGCGGCAACGCCGATATCACCGCCGACTTCGGACAAATCCTGCGGGCCGGCACACCCGGCTTCGCCGCGTAAAGGAGAACCTCGATGCTGCGATTGCTCAAGGCGATCGGACCGGTCGTCGTGTGCGCCGCATTCTTCGCCATGCCGCACGTCGCACGCGCGAACCAAAGCGCGGCGATTACGTACTGCGCACCGCCGGTCATATTCACGCAAGGCCAAACGATCAACGCCGACCCGTTTAATCAAAACTTCGGCACCGCCTCGACGTGCCCGGCACAGTATGGCGATATGTTTAGCGACGGGCCGTTCTACGACCCGACCGTGCCTTTCAGCGGCTCGTCCTTCAACTTCACGATCCCCGCCAATACGTGGGTTGCGCTCGGAGCTCGCGTGCCGACCAGCGCGTCGGCGCTCGTGGCACCAGCAAGCGCGACGAGCTATTGGTGGCTCTCGCGCACCGGCCTCTGGACGTGTACGCTCGACACCGGCCCGCCGACGAATGCGTGCCCCGGCTTCAATCTTCCCGATACGACCTACGTTTCCGAATACACCATTGCGGCCAACGGCAGCGGCATCACGGCGATTACGCTCCCGACGATCGCCGGAATCAAGTTCAACGGCACCGTCGCGCTCACGAGCTTCCCGTCGGGATCTTGCTTGCAAACCACGACAGGCGGCGTCCTTACGGCGACCGGCCTGCCGTGCGGCAGCGGCGGCAGCGGCATCGCGAGCGTTACGGGCAGCGGCAATATCAACGCCGTCACGGTCTCGGGCGCCGTCATGGTAAGCGAAGCGAGCTCGCCGACCTGGACCGGCACGCCGACGACGGCGAGCGCCACGCAGGCCGGTTCGTTCAACTTCGGCAGCGATGGCGCGGCCTCGCTCGCGCGCACCGGCGCGAGCGCCTTCGCGTTCACGGCGGTCGGCCCGGCAACGCTCTCGGTGCCCGGCGGCGTACTGAGCGGCTCGTCGATCTACGGACCCACCTCCGCTTTCCTCAACGGCGGCCTCACAGCGAGCGCCGTGACCGATTCCGGGCTCTCGGTCGGCCAATGCGTCCAGACGACGACAGGCGGCCTTCTGGCCACCACGGGCGCAGCCTGCGCGGGGCTCGGGAACGTGCTCTCGGTGGCGGCCGGCGGCAGCGGCAACGTGACGTGCTCGCCCACGACCGGCAACGTGATCTGCGATACGGTCAATAACCCAACGTTTTCGGGCGCCGTCGTGGCCTCGTCGTTCACCGGCTCGGGCGCCGGCCTCACGTCGGGCACGGTGCCGAACGTCGCGCTCGTAACGCCTGCGGTCACGAGCGTCACCGGGACTTCGCCGATCGCCAGCAGCGGCGGCACGACCCCGGCGATCTCGATCGCGAGCAACCCCGCGCTCTCAGGCACCGTAACGGGCACGTCGTTCCGCGCCACCGCGGCGATCGTCGCCGGGTCGGCCTCGGCCTTCTTGCCCTCCAATAACGATCTCTCGGCCTCAGAAACCACGACCTGCGGCGCGATCTACCTCGGCGGCTCGAGCGATAAGGGCAAACTCGACTACGGCTGCACGAGCGGATCGACGTTCACGTTTGGCACGAATACGACCGTCGGCGGCACGCTCGCCGCGACGACGCTCAAAGGCACGACCCTTACCTCGGGCAACTGTGTGCAAGCGACGACCGGCGGCGTTCTGATCACGACCAGCAGCGCGTGCGGCTCGGCAACCTCCGTGACGTCCGTGGTCGGCACGTCGCCCGTCGGCGTCACGACTTCGGTTGGCGTTGCGACCGTAACGTGTACGACGTGCCTCACCGGCTTGACGGCCGGCTCGAATATCTCCGTCGGTAGCGGCACGACGCCATCGGTTGCAGTCGCCTCGTCGCCCACGTTCTCGGGACAGATCGGCGCGGACGGCAACGCAGCGCCTGCTGCGGGCATTGCGCTCGGCGCGACGACGACGCCGGCAACGATCACCTCTGGCGTAAGTCTGTCGGCAGCGTTCGCCTTCAAAGATATCTCGGCGAATTGCGGCACGGGATTCATCGAGTTCGTCAAAGGCGCCTCAACGGTGATCTCGCGCATTGATTGCACCGGCAACTATCTCATGGGATCGTCATCGTACGGTACGAACGCCACGATCGCAGGTTCCTTGAGCGCAGGCACGACGATCTCGGGCGGCAACATTCAAGATAGCGGCTTGGGATCGACCGTCACGCCGATCTGCGGAAACAATGCGGCAGCGATCGCGCCGTGCGGCCAACTGACGCCTATGTTTGCGACGACCGGCAACGCAACGAAAGCCAGCGGCACGTCGGCCAATACGTTGCAGCAACTCGGCGCGTCGGCCCCGTCGTTGACGCTCGGCACAAGCGCCGGCCCCAACGGGCAATGGCTCGTCAAGGCGCATCTGCTCATTCGTGGCGCATCGGGTTCGACTAGCGAATATCTGTACGGTTGCCTTTCGAATACGATTAGCGGCGGATCAATCACGCCTCAGCAGAATTCCGCCGACGAGATCGGCACGACGTGTTGGGCAACGCCGGGAACGGGCTCCGTTCTCGCCGGCACCGTCGGCTTCGGTCAAACGTCGTCGGCCGGCAATCAGCAATACGGGTTAGACGCGACCGCCGAGGCGATCTTCCTCGCACCGAATGGAGCAACGATCACGATCTATCCGTGGATCGGCGCATCGACCAACGCGAGCGTGAACGTGAGTGGAGCGCTCTCGGTCGAGGCTGATCCCTACTAATGACGATCGGAACGTCGCAACTTGGCGGCGGCACCTTTGGTGGTGGCGGTATCTTTGGCGGCACCGCTGCGCAACTGCTCGCATTCCTGGACGAAACGGGCTCCAATCCGTTACCGGCCGGGATCTACGTGCAAATATACGCCGGGTCGATCGACGGGCTGCTCGGTGCGCCGCCGATCGCCGCTGGCTGGACGCAGCCAGGCGGGCTTTGCAATGTTCCCGTACAGCCCGGCAATCTGATCACGTGCGTCTTTTCATTGTCGTCGCAAGCGCCCCCGAATCCCGTAGAGATTACGCCCGACGGGAACGGTCCGGTTTACACCGTGACGGTGGCACCCTACCGATCTCCGTCGCTGTCGGACAGCGGATACGCGGCGCTGCTTACTTCGAAACTGCCCAGAGGGTGGTTTAGCGGCGCGGCATTAGCCGATGAACCAGGCGACGGTTCCCCGAGCGGCATTGCGTACGCGATCGCCTACGCGATCGGTGCGGCGCTTGCGGCGCTTGATCAAGGACAGACGCAGGTCAACCTTGGTCGAGCGCGTCTTGGTCCGAGCGTCGGCGCCGATATCGACAGTTGGTCGACGGATATGGTCGGCCCGACGTTCGGCCGATATCCTCAAGAATCTGATGCGCTGTTTATCTCGCGCAATATGCTCATGGTTTCGCGGCCGCGCTGCTCAATCAACGCGTTGCAAAAGTTCGTGACGCAGTTCTATGCGTCGATCTTGGCAGGTTGGAACGTAACGGGCTCCGAAGCGCTCGGCTTCGATACGGCGGGCGGCTTCGAAGTATCGGGCGCATTCAATAATCCGCCGGCCCCATCCGTTCCTAAAAATCCGCCGCCCGTAACGGTGTGGGACGGCATGACGCAACCGGCTCTGGCTGCGGCGCTCGGCGTCACGCCGTTGCAGTTCGTCATTATGGTCGGCCTATTCAGTACGAGTCTCGTCGAACAACTCGGCTTCAACGTCGCTGGTGCCCTCGGTGGCGGCCCGCACGGCGCGTCGCCCGGCTCGGGCGGATTCAGTAATGAAGTCACAAACGACACGCTGCCAAGCCCGACGCGCCAGGCGCCAGACCCGCGACTCGGCACGATGATCAATCTCATCACCAAAGGCACCGGCACCGTACCCCTATATCTCATCGGTCAACTCTGAGGAGCTCAACGTGAAGAAGTTTGCATCTGCGATCGCCGCGCTCGCGCTCGCGCTCTCGCCGTTCGTGGCGCAAGCGACGCAAGTCACCGTGCAGCCTGCGCCGACGGCGCGCGTCATGGTGTACGCCGGCCAAAACCCCGACACCAACGAAACCAACCTGATCCCGCGCTTTCAGCGGCTTGCCGACGGCACGATGCTGCGCGATATTCTCTCGACGCTCGGCACGTCTGGCGCGTGGTCGAACATTGCGATTCGGCCAGGCTCGGGCCTCAACGTCACGATCAACCCGTATCCGAATACGTCGCAACTCGGCGCGGTCTATCAGATCGGTCAGAACGACGTGACGGCGCTGCCGCCGCCGCCAGGTCAATCTCCGAATCAGATCCCGGCAGATTCGACCAATATCATCATTCAGGCAACGCAGAACGTGCAGAGCAATCCGCTCGGCCCGTTAAGCGCGCCTAGTGGCGCGGGCAACGGCATCTATTACATGGTCGAGGCGCAACTGAGTTCGATCGACACACAGAACCAATCCATGCTCTTTGTGTCGTCGAGCGGCATCACGAACTATCAGAACGTCAATACGCAACGCCAAGACATCATCACCTATAAGCTAAACCCGGGCGGGCCAGGCACGGCCGATTGCAGCACGACGTTCCCGACGCCGCCTGCGGTGGATAGCGGTTGGATTGAGATCGGCTTGGTCTGCATCCCGCACGCCTTGACGCAGATCACCACGGCCAATATCGCCATGTTCCTCGGGACGAACTTCAACGGTTCGTCCTTTGCGCAATTGAACTTCGGCGGCGCCTACGTAACGGGCGGTTGCCAAGGTACGGCGACCAACTGCGGCCCTTCGACGCTCTCCACGTCGCAGAACAGCGGGTGCGATCTCAATAACGAGCTCGGGTTCGTGATCAATAACAACGCGAATACGAATAACGGGAACCACGTGCTCGTGGCCGATCTGGCCGGCGATCTGGGCGTCTGCGGCAGCGAGCTCCATATCTTCAATCAGAACTCGAACTCGACGGCCGCCAAGATCATCGTCAATACGTCCGTCGATAAAGGCACGGCCACGGACGAAACGCTGTATCCGGCCAATAACACCGCGACCTTGGTGACGAATTCCAACTGCGCCAACGCCACGATCTGCCAAAGCGCAGCGGAAAAGGATATCTGCGCTCAGTCCGGCGCGGCGTCAACGGCGATGATTACGCCGAATGGCGATTCCGCGATGGCGGTGACGAGCGCGCCCACGTCGGGGACCGGCGTACGTGTAGAGTTTTACAACGTGAGCGGTAGCTCGATCTCGAGCCCGCACACGTTTAACTTTACCTATACGTGCTTCTGAGGTTCAAACGCGTCGATCATTCGCCGCGCCGATAGAACGAAGAAGCAGGCAGCGGCCAAGCCAAACTCGGGCGCCCATGAGGCGAGCACCACGCAGATCCCCGCCATCGCGGAGTTACGAATGACGCCGGTCAATCGCTCCGCGAGCTCGTAGAACGCGGCGTTCGGCTGCTCGATGATCGGAGTGACGTTGCGGAGATCCCGGGCCGGCAGCGCGTCGGCGAACTCGGGGTGCTCGATCGCGATCATCACCTGTACGTGAGGCGGAAGATCAAGGAAGTGGATGCTGCGCCGCATTTGAGGGGGCAAGTATAGCACGAATGACCCCGCAGGGCTATCGGAACCGGCTCGCGTGCATAGAGTGGCACGTGAACTTCTGGCTGCAATCGGGAACCGATTACGACCAATGCCAGCGTACCTTACACCACCTTCAAGAATGCCTCGACGCGGACTTCTACGGCGAAGCGCGCCCAGAGGCGCCCGATTCCATTACACTAGTATTAATTGACTATTTGGACCGGGAGTTTTCCGGCCCGACCGTCGAACGGGATGGTTGGGGAGCGCTCGTTTCGTTTGAATGAGGAGCGAGTTACCGAGGCGAACCCACAACGTCGTGCGCAAGGATTCTGACCGTGCCATCTTGGGAACGCGAGATCTCGGACTTGTGGGCGGCGTTATTCGTCCCCGCGAGCGCCGTCATCGGCACGATCGGCGTCATTCTGCTCGCCCTCACCCGCTTCAAGGACAAGCGGATGGAAGGGGCGCTCGAAGCGAGCACGACCTGGCGCGAGCTCGCACAAAGCCGCGAGGCCACCAATGTCGATCTCGAACGCAAGGCCGTGTCGAGAGATCGGTACATTCAGCGGCTCGAACGGCAAAACTCATTCCTTTGGGATCAACTTGCGCCCGAGAAGCGAGAGGAGGTTTCTCGCAAATGGAACTTACGCGAATAGGTGCCGTATGATTAACACGCTTCCGAACACCCTGTGGGCTCTCTCTGTTTGTAGCTTCATTGCGATCTATGCGATCGTGCTCGGCTTTGCGTGGGGGAAAATCAGCCGGCGGTTTTTGTTCCGCCGATTCGCCGATCACTATACGCAGTTCGACGTGACGTGCGTCGGCATCGGAACATTACTCACCCTCATTCTTTTTGAGTGGGGCGTTCGCGCGCCGTTCGTATTTTTCGTTTTCGGTCACGTGACGATCGGCGGGTGGTGGGTTCAAATCTGGATCGTCTGCTTCGCTGCCGGCACAATGTTTGGCTACAGTAAACGCAAGCGCGAGGACAACAACCTCCTCAACGACGGCGCCATTACGTTCTGCCCCCATCCTAACTGTCCAGCACTAAAAGGAGATCACTAGTGAAGCAAATCCTCGCCGTTGCGATGCTCATGCTCGCGGCGGCACCCGTGTCTGCGGCAACGCCGCCACCGAATGCCGCGCCGGCGAGCGCGCCAATCCAAAATGCACCGAACGGTGTCAAGCCAAGTCCGCAGCCGTTATGGGCGCTCGTGAAAACCGTGCAAGACAACGACGCCGCCGTAACGCGCGACTACAATCTTTTTGTCATGCACTATCAGACGTTCGGCGCCTCGGTCTATGCACCGTGGTGCGTCAACGCGGGCGGCGTCCTCACCGTGAAGCTCGCCAAAGCGTGGGCTGCATGGCCGGCAACCGTGTGGTGCCATAAGGACGATCCGAAAGGGCCAGGGCGTTCCGCCACGGCGCCGGTGGTCAAATGATCGCCACCCATCATTGGTCCGGCTCGCGCGCCGTTCGCGGCCGCAACTATCATATCGAGAACGCGCGTACGGGCATCATCGACGACGCCTATCGCCATCTGCTGCGCGCCGCATGGATCACCGACGACGGCGCCAAGTCGGTAGACTTCCATAAACTCAAATCGCTGTTCATCGTCTACAAGAACGATTCGCTCACGGAAACGACCGAGTTCGGGACCTGGGATCTCAATAGCGATCCGCGCAACGGCACGCCGAATATCGAGATCGCCTCGCTCTGTATGCCGGGCGGCGCGACGGACTTCGAGGGCGTCGAACCATTCACGATCGCGCACGCATGGGTTCACGCCTACGAAACCGCGGCGATCTGCCTGCTCAAAGGTCAAGACCCGCAGGAGTTCTTCAACGCAAACGTCGCGCCGCAACTGCAAAACGGACCGATCTTCGTTTTTAGTACGCACGGCGAGCGTGCGATTCAGACCAAGAACTACAACGTGCCTGGCGCCGGCGCATCGTCGGAAGCCGTGTCTGAGGAATATGGCTACTTCTTCGGCAGCGGTGATTCTGATTCGCGCGCCGATCTATTCTGCCTCGACGGCGCGTGGTACAACGGCAAAGTCACCGAGGACCAATGCCGATCGAGCGCGGCAGCGATCCGCCATCACGCGCTCATGATCATCCAGCACGGGCTCGTGAAAGACTTCTGGGGGCTCGACGGCCCCGAGAGCTAAAGCGCAACGAGGGCGAGCAATCGCCCTCGCTTCTTTCCCCGAAGGTGTCATGGACAATCACGTCGTCGATATCTGCCTCGCGATCTTCGCTTTGTCGATGGTCGCGCTTGCCGTTATTCCGCACCCCGAAGGTACGCCGATCCCATCGGCGCCGCTCACGAAGCCGCTCTCAAAGACGGCCGCGGTCGTGCTCAAATACAATAACGAGCATCCATTCTTCAGTAAGGCGCCCGTGTGGACCGAACCGGCGCCCGGCGTAACGATTCACAAGATCCCGCCGAGCACGGCGCAAGAAGAAGCCGACGTCGCCGAAGCCGCGAGCGTGCGCGAGAAGTATCCGCTCACGATGATCTTCGCTGCGCTCGGCGTCGAGAGCGTGCTCGATCCGCTTTGCGAAAACCACAACGCCGCGCCGGGCGAAAGCAACGAAGGCAATAAGTTCGGGCCGGCCGGTTGGGATATGGGGCTTGGACAGTTCAAACTCGGAATTCTGGCCAAGGCGCTCGGCATCACGCTCGCGCAGGCACAGGAGCTCGCGTTCACGATCAAATGGGCGATCGACTATCACGTCGCCGTGATGAAGAAGGAAGTCGCCTGGGCCAATACGGTCATTGCGCAAAACCAAGGCAACTCGAACGTCGATTATCGCTTTCGCGATCCGTATCTACTCGCGACGTGCTCGTACAACTACGGCCGCAACGGCGTGCTCGAACAGTATTATTACAAAGGCACGTTTCCCGACGGCGGCAAGAACCCCGATGGTACTCCGCGCAAGAATCACGGCGCGTCGGTCATGAGTGACGAAGCCTACTTTGCCAAGCAACTCGGCGTAACGTCGATCTTCGCCTATCTCAAGGCGTAGGAGGATCATTGCATGGATTCCGATTCTGGCGGTGGCGCAAAAGGGTCCGTCGCCGCTTCAGACAGCCTCGATGCCGTCGTGATTCACAAAGACGGCAGCACGACCCAAACTCAGCTAACGGGCGTTAAAAAAATCATCGCCTGGTTCAAAGGATGGTTCACGTCATGAAAAAACTGCTCGGTGCAGTTCTGCTCACGGCGCTCGCGCTCGCAGGCTGCTCTCACGGAACAACGCATCACCCGGGCCTCGCGCCGGGAAAGATGCGTGCGCACAGTTCGCTCGTTCACAAGGTTGACCTTAAGGCCGGCAAGCCGCAAGAGCACGCCGTAATCGATCTGCGCAAACACCAGCCGACGGTATTCCTCGGTAGCGGCGTCAACTTCGGCCATATCATGGCCTATCACTATCGTCACCATCGTCTGATCGGCGTTCACGATCTCGGGTTCGGGACCGTGACGAACGTCGGCGTAATGGCCATGGCCAACGACTTTGCGTGGGCCGGCCCGTCGGGTGCGCCGATCAATACGCTCGCGCTCTGCAAGTTCATGGCGACAGGTACGGGCACAACCGCCTCGGCCTCAACGGATATCGCGTTGCAGACCGCCGACGGTGTTGCCTCAGTCACCGGCACGCAGTCGCTCGTGAGCGCGGCCAACTCCCAAGCCTATAAGGTCGTCGGAACCCAAAACTATACGGGCACCGAGGCCGTCACGGAATGGGGACTCTTTGCGAACGGCACGCTTTCGGCGAGCACAGGCACGCCGTTTACCGCCGGATCGGCGACGAGCGGAACCGTAACAGGCACACCGCTTACGGCATCGTCGACGACGGCTCAAGGCGAGCAACAGTTCATCTTCCAAGATACGACCAAATCGCCGAAGATCTACGGCTTGGTGACGAGCAACACCACGTCGGTCGTGACCGTTCCGGCGTGGTACAAATCCACCGACGGCACCGCTGCCGGCACAACGCCGGCCAACGCCGATGCGTTGACGATTCTCCCGGTGATGCTCGACCATATCGTCTTTTCGGCGATCAACGTCATCAATGGCGACTCGATTCAGTTTACGTTCACGTTGACGTTGCCTTCGGGCTCGTAAGTAACTCGCACGGGAGTCTAGCCGATGGCGATCTCGTTCGTCCAAGCCGCTCAAGGCGCGGGGTTCGGCGTCGTTCTCGGTGCGGCTCCCGTGAAAGGCAACCTCTTACTCGCCGTTGCGGTCAATAACGGCTCGACGCCGACAGCCAATACGGGCTGGACGAGCATCGACACCCTCAACCTCACGCAAGACGGCATTTCGCTCTATAAGATCGCTGGTGCGGCCGAACTCTCGACGCAGACGCCGATCGCCGGCACGTCGAGCAACGTTTCGGTCTACGAGTTCCACGCCGATCGCGGCTTTGCGGCCAATCCGGTCGATGACCATTCCGTGCGCCAAGGCGCACCGGCTACGCCGCCGACGTGCGTTTCTAACGGCGTAAACCCGACCAAGCCGATCAACGGAATGCTGGCGGTGTTTTACTCTACGTCGAGCGCCGATACGGCGCCGACGGCTGTTTCGGGCATGACCGTGCAACTCACGTTGAGCGGCGGCGCGACCGGCAACGGCGTCGGCTGTTATCAGATCGGCGTCAACGGCGAACACGTCACAAAAACAGCGACGTGGACCGGCTCAACGAGCGCATCATCGTGCGCCTTTATCATCGTCTTTTACGAGCAGACGGAAGTCACGCTCGTGCAAGCCGCGACGGCCGTCGGCACCGGCGTCACGTTCGGATCTGCGCCGACGCAAGGCAATCTGCTCGTCGCCGTCTGCTTCAATAGCGGCACGCCGGCGCTCGGCACAGGCTGGACGAATATCGACAATCAGGCGAGTTCGCCCAATAGTCGATCTATGTATAAGATCGCCGGGGCCGGCGAATCGACGACACAAAGTCCGACAAGTACGGCGACGAGTACGCTCATGGTCGCCGAGTTCAACGCCGTGAGCGGACCATTTACGGCAGCGAATCTCGACGTACATGGCGTGACGCGCGTTGCGACGGCAAATCCACCGAGCGTCACGTCCGGTGCTCTTACGCCATCGAAGGTCAACGACTTCGCCATCGTTGTCGCGTGCGATGCCGGTACGGCCGACGCTGCGCCGACGGCGATCACCGGCATGGTCACGCTCGTTGATATGCCAGGCACCGGCGGCAACGTCGGTATCGGCTTTGCGGCGTGGACGGTCAATACGGGCACGGGTTCGTTTACGAAAACCGTCACGTGGGGTAGCGGCACAACGTCGGCGAGCGCCGTTCACGTCATGATCTTTACGGTGCCGGGCTATACTTCAACGCCGTCGGGATCTGTGACGGGCGCGGGGGCCGCCAATCGCGCCGATAAGGCGGTGCGCACCGGCAGCATCACGGGAGCCAGCGCGCTCTCGCGGGCGATCGCTCATGGTCTGACGGCCTCGATCACGGCCGTGAGCTCCGCGCTCCGATTCGTCGCAAAGATATTGCCCGGCGCGTCGATGACGCCGACCGGCACGGCGACAAAGCAGGCGCAACTGCCGGTTGCAGGCAGCGTCACGGGTGCAAGCTCGTTCGTGCGCGCAACCTTTGCACAACTCGCTGGAAGCGAAACGCCGGCCGGAACGTTCGTGCGTTTCATTCAGCGCGTGCTCACGACGGGCTCGATCACGGGTGCCGGCGCCGCTTCAAAGCAGACGCAGGTGCCGGTGGCCGGGTCCGTCACGGGCTCGACTTCGATGCTGCACGCCATCGGCGCGCTACTCAGCGGCAGCGTCACGGGCGCGACCGGATTCGTTCGCTCGACGTTCCGTAAACTCACCGGCAGCGAGACCCCCGCCGGCGCGGCTACGCGTGCGATCGCGCGCGCCTTTACTGCGGCGAGCATCACGGCAAGCTCGGCTCTGGCCACCGGCAAAGCCTTCGTGCGATCCTTGACGAGTTCGATCACGGGCACGACCGGCTTCGTTCGCTCGACGTTCCGCAAGCTCACCGGCAGCGAAACGCCAGCCGGCGCGGCTGCGCGTGCGATCGCGCGCGCGTTCACGGCAGCGAGCATTACAGCCACGTCGGCGCTGGCCACCAGCAAGTCTTTCCTCCGATCATTCACGGGTTCGATCACGGGCTCGAGTTCGATGCTACACGCCATCGGTGCGCTTCTCAGCGGCAGCGTCACGGGCACGAGCTCGATGAACCGCTCGATCGGCGCGAAGCTCACCGGAAGCATCACGGATGCCGGGACGTTCATCCGATCGACCGTCGCGAAACTTACGGGCAGCGAAACTCCCGCCGGTGTCGTCGCGCGCGCGATCGCCCGCACCTTCGCCGCGGCGAGCATCACGGCGAGCTCGGCTCTGGCCACCGGCAAGGCGTTCGTTCGATCGTTCACCGGCTCGATCACCCCGGCCGGCTCGATCAATCGGTTCACGACGGCGCTGATCTCGGGCAGCGAGGCCGCTACGTCGTCGCTCAACCGCTTCACGGCGCGTCTTGAGGCCGGGAGCATTACCGGGGCCGGCACGGCTCACAAATCGACCGGAACGGTCGAAAGCGGCAGCATCACGGATGCCGGGGCGATCGGCAAGCAGACGAAGGTGCCCGTGGCGGGCAGCGTCACGAGCTCGGGAACGCTCAGGCGCTCGATCTTCGCCTTGCTCGCGGCCAGCATCACGGCGGCCAGCGCGATCCGGCGCGCGTCGACCAGGGCGCTCGTCGCCCAGGTTACGCCGCAGGGCGGGCTCGCCCGGGCGATCGGCGCGGCGCTCGCGAGTGCCAGCATTACGGCACAGTCGCTGCTTACGTCCAATCGTGCCATCATCCGCAACTTCACGGCGTCGATCGCGCCGAGCGGGACGATCGGCAAAGCCGTCAGCGCGCTACTGAGCGGCAACGTGGCGCCGGCGACACACCTCCTTCGCTCGACGGTCGTACAGTTCGGCGGCCAGATCACCGCAACGGCCGGCATCGTCCGTACGACGGTGCTCAATATCGCCGGCAGCATCGCGGCCGCTGGCACCATTGCTCGTGGCCGTATCAAGAACTTCACCGGCTCAATCACCGGGCAAGGCGTGCTCGCCGACCGCAAGGCGATCAACGTCATCTTCAACGCCGTGCTTGCGCCGCAGGGCACGATACGTCGGTCGATCCGCAAGGCGTTCGCGGCCGTCATTGCGGCCGTCGGGTCGCTTCGCAATCTGTTCTATCACGCGCCGCCGGCCATCGTGCTCGATATTGCGATCATCGCGCCGACGGAGATCAGCGCCTCGATTCTCGCGCCGACGGTGATCGGCGCACCGATTCTCGCGCCGACGACAATCAGCGCACCGATTCTCGCGCCGACGATGCTTGAGCTCGATATTCCCGGCGCCATCATTCTGTCGGTTTCGGGGGACTAAATGAATAGCGACCAGCAGCCGGTCATCATTCCGCAAAAGACGATCGGCCGAACGATCAAAGTCAATACCAACGGCGAAGGCTACGTAATCACTTCGGGCCTCACGGCCGTCCTGATCTTCCGCCAAGTGAGCGGCACGGGCGTTCGCAACGAAAAACAACTCACGTGCGCGATCGCCGCCGACGGCCTGTCGGTATCCTATACGACGGTCGGCGGCGAGTTCGACGCGATCCCCGGTCTGTGCGATGCGCAGGTCAAAGTCTTTGCCTCTGGCGTGCTCGACTACAGCTACGTCATGCCACGCCTCGTCAACATTCAGCCGCCTTTAGGATGAACACTATGGCGATCAAGTTTTCGAACCCATGGATGGCGGCGCTCTACGCGGCGCTCTATTCGTGCTTCATTAGTGCGTTCACGATCGTCTCGACGGCCGTCGGCGTCGGCTTGACGCTCGGCCCCAAAAACGGCGGCTTCGACGATCTGACGACCTTCATTACGTTTATGAGCCACGCATGGTTCGGCTGCGTACTCGGCTTCGTCTTTCAGGTCGGGCCGTACGTGCGCGCCAAGCAAGGCTTTACGGCCTCGAAGAACGGCGGCGCAACAGCTCCCCCGCCGGAACAAAACCAGCCAGACAAATAGGAAGCCGCCGTCGAGCGGCCAATCTCCTCCCCCACACCCTCGAAAACGTTAGGAGAACAAAGATGGATCTTCAAGATATCCTCAAGCCGCTCGAAAAGGAAATGATCGAAGCGGTCGCCGCGGGTCTCGATAACGAAAAGACCGCGATCGAGCAAGTCACCGGACCGGCGGTTTTGGTCGTCGTCAACGGTGCCGTCAAGGTCGCCGATGGCGTGTTTGCGCAGTTCCCGTGGGGCACCGGCGCGATCGTCGATGCCGCGCTGCATAAGTACGTGCAGCAATACGAAGGCGATATCAGCAAGTACGAAGGCGCCGGGATCGACGATCTCGTGCAGCTGCTCGAAAACGCCGCAGCGAAACTCTAACCCCTATCGCACGTTGCAACGAAGCACCCTCGCCGTAATGGCGGGGGTGCTTTTTTCTTTTGTCCCGAGGAGGCATGAAGAAGCGAACAGATGACGACGACGATCTCGTCGAATACGATCCCCCCGAGCCAGAGCCCGAGCGAGAGCGCGTCAAGCTGCCGCCGCTCAAACCCGTCGATCAACTCGAACGAACGCGTCTGCGGCCGGCGCCGACGCACGTGACGCACAAGATTCCAAAATGAAAGGACGGCATCTAACGCCATGACAACCGCAAAGCGGACCCTCAACGGTCTGCGCATCGAAACCAAGAACCTTGCCGATCTCAAGGCGGCGCCCTACAACCCGCGCACGATCTCGCAAGAAGCGCTCAACGGGCTTGCGAAAAGCCTCGAACGATTCGGCATCGTCGAACCGATCATCTTCAACGAACGTACCGGGCACGTCGTCGGCGGCCACCAGCGGCTCAAGGTCCTGGAGCATCAAAAGAAGCAGCAGACCGACGTGATCGTCGTCGATCTTGAGCTCAAGGAAGAAAAGGCGCTCAACGTCGCGCTCAACAGCGAGCATATTCAGGGCGAGTTCGACGACGAAAAACTCGAGGCGCTGCTCAAAGAGATTCACGTGAGCGACAAAGAGCTATTCGACGGCCTGCGCTTCGAGGAGTTCGGCTTCAACATTGAAGCGCCGAATATCGACGACGTGGTAGGCACGCCGAACATGGCCTTCGCCTCGAAGTTCGAGTGTATCGTCACGTGCAAAGACGAAGCCGAGCAGCGCGATCTCTACGAACGCCTGCAAGCCGAGGGCTACAAGGTCAAGGTTCTGCAACTGTGATCGTCGAGCTCGAACTCAAATCGCCCGTATCGGATACGTTTCGCGTGCAGACGCTCGCGTCGCGCATGGATTACGAGCCTTCGGAGAGCACGACGTTTCGGCTCACGGCCGAGCTCCCGTCGCTCGACGAGAAGTGGAACGTCGGCCTGATCGTCGGACCGTCGGGCAGCGGCAAGACGCGGCTGCTCGAAAAGGCCTACCCGTCGTTCACAGACGCCGCCAAGTATCATTGGAAAGCCAAGTCGTTCATCGACGATCTGGCCGAGAAGGCGAGCGTCGAACAGATCTCGCTCGCGCTCACGTCAGCCGGCTTATCGTCCGTGCCGACGTGGATGCTGCCGTATCATCGCCTTTCCAACGGTCAACAGCAACGCGCTGCGATGACGCGCGCTCTGCTCGAAACCGATGAGATCGCCTTTGACGAGTTTTCGTCGATGCTCGATCGTGTGGTTGCTCGTACGACGGCGATGGCCGTCGCGAAAACGATCCGTCGTGCCAACAAGCGGCTCGTTGTCGCCACCTGTCACTATGATATCGCTGAGTGGTTGGAAGCCGATTGGGTTTTCGATACTGCGACGGCGACGTTGGCAAGGGGGAAACTTCAGCGACCAAAGCTCGACATTACAGTCCATCCTGCACCGCGTTCTCTCTGGCCCCTCTTTGCGCCGTATCATTATATGAATCCGCGCCAAGCGCCGGCGGCGCGCTGCTTCATCGCCACGCTCAACGTCAAAGGCGAGGAGGCGATCTGCGGGTGGGTCAGCTTCGTGCCGGTGGCCGGCTACAAACACTATTGGCGCGGCCATCGCGCCGTGGTGCTGCCCGACTTTCAGGGGATCGGGATCGGCGCGCGGTTTCCGAGCGCGTGCTTCGATATTCTGAGCAAGGAAGATCCCAAGCGTCGTATCAGTACGATCACGGGTTCGATCGCGCTCAACGTTGCGAAGCAGCGGCAGAAGTGGTGGATTCTCACGCGCGCCCCGTCACGCATCACGGGTCGTGACGTGGGGACGTTGAAAGCGACGGCGCACCGATCGTTCGAACGTTTGACGACGACGTGGGTATTCGACGCGCCGAAGTACGACGCGAAAGCGAACGGCGAAGTGCCGCTTGATTACGACGCGTCTGCGTCTGATCAGACGAAGCGCGAAAGCGCGAAAGCGCAGACGCGAGGGCGCGTCAAGGGGGCGTCTGTGACGCGTTCAAAAGACGACGGGTGACGTATCAGACGCGGGGGCGCGTTCAGACGCGTCAGGGGGCAGGGAAACGTCATATCCCGTCAGTCTTTCAGACGCGTTCAGAACGCGTCAGATCAGCATCGAACACCTGTTCGATACTTTCACGAATGGCAGCTTGCCCTGGTGGGCGGGCAAGCGTCGTTTTAAGCGTTTCCCTGCGTCCCTAGACCCCCCTAGCCCCCCGCAGCAGTATCAGACGCAGACGATTCTCAGACGCAGCAGGGGGCAGGGAAAGCGAGCCCCACGCGATTCTGTACGAAGCGCGTCTGAGAAGCGTCGGGGGGCGACGTTCAGATGTTCAGACGCGTCTGATCAGTACGTTCGGAAAGTGCTCACTTTTGGAACGCCGCGCGGCAGATCGCCGGATGCAAAAAAGAAAAGAGGGTCGCCTGATCGGCGGCCCTCTTTTTCGTTATCCGACGAGCGCGCTTATTCGCCGTCGAACGTGATCGGGTGGCGTCCACAGTCCTTGACGCCCGCTGGTTTTGATCGGCTCGATGCGTCGAACGTTGCGCAGCATCCAGCAGTAGGGTCCCGCTGCCCATGGCGGCAGATCGTCACCGAACTCGCGAACGTGAATCACGTCGACGAGCTCGGCGATCGCGACGATGCTGCTTCGCTGCGCCATCGCCTCGGCGCGCAGGCGATCGGACAGACGCCCGACGTTCGCCTCAACGGCGGCGAGATCGTCGAACGCTTTGCTGCCGGCGTGAATCAAGATCGTGCCGCGATACGGGGTCGGCCATGTACGATTCTCGATTCGTTTCCCGGCGTGCGTGATCGCCCACGCCCACGGCTGCCGCAGCGTGAGTGCTCTCAACCTTGCCTCTCTTTCCGATGCGCGCGATTGCGCCGTTGTGCCTGGCGCCGGCGATGCACGGCGTCCACGTACAGCGGTTCCTTGCCGCGTGATCTGGCATCCTGAACGACCCTAGTCGGGATTCGCTCGCCGCAGTTGCAGCCGCAGAGCGGATTCGCTTTGCATCCCGGGCAGTAGTCCTCCGTATGCCAGCCGTGATCGGGGCATTTGTCTGCGCCGCAGACGCAGGTCGTGCCCTGATCTTTTTTGTGGCGATGATTCATTCGTCGCCGTCCTCGTCCGTGACTTCTTCGATATCGTCGGCGAGCTTGTATTCGCTCTCGACGACGGGTCCGAAGAATACGGTGATATGCCCGACCCGTTCGTCGTCAACTTCGACTTCGACGTGCTCGGGTAGAACGGCGCTGAGAATCTCGGCGGCCGACGCTTCATCTTCCGCCTTGATCTCGGCGCAGAACCCGATTGGTCCGGTGCTGCTATTGCCGCAGCTGAAATGTACCACTTTCATTTGATGCCGTATCCTTTCAGCGCTTCGCCGATTTTGATGCCGAGGTTCTGTGCGTACCCAACCGAATCGCGGCATTCGGGCGCGTCGGTGTAGATATCGTCGTGCGTCGTCGCCATCAGCGATCTCACGACTTCAAGGAACGAGCGCTTTACCGGCACGTCATCGCGCTCGATGTCGGCGGCGAGGTCGTTGCGAAGCGATTCAAGAACCGAGCGCGATACCATCATGCAGTTGAACTTGCCGGGGTCCGGCTCGCCGCGCAGCATTTGCCGAACGCGATGCAGATCGTCGATCAACGTATCGAGGCGATCATCGACTTGGCCGGCTTCCGGCTCGCGATTTTCGCCGTCGAGGCATTCGATGCGAATCGCCTCGAACAGCGGACTGTCGGGATCGTGAAAGCCCTCGCTCATCGTTTCCCAGGCTTTCTCGAATTGTTTGGCGGTGATTCTCGGCATTAGTGATTCTCCTTTATCGCGAGAAAGTTGTTCGCGGCTTCTTTGTGCTTACACCACTTCTCGGCGTGACCGTCGGCGCAGGTGCAGGACGGACGCGACGAATCGGTCGTCCACGTTCCGTGCAGACGCTGACGCCGATGCTCTTGCATCCCTTGGACGTGAAACGCGTTCTCGATGCCGTCATCCCATACGGATATGAACCCGTTGGCGTTCTCTTGAACGGCGAGGTTCTCGCTCGGCGTGAGGCAGCGGCCTTCATGGCCGATGCCGACTTGCTCGATCTCGCGCCAATGCTCGTCGAGCAGTTGATTGGCGACGGTGATGATCTCAACGCCGGCGCCGTCCGTGTACGTGTTTTGGATGACGCCTTCTTGGCTCACGATGCCGACCGTGATCTCCGGCTCGATCTGCTCACCGCAGGCGAGGCAGGCGAGATTCTCGTGTTTGCAATCGCTCATAGAAAGTTCTCCACGGTTTCGACTTTGCCGGTGGCATAGTCGATATGACAGCCTCTGATCGGCGCGTTATAGCGGCGCCGCGCCGTCACGGCTTTCGCCATGGCGTTATCAAACGAGACGCTATCGCCGCGATGATAGGGGAAATAGTCGAATGCGACCGTCAGCGCGTGCTGTTCCTCTGGCGTCCACCAACACGGCATCACGTGTCCTGGGATATTGTGCGGCCAATAATCGGCGATGAAGCCGATCGCCTGGGGCGTTGACTTAAAAACGTACCATTGAACCGGCGAGGCTTGCAGGTCTGGCGCGGCGTAGTACCGTTCTGCCTGCGGTCCGCTCTGGGTGAGGTCAATGGCGCCGACCATCTTGAGATATCGGCAACTGAGGCATTCGCCTTTGACGTTCTTGTCGAGCGGCTGATCGTGAATGCAGAGCACGTCGCGGACGTTCTGTTGATACGCATCATCGCGGTCGTAAGTCACCGTGTCGAGCATCCATTCGCTTACAGGGTCCGTGCCGTCGCCGATCTGCTCGGGTTCGTACATGGTGCCGTCGGCGTTGTAGTAGATAATCCGGTCGCCAGACAGAATCTCGCGCAGGCGCTTCTCGGCGATCTCGGCGTCGGCGGCGCGAACCCAGAAGGCTTCGTAAACGACGCGATTGATCTTGATCAGATATTCGCGCGCGCCGTCGGCGACGGGGCGCTTCGGTGCGGCTTCTTCACGATTCGGTCCCCATTGTTTGGGAAACGATTGGAACTCGTGATGCGGAAATGGACAGTTGCCGACGACGCAGTACGGCTTCGGGTCCTCGCATTCGGCCGTATGCTCGTGATCGACCAAGCATTGCTCGGCCGCAGCGGGGAACTCGTGATCGCGAAACGTGTCGCCGCAGACGAAGCAGGGTTCATCTTCGGTGCCACGGAGCTCGGCGATGCCGTCGGTGATCACTTTCAATAGATCGGTGATGGTCTGAATACTCATTTGGAATCTCCTACGGATTTGATGCGTTTTGAATGTTGACGCCGCCAATCAAACAACTTCTTGATTCGCGGGTCGCGTTGTCGTAGACGCCTCATTGCTGACGAGCCTCGACGACGCCGCAGAACTTGCATGACGCGGCATGACTGAGACGATAGCGCCAGACGAGAAGCGCCGCGCAGCAGAAGCAATCGCGGCATTCATGCCGATTGTCCGTACTTACGGCCGCCTGGCGCTTGAGCTCCTTGTCGTCGAGCGGCCACGCATTCGCCAACTGCTCGTTGAACGATACGCCGTCGTCGATGATTCGCTCGACCCCCAGGATGACGTTCGTTCGGCGAGCGATATCGTTCGCGTACGTGAGCGCTTCTGCTTCGGTCGGACAGACCGTGCCGTCGCCGACTTTCCAGATGCCATACCCGGCGTCGAACCCGATCACCGTGCCGACGGCATCGCCGTGATCGTAGCAGAGAATCGGCGAGACGCGGACGGATTCGAGATCGTACTTCTCATAGACTTGCGCGAGCTTGTCGCCGGGGTTATTGGCGAAGATCGCGTGCGCCCATTCGGCGGCATCCTCGAACTTGTCGAAGTGCGCGCCGCCTTGGTTCTCGCGCAGCAGTACGCGAAGCCCGCTTTTCTTTTCGCGGATCGTCGGCGCGAATCGCAGACGAGTCGAGAGCGGATAGTCTGGCATTAGTTGTTCTCCCACAGGAAGCCCGCGCCGACGATCAAGCGTTTGAACGCCTTCATGAGCGACGGGTGTCGTGCTTCGAGCGCGGCGCGTAATGCGTCTGGCTCTTGCATGAGATCTGCGTCGGTCGCCTCTGGCCAAATGGCGGTGCGGCGCGCGTGATCGAGTTGGCGTTCCTTGCCCTCTCCGATGCGCTCTGACTGAACCCATTTCAGGACCGGCGTCGTTGGCAGATCATCGCCGTCGTGCCGTTCCTTGAGGATGAAAAGCGGGACCGTTTCGAGGCCAGCATACTTGAGGCCGGTCGGCGTATCGCTCAGTTTCACGCCAACGCCGAGTGGGGCGCCGGTGATGGCGTGCAGTTCCCACATTTTCAATCCGCTTCGCGTCGTCAACGGTTGGCGTTCGCCTTTGCGTAGCCCCCAACAGTCACGATCGCCGGCGTGATAGATCGTATTGGCGACGTAATGCATCGGCGCGTCGCTGCTCGTCAAGTGCCATGGAATGAACGGCGCGAGCTCGGGGAATACGCTAGCGATCTCGTCGTGCATACAGCCGCCGGCCTCAATGTCATGGCGGCGCCTGCTGGCGGCGGTCGTCACGCCGGCCGTAATCGCGAACGTGTTGTGCCCGTTGCGGCATTCGTCGTCGAATCGAAGGTTGACGGTCATGCGGCCGCCGGGGCCGTAGTCGTCGATCGGCCGGCTGGACTTCCATTCTTGCTTGCAGAAGCAGCCTGGCTTTTCGTCCTCTCGCGCCGTGACGGCGAACATTCGGCCTTCGACGCCGTTGATCGTGTGCTCGTGTTCTTGCTTGATGATCGGGTTCACTTGATGATCTCCTCGGTGAGTTCAATCTCGACGACGAAGGGATGCTGACAGCAGCGGAAGCGATTGCCGCTCCCGTCAACGTCGATCAGCGGCGCATAGCATCCCATGCTCGGGCAGACGACGATGCCGGTGCCGGCGGCGTTGATGCGCTTCTCGGCCACGTCAACGAGAACGGCGAGCGCCTCTTGGCTCCCCATTGTGAGCCCTTCGCGCGCATCGGTGATCGAGATCGGCTTGAGGCCGCGCTCGACGCAGGTCTGGCACGTGTCGCCGTAACAGCCGCCGTGCCGAATGCAGGCGAAGCTCGGCCCTTTGACGGTCACGTACTCGTACTCTGGCTCCCGGGCTTGCGCCGGTGTGATATGATCGTTTTGCATTAGGGATTCTCCTACGGGTTCTGAGTGCAGGGGCGACGGGGTAAAACCCGCCGCCCCCTTTTTGTTTTCCAGCCGCTTACTGCCGAAGCGGCATGATGATGCAGTAATCGCCGGTCCGATTCGCCAGGACGAGCGGCGAGAGCGGGTTGTGCAGGTCGGCTTCGATCTGCTCGTAATCGTCGAACGACGACAGGCAGCTGGCGAGATACTCGGCATTGAAGGCAATGCTCATATCGTTCGCGAGCGGCTTGGGCGCCGGTTCGGTGAACGCGACGAGACGCGTGAACTTTCCTTTCGTCTCGCTCTCGGCGTTGATCTCGACGGCGTTGCCCTTGGCAAGGAACAGGAGTTTGATCAACGATGCGCGGTCGCTGGCCACTTTGCCGGCGGCCGTCACGGCGGCGATCATTTCATCCACGGGGATACTGACTGTGCCGCTGATCATAGCCTTCGCCGGATAGACGGCTTCGTAGTTCGGGTACTGACCGTCCACGCAGCGGCAGATCACGGTGATGCCGTCGCTCACGGCGATGGCGTACGTGGTGTTGGCCTTGACGGTGATCGAGACTTCGACTTCGCTGGCCTTCGGCAGAACTTTCATCATCGCTCTAGCGAATACGGGAACGACGATGGCCTTGCCGCCGGTGCCCTTCTTCTCTTGATCGCCGGTGAACGAATCACGAACGACGGCATCCTCGATCTGGAAGTGTCCCATTTTGTAGCCGTCCGTTGCGGTGATCGCTGCGCCGGCGTTGCCTTTGATTTCGAGCAGCGTGCTCATGAGCGTGGCGCCGCGCGCTTGTTCGTCGCTCGCGTGCTTACTGCATTTGAGGAACGCCACGCGTACGTTGTCCGTCGGCGCGAGGAAGGCCGCGATGCGTTCGCCGTCGGTTGGCGGATAGGCGGGGAGGTCCTCGGCCGGCAGAGTGGGCAGCGTGACGCTGCCAATTCCCCACCCGAGATCGTCGGCGCTGGCGAGGGAGAGTTTATCTGCCTCGAACGTCAAGCGAACGTTCCCGTGAACGCCCTTGAGCATTTCCTTGAGCGCCTTGGGGCTAACGGTCGTTTCACCGGCGGTGATGCCGACGGCCGGGACTTCGGCGATGATGCGCGTTTCGAGATCGGTTCCCGTGATCGAGAGTTTGCCGGTGCGGTGATCGGCGCTCAGTTTCACGTTCGCCAAGATCGGCGTATGCGAATGCGTGTTGACGGCGAGCAAGACTTGCGTGAGTGCCTTGACGAGATTCTTGGCGTCGGTGACGACGACGGCGGGTTCGAGTTTGGTTTGTGCTTGTGCCATGTTGATATTCATTCTCCTACGGGTGCGTTGTGTGTATTGTAGAACGCCGCGACGGCGAGATTCTTGAGCATTGATTCGATGGCGCGGCATTCGGCAGCGGCGTCAACTTCGATCGCATCGAAGGCCACGTCGCCGCATTCGTCCCAAAGAATCCTGCCGCGTGTATCTATGGGACAGGTGATGAGGGTGTCGCCCTCTAGCCAATAGACCTGCGCGTCGTCAAGGATGACGAGTTGCGTGCCGGTCGGCGGCGAACTTGTATCGACTTTCTTCTCGAACTTGAGGCGGTCCGTGAGATCGACTTGTGCATCCGCCAACTTCTCGGCGTAGTTCTCCAAGTCGAGGCAGACCTGATTGAAGTCCGGCAGATAGCGCGGGTAATCCACTTGCGCGTCGAGATCGTGATCCCACGCTCGTTGCAGTTGGCGCGCGGCCTGTGCAAAGAGCATCGCGGCCTCTGGCATATCGGGGCAGGCGGAACAGAACTCGTTGGCGGCTTTGCCGTGGATGCAGTCGTAGGCGCGCTTCATACCGGCGGTCCCTCAAAGCCGCTGACCATGATGGCGTCAAACTTACTGCTGACGTGCATACGCAGTATCGCTCGGCGAAAGCGCCCTTGATGAAAGAGGCGCTCGCGGAACGGCAGTTTGCTCATGCTGTCGAACAGCGCTCGCTGGTTCTGTGTCATGAGCGAATCGGCTACTCGGTCGGCCATTTGCGCCGCGCCGAGATCGGAGAACGGGGCTTCGAGGATGGCCAGCGCATCGGCCGGCGTCATGGTGATCTGTTGCATACTTTCTCCTATGGTTCGAGTGATTTAGAGGTCGGTGATGCCGAGCACGTTTCGGACTTCTGTGTGCGAGCCAACCCATCCGTCGGCGTACAGCCCGACGCCGTGTTGGAAGTCGCGGTCCATCCGCAGCCGTTCGGCGTGCCCGAGCTCGTCGAGCGCCACGATCTTGTGCGGGCACCACGGCTTGTCTTGCGCGCCGTCGGGACAGGAACAGACGGGCTGCGAATCCGGCTCGATATCATTGGCGATGATCGCCTTGCGATACGCGATCATGCCTTCGACGTACGCCGACCCGAGCTCGGGTTCGATCTCCTCGGGCAGCGCCGAGTTCCAGACTTCCATTTTGTCGATGGCGCTTGGCGGGTCGCCTTTGTACCCCTGATTGACGCAGTAGTACGCTCCCCATTCGAGGCGCGGCAGAATCGGCTTCTTGCAGCCGTCGCAGAAGTCGATGCAGCCGTTGTCGTACTCTTGCTGCGCCGTCATTGGCTCATCGGGGTCGTTCTCGAAGCGCGTCGACTTGCCGTTCTCGACGGGGCATTCGTGCTTCGGATTACATGACGGGCAGAAGATGAACGAGGGGAACCAAACGGGTGCGGCGCCGTTCGCGATCGCCTCGGGCGATGACGTGTGACGTTCGCCGTGACAGTAGGCGACGATGGTCTTGGGAAGAACGAGAATCGTTTGCATTAGTGGTCCTCCATTGGCGGAAGTGCGAAGTAGAGATCGGTGAGATCGTTGACGCCAAGAACCTCGAACGTGAGGGCATTGAGCGTTGCGATCAGAACGAGTTGACTATGCTTGCCGTGCGGACGATCGGCGGCGTACGCGCGGCGGTACAGGGCTTGCAAAGCGACGGCGACTTCGTAGTCGGTGGGGCCGGTTGCCGGGCCGGCCCCTTTGGTCGAACAGTTGACGCAGACGAACGCCGTGCGGTCGCAGGTCGTGAAACGATGGCGGCAGGTGTGACAGTCTTTCGTCACCGTCAAGCCGCCATCGTTCACGTCATGATCGACGTAGATCACCACGGCCTCACGACGGCAAACATGAGGATGATAAACAGAACGACGCCGACGACGATGCGCCAATCTTCGTGTTGCTTCGTCATCATCAGAATTGCTCAAACTCTAGCTTGAGGCGTTCGGCGAGCATCGCCGCGCCGCCGACGAATCCCCATCCGAGATCGGCGATTTGATCGGGGTGCGGCTCGCCGAACGGAACCATCTTCAAGCCCGAATCTTCGCCGCCGCGCCAGATACCGATGGGGCCGATAGGGAACTCTTTGATATAGTCCTTGCATTTGAACGTGACTTTGGCGCCGCTCGGGATCACGACGTTCGTGAGTTTCTTGAGCGATTCGACCAACTGTTGCTCGCAGGCTTCGCCATACGATGCTTTGGTGACGACGGGCTTCTTGGCCATTAGCGGTGTCCTCCGAAGTCCCACGACGCGACTTCAAGTTGGCGCATGATGCGGTCGGCGTTGGTTTCTCCGAGCGTCTTGACGAGATAGCCATAGCGGCTGTCGTTGCCGCGTAACCGATCTATATCGGCAACGGTCGTGATGCCGAGATCGGCGAGCGCGGTTTTCAGGTCGGCCATTAGCGGTGTCCTCCAAGTGGTGAGAGCGGTGCATTGCGGAGTGCTTGACGCAGCCGGCCGATCGCCGCAAGCCGGTTGCCGAGCAGGGTGACGGCGTGGAACTGTTGGTTGTGCCGCTTCACGGCGCCACGTGAGAACGCGGCGTCGGTGATGACCATGCGGCAGGCCGGGCAGAAAGCCCGGCCCTCGGTGATCAGTTTCATCATGATCAGGCCCTCGCGTATCCGTGCTGTTCGAGTTGCGTGACGACGAGCGCCGCGCCGCGATCAACGTCGCGCAGACGCTTGACGCGCTTCCACGTTCCGCCGAACGGCTTTTCGCCGTGCGGCTTCCAGCTGGACTTTTTGAGAACCCATCCGTTGCTTCGGATGCTGTACGTCGTAACGATCTCGGTCGGGACGCCGGTGACGCTATCGGGTTGCGTGCGGCGCTTGGTGAGACGAGCGACTTCCTCGCCGTTCTTGAATAGACTTGCCATGTTGGTTCTTCTCCTACGGGATTTTGGTGTGCTACAGGATGGCGTATGCCAGAACATCGTCGGTGCCGGTGAACGTGTTGAGGCGCTCTTGCTCGGCGCGGCTATGCTGAACGTGGCGGCCTTGGTTCTTGCAGTAGTCCTCCACGTCCATGATGCGATAGAGTTCGCTTTCGCGGCGGCGCGCTTCTTCGATCATCGACGTATGCCCGACGACCGTATAGGCGTACGCGTGATGCGCGTCGGCGGCGATGCAGGGCACGACGTACAGGAACTTTGGGTCGAGCGTCTCGGCGACGAGCGCGCCGACCTGCCGGGTCCTTTCGGCCGATTCGGCTTCCAGGCGATCGGCGAGGATATCGAGGCCACGTGCCAACAGCCGCGCGCCGAGGACGACGCGTTCTTGCGGCTTGAGGTGCGCTTCGCGCGGCAGTAGCGCGTTCGTGATCGCCGTTGCGGCTTGGTCGAGGATATGGGAAAGTTCCACCGCGCCGGCGCCGTCGTCGCGTTCTTGCGCGGTGAGCGATTCGGTAATGAGAGAGCGGAGATCGGCGCGGCGCCGGGCGTGAGCGGACGGGGTGATCTTGGTCATGTTGTTTATTCTCCTACGGTTGTGAGTGATTAAAGGGGAACGTTTTGGACGGTGGTCGTGCTATCGCCGTCATCTTCGTCGTAGCGCCAGCGCCAGCCGCCGTTGCCGTCGGAAGTATAGAGCTTGCGGCGTTCTTGCGTATTGACCTTACGGCTGATCTCCGCGCCCTTCTCGTCCAGCATAATGAACGTGCGCGTGACGGTTTGCTCGTTCACAGTAGATGCCCCCGACCGGCGTTGATAATGTTCTCGCGGTCGATTGCGCTGAAGCCGCCGTCATCGTAATCGCGGCCATGCGAATCGCGGGGTTCGCCGTCGTCATCGGTTTCTTCGGCGTCGTCGGCGACGCTGACGGCGGCGGGCTTCGGCATCCGGTAATATGCGGCGGCGCATTCGGGGCAGATGGCGATCAGGACTTTCATATCGCCGATTGTCCAGCCGTCGTCGGTGACGTAGATATCCCAAACGCCGCCGGGATCGTGAACGACGCCTTTGCGAACCATGGCGCTCGTTCCGAGTTTGCGGTCGGGGTGCGCCTCGCAGGCGAGCATGAAACCGTGATCGGTGAACTCAAAGAGTTCGCCGCTGGTGGTGATTTCGAAACGGTCTGTCATGTTACTTTACCTCGAAGGCGTTGGTGAGTGGAACAAGATGGCCGTCAACGTCGCCGTAAACGCGCTTGACGCGGAGCCAGATGCCGTTGTCGGGGTCGTGCGAGATTTCCGTGACCGTGCTCTTGAAGCGTCGGCCAGATACGCCGCAGGCGCGGGCATATTTGCCAGCGGCTTTGAATTGAATACGGCTTCCCGGTTTGATCGTGAAGCCTCGGTGGGATTGGACGGATTGCAGTTGCTTCATGTTTGCGGTTTTTCTCCTACGGGTGTGTGAGTGATTAAACGGTCGGGTTTACGATTTTGCAGTACGACGCGGCCACGCGCTTCATTTGCTTCGTCGTGCGATCAAGAACGTTGAGCGACGTGCGGTTTACTTTCTTGACGGTGCCGATGAAGTGTGAGCCATGGCGGCTGTTTACTTGGACGAGATCGCCTTTTGAGAAGTCGCCTGCCGTCCAGAACGATTCGTTGCGATAGGCGGCTTTGAGAATCGCCATGGCTTCTTCGAGCGTGGACTTGTTTTGATCGGCAACGTTTTCGCGGATGAAGTTGAGGAAGTTGTGGTTGTATCGCATTACTTGCCACCGGCCGGGATGAACGCGGCGATATCGGCGGCGTCGGCGACGACCCATTCGCTGAACGTTGCGCGACGGACGAACTTGACGTATTCGTATTTGACGGTCATGAAGTAATCGTTGCAGTAATCGGCGACGGTCGAGCGCGAGACGGCGCCAACGTTGTCGATGAGCTCGTGCATTGCTTGCAGTACGGGGTTTGACGAATCGGAATCTTCGGGGTTCACGATGGCGAGAACGTCGTCGTGATCGTCGTAGATCACCGGCCAGAGCGGGAAGTTGGCTCTGGCAGCGGCGGCGGCGGCGATTTGCTCGTTGTGCATTTTGTTCTCCTACGGTTTCGAGTGCTTCGTGATCGGCGCTTTCGGGGGGTTCTCGTTCGCGCCAATTAGAAGATGACAGAAGTATAACATACGTCCCGATCATGCGAAAGCGAACGTCTGTTCGTCGGTTTCTGAGCGAAACTAATCAAGCCAGGCCTGTAGTTTTACGCTCCCCTGCCCCTCAGAGTGGGCTGTCCGAAAATGACGATCTCGACGCTCGCTCCCCCTACAGGGCAGGCAAGCGTGGTTTCTCTGCCGTCCAAAGTGAACGTATTCTTCAACGTTCTTCCCAACGTATTGCCGAACGGGTACCGGCCGTGCTAGGCTGGCGGCGGATGCTCGATATAGGCAAGGCGCTCGATCAGGCGATGCGCGAGCGTGATCTCTCAAACGTTCAGGTCGCTGCGGCGATCGGCAGCGCCGAGATCACGATCAAGCATTGGCGGCAATCCAAGAAGGAGCCGCGAGGGCGTGCGATCATCGCCCTGGTCAAATTCATCCCGCGCTTTGGCGAGCTTCTTGGATTGAGGGTAATCACGTGAACTTTCGAAAGGGCGACAAAATCGAAAACCTCGGCGCGGCGCGCAAGTGCCGGCTTGGCTACGTCAATCACCAGCCCGAGATCGACGCCAAGACGATCTCATATCGTTGCGCCGGCGCGCACGGCATCGAGCACACCGCTCGCATCGAGAACGTCGTGCTGCTCGCACAAGCGAGTGCCGCGTGATCGTCTGGCTGTGGTACTACGTCCTGCCCGGCGCGCGTAAGCGCCGCGAGGCGTTATTGGGCGCGACCTGCGGAGACGACGATTGCTGGATTTGCAACTTCGGGCAAGGCGGCGTGCCGACATGAACGAGCAAGCGAAGATCCTCGCCACGTTAGCCGACGAATGCAAGGATGCTCGTCGCAAACCAGCACAACTCGTCGTTGCGTTCTGTGTCGAGGCCGCCGCTAAGGCAATCGTGAGCGCGTTGTTCTCGATGCCTCGGGCGCCGCTGTCGTGAAGTACGAAGTCGAACTGAGCGACGCCATCACGCCGATCGACGAGTTCAAAGCCGAGATCACGAACAGCTACGAACGTCGTCGCATCGCAGCGGCGTCGATTGCGCTCGGCCTCCCGTCCCCCGCCGACCTGGCCAAGATCAATATCGAAAAGATGACGGCGGCCGATTGCGCGACGGCGATCAAGTTCCTCGACGAAGCCCTCGCCTCGGCGCGAGCGCGCATGGGCGAGCTCCAAGATCCCGTCAACGAAGTCCGTAAGGCCGCCGCCAAGAAAGTCACGGAAGCGATTCACGAAGCCAAAGGCAAGAAGTTGCCGCACGACTTTCTCAACGTCGAGCTAACACGATCGCCAGGCCGCCGCTCGAACGAGGACGCGCGCCTCTCCGATCTATTCAAGCTCGTCGACTTCGTGCCGGCCGACCAGCTGGCGCCCTGCCTGTGGATTGATTCCGTAGACGTACAGAACGTGACGCCCGAGGCCATCGAAGCGATCTCGATGGCCGGCGGCAAACTGCATTGGAAATGCAATCTCACGAAACTCGATAAGCTCGCCAGAGATTTCGGCGAGGATCACCCGATCGCCAAGATCATCAAAGACGCGACGCCGCGCGGCCCCGAAGGGCCGGAAGTTCTCACTATCACGCCGCGCGAAAGCGCGATGAAAACCGTAGGAGCAAAATGATCAGAGTCAAGATTGAATCGCGCGCCATGACGAGCGTCGGCTACGACAAGGCCACGCAGACGCTGGAGATCGCGTTTCATCCCAAAGACGACAAGATTGCCGTTTGGCAGTATTCCCCCGTCCCGATCGAAGTTTACGATCGCCTCGTTGGCGGCGCCGAATCAGCCGGTCGCATTTGGGCGAAAGAAGTCAAGATGAATCCGGCCGTCATTGCGCTTCGGTGCGAGGACGAGGACGACGTATGACGGACAGTAAAGAGACGCACGAGCGCATCGTCGAGGCCATCAACGCGCACGACGAACGCGGCCGCGAGCGCGAGCAGTTCAATCAGGCGTTTCTCGCGGCGCAAGCGGCAAAGCAGGTTGCCAAGAACTTCATCCAGCGCGGCGGCAAATGGCGCCTACGGCGAAAGCGGCGCCTGATCGACGCCGGCGTGCAGCCGGCCCGCGTCGTCGCGCGTCAGCAGCAAAGCGGCAACTACAACGTGGAGCTCGACGGGGCGCTCACGCATATCATCGCCCGCAACGAAAAAGGCGCATGGTTCGTCACGCGCTATAACGGTCACGGCCGCTCAGGCCTCTATAACGACCCCAAGATCGCAGCGCAACGCTACGGTCTGCTTATTCACGAATGGAAGTAGGAGAATAATCCAAATGAAAAACCTGAAAGCCTTAGTATTGCTATTGGCGTTGCCGCTGCTCGCGGTGACGCAACCCATGGAACATACGGACGACGCGCATTGCCATGCGGCCACGCAGGCCGACGATAACCCGGCGATCGTCGTGTGGTGTACGTCTGCGGCCGAAGATCACGTAACGGATGCCGAAGGCGAAAGCGGCGATTCGCGCGCGATCGATCTCGTGATGGGCGCGATGCAATTGCTCATTACGGCGCTGGCGCACCGCGAAATGGGCGACAGCAACTATCAGTATCTCGTTGACAACGCCCGCCAGGCATTACAGGAAGCCGCGCAGGCGGCGCGATCGAACCGCGTGATCTTGCTCGTCCAACACGCCCAAGAATCGTTGCCTTGAGTCTATTCAAAAAGTCGAGCGAAACCGGCAAGAACGTTCGCGACAAAATCCTGATCTTCGGGCCGACGCATACGTCCAAGACGCACGCGGCGCTCGGCTGGCCAGATCCCGCTATCGTTGACGTCGAGAACCGTGCCGGCCACTTCTCCGACCGCTTCGACTTCTTCCACGCGCAGCCGCGCACGATGGACGATATCCTCGAGGTGATCGCCGAGCTCAAGAGCGGGCGCATCGGCTGCAAGACATTCGTGCTCGATTCGTATTCGGCGATCTACGAGAAACTCGTGGCGGTCCATACGACCGTCACGAGCCCGCAGCAGGGCAAGGTTCCTGTCGCCGTCACGGACTATGCGACGGTCAACCGCCGCGTGGCGCCGATCCGCGAGTTCATCTTCTCGACGATCGACCAAGACTTGATCGTCGTGGCGCACCAGCAACAGAAGTACGATCGCGCCGGCAACAATTTCTCGAAGCGCAAGGAAGTCGAGTTCATGGGCGACGAGAAGTTCCGCTACGCGTTCGACTACGTATTCAGAACCGAGCCGACCGGCAGCGACCCGCGTACGCACGCCGTAAAGTTCGTGATCGAAAAGAGCGCTTCGCCGAAGCTCAAGATCGGCGACGTGCTGGCCGTGAAGCCGAACGAGAAGTTGTACGACGTTTTCCGGCAGCGCGTCGGAAAGGGCGAGACGGCCGCACGGTCCTCCGCGGCCGCACCGCCTTCTCCCGAGGCGGCGCCCGCGCCCGCAAGTGAGCCGCCGCAGCAGGAGCAGCCGGCGTTGCTCGATACGGCCGTGGCCAATCGTCCGCTCACGCGCGAGCAGATCGCCGCGATTGCGAAGTTGCAGAGCCAGCTTGGTTTGAATCACGGGGATATCGGCGTCTTTGTGCTCGGCATTACGGAGCACCGTTATCAGGACTACAAGTCGCTCACGGGCGGCGAGGCACAGACGTTGATCGCCATGCTCGAAAAGCAAGCCGCAGGCTCGTAATGGAACGCTTTTACTTCGTCACGCTGCAATGGAAGCGCCTCGGCGATTCGGATTGGGTATTCCAAAACGATATCATCGACGTTCACCCGCTGGCCTATCTGCGCCGCAACGTCGAGGCGTCCGATCAAGCCGTCAAGCGCTACGAGGAATACAAAAAAGGCGGCAAGTGGCAACAGCCAACGGTCGCCGAGGAATACGTGCTGCGGTTTTGGGCTGAGATCACGCGCGAGCAGTACGACGAGCATAAGGCCTGGGAAGAACGGGAGCGCGAATGAACGCCGGCAAGAGCGAGGCGCCCGACGAATTCGAGCGCCTCCGTGATGGCATGGAACGTCCGGTATATGACCGGCGGCCGAGTCCTAAACTAGAACCCGACGCACGCCATGAAGTGGATGATCTGTTGCCCGATCTGGGAGATAAACCCCACACAGGCCGCGATGGTGATTGCCATGGTAAGACCCTCCTTGCGTCGGATAGTAGCACAAGCCGGTTGCGCTACGCCATAGGTCGCATTGGAGCTCGTCTGATCGCTCGGGTCGAGGCAATCGTCATGGCGCTGCCAGAGAACGCCAGGACGGGCCGTGGCGGCTTCCGATGGGGCGATCTGGCCTGCTGGCTGATCTTCGGCGCCACGGCGGCCTATTTCGTCGGCCGCTCGGTTTTGGGGCGCTAGATATGCACAACGGTGGACAGCCTGTGTATAACTACCCCACTTATCCACAGGGTTATCCACAGTCAACCCTGGGTTATGCACAGGTTATGCACAGGCGCTCTAAGGATCGCGCGCCGCGCGTGCGCGCGCTACTACTGCTACTACTGACCGTAATTTCTAATTGGTTTACGCGCGAGGCCGCTTTTTCAAAACCTGTGGATAACGGGGATAAGTCATGACGCCGGCATTCGAGCGACTGCTGCGCGAACGCGCGGCCAGCGCGATCTGGGAGGAGGATCGGAAGCTCTTTGCCCAGGCCGCCGACTTCGCTCGCGATCTCGACCGCTTCATCGTGGCCTGCGAGGCGTCCCGATCGCCCGGCATGACGATGATCGATCTCGCCAAAGAACTGCGAGCCATGTTCCCATGAGTGACGATCTGTCGCTCTTTGATTACGTGCCGCCCAAACCGCCGGTCGATCTCGCGCGCGACTTCGAGCGCGGCATGGAAGAATCGCAGCGCTCGGCCAACGCCAAGTGGACCGACGACGAGATCGCGACGGTACGCAAAGCGATCCGCACCGTTGCCGGCCGGCTGCATACCTTCACGACCGATGCCGTCTGGGACGAGCTCGGCGCGGACTTTCCGTTTTCGAAAGGCATGGCATCGCAACTGCTTGCGATCGTGCACGAAGGCATCATCATCAATACCGGCCGCGTTGACGTATCGCGTCGAGGCGGCAAACACGGCCACGCTCAACGTCTGAGCGTATGGCAATCAACGCTAAAGTAGGAGAATCTATGAAAGAAAAGCATATGCTAGGGCGGGAGGTAATCATGAGCACAACAGCCTTGATCTTCGCTCTTGCGATCGCCGGGTGCGGCGGCGCGAAAATGACCCCGGCCCCCGGCCTTACCGGCATAGCCGGGAACGTCATTGCCCAGGGGAGTGACCCCTCGTCGACGACCTTCGTCTACGTCGTCGATACGTCCACCAATAAACTCTACGTCTATCCCGGCGGCGTCAACAATCCCGCGCCGATCAGAAGCGTGACGCCAGCTGACAAACCACACGCCGTCGTGACGGACGCGGCCGGCAACGTCTACGTTTCATCGACCGAAAGCGGCGAGATCGAAGTCTATGCCAGCGGCGCAACAAGTCTGCTCTACACGATCACCGGGTTGAATCATCCGCAAGCGCTCACGATCGACGGGAACGGCAATCTCTACAGCGCCGACGTGAACGCGAGCGTCATCACCGAATTCGCGCCAGGCGGTACGACGCCAATCGCGACGTTCGCGACCAACGCTGCGCCGCTCGGCGGTGTGGCGGTCGATTCGAATGGTACGGTCTACGTTGACGAAACGGGTGGCGTGATCGAAGCCTGCAACCCGACGTGCGCAACGCTCCCCGGCGTCACCGGCCCGAGCTCGGCGACCGGCGGTCTAGCCTTCACGGGCACGACGCTCAACGTCGCAGGCGGCCGCGTCGTGGCGCATTACGATACCTCAACGTGGACGCTCACGGGTTCGACAACCTACGGCGGCGGCATTGGCGTCGTGCGCTTCATCACCGCAGCCGGCGGCGTGCTCTCGGTGCCGTTTGCATCGTCATCGCTCGCGCCATCGGCCGTCTACGTCTCCAGCGGTCAAACGATCACCAATAGTCTGCACGTTCCCTACGGCGCGGCGATCGGGCCGTAACACTAGCGCTTCTCATGAGGTTGTCAAAATGAATCTCCGCAAACTCCCGCTCTACGCCGGCGCGGTCGCGATGATCTTCGCGGCGCTCGCGCTACTTGGCAGCAACGGAGGCAATCCGTTCACCGGCAAGCCAACCCCGTCGCCGTCGGCGTCGGCATCGCCAACTCCAACGCCGCAACCGACGCCGACGCCGATCATTAGTCATATCCCGCGAGTGACCGGCACGTATTGGCTCGGTAAATGCCAAGTCTACAACGGCAAGAAGCGTCAACCCGATCCGATCGCCAACGCGATTCTTTCGCAATACGGGACCGACCCCAATGGTCCGAGCGTGATCGCAACCGCAGCGCCGCACGTCACGTTTTCGTCTGGCGACAACGCCGGCCTTGAGGTCGTCAATCTCGCAAACAACAGCACGCCGATGCTCACAATCAACACCGTGCCCGGGGGGCACAGCCCGCCCTTCTCTCCCGGTGCGTACGGCGGCGGTTCGAATGCACAGATCCCGTGGTGCTCGACGACGAGTCTGCCGGGTTGTCCGAATGGTCCGTTTCAGATCGAGAATACCAACGCGCCGAACGATCACGATCAGTACGGCAGCGGCGACGGCCATACGGCCGTGCTCAATCAAGATACGTGCGTGCTGTATCAAGCCGGCGGTGCTCGGTGGGCCAACACCGGCGGCAGCAACGGCACGTTCTCTGCCTACAACGGATTCACCGATAACCTTTTCACCGATTACGATCATCAAGGCACGCCGTGGTCGCAGAACAAGGGCGACAACGTAACGGTGAGCGGTACGGGCGTCGTCAACTTCACGGATTACGACGACGACTTCGGAGCGAGGACGATCAATCACCCGATCGGCATGATCTTGCCAACGTCGGTCGTCGTTTGTTACAACACGTGCGGGTCAATGGGCGTGAACTATTCGCCTGGCACCGGCGGTGATGGCGCGTGTAGCGTTGGTCCGACGAAGTGTTTTATCTACGGCGATATCGTGTGGTTGCCGCTTACGTATATCTGTCCGACCGGCGACGATTGGACGTATAAGTTCTGCTTGCAACTCAAGACACAAGGGGCGGTCGTGCAGGACACGGGGTCGAGTCCGACGTTTCGATTCGGGTATGGGTTGGACGGAACGCATACGTACGACCCGACGTTGTGGTCGTACATTCACAGCCTGCCGTTGTCGGCGTTCGTGCTCGCCTGTCGCGGATGCTTAACGCCCCCGTAATGCTGCTTATGACCCTGATCGGGTGGAGTCTCGCGGCCTACTTCGCAATGGCGGTGTGGGCCGCGGCTCTACGGTACGTCAAAATCAAAGAGCGCGTCGAGCGGGCATTGCAGATCGCGCGAGCGCATACCGACTGCGGCGGCATTGATCGCAACTGCTGGTGCAGTCGAATCATGACGGCGCTAACGATGGAGAAAGCCGAATGAAACGATTCATCGACTATTGGAGCTACGACGATAATTTCGGGCATCACTTTGCGTGGGGCGCGTTAGCGTTGGTGATCTTCGTCGTAGCGGCGATCATCGGCGTGATCTTTATGGTCGCGACGGCGTTCGCTTCGACGCCGGCCGCTACGCCGACGCCGTGCGGCGGGTACGATTGTCGCGGGACGGCAACCCCGCAGCCTGGCCAGACGGCAGCGCCATATACGCACGAATGCAATCTCGGGTGGGACGAACCGTGCTTCCCGCTGCCGAGCCCGACGCCATGAACGACGAACAGGGCTTTCGTACCGGCGCCTGGCTGTGCTTCTTGGCGCTCGCGATCGTTTTCGGGTCCGTCGCCGGCGCCATGATTTCCCTGCCGCCGTTCGATCTCGCTGCGGTCGGCTATATGCTCGGGATCGCAGGCGTATCGGCATTGCTGGCGATCGCGGTGAGGCCATGACGGCCGAAGCCTTTACGGAGCAGCAGATGGGCGGCGAACGCGAACCGTTCCTGTCGATCTTTATCCCCGGCGAACCGTACCCGAAAGGGTCGCTCACGCCCATTACGCAGGGCACGCGTCTCGTCTACGACAAGCGCTTGAAACGTATGGGCAAGAAGCCGATCATCCGAATGCTGCCGGCGCACGATAAGTTGCGTAAGGACGGGACGCGCGGCGATGCGCGCAAGCGAGCGGAGATATGGACGCTTCACGTCACGACGGCCTTCAACGTCTGGCAACTGACGCATAAGCGCGTGCCGGGCGACGACGAGGCGATCCGCGCGGAGCTCGTATTCGTTTTGCCGCGCCCGCCATCGCGCAAGAAGGCGAAGTATCCGAACCGCAAACCTGATCTCGATAAGCTCGCGCGTTGCGTCTATGATTGCGCCGTGCGGGCGAAGGTGCTCGGTGAGGATTCGCGCATCGTCAAGCAGCAGCATGAGAAGATCTTCCCGATCGAGCTCGTATATCCGCAGTACAATCCCGATACGGCCTTCCTGCCGACCGGCGTTCACGTCAAGTTGTGGGTTCTGTGAACGAGGTCCGCTTCGTGCAATCGTTTGATCGGCGCGCGATCCCGTTGACGCACGTCTACGCTCGCGATCAGCTGCTAACATTCTATACGCGCACCCCGTTCGGAGGCACGACGCATCGGCATGAGCCGCGCCCGCGTACTATCTGTGGGCAGGTCATCGTGAAGCCGCGCGATCTGGCGTATCCGATCGGCACCATGTGCGAGCGGTGCGAATCGCTGCTCGACGACGGCAAAGTCCCGTCGGGGCCGATCGAAGTCGCGGAGTGGTTCGGGTGATAAAACTCGTGATCGTGCCGGTGCCATTCGACGAAGCCTGCGCCTTCGTGCGTAAGCATCATCGGCATCATCGCTCGCCGCCGGGCGCAAAGTTTTCGATCGGCGTGGCGCTCAATATCGACAACCGGCAACTTGAATCGATGATCGTCGGGGTGGCAATGGTCGGGCGTCCGGTCGCGCGCTCCTACGACGACGGGTGGACGCTGGAGATCATTCGGTGCGCCACGGACGGCACCAAGAATGCGTGCTCGGCCCTCTATCGCGCAGCTGCGCGAGCGGCGTTCGCGATGGGTTATCGCAAGGTCATCACGTACACGCGCACGGACGAAGGCGGCGCATCGTTGCGGGGATCTGGATTCAAATGCGTCGCGCAACGGCCGGCGCGATCTTGGGATACGCCAAGCCGGCCGCGCGTCGATAAGAGCGAGCCGCACGAACGGCTACTGTGGGAGGTTGTCGCGTGAGCGATCTGATCGCTCGGCTAAAGAACGAGCGCGCCGTGCTCGACGATCGCATCCGTGCGCTCGAAGCCGGTCAACCCGAGCCGCGGCGCCCGCACGATTGGCGCGGCTACGAGCTCGAAGGCCTGATCTGCGCCAACTGCTCTGCGCTCTTGCGCGGTATGGTTGATATGAGCCAGGGATGGCCGGGTTACTGCGACGAGTGGGAAGGGCCGCGCCTCTCCGGTTACTTGGACAATCTGCACCAGGCGAAGTACGAGCTCCACGATATCAAAGAGCGCATCGAAGGACTTGAGATTCGCGCGCCGATGCAAGAATGGCGGCGGCGCCTGCATTACGTTCGAACCGGAGAGTGGACGTGAGATACGCCACGGTGTGCAGCGGCATCGGTGCGCCCGAGGTCGCGTTCGGCCAACTCGGTTGGACGTGCGCCTTCGCATCGGAGATCGATCGCTTCGCGCGCGCCGTCTATACGCACCATTACCCCGACACGCCGTTGTACGGCGACTTCACCAAGATTACGGAGGAAGAACTTGGACGAGCAGGATCAGTTGACGTTCTCATTGCCGGAACTCCATGCCAGGACTTCTCTGTCGCGGGACTTCGAGCGGGGCTTGCTGGAGATCGCGGTAACCTCACCATCGAGTTTCTGCGTCTCGTTGAACGACTTGAGCCCCGCTGGCTGGTTTACGAGAACGTGCCCGGACTATTGTCGATTGACGGAGGACGGGCGTTTGGAATCTTTATCGGGAGCTTGGGGCAACTCGGGTATGGGACCGCTTACCGGATTCTTGACGCTCGACACTTCGGAGTCCCACAACGACGCCGTAGAGTGTTCCTTGTCGGACATATTGGAGGCGCATGGCAACGTGCCGCAGCGGTACTTTTTGAGCGCCAAAGCCTGTCGCGGTATTCTCAAGAGAGCCGAGAAGCGCGGGCGCACGCTGCCGCCCTTACTGCAAACAGCGTTGGAGCAGGCGTTGGCGCAGACGACAACTCCGCACAAGCCGGGCACCTCGTAGGACCGTTGCAGGGCGCATCGGAACGCGCCGGCCATCGCATCGGTGCCGACGAAGCCGCATCCGGCCAGCTGATCGCGCACACGTTGCGCGGCGACGGCTTCGACGCAAGCGAGGATGGCACCGGACGCGGCACGCCCATCGTCGTTGCCGGAACGATCGGTGCCGAAATGGGACGCAATCGCGGCCTTGGCAGCGAGCAAGAGATCGATTTGATCGTGATCGACCCGAATCAAGTGACGAGCGCCGGCAATCGGTCGAACCCGCAGCCCGGCGATCCGTCGCATCCGCTCCCGGCCGATAAGCCGCCGCTCATTGCGTTCTCGAATACGGCGGGTGATACGGCGCTTGGCGCCGGCGACGACGCGCCGCCGATCACGGCACGTAAGGGAGATCCCGGCATGATCGCCTTCTCGTCGAAAGATAACGGGCGCGATGCCGTCGCTGATCTCGCGCCAACGCTTCGCCGCATGGGGCACGACGCCGCCGATCAGAACGGTGGCGGGCAGCTGGCGGTCGCGTTTCAATGCCACGGCACGAACGTCGGGGAAATGGGCGCCGTGCGATCGGGCAACGGCGGCGTAACGGGCGGCGTGCCGTTCGTCGAGCTCGGCGCCCTTGCGGGCGTACGACGCCTCACGCCGGTCGAATGCGAGCGCCTCATGAGCTTCCCCGACGGGTACACGGACGTGATCTATCGCAAGAAGCCGGCGGCCGACGGCAACCGGCATCGCGCGCTCGGCAACAGCATGGTCGTGAACGTGGTTTCCTGGATTGGGAAACGCATCGAGCTCGTCGAAAGGCTGGCTCATGGCGAGGCTTCATAACTTTGAAGGCTGGACGACAAGTGAGGCGCTCACGATCGCGCAAGCGCACGTGCTCGATATGATGCCCGACGGTGCGCACGGCGAGATCACCGAAGTTTCGATCTGCCGCGATTGCGAAACGATGCACGTCGAAGCGAACGTCACGCTCATGGGCCGGCCGCGCTTCCTGATCGTCAACCTGTCGGCGGGAGATATCGAGCTATGAACGACGACGAGAAGATCATCGGGCATCTGTACGAAAAGGCCGTACAGAACATGAGCGAGGCGATCGCCAAGAACGAGGACGAGCTCATGAAACGGATCATTGCCATGTACGGGTACGATCCCGACCCGTCGCCGACGGCGATCTGGCGCAAGCATATCCGTCTTGAGCATCGGCACGTCGGCTTGAAGATCATCTTCGTTGACGGCACGCCCGTCTGCCGCATCGAAACCGAACCGAGCGAAGATAGCAGATCCTGGATCGTCCGTGTGGTGCTCTGTTGAAATCGGTAGCCAGAAAGGAAGCGAGAATCATAACCATAGAGCCTAGCCGTTCCCACGGCGGGAACCATAGCAAATGCGCGAGCCACGATAGCCGCGAGAACCATATTTCGCGCGCGAGCCAGCGGAGAATAGAGAACCATAGCCTTTGCGCGAGCCACGCTGTTTGTGGGAACCAAAATATAAGTGCGAGACAATAAAATGGCGCGAACCATTACTCATGATCGAGCCATACACGAAGCGCAAACCAACGCGATGACGCGAGCCACACCACGTGCGAGAACCTAGTACCACGAGCGAGTCAAAGTAATCGCTAGAACCAATCGGCATGAACGAGCCAACGCAGGGTGAGAGAACCAACATAAGAGAGCGATCCACACCTGGACGCCTTGAAACAATACACTTGCGAGAGTCATTTGCTGGCGCGAACCATGGAAAAAGAACGAGACACACTTGTAGAGTGAACCAATGAAGAAGATCGAGACACACAGGTCGTGCGAGAACCAACAGCAAGGATCGAACCAATGAAAGGGAGAGAACCTATCGCGAGGCGAGCGAGCCTGAAGGCAGAGAGAATCATAGCACCGGCGCGAGCCACGCCCCATCGGCGAGAACCATATTATGCGCGCGAGCCATATCTAGAGTGAGAACCATCTTCGTAGCGCGAGCCAACGTGAAGTGAGAGAACCAAGGAGGGAAAGCGAGCCGACCTGTGTGCGGGAACCAATAAATAAGAGCGAGCCATTCAGGACGATCGAAACAATGATCTTGTGCGAGCCTGTTTGACCTGCGCGAACCATAGAGAGTGTGCGAGCCTTGGCTCTGGAGAGAACCATAGTAGAGGTGCGAGCCAGGACCCAAGCGCGAACCGTACGATCAGAACGAGCCAATATGTTCGGCGTGAACCAATTCTAATGCGCGAGCCATCAAGAAAGAGCGAACCATTCGAAGCAGCGCGAGACAAAAGCTCCGTGAGAATCAGACCGCCCGATCGAGCCAATAGCTCCGCGCGAACCATCTGACACGGCGCGATCCATAACGAACGAGCGAACCATAATCCTAGCGAACTCTTTTCAACACAACACAGATTGAAAGGGAATCCAAAATGATCCAAAACGAAGAAGGCCTTTTGAACTCCGACGCCCTGATCGAAAAGCTCGGGCGCGATCTCAAGAGAGCCGCAGCAGGCTTCACACGTAACGAAGCCCGCTTTATCGTCGAACTGCATTACGATATGCAATCCTTCCGCATCGAAAGCCAAGGCCGCGTCCGAGCTCTCGGTGAAGCCGGCGCCCCGATCGAAACGCTGCAATACTTCCTGCGGCAAATGGAACTGATCGAAGTCGCCTCCGCAGCGGTGCTCGATTCCTACAGCGCCGCCAATCCGCTCGGGCGATGGGCGCGCGAGATCCTCGGCATCGGACCGAAGTTCGCCGCCGGCCTGCTTGCGCATATCGACATTCCCAACGCCAAGACGGCCGGGCAAATCTGGGCCTTCGCCGGCCTCGATCCGACGCGCGAGTGGAAGAAGGGCGAGAAGCGTCCATGGAACGCGCGCCTCAAAAAACTCTGCTGGCTGATCGGCGAATCGTTCGTCAAAGTGAGCGGCAACGAGAACGCCTTCTATGGCCAACTCTATAAGCAGCGCAAGGCGTACGAGACGGCTAAGAACGAGGCCGGCGACTACGCCGAGCTCGCGGCGTCGATCTTGGAGAAGAAGAACTACAGCGCCGATACGACGGCGAAAGCCGAGTACCAAAAGGGACGGCTACCAAAGGCGCATATCCACGCTCGCGCCAAGCGCTATGCCGTCAAACTGTTCCTGGCGCATTACTTCGAGGTCGGCTGTAAGCTCGCCGGCCGCACGCCGCCGATACCCTATCCGGTCGCGCACCAAAACCACGCGCATTACATTGCGCCGCCCGGCATCGATCACGTGGAGGCCGTCGCATGAAAAAGGAACTCGCAACCGGCTTCTTCATGATCGCGATGGCGGCGTCGATCGCCGGGTTGGCCGTGATCGCAACGATCGCCATTACGGCGGGAGGGCATCGCTAATGCTGACCTTCACGCTGCCAGACGGCACGAAGCGTATCTTCCCCGAGAGCAACGACGACGTGCATACGAAAGTGATCGTCCTGTTCTACAACGCCGACGGCTGGAACTTTCATTGGGAAGATACGACCGCCACACTAGCGCGCGGCGTCGGGTACGATTCGGCCTGCCGTTTTAACGGCGGCAAAGTCAACGGCAATCAGATCGAGTTCGATACGCCGGAAGGCAAATACACGCTGACCTGGGGAGATAAATAATGGCCGTACAGTTAGACGTCGAGCGCCTCATGAGCGTCGTCGATGCTATCCGCGAGCACAACGCCATGGATTGGGCCGAAGTTGGCAAGGCGATCGACGTATCGCCGTCAACGCTCGCGCGCATGGAGAAAGGCGAGCAGCCGAACGTCACGACGCTCTGCCGGCTGCTGCGTTGGTCGAATATCGACGTGCGCAAATATATCTCCGACGTTACGCAAGCCGAGCTCGTACCAACGCCGGCGATGGCGGAAGGCGGCGACGCAAATGGCGGCGACTGAGCCGCTTGCCGAAGCCTTCGAGCCTTGTTATGCGTGCGATGGCAAAGGGTGGCGGGATCTCACCGATCTGCCGCCCGGCGCCCCCGTTCGCCGGGTTCGCCAGCCGATCGACGAGCTCGGGTATCGCGTCGGGTGCGATCGGTGTAACGATACCGGATCGCTCCAGCGCGTGAAGCCCGGCGATTATTGGTACGCATGGAGCAACGCGATCGGTGGTGCATACAAGGGATGCCGTCTAACGGTGCTCGTGCTCGCCATCGTTGACGGGCTGTATCGCGCTCGCGTTTGGCAAGCGTCGGGAGAGTGTTATGACGAGTGGCTTCCGCGGTCGTGGTTCGATGGCATCGGGCTGCAACTGTGCTGCCGAATGGAATCAAAGGGGTGCCACTTCAATCACAAACGGTATCGGTATTGGTTCCCGTCGCCGGCATTCGGAGGGCCGCCATGAAGGTGCGCGTCACCGAGGAAATGGTGCGGCGGTTTTGCGAGGCGAACGCGATCGCAGGGCATGGTTCCCCGTGCGATTGCGATGGCGAATACCATAAAGGCATCCGCGCTGGCCTGAGAGCCGTTCTCTCGGGTGTCGGCGAGCTCTGCTCTCCTCGGTTCTGCGAATGCAAAAAGCCCGAGCCCGATCCGACCTATCACAATCGTTGCAAGGCCGTCGTTCGTCCAGCGCGCGACCCGATGGATGGCCGATTCTGTTACGGGTTCATTCGCGGCGTATCGGAACGTCGTGATGGGAGGAAAAAGTGAAGCATCTACTCGCGAGCGGCTGCATATCGCAGGTCACGCTCGACTTCAAATGGCGCAAGCGCATCATCGTCCCGAACCCCGAGCGATTCATCTTCGAGCCAGCAGGCGATACGCGCCTCGTGGTCATTCACGGCCGTATCACGGTCTGGAAAATCACGACGCATATCCTGAGCCGATCGTTCGAACAAAAGTTCGGCGATCTGCCGTGGTGCGAAAGCATGATCACCGTGGGACCCGGCGTCGTCATCCGGCGCCTCGTCCTCGACCCCGAGCAACTGCCGACCATGCTGCGCGTCGATCAGATCTACGATCGCGCCGAGCAAGATATCAACAGCGTGCGCTTTTACGGTATCCAAAGCATGGTCGTCGAGAGCGATATCATCAAGAAGGTCGCAGCCTTTATTGTCGTCGCAAGGCGACGGGAGAATATTGCATGACTAAGGCTCCGCAGCAGCCGTTGACGCGAGCAGACCTTCCCATCGAGTTGCGGATAAACGCAGACCGAGAGGCTTGTCCGGCCTACGCGAGAGGTTTGATGCGCGAAGCCGCAGCCGCGTTGGAACGCCTCCAATCAACGCTCGATAGACAAAAGATACTAATAAAACAGCAGCGCGAGATAATAGACCGCGCCTATAACCCACAACACTAAGACTTTACGGCATCAAAGCCGCCATCGCCAGCGCCAAGAAAGAGGGAAGCTAAAATGGAACGTGTTGACGCGCTACAAACAGAATGCTTAATCACACAAGGTAAGCTGGACGAAATGCGGCAGGCGGCCAAGACTGTAGACTCCAGGAGCCTTCGAAAAGTTTTTGCAATGGCGGATGAGGACAAGCCGCAATATGTTGAGCAGTTGGTTTGGTTATTAGATAAAATCGAGGAGATTTGCAAGCGATGACCCGCAAAGAAGCAGCACGGCGATTCCAGGCGCTGCAACAGCAGAATGACGAGATGCGTGCGTTGCTTATCGCTATCGAGCCGCGCTGCGAATACGTCGGCTGCGAGAGGCCGGGGCCACACGTTACGCACACCATCGGTGGAAGCGCGTCGGCAACCCCAGCACAGCAACAAGCGGGTAGTCCCAAGAAGAAAAGTGAGGAATAGAAACGTGATTAGGTTTTTCGCCCGCGTGTTTTGCGGGATTTTCGGGCACCGTTACGGCCTCGCGCCGGGGTATCCATCCGCAACAGACGACCGCATTTACGAGTGCAAGACTTGGGGTTGTCGGGATTGGCACGGATGAGCAACACCAACGCCCCCTACACCTCCAAGGCCCATTTTCATATCGTAGCGGGACCCGAGTCCCAGTTCGTTTCGTCGCCCATCGCGACGTTGCGTAAAGCAAGGAATCGTTTAGTGGCGGTAAAAAGCCCGAAACATATCGTTGAGTGTAGCGCCGCCACAAGGGCCGATTTCTGCGAAAGCGTTTTTGACGGTTCTATTCTTCGAGCGAAGGTGGTTACATGAGCTACACCTCCGAGGACCTTACTGCGCTCCCGAAGATTGCGGAGCGGTTGCGAAACAATATGCCGCACAATCATATTGGCGACCCCGCTGGACTGGGCGACCCGATTCTCTACTGCACAAGTTGTTGCGAAAGGCGCGAAGCCGCATCCGCGCTACTCAAGGCACACGCTGAGATAGTGAGGTTGCAGGGGCGGCTAACGAGCGTTACCGCGTTCGCTGATAGATGGGACGCAGACGGCGTGATAGGCACAGCCGAGTGGTGTGAACTGCGCCAAACCGCAAGCCGCTTGGAGGGCAAATAATGCATGAAATGACGCTTCGTTATATTGCGGGATTCTCGCTATTGGTAGCGGTTCTGTTGGCGCTATTTTGCCCCGTAATAGCCCAGGCACTATGGATTTTGAAGAAACGTTTGGACGCTCATAGCCTACAAAAAAGCGCAAGGTATTCTCCACCCAAAGACGACCCGCGCTTGGAGGGCAAATAATGGCTGCTGATGAGTTTTGTAATCCGAAGAAGTTTTTATGGTGGACGTACTCGGCCCACGACTGGCAAGATTTTCAAGGCATGAACTGGGATTTGCCCGGCTATTCCCG
>Ga0265338_10000370_pt1 | contig 80574 bp, 81 predicted proteins | sample 42126metaG_FD_193579 | JGI IMG/M metagenome (GOLD analysis project Ga0265338, IMG submission 193579) | Rhizosphere microbial communities from Carex aquatilis grown in University of Washington, Seatle, WA, United States - 4-21-26 metaG | ecosystem: Host-associated > Plants > Roots > Rhizosphere...
GCGCCGTTCCCACGCTCTTACATCCAGCGTCGCCGTCGGCGGGCGGAGGTGGTAGAGCAGCGAGTAGACGCTTTCGAAACCCTTCGTCGAGAAAAGTTCTTCCGCGTACAGCCCGCCATCAGGGCGGCGAAACTGAATGTGCCGCTTGTGCGGAACCGAACCGGCGCGAACGTACGACGGCATTACGCGCTCGCTTCGGGCACCGCTTCAGGAGCCTCGGCGCGTTCGGTTGCCGCGAAACCATTGGTGCGGTGCGTGCCGTCGCAGAACGGCTTGGTCTCGGATCCGCCGCAACGGCAGAGTGCGACGTTGGGCCCTTGCACCGTGTACGGATTACCGTCGGCGTCGGTCAGCGTAAACGTTCCGCGGATTAAGTATGGGCCGTTCTCGCGGGCTTTGATGTTAACTTCGTCCATTTCGCCGTCGGCGTTCGACGCAACGGCCCTAGGGCCTTGACGCGGTCGCCTCGAGCATGGCGCGTGCCAGCACATGTCCTTCGATCTGCTTCTGCAGGTGCGCGTTATCGAGCGGCGTCCCGGCGGCGATATGCGACACGCCCAGTGCGTAGATCGTCCAAGTATAGTGATGGGCCGGACCTGCCGGCGGACACGGGCCATAGTAGCCGGGTTTTCCCAGCGAGGTATTACCAAGCTGGTCGTCGTGCAGTTCCGCTCCTGAGGGAAGCTCGCGCGTCGAGGCCGGAAGATTGTATGCGATCCAGTGGTAGAAACCGCCCGCGATCGGCGCGTCCGCGTCATGCATCACCAGGGCGAACGACTTGACGCCGGGCGGCGGATCCGTCCAGGTTAGCTGCGGCGAGCGGTTACGGCCTCCGCAATCGGTTGCCATGAAAACTTGCGGCAGGGCCCAGCCCGCTGAGAAGTCGGCACTATGCAGCTGCATTGCGCCCGTCGCTGCCACGACGGCTGCCATCGTCACCGCGCGAATCATGGCCGTATGGTATCATGTCGTGGCCATGATGGGAGTTGGGCTTCACGCGGCGTAACCTCGTGAACCCCGCCAGGACCGGAAGGTAGCAACGGTAAGCGAGCCCTTACGGGTGCCGTGATCCACCTGACTCTCGTCGTGGTTCCTGATCGATCTTATACGGATATTATAAGGATGCAGCCGGTTACTATCTATGCCGCCGCGGCCGCTCTTGCCGGAGCCCTCGTGGCTCTGGGAATCTACCACGCCGCCGTCGTGCGGCCGGCGATGGCCCGCATGCGGGGATTGCTGGAGCTCCACGACGGGCTGATTGGCGGGGGCGCCGGTGCGGCCGGGCGCCTCGGTGCGATCGAGGACGATCAGCGCAACGCAAAAGATACGGCGCAGCAAATTGCCACGCGCGTCGACGAATTGGAAGCCTTGGCCGGCGCCGACATCTCCCGCGCCGGATTCGTACGCTACGACGCTTTCGCCGACAGCGAAACCGGGCTTTCATACGCGCTCGCACTGTTGAACCGGCGCGGCGACGGCGTCGTGCTCACCAGCATCTACTCGCGTGCCGAAACGCGGACGTTCGGTAAGCCCGTCGAGTCATTCAAGCCGACGGTGCACGCGTCCGACGAAGAACTCGAGGCGATCGAGCGGGCTCGCTCGTCGAAGCCATAGAAAGACGCGAGTCTTGAACATACTGCTCTGCGACTTGGCCGGCGGACTGCGCTACGTCGTATACGCCTACACGCTCCTCCTCTTCGTCTATGCCGTGTGCTCGTGGATCCCGGATCTGCGGCGCGGACGGTGGTTTTACTTTTTGGCCTCCCTAATCGAGCCGGTGTTGATGCCCGTTCGCCGCATCATCCCGCCCATCGGCGGCCTCGATATCGCTTTTCTCGTCGTACTGCTCGTGCTGCAGCTCTTCGTCGCCCCGGGGCTGGCGCGGCTCGAGTATTCGAGCTGTTTCCCGTATTGAGAAGTTAGTCGTTGACTCTCCGAACCGATCGCGCGCACCGAGTCGAAGTCGCGACGAACGTCCGCAACTTCTGCATCATCGCGCACATCGACCACGGTAAGACGACGCTCTCCGACCGATTACTGGAGATTACGCGCACCGTTCTCACGCGCGATTTGGAAGAGCAGGCGCTCGACGCGATGGATCTCGAACGCGAGCGCGGCATCACCATCCGCATGCACCCGGTCACGCTCAATTATCGCGCCCAGGACGGCGAGCTCTACCGGCTCAATCTCATCGACACACCGGGTCACGTAGATTTCTCATACGAGGTTTCCCGCTCGCTGGCAGCCTGCGAGGGCGCGCTACTCATTATCGACGCGGCCCAGGGCATTGAGGCCCAGACGCTGGCCAACTATCACCTCGCGCTCGAGCACGATCTCACGATCATCCCGGTCATCAATAAAATCGATCTTCCGGCGGCCGATCCGGAGCGCGTCATGGGCGAGGTCGAGGAGCTGCTCGTGATGGAACGCAGCGAGTGCATCTTGGCCAGCGCCAAAAACGGTGTCGGCATCGAAGAGATCCTCGAAGCTATCGTGCACCGTATCCCCGCGCCGCGCGGACACCGCGACCACCTGCGGGCGCTGGTGTTCAACGCGCAGTTCGACCCCTATCGCGGCGTGGTCAGTTACGTGCGCGTCGTTGACGGCAAGCTCGCGCCTGGAACGCGCTTTATGTCGATGGCGCACGAGCGCGTCTACGAATGCACCGAGGTCGGGATCTTCGTACCGCAGATGCGGGCCACGCGCGAGCTTCAAGCCGGCGACGTCGGCTATGTCATCGGCAACATCAAGTCGCTGGGCGAGATCGACGTCGGCGATACAATTACGTCGGCGAACGAACCGGCCCACGTCCCACTCGCGGGATACCGCAAAGCCGTTCCGATGGTTTATTGCGGTCTCTATCCCAATGAGGGCGAGTACGACGGCTTGCGCGACGCGCTGGAGAAGCTCAAGCTTAACGATGCTGCGCTAGTCTACGAGCCGGAGAGTTCGGTTGCGCTGGGCTTCGGGTTTCGCTGCGGCTTCCTCGGTCTTCTTCACATGGAAATCGTTCAAGAGCGGCTGGAGCGCGACTACAACCTCGATTTAATCGCAACGTCGCCGTCGGTCGTCTTCCACGTCGTTTGCACCGATGGAACGATGCTGACCATCGATAATCCCTCGAAGCTGCCCGCCCCCAACCTTACCACCCGAATCGAGGAGCCGTACGTGAAGGCGACGATTATCTCGCCGCCGGATTACGTGGGCGCCATCATGGAAATCACCCAGAACCGGCGCGGCACGCTCGCCAACATGGAGTACCTGCACGACGGACGCGTGATCATGACCTACGAGATGCCGCTGGTCGAGGTGATCGTGGATTTCTTCGACACGCTCAAGTCGCGCACGAAGGGGTACGCTTCGCTGGACTATGAGGTCGTCGGATATCGCGAGGGACAGCTGGCCAAGCTCGAGATCATGCTCAACGGCGAACCGATCGACGCGCTCTCGTTTATCGTTGCACGCGACAAGGCGGCGGCACGAGGGCGGGCCCTTGCGGAAAAGCTCAAGGAACTGATTCCCCGACAGATGTTCGAAGTGCCGATTCAGGCGGCGATCGGCGGAAAGATCGTGGCGCGCGAAACCGTCAGCGCCATGCGAAAAAACGTTTTGTCGAAGTGCTATGGCGGCGACATCACCCGCAAGCGCAAGTTGCTGGAGAAGCAGAAGGTAGGCAAGGAGCGCATGAAGCGCGTCGGGCGAGTCGAGCTTCCTCAGGAAGCCTTTATGGCCGTCCTAAAGTTGGGCTCCGAGTGAGAACGTACGTCGCCACGCACAATCCCGGAAAGCTGCGCGAAATCAAAGCGCTCTTTGCCGGCTCGCCGATCGCGCCGCTCTACACCCGCAAATACGGCGAGGTGATCGAGAGTGCCGATTCGTATGAAGGCAACGCGCTGCTCAAAGCGCAGGCATTGATGGCAACGTTGAGCGATCGCAAGCTCTCGGGACGCGTGCTCGCCGACGATAGCGGCTTGGAGATCGACGCGCTCAGCGGCGGTCCCGGCATTTACTCGGCCCGGTACGGCGGCCCGGACCTGTCGTGGCCGGAGCGCCGCGCCGCACTGCTCGGCGATTTACGCGGCGTGCCCCCCTATCGCCGGACCGCGCGCTTCGTCAGCGTGCTCGTCTTGTTGGAACCGGATCGCGAGCCGTTGATGGCGATGGGACGCGTCAACGGTTATATCTTAGAGTCCGAGCACGGGGCGGGCGGTTTCGGCTATGATCCGATCTTCTTGTACCCGCCGGCCGGGGTGAGCTTCGCGTCGCTTTCGGAGAAGGAGAAGAACGCGGTCAGCCACCGCCGGCGTGCCGCCGACGTGCTGCTGGCCATGCTGCGCGAGCGTGGCTGAGACTACCGTCGATCGCGCAACGGTCGACGAGGTACGCGCAATGGTGCGGCGCCGTGGCTTCGACGAGGCCGGGATGCGACTAGCTCTCGAATTTGCCGACCGGGGAACGGCGTGGGTCGCGCGCGATGCCGGCGAGGTGGTTGGGAATGCGATTACCCGCGCGGTCGAAGACGAACGGTATTTGGGCGACTGCTTCGTCGAGCCGTCGTATCGAGGGCAAGGCGTCGGCGGACGGCTATTGGAGGCGGCGTTGGGCGAAGCGGAAGGCGCTGCGCGCTTGGGATTGCTCGATTCGCAGGATTCGGCAGCGGCGGCCTTGGCATTGCGCCGCGGTTTGGCGCCGCGCGAAACGGTGCTGCGTTTTGCCGGAGCGATTCCGAAAGAAGAAGAGCTAGCGCGAATGGCGGCCGGCTCGTATACGTTTGCCGTCGATGAGATTGATCCGTCGACGCACGGTTTCGCGCTCGATTCGCTGGACCGAAAAGTGCGCGGCGCGGCAAGGGAGTCCGATCACCTCTGGCTTGCGCGGCATACGTCCGGCTTAGCGTTCTTGCTCAACGGCGAGTTTGTCGCGTATGCATATCTCTGGCCTGAGGGTCGCATCGGTCCGGTCGCCGCGGCCTCGGCGGCCTACCTCGTGCAGATCTTTGCCTACACGCTCGTCACGCTGCAGCGGCGCCACTTGGCGTCGTGGTGCACGGCGCTCGTGCCTGGCTCGAATCTCCGGATTGCGCGAACCTGCTTGCGCGCGGGCTTGCGGATCGAGGAATCGCTTCTGCTTGCATCGGACGCAAATATTGCCGACTTGTCAACGTACATCGGTTACCACCGTTTGTTGTTCTAAGCAGCTGTGCTCAAGGTCACCCTAAGCCTGTCTAAGGGTGAAGTTTAGGAGGCGCAAATTCAGTGTGCAATTTAGGTGGCACAGAGCATTGCGATGGTAAAATACATGAAGTGGTGCGCAAGATGTAAGTTGAGCCTCCCAATGTCCGCCTTCGCTGCCTCCACGAACCGTAAGCGCGGTGGGAGCTACTCCCGCGCATGTCAGAACGCCTACTCAAAGGAACATTATCGCCGAAATGCTAGTGCCCATAAGAAGCGCCGTAGCGTGAACCGTCTTGGGTACATTTCAACGAATCAGCGCTGGATGGTGGAGTATCTGCAGGGCAAAGGCTGCGTCGATTGTGGTGAAATGGATCCGATCGTTCTGGAATTTGATCATGTGAGTGGGACTAAGGTCGACGACATAGGGAACATGATACGGCGGGGCTGGGGACGGCACAGGATCGTTGCCGAGGTCGCGAAATGTGTCATTCGCTGCGCGAATTGTCACCGTCGCAAGACGGCGTATCAGTTCGGATGGTGGCGTGTAAAAAACGGGGCGTAGCTCAGCTTGGTAGAGCGCCCGCTTTGGGAGCGGGAGGATCGCAGGTTCAAGTCCTGTCGCCCCGACCACTTAGGCGCCCGTGGTCTAACGGGATAAGGCACGAGTCTTCTAAACTCGAAGATGGGGGTTCGAGTCCCTCCGGGCGCAAAAACTTGTGGTACAATGCCGCTTTGTGGTGACTGTAGCTCAGTTGGTTAGAGCGCCTGACTGTGACTTAGGAGGCCGCCGGTTCGACCCCGGTCAGTCACCCCAAGACCCCCTTCGGAGGACGTCGAAGCGCGATTGCGTAGAAGTGTGGCGGCCGACGAAGCAGGCGCCTTTAGCTCAGTCGGTAGAGCAGCGGCCTTTTAAGCCGTTGGTCCCGGGTTCGAGTCCCGGAGGGCGCAAAACGCACCGCTAGCTCAATGGTAGAGCAGGTGACTCTTAATCACTTGGTTCGGGGTTCGAGTCCCTGGCGGTGCAGATCGTAGCAAGCCCGGTAGCATAAAAGCTACCGGGCTTTTTTGCGCTACGCGTGATGCGGCGTCCCAAGATAAGGAAAGACTTCGAGGGTATCGGTGTGCGGCTTCAACCCAGTCGGCGGGATCTCGCCTTTTGAGAGAAACGCCAGGCGGTGGTTGATGACGTCGTCGGTGAAGACGCGCCCGTTCGGATATTTCGCCGGCTTCGACGGGTCGTAGTGCAGCATGTCGGGGAGAAGGCCGTCCGCCTCGATCGCGGCGATCGCTTCTTCGCGGGTATAGTCGCCCGTATGTCCCATGAGGTGGACGAACAGATCGGTCCATCTCGCCAGGTCGCTCACCGGCTCGCTAGCGTTGTATTCCAGCTTCGTGTCGTCGGTGTTGAAGAAGCTGCTGACCGACGGATGCCCCGCGCGATCGACGTGTAAGAGGATCCCGTCTTTACCCCGCACGCTGCAACGTCCCCAGATGTGGATATCGGGATTGGCGCCGAGTTCGCTGGTCGGCAACTCCAGCACCATTGAGAAAATGTTGGCTTGCGTGTTCGAATCGACGCCGCTCCACGGCGACTTAACGCCTTTGTGAAGATCGGTGAAGTTCTTCTTACCGCTGGTATCGTACAGATTCTTAATCCCATCGTAGTCGAAGAAGAACGCATCGCTGCGAGCGCCGGCAAAGAACGTGTACGGACCGGACTTCGCGATGGTTGGCTCCGAACCGAACGAGACCGGAACGTCAGAGAAGATCTCCGTTCCCACGGCCTCGATCGAGCGTGCGTCGTCACCGGTGGCCATAAAAACGCTCACCGTTTGCTTGCCATCTTGCGGTTTGGAGAACACATAGCTAAACGCAATGTCGTTCAAACGGTCGCCGTCGTTGTCGATGGCGAGCCGGTAAATAGCATCGGGGTGAAGCGCATCGGCATTCGGGTTGGCATTGAGGATCAACACCGTCCTCTGTGCGTCTGCAGGGGACGGGAACGCATAGAGGTCGCACAAATCGAGTCTTTGATCGCCAAGAGGCGGGCCCAGGCTAAGACCGGTAAAATGATTCGACATCGCTTAGCTCCTTGCGGCAATTGTGATTAGTGTGATTAGGGTAGATGGGGCCAATGTTCCGTCGAACGTCGGAAGCCTGCACGGCGGGCGGCACAAACTTCCGTAAGCCTGAGTCCCTAGGCAATCTCCCCACGCTCGCGGGGCTTTTCCTTAACGTTGCGCGACGGGCGCCCGCGAGTTAACCTGCCGGAACCGCTCGCTGGTACACGTATGAGAGCCCGCCTAATAAGGCGAACCTTGAGCGGATGGTCGGCAAACTCCGTGCCACCCGGCGCCGCTTCGGCTACAGACTCGAACCATGCCGCTCGTAGATCCCAACGCGTCTTTTGACGTCGCCGCTCGCCATTTGTTCCGACACCTCGGCGACGCAAGACAGCTGAGCCGAAATCCGCTCGTCCGCCGTTTTTTCGGAGCCGACGGAGCCGAACGATTCTCGCAAGCCAAGGTGCGCGCCGCGGTGACCTTGGTGCGCGAACTGGTCGTTCGCGCCGCGGAGCGTTACTGGGGTTGCGCGCCGGAAGCATCGGCTTCCAAAGAAGCGGCCTACCGCCGGCACACGATCGTAATGGCGCACTGCCTCGAAGGCCGGCCGCTGGGCGAGGTGGCCGCACAGCTTGGAATTTCGATGCGCCAGTGTTACCGCGAGCGCAACGATGCGATGCACCGCATCGCCGAATACGTCGCAAACTATGAGGAGCGCCCAGCGGTGGACGTGCGCCCGATTCTCGATGCGTTTCAAATGCGAATGGATCGCGCGGCATGCCGCGCCGACGTGGGCGATCTCGATCAAGCGCTGCGCGACTACGACGACATCGTCGCTGCCGACCCGGCTCGGGAGCACAAGATCGAGGCGCTGTGCAAGCGCGCCGAAGCGTTGCTCGAGTGTGGTGACGTTGAAGCCTCTGAGGCGGCGATAGCGCGCGCCAGAGATCTCGTACTCACCGGTATCCTCGCGCCGGACGCGGCCGCGGAAACGCGACTCCACTTAATCGAATCAAAGCTGTGCTGGTCGACGGGCAGATTCGACGAAGACGCGCGCGCTTTGGAAAGCTCCCTCCGCTCGATCGAGCCGCTCCTGCGCGGCGCCGACGACCGAGTAAAGGAACTGCATGCCGAGATTCTGTTGGAGTTCTGCGATCGTTACCGGACGCGTGGCGAGTTTGCGCGCGCTCACGAACGCCTCTTAGGAGTGGAAGCGGCGCTCGCTTCGGTTCGCGTTCCCACGCCCAAACGCAGATTCGACGCTATGATGGAGTCGTGGTCCCTCGGGGCCAAGCACGTGCAGTTCGAGGGAGCGGCAACGAAGCGCCTTAGCCGCTACGAATCGCTGTTGGAGCTCGCCGCTCTCGCGCGCTCGTTCACGTCTCCAAAGCGCTCCGTTCGTCTCGCCGAGGCGTTTATGCAGTACCACGCCGATGCGGGGGATCAGGTTAGCGCATGGGAGTGGGCGCGGCGCGCCGTGCAAATAGCCCAGGAAGTCGCAGATCGCCATCTGCTCGCCGACCTTCAGCTCGTTCTCGCCGATTGGATTTCCGTCACGCCGCAATGGCTCCAAGCTGCCCGGCTTTTACAAGCCGCGGACGGCAACTTCCCGAAGGGCGGCCCCGATTGGATTTTACTGCGGGGTTTGCAGGCGGAGTATGCGTTGCAGACCCAGCGGTACGGCGAAGCGATCGCACTCGCGACCGAGGTTGAACGGGCGACTGAACGTATGGGCAACGTGCGGTTTCAGGCGGCAGCGCGTACCACCATCGCGTTGGCGGCGCACGCGCTCGGGAAACGCCGGGAAGCCAACGAGCAGCTGCACTCGGCTCTCGAAGTCATCGACGACTACGGGACGCCATGGACGCGCTTGAGCGCCTACCGCGCCGCGGCGACGATTACCGGCGATCGGCGGCATCGGCGTCGGGTGCAAGAGATCGGGCGCAGCCTAAGAGTCTAGCGGCAACCACTCTTCGCCAAGATTGCGACTTTCCGCCAAGCACCACAGGGCACGCGTTTCCAGAACCCAAGATGGCGGGCAATCACGTTCGCCTCTCTCGGGGCAAGGAGGTTTCTAACTTATGCGCGCGCTTCGATGCACTGCCGCCGCGGTCGTTACCGGTCTGGCAGTTTCCCTCGTTCTAGCCGGCTGTTCCGCCGGCGGCCCGGGCACGGTGCCGAGTGCGCCTGCGGGCTCGCAAGCATTTACACCTTATCGCCCGGCTGCGCCGGCAGCCAAAGCGGGGAAAGGCGTTTATGTCGTGACGGGTACGCCGAGCGGGCAGTACGTTATCAACGAGTACCCGTTAAACGATACCAACAACAGCGCTCCGCTCTGCTCGATCAATGCCGGTACGAGCATTTTCCCCGGCGATCTCGCTGCTGACAAGCAGGGCAACCTCTGGGTGCCAACGATCGCGACACCGAGTATCAGCTCGGTTTGGGAAGTGGTCCAGTACGCTCCAAGCTGCGGGGCACAGAAGACCGCGCTGCTTGAAAGCAATATTGGTCAGCCCGGTGCCGTTGCCATCGACAAGGGAACCGTGTACGTTGCTAACGAGATTAACCCAAGCTTCGGTCCGGGAAACGTCGCGGTGTTTCCGCCCGGATATACTACGCCGAAGCGCGTGCTCACCAGTCCGCTGATCGGCGCCTTCGTTCTTGCGATCGCCATCAACGGATCGGGCGACGTCTTCATTACCTACGACAACGCGAGCTTCCATACGGAAGTTCTCGAGTTCGCAAAAGGAAAGGGCTCGGGAACGGCCGTGAACGTTTCGGGGTACTCGGTAATTACCGGGATCACGTTTGATAAGCATCAGAACATGATCCTCACCGACTACTCGCTGGCGCAAGATGAAGTATACGCGCCGCCATACTCGGGCGCGCCGACTGCGACGATACCGCTCGTAACCGGCTCTAACCCGCTCTTTTCTAAACTCAACAAGCGCGACAACACGATGTACGTTACCGGCACCACTGGTCTGAACGTCTACTCGTACCCGAGCGGCACGTTCCAGTATGCCATAACCAATCAGATGGGCAAGGGCGGTGCCGGAGGTATCGCAATCGATCCCGCTCCGCACCTATAAGCGCACGCAAGGGGAGTATGCGGCCGAACGTCACTGCGCCCGGCCGCCCTCCTTGCGCCGGCCGTGGAGCGAAATGCCGTCAGATACTCTTCGACCGCCCCATTGAGCGATTCGGCGGCAGGCAACGCGGCGGCAACGCTATCTCTCTGACCCAGATCGAGGGCGCCCCGAGGCCGATGTAGGCGCCCTTTCCAAAAACGTAGGGTTTCAGATGCGGCTCCGCGAGGGTCTTGGGACCATTGGCATTCCCCGAGCGCCCCATACTAAACGTCCGGCGCGGCCGCTCGGATTAAGCCCTAGGCCGCTCCCTCGCGAGCGCCAGTCGGTTCCCGGCTGGTCCACGCTCGCGCGGAGCCGGCGACGGTGCAATACAGTCAGCCCGATCGCGATGCATTGCGCAAACGTGCCGCGTGACGCGGTCGATGCGCCACGTCGTGCCGTTTGAAGTCACGTACTGGTAGCGTAGGAAGACCTGAAAGATTGCCGCCGCGACCAGCGCCAGGACGACCACCTCGACCCAATGCAGCGAAAAACCCACGTCATTACGCGCGTTCACTGCAACAAGCGTATCACAAGGCGGCCGGTTAAACCACGTGCAGTTTATCTACACTTGGTCGCACGCTATGCCTGTACGGTGGCGGCGCTGCTAGCGCGCCTTGCCTTTCTTGCCTTCTACGACTTTGAGGCTGACGCTCGTCGAGGTGCTCGTGCTGATGCTGGTGCTGGTGCTGACGGTGGCGCTCGGCGTGCTCGTCGCGCACGGCATTTGACCGATGCTGAGCCTGCACGTTTTTTGCGTCAGGCGGTCGACGCGCCACGTCAGGCCGTTGGCGCTGACGTACTGATAGCGGAAAAAGAGCTGGAAAAGAAGGGCCATTAGCAGGATGCTCCCGATGAGATACCCGCCCTGAAGGAGGTATCTGCGAGCGCGGATCGGGCCGCGTTTTTGCTTGGCTGCGTCAAATCTCGAAACAGCGTTCACGTTAACTGGCATGCTCCAGGGGGACCGGAGTGGCGCTTGGACCATGCCACTACGCCGGCGGAGGCCCTGCCCGCCCTGCAGTCCGCCGGCGCCAAAGGAAAAGCCCCGGGCGCGTTCTATCTATGGGGGTCGCCGGGCAAGTGGCGGAACTGGCAGACGCGCTGGATTTAGGTTCCAGTGGGGCAACCCGTCAGAGTTCGAGTCTCTGCTTGCCCACGTGCTTAGCCGGCTCGGTAGACAATCAACGCTATAATCTGTAGGTCTTTTTGATCGAGGTCATGCGGTTCGCGCGCGTCCGAGCGTTCGCGAGAATCGCGTGACCCGAGCAAAAAGAGGGACACAAACACGCGGAAGTAGCTCAGTGGTAGAGCATCGCCTTGCCAAGGCGAGGGTCGCGAGTTCGAATCTCGTCTTCCGCTCCACGATATGACGTCAACTTTAACCCGTCTTGCGCCGACCCAAGTGGCCCTCGAGTTTTCGATCACCGATCGGGAGCTGGCCGAGGCCGAAGAGCGTGCCTTTCGCCGCCTTTCGAAGGACGTGCGCCTCCCCGGCTTTCGCAAGGGGAAAGTGCCACGCAAAATCTTCGAGCAGACGTACGGCAGCGAGACCCTCACCACTCAAGCCGTCGACGAAGTCGTTCCGGAAGTCTATGCAAAAGCCGTCCGGGAGCACGACCTCGAGCCCGTGGAACGCCCCAAAATCGAGATTCTCGAGGAGAATGGCGGCCGGCCCACGCGCCTCAAAGCTACGGTGGAAGTGCGCCCGGAGATCGTGCTCGGCCAATATAAAGGGTTAAAGGCGAGCCGCCCGCCCAGCGCCGTCTCGGACGAAGACGTTGAGGGCAGCCTCAAGACGCTGGCCAAGGAGCGGGCAACCCTCGTTCCGGTAGAGCGCGCGGCGCAACTAAGCGATCTCGCCACCCTCGACTACGAAGGAAAGATCGGCGACACGCCCTTTGAGGGGGGCACCGCCACCGGCCAGACGACTGAGCTCGATGAGGGCCGTTTTGTGCCGGGTTTCGTTGCCGGCATCGTTGGGATGCAGCCGGGCGAGACCAAGAACGTGCCCGTGCGTTTCCCCGACGAGTATCCCGCCCAAGAGCTTGCGGGGAAAGATGCCGTCTTCACGATCACGCTGCACGAACTCAAAGAGATCGAGCTGCCCGCCCTCGACGACGATTTCGCCAAAGCGGTCTCAAGCAACGCGACCCTGGACGAGCTGCGCGCCGACCTGCGCCGCCGGCTGGAAGTGGTCAGCGAGGCTCGGTCCCGCCGCGTCCTCGGCAACGCGCTGATGACCCAGCTGCTCGCGGCACATGAGTTCGCGCTTCCCGCGACGATGGTCGAGGGTGAGGTCGACCGGATACTGGAAGACGCCGGGCCGCCGGCCGCGCAAGACGAGCGAACCGCCGAAGAACGCCGCTCCGCCTTGCGGCCCGAAGCCGAGTCGCGCATCAAAGCGGGGCTCCTGATTGAAGCAATTGCCAAGGCGGAGAAGATCGCAGCGACTCCCGCCGACGTGGCGTCCGAGCTCGAAGTGCTCGCACGCCGTTACGGTCAACCCGTCGCTCGTATCCGTCAGGCACTGGGGAATAATCTGCTTTCGCTCATGGACGGCATCGTCCGCAACAAGACGCTCGAGTTCCTCATCGACAACGCCGAGGTCGTTGGCGACGAAGAAACCCCGCGCTCCGCGTCGTAGTTACGGGAGAGCATGGGACATTTAGTACCGATGGTCGTGGAGCAGACCGCGCGCGGAGAACGCGCGTACGACATTTATTCGCGCCTGCTCAAAGACCGCATCGTTTTTGTCGGCGGCGCGATCGACGACCACCTAGCGAATCTGGTCATCGCGCAGCTCCTCTTTCTCGAAAGGGAAGATGCCGAGAAGGACATCGACATGTATATCAACAGCCCGGGTGGCAGCGTCACCGCGGGGTTGGCCATGTACGACGCGATGCGTTTCATCCGCCCCGACGTGGCGACGATCTGCATGGGTTTCGCCGCCTCGATGGGCTCGATTCTCTTGACGGGAGGCGCCCCCGGCAAGCGCTACGCTCTGCCGAACTCCAAGGTCGTCATCCATCAGCCGTGGGTCTCGCAGATCGGCGGCCAAGCCACCGACGTCGAAATTGCCGCCCGCGACCTGATCGCTACCCGCCATACGGTCGCACGGATCTATCACGAGACCACCAAAAAACCGCTCGATGAGGTTCTCAGAGACATCGAACGGGATTATTATATGACGGCGCAAGAGGCTAAGGATTACGGGATAATCGACCAGATTATCGAAAACCACCAAAGCCTGCCTACGCCGGCGTAACGACTGGAGGACCACCCGGAACCGGATGTTCCGCTTTGGAGACGACAAGGGCCAGCTAAAATGTAGTTTCTGCGGAAAATCGCAGGAGCAAGTTCGTAAATTGATCGCCGGACCCGGCGTTTATATTTGCGACGAATGTATCGAGCTCTGCAACGAGATCATCGAAGAAGAGCTCTACAAGAACGTCGACGAGAACCTGCGGCTTCGCAACATTCCCAAGCCGAAAGAGATAAATCACATCCTCAACCAGTATGTGATTGGCCAGGAGCGCGCTAAGAAGTCGCTGGCGGTCGCGGTCTACAACCATTACAAGCGCATCAACGTCGGCGGCACCGCCGACGACGTCGAGCTGCAGAAATCGAACATTTTGCTGGTTGGGCCGACCGGCTCGGGCAAGACCTATCTCGCGCAAACCCTGGCCAAAATCCTCGACGTCCCGCTGGCCATGGCCGACGCAACCTCGCTGACCGAGGCCGGCTACGTCGGCGAAGACGTTGAGAACATTTTGCTCAAGCTGATCCAGGCCGCCGACTACGACGTCAAGCGCGCCGAGAAGGGCATCGTCTACATCGACGAGATCGATAAGATCGCGCGCAAGAGCGAGAACCCGTCGATCACCCGCGACGTTTCCGGCGAAGGCGTGCAGCAAGCGCTGCTCAAGATTTTGGAAGGCACGACCGCCAACGTACCGCCCCAAGGCGGCCGCAAGCACCCGCACCAAGAGTTCATTCAGATCGACACCACCAACGTGCTCTTCATTTGCGGGGGCGCCTTTGACGGTCTAGAACGGATCATCGAGTCGCGCGTCGCGGCCAATAACATGGGCTTCCGCGCCACGCCCGAAGGCAAGCGCGATCTGCGCGTCGCCAAACTGCTCCAACAGTTGATGCCTGAAGATCTGCTGCGTTTCGGCCTGATCCCCGAGTTTATCGGCCGCCTCCCGATCGTCGTTACGCTCGACGCGCTCGACGAGCTGGCGCTGCGCCGCATTCTCACCGAACCGCGCAACGCGCTGGTGCGGCAGTTCCAGAAGATTCTCAACATGGACGGCGTCGATCTGCAGTTCACCAAAGAAGCGCTGGTTGCCATCGCGCATAAAGCGCAAAGCCGAAAGACCGGCGCGCGCGGCCTCCGCTCGATTCTCGAAGAGACGATGCTGGAGGTCATGTACGACCTGCCGTCGCTGCAAGGCGTCAAGAAATGCGTCGTCAACAAAGACGTCATCGAGAAGAAAGAAGCGCCGACGCTCGTATATCACGAACAGAAAAAGGACATGCCGGCCTAAGGGCCCATATTGCCCCAACTTGTTCTCGCCGGTCTCTAAGAGGCGGCGCCCGCAAATTTGCTGAACGCTGGCGAAGCGATGCAGCTCCCCAAGCAATACGACCCGCAGGCAGTAGAGCCGCGCACTTATGCGCGTTGGGAAAATAGCGGCTACTTTCATGAGGAGCCCGATCCGGCGCGTCCGCCGTTTATCATCTGCATGCCGCCGCCCAACGTTACGGCGCGCGCGCATCTCGGCCACGGTTCGACGTACCTGCCGATGGACGTGCTCGTACGCTATCACCGCATGCTCGGACAGAATGCCGATTGGCTTCCCGGGGTCGACCACGCTGCGATCGCCACCGAGGCCGTTCTGGTCCGCGAGCTCGCCAAGGAAGGACTGCGCCGCGAAGATTTAGGGCGCGAGAAGTTCGTCGCGCACGCGTGGGAGTGGTCGCGCAAGTACGGCGGTCTCATCGACGAACAGTTTCGCCGCCTCGGTTTCGGCGCCGATTGGGCACGTTCGCGCTTCACCATGGACGAAGGCTTATCGGCGGCGGTCTCCCGGGTCTTCGTTCAACTCTACCGCGAGGGGCTCGTCTATCGCGGCCGGCGTTTGATCAACTGGGATCCGACGGCACAGACGACCGTTTCCGATGCCGAGCTCGAATACGTCGAACGCGACGGATCGCTTTGGCGGATACGCTACCCGTTCTCGCGTAACGACCTGCGCGAAGGCATCGAAGTTGCCACCACGCGTCCGGAGACGATGCTCGGCGACGTCGCCGTTGCCGTGCACCCCGACGATCCGCGCTACGCCCACCTCATCGGGCGCACCGTGCTGCTCCCGCCGCTGCTCGAACGCTCCATTACGATCGTCGCCGACGAAGCGGTGGATACCGACTTTGGCAGCGGTGCCGTCAAGGTGACGCCGGCGCACGATCCGGTCGATTACGAGATCGGCGTGCGTCACGAGCTCGAAATGCCGACCGTCATCGGACTCGACGCGCGCATCACGGGGGCCGAAATCGCCGTTGGGCCGTATGCCGGGCTCGACCGCTATGAGGCGCGTGAGCGCGTGGTGGCCGACTTGCGCTCGCAAGGGCTGCTGGTGGAAGCCGCACCCCTTCGTCACTCGGTCTCGACGAGTTCGCGTAGCGGCGACGTCATCGAGCCGCTGCTCTCGCTGCAGTGGTTCGTGAAGACCGCACCGCTGGCCGCGCCGGCGCTGGCAGCGTATCACGAGGGCCGCGTGCGTTTCGTGCAAGAGCGATGGGGCCGCACCTACGAATATTGGCTCGAGAATATCCGCGACTGGAACATCTCGCGACAAATTTGGTGGGGACATCAGCTGCCCGTTTGGTATACGCCGGACGGCCGTGAAGTCGTCGCCGAAAACGAGGAGGAAGCGCGCGAGATCGCGCAGCGGACCTTCGGCACGCGCGAGCTGACGCGCGATCCCGACACACTCGACACGTGGTTCTCCAGCGGCCTCTGGCCGTTTTCGATTCTCGGTTGGCCGCAATCGACAACGGAACTGCGCTGTTGGTACCCCTCGCAAGTGTTGGTAACCGGCGGCGACATCATCTTTCTGTGGGTGGCGCGAATGGTGATGCTCGGTCTGCACTTCATGGACGACGTGCCGTTCCGCGAGGTGCTCATCACGCCGACCGTCTTCGACGCGCAAGGACGCAAGATGTCGAAGTCACTGGGCAACGTCATCGATCCAATGGATCTCGCGCAGAACTACGGTGCCGACGCGTTCCGTCTCTCAATCCTGCGACAGATGCGTTTGGAGAGCCAGGAGATTCGCTACCACGAATCGCGCTGCGAAGAAGCGCGTAACTTCAACAACAAGATTTGGAACGCAACCCGGTACATGCTTGCTCTGCCCGAAGGGTTGCCGCCGGCGATGACGCTACCCGCGCAGAATGCCTTGACGCTGGCCGATCGGTGGATTCTCACCCGTCTGCGCGAGACAATCGTGCGGATGAGTACCCTCTTCGATGCCTACGATTTCGGCAATGCAACCGAAACGATTTGGCGTTTCCTCTGGTACGAGTTCTGCGACTGGTATGTTGAAGCAACCAAGGCGGAAGAGAATCACGCGACGCGGGCTGCCGTGCTCTCCTTTGTGTGGAATGCCGCGATGCGGCTGCTCCATCCGCTGGCGCCGTTTATCAGCGAGGAAATCTGGCTGGCGCTTCCTCACGACGGCGAGAGCATCGTGACGGCCAACTGGCCCGATCCGCTCGAGGTGCCCGAATCCGCGGCGGCCGCGCGCGACTTCGAGGCGGTTATTGCGGCCGTCGAACGCCTTCGTAACCAGCGCGCCGAGATCGGTCTGCACCCGCGCGAGCGCGCCGTCTGCGAGGTTCCCGCCAATCTCCGCGCCGATGCCGCCGCCTTGCTGGCGCTCTACGCCGCCGCCGATCTTGATCGCAGCGGCAACGCAACCGAGAGCCTGGAAGAGGCCCTCGGCTCGGTGCGGCTTCGCGCCTCGGCGGCGCTGCTCGAGGAGCGCTACCGCAAAGCGCTGGCGCACCTGCAATCCGAGATCGACCGCGGCAAACGCAAGCTCGCCAATGAGGCCTTTGTCGCCAAGGCGGCGCCCGACGTGGTTGCGAAGGAGCGCGAGAAACTCGAAGGCTATCGCGCCGAGCTCGCTCGCACCGAAGCAGCGCTGCGCGCATTAAAGGAACCAGCATGACGACGGCCGCACGGCGCGTGCTCGCGCGCGGCGACGAGATCCAGCGCATCATCGCGCGGCTCGCGCATCAGATTCTCGAACCGGACGAGGCCCAGCAGGGGCTCGTCATACTCGGTATTCGCCGCGGCGGCGAGGCGCTCGCGCAGCGGCTGGCGGCCGAGATCGAGCGGATCAGCGGCCGAGCCCCGGCGCTCGGCTTCTTGAACATCAATCTTTATCGCGACGACCGCGTTACCCACGAGCTGCCCGACTCGCAGATTCCCGCCGATCTCGCCGGGCGGACCATCGTAATCGTGGATGACGTGCTCTACACCGGGCGTACCATTCGCGCCGCGCTCGACGCCGCAACCGATCTCGGACGTCCGGCAGCCGTGCGCCTCTGCGTGCTCGTCGACCGCGGTCTGCGCGAGCTTCCCATTCAGCCGGACTACGTCGGCCGGTTTATCGCGACGGATCGGAGCGAGCGCGTCAAAGTGGCGCTCGCGCTGAAAGCGTCATCCGACGATGAGATCGTGATTCTAGGAAGCTCCAGTGCGGATTCGCCGTAGCCTCATCGACTTAGACGATCTATCAGCCGAAGAGCTCGCGCATGTTTTCGAACGGACCGCAGAGTTCGAGCGCAAAGCTCCCGGCCCGCTATTGGCCGGGCAGGCGTGCGTCAACATGTTCTTTGAGGAAAGCACGCGCACGTTTACCTCGTTCAATCTCGCGGAGCTGCGCCTCGGCGCCGACGTCGTTAACCTCGCGCCGGCCGCCCTGAGCTTGGCCACCAAGGGCGAGACGATCGAAGATACAGCCATTACGCTGGGCGCGATGGGGGTCAGGGTCTTGGTGATCCGGCACCCGACGCCCGGTTTTCCGCAATCCGTCGCCTCGTCGTTCGACGCCCACGTAATCAACGCCGGCGACGGCGGACACGCGCATCCGACGCAAGCGCTGCTCGATATCTACACCTTGATCGAAGAGTTCGGCGAACTTTCCGGCCGTCGCGTCGCGATCGTCGGTGACGTTCTCCATAGCCGCGTCGCCCACTCGACGATGCGCGGCCTGGTGCGGCTCGGCGCGCAGGTCGTCCTGGTCGGCCCGGAATCGTTTCTCCCCGACGCTTACGCCGTCAACGGAATCGGGGTCGAGCGCGACTTCGATTCGATACTGCCAAACGTCGACGCGGTCATCTTGCTGCGCATTCAGCGCGAGCGCTTCGCCGAAATGCCGATCTCCGATCAGGAGTACGTTTCCGCTTATCGCCTCGACGAGCGCCGGTTGGCGTCGATGCGAAAAGAGGCCATCGTCATGCATCCGGGCCCATACAACCGGGGCATGGAGCTCGACGACTGCGTGCTGAACTGGGCCGGCTGGCGTTACGCCCGGCAAGTAAGTCACGGCGTCGCCGTCCGTATGGCCGTACTGGATCTCCTCGTCAACAATCAATGACGGGACTGATCGTTGCCAACGGCCGAGTCGTCGATCCGGCCGCGTTGCTGGATACGCTGTGCGATCTCCGCTTTCGTGACGGACGAATCGCCGAGATCGGCACCGCTCTGCGGCCGGACGGCGGCGAGCGCGTCATCGACGCGCGGGGCTGCGTGGTGGCGCCCGGCTTTATCGACATGCACGTGCATCTGCGCGAGCCTGGTTTTCTAGCGAAGGAGACGATCGCGACCGGAACCGAGGCGGCCGTACGCGGAGGCTTTACCGCGGTCGCCTGCATGCCCAACACGCTTCCCGCACTCGACGATCCGAAGGTATTGCGCGATCTCGAGGTAAGCGCCGCACGCGACGGGCGCTGCCGCGTCTATCCGATTGCGGCGATTACCCGCGAACGCAAAGGAACCGAGCTCTGCGACTATGCCGCCCTGGTGCAGGCCGGTGCCGTTGCCTTCTCCGACGACGGCGACACGGTGCGCGACGGACGCTTGATGCGTCAGGCCGCCGAGCTGACGCGAACGCTGCGCGCACCGATGATCGCCCATAGTGAACCCGAGGACGGCATCGTCGCGCGCGATCTCGAAATTGCCGCCGAGACGAAAAAAGCGTGGCACGTCGCGCACGTCTCGACGCGCGTCGCGCTCGATTTGATCCGCGCGGCTCGCATAGCGGGGACGACGGTTACGTGTGAGGCAACGCCGCACCATCTCACGTTCACCCAGGAAATCGCCGCTGAGTTGGGCCCGGCGGCGCGCGTCAATCCGCCGTTACGAACGGCTGACGACGTAGCGGCGCTGCGCGAGGCTGTTTACGACGGCACGATCGATGCTTTCGCCAGCGATCACGCGCCGCACACCGAGAGCGAAAAACGCGACGGACTCGCGCCCGGATTTAGCGGGCTTGAAGTTGCGGTCGGCGCCTACGCGGCGGCACTGCCGGAGCTGCCGCTGCCGCGCTTCATCGAGCTGCTCTCGACCAATCCTGCGCGCATCCTCGACTTGCCCGGCGGCACGCTGGCCGTCGGTGCGCCGGCCGACGTAACGATCTTCGCCGACCGCGAATGGACCGTTGACGCAACGACCTTTGCATCCAAAGGAAAGTGCACGCCGTTTGCCGGCCGGCTTTTACCGCGCCGCGTCGTGGCGACCATCGTCGGCGGCGAGCTGCGTTACGGCGCGCTTGAGTTTGCGACGTGAACTCCGCGCTTCCAGCCGCGCTCTTCCTCGCCGACGGCAGCCGTTTTGACGGTCACGGGCTTACCATCGAAGGCACCGCGCTGGGCGAGGCGGTCTTTTACACCGGAATGACGGGATATGAAGAGGCACTCACCGATCCGTCCTACGCCGGCCAGATTCTCACATTTACCTACCCAATGATCGGCAACTACGGCATCTCCGGTGAGGCGGCACAATACCGGCGCGTCTGCGCCGCGGCGACCGTCATCAAGCAGATCGCCTATCATCCATCGCACTATCTCGCTAAAACCGACCTGCCGTCGTGGCTGGACGAACAGAACGTGCTCGCGCTGGTGGGTGCCGACACGCGCGCGATCACGATCGCGTTGCGCGAACACGGAACGATCTGGGCCGCGCTAGCCGTCGGCGAGGCGGCGCTCGATGACGCCGAACGGCGCCTGTCGGAGTACGTGCGTACCGCCAATACCAGGGCGTTGGTTCCCAGCGTTGCGACCGAGCGCCCGTTCTCAGTCGGCCCCGAGACGGGACCGCACGTGGTGCTGATCGACTGCGGCGTGAAGCGCGCCATCCTTCGTCAGCTCGAAGCGCTCGGCGCGCGTGTCACCGTTCTGCCCTACGATGCAACGCTTGCCGACGTGATGGCGCAGAATCCAGCTGCCGTCGTGATTTCGCCGGGTCCCGGCGATCCGACCGACCTCGCCGGCACCGTCGAGCTGCTGCGCGAGTTAGTTGGCCGCACACCGCTCTTCGGCATCTGCTTGGGGCACCAGCTGCTCGCGCTCGCGTGCGGTGCGACGACCTACAAGCTTCCCTACGGCCACCGCGGTGGTAACCAGCCGGTACTCGACCTGCGCGAAAACGAAGTTCTGGTGACTGCCCACAACCACGGCTACGCGGTCGATGCTAAGTCGCTGCCGCGCGATTTGGAAGCGACCATGACCAACCTAAACGACGGTACGAACGAGGGCTTCCGTCACCGCACGCTGCCGATTGCGGCCATACAGTTTCATCCCGAGGCGGCACCCGGCCCGTTCGATGCTCGCCGCATCTTTGCGCAATGGTTAGACGAGCTGCAGCAGCCGTAGCGCTGCTGCTCGCCGCGTGGCTCGCCGCGCCGGCGCCGTTGCGCGCGCAGTCGCTGCAGCGACTGACGGTCGAATCGTTCGTCCTTTCGGCCGATACGACGGCTCCCCAGGTCGACACGCCGTTCCACCTGATCGTGACGCTGCACGTGCGCGAGAACGTCATGCGGATCGACAATCTGGACCTTCCGCTGTTGGCCGAGCTCGAGCTCCTGGGCGACGAACGCCAGACGCAGAGCGGATCGCGCGGGACGCAGTATCGCGAAACGATTACCGTGGTCGCACACCATGCGGGTACCGTCCCCATAGCGTCTGCAACGCTACAAGCCGTCGACGCCCGCGACGGTAAGCCCAAGCAGTGGTACACCAATCAGCTTCGCTTGCAGGTTGCGGGGCCGCCGCTCATCGTGACCGGAGCGGCTACGATGCGCGGCATGCTGAACGCGGTGCTGCGGATTTTCTTCTGGGTGGTCGGCATTGCGATCGTCGTTGGCCTCGTCGTGCTGATAGCCAGACGCCGTCCCAAACCCCTACCGAGACCGATGCCGGCTCCGGTTACGCCGCCTCCACCGCCGCCGGTTCTGCTGGTGCGTTCGCGCCGCCAAGAGATCGAAGATGCGCTCACCGTACTCCGCGCCGAGGGTACGCGCGTTGCCGCGGTCCGCGTGCGAACCGCAGTGTGGCGCATGGTCGGCGCGTCGGAAGGCGAAACGCTGGCCGACGTGCTGCGACGCCCGCAAACGAACGACCCGGTGCAGCGCCGGCTGCTGATCGCGCTGGAGCGCAGCGCGTTCACCTACGACGACGATCTGCGCGCCGCCATCACTGATGCGTGCGCCGCGCTTGAGCGTTATGCGGAGACGCTCCCATGATCGAGGCTCGCCGCCCTGCCGATCTCCGCGCCGCACTCGCCCAGACCATCGTCGGACAAGAAGGCGTGATCGAAGCGCTGCTGCTCGCGTTGCTCTCTAACGGCCACGTTCTGCTCGAGGGGCCGCCGGGCTTGGCCAAAACGCTGGCTTGCCGTTCGCTGGCGGCGGCGTTGGAGGGTGAGTTCAAACGCATTCAGTTCACGCCCGACCTTCTGCCCAGCGACATCGTCGGGACGCGCATCTTCGATCAGCGCGAAAGTGCCTTCGCCACCGTGGTGGGGCCGATTTTCGCCAACGTCGTGCTCGCCGACGAGATTAATCGTGCGCCGGCTAAGGTCCAATCGGCGCTGCTGGAAGCGATGCAAGAGCGTCAAGTCACAATCGGACCGCAGTCCTACGCGCTGCCCGATCCGTTCGTCGTGATGGCAACAATGAATCCCCTCGACTCCGAAGGCACCTACGCACTGCCGATCGCGCAGATGGACCGCTTCCTAATGAAGATCAACGTGGGCTATCCGTCGCGAGAAGAAGAGCTGCGCATTCTCGATCGCTTCGCCGTCGCCGACACCCAGCCGTTGCGCTCGGTGGCGACGCTGGACGACGTGCGCTCCTGGCGCGACCAAGCGCATGCAGTACACATTGACGACAAACTCAAACGTTATATCGTCGAGCTCGTCGCCGTCACGCGCGATGCCGGTTCGGTCTCGGTGCCGGCAAAGTCGGGCGCGACGCTGCGGGCCGCGGAGTTCATCGACTACGGCGCCAGCCCGCGCGCCACGTTGGCCCTGGCCTTTCTCGCCCGCGGCCGGGCGATGCTCGAGGACCGCGACTTCGCGCTCCCCGACGACGTGCGCGCGGTTGCGAGCTACGCGCTCTGCCATCGCATCGGCTTCAACTATCGCCTCGCCACCGAGGGCGTCAGCGCGGATCGGATCATCCAAGCGATGATCGCCGCCATCCCCGCACCGTGACCATTCGGGACGCGTTGCTGCGCGCTCGCCGGCGACCGCGGCATCTGGGTGCCGGATCGCCGACGATCTACCGCGGCGACGGCTACGAATTCGTCGAGCTGCGCGCTTATGTTCCCGGCGACGACGTCCGCCGCATCGACTGGGCTGCGACGGCGCGCTCGGGCGATTTGCAGACGCGGGTCGTGCTTGAAGATGTCGCGCTCACGCTGGCCGGCCTCGTCGACGCCTCGCCTTCAATGCGCGTTGGGCGCCGGCGTCCGCTGCTCGACGCGGCGCGCGAAGCGCTCGAAAGTTGGTTTGGTGCGGCCAGCGGTGAGGACCGCTGCATCCGCGTCGAGGCCGATGCAATAACGCCGCCGGGACTCCAGCGACGCGCCCACCACGCCGTCGCGCAGTGTCCACCCGCCGCCGATTTCAACGCGCAGCGTGTGTTGCGCACCGCGCGCGCCGCGCTACCGCGTGGAACGGCGTTACTGGCGATCGGCGATTGGTACGATCTGGATAGCGCGCTCGACCGCGACTTGGCGGATCTCGGCGCCCGTTTCGATTGTACGGTGCTGGTCGCGCGCGATCCCTGGTACGACGGCTTACCGTTGGGCGGCATCGTCCGTTTGCGCGGCGCGGAGGGCGGGATGCTGCGCGCCTATGTTGGTCCGCGGGAGCGGACGGCCTACGCTGCTGCAGTACGCGAACGCGAAGGCGCGCTGCTGGCCCGCTTTGCCGCGGCGAACTGGCGCACCGGGATTTTGCGCGAGGAGAACGGTGCCGCCTCGCTGGCTGCCGCCTTCGGCCTCCCCGCGTGAGCATCGACCATCCGGCACGACTGCTTGCCGGCGTCGTAATCGTCGCGCTCTTCGCGCTGCTCTATCAGTGGCTAACGCGACGCGCCACCGCGCGCGACCTCGCCTATTCCAACATTGCCTTTTTCGAAATGGCGGTCAAACCGCGCCGCTGGATTCCGCGGCTGCTCCAAGCATTGTGGATCGTCGCGCTCGGCTCTGTCGTGCTGGCAGTTTCGGGACCGCACATGACGCTGGCCGTTCCCGCCCGAGACGGTAACGTCTTCATCTGTATCGACACGTCGGGCTCGATGCAGTCGGCCGATGTCTTTCCGACGCGAGCCCAAGCGGCCAAGGCGGCAGCCCGCGCCTTCATCAACGAGAGTCCGGCTGGGACGAAGATCGGCATCATTGCGTTTGATGGAAGCGCCGAGGTCGTGCAGCCGCTCAGCGCCGACCACCAGCAGGTCATCGCCTCGCTCGAGGAAATTCCGTCGCCCAACGGCGCGACCGCAATCGGGGACGCGCTTAAACTCTCTGCCCAGCTGTTGCCGCCGGCCGGCCATCGCGTCGTTATTTTAATTACCGACGGCGTAAACAATTCGGGCACCGACCCCGACGAGATCTCGCAGTGGCTGGGCGCGCATCACGTTCCGGTTTACACCGTCGGCATCGGCACGCCTAACGGCGGCTTGATTCCAGGCACGAACGAAGAGGCAACGATCGATGAAAACGCCTTGCGTGGCTACGCACAAGCTTCGGGAGGCGCATACGCGCGCGCCGAAAACGCCAGCCAGCTCCACGACGCCCTGGCCCAACTCGGGCGCATCACCTCGCTGCAGCGCAAACCGGTCGATGCATCGCTGGGCTTTGCCGTGGCCGGCGCGCTGGGAATGCTCGTCGCCTTCCTGGCCGGCTTCGGCTTGGGACGTTATCCTTGAACGAGCCGCTCGCGCAACTGGCGCGATGGGTCGACGATGCCGGCGGCATGGAGCGTCTCGATGCCATCACGATGTGTCTGGCAACCGCCGACCCGCAGGGACGTCCATCGGCGCGTCTCGTGCTCCTGCGCGGTCTCGACGATCGTGGTCTGCGTTTCTTCACGTCGTATCTGAGCCGCAAAGCGCGCGAGATCGCCGAAAATCCCCACGCCGCGGCCGTTCTCTACTGGCCGCAACTCGGCCGTCAGGTCCGCCTCGAAGGCGAGGTCGCGCCGCTTGGCGAGGATGAATCGGACACTTACTTCGACGCGCGCCCACGGGGCCATCAGCTCGCCGCGTGGGCTTCCGAACAGAGCGAGCCGATCGAAAACCACGAGATGCTCGCCGAACGCTTTACCGCATTCGAGCAGCGCTTCGAAGACGGACCCATTCCGCGGCCCCATTCATGGGGCGGCTATCTCCTGACGCCATCGCGCATCGAGTTCTGGCAAAATCGCCCCAACCGCCTCCACGAACGCACCCTCTACACCCGCAACGCCAGCACCTGGCAAAAACAACTCCTGCAACCCTAACTCCAACATTTCGGCCATCACAGGATGTGATGTTCAAAACTTTGTTCTGCCGAAAAAGCGGCGCAGCAGGAGCGGCACACGATGTGCCGCGACGAGCGTCTTCTCGGTGCCCGTGCCCCCGGCACGTCAAGCAAGCTGCGAGAGAACCCAGGGACTTACCGAGCGCGGCAATAACGTAACAGCCCGGCATGCCCCGGCGTAGCGTGATGGTCATCGGGTCTGGACCGATCGTCATCGGTCAGGCTGCTGAGTTCGATTACGCCGGCGTTCAAGCGTGCCGCGCGCTGCAGGCCGAAGGCCACCGCGTCGTCCTCGTCAACTCCAATCCGGCGACGATTATGACCGATCCCGAAGTTGCTGATGCGGTCTACCTCGAGCCGTTGACGGTCGCCTCGGTTGAGGAAATCATCGCCCGCGAACGCCCCGACGCACTGCTGCCGACGCTGGGCGGCCAGACCGGCCTCAATCTTGCCGTCGAGCTCGCCGAAGCCGGCGTCCTCGAACGTTACGGGGTCGAAGTGCTCGGTACGCCGATCGACACCATTCGTTTGGCCGAAGACCGCGAGCGCTTCAAATACAAAATGATTGAGATCGGCGAGCCGGTTCCCGAGAGCGCCATCGTGACCGAGACAAACGGGGGCCTGGAGTTTGCGCAGCGCGTGGGCTACCCGCTGGTCGTTCGACCCGCGTATACGCTGGCCGGCACCGGCGGCGGCGTCGTCTACGACGAGGAACAACTGGTCGCTACGCTCGACGCCGGCCTCAATGCCAGCCTCATCCACCAAGTGTTACTCGAGACGTCGCTGCTGGGATGGAAAGAGATCGAGTATGAAGTGCTGCGCGACGGCGCCGATAACTGCATCGTCGTTTGCAACATGGAGAACATCGACCCGGTCGGCGTCCATACCGGCGACTCGATCGTCGTCGCGCCCTCGCAAACGCTCTCCGACATCGAATATCAGACCCTGCGCAGCGCCAGCCTCAACGTCATTCGCGCGCTCGACGTGCAGGGCGGATGCAACATCCAGTTCGCGCTCCATCCACACCGCATGGAGTACGCCATCATCGAGGTTAACCCGCGCGTCTCGCGCAGCTCGGCGTTAGCCTCGAAAGCGACCGGCTATCCGATCGCTAAGATCGCGACGCGCATCGCGCTCGGCCAGCGGCTCGACGAAATTCCCAACCCCGTCACCGGCGTTACCAAAGCCGCCTACGAGCCGACCCTGGATTATGTGGTCGTCAAAATTCCACGCTGGCCCTTTGACAAGTTTCCGATCGCCGACACCTCCCTCGGAACGCAGATGAAATCTACCGGCGAAGCGATGGGCATTGGCCGAACCTTTCGCGCGGCGCTGCTCAAAGCGGTCCGCGGTCTCGATCTCGGACGCGAAACGCTAACCGGCCCGCTGCGTGAGTGGAGCGACGCGGAGCTGGAGAATATCGTCCGCCGGCCAACGCACGAGCGGCTCTTTGCCGTCTGCGAGATCCTGCGCCGCGCCGGCGCCAACCCCGAGAGCGCCATCGAAACCATCCACGAACAGTCGGCGATCGATCGCTTCTGGCTCTATGAGCTCGCCGCGCTCGTTAACCTCGAAGAGCGCCTGCGCAACAAGGCGTCCGCGGACGACGTAACCGAGGCGCTGGAATCAGGTTACTCGAGCGCGAGTTTGAAAAAGCTCACCGGCCGAAAAGCGCAGTACAACTCCGCCGCGTTCCGCATGGTCGACACGGCCGCCGCCGAGTTTCCGGCGAAGTCGCCCTACTACTACGTTTCGCGTGGGGAGCTCGACGAGATGCGGGCCACGCCGCACGAAGCCGTCGTCGTGGTCGGCAGCGGACCGATTCGCATCGGGCAGGGCATCGAGTTCGACTACTCGTGCGTGCACGCGGCCTGGGCACTCAAGGAGGCCGGCCGCTCGCCGGTCGTCATCAACAACAATCCTGAGACCGTCTCCACCGATTTCGATATCTCCGATACGCTCGTCTTCGAGCCGCCTGGCGCCGACGAGGTCGAGGCAACGTACCGCGCCACCAAAGCGCGCGGCGTAATGCTTGCCTTCGGCGGACAGACCGCGATCAATCTCGCCGGCGAGCTGACGCGGCGCGGCATTCCCATCGTCGGCAGCGATCGCCGTTCGCTCGACATGGCCGAGAATCGCGAGCAGTTCGATGCGGCGCTTTCGCGGCTCGGCGTCGCGCGACCGGAGGGTAAAGCGGCGCGTAGCTTCCGCGAGGCCCGCGTCATCGCGCGCGAGCTCGGTTTTCCGGTGCTGGTGCGCCCCTCGTTCGTGCTCGGCGGACGCGCCATGGAGATCGTACATAACGAAGCGCAACTAGCCGCCTACGCCGAATCGGCGCCTCCGATCCTTCCCGATGCGCCGCTGCTCGTCGACAAGTATCTGCGTGGGCTGGAGCTCGAGGTGGATGCGGTCTTCGACGGCGTGGAGATTCTGATTCCCGGCATCTTCGAGCACGTCGAACGCGCCGGCGTCCACTCCGGCGATTCGATCAGCGTCTATCCGGTGCAAAGCATCGATGAGGCGATGGAGGAGCGCGTCGCCGAAGTAACGCTGGCGATCGCCCGCGAGCTAGGCATCCGCGGGCTGATCAACATTCAGTTCGTCGTGCATGACGGGCGCCTTTATATCATCGAAGCCAATCCGCGTGCCAGCCGTACCGTGCCGATCATTCAGAAGGCAACCGGAATCAATCTCGTGGCCGCTGCGACGCGCATCGCGCTGGGCGAAAAACTGTGCGATATGGATTACGGCACGGGGCTGCTTCCCCACATTCCGTACGTCGTGGTTAAAGTGCCCGTCTTCTCGTTTTCGAAGATGCGTGGCGTGGAGACGATGCTCGGGCCCGAGATGAAATCGACCGGCGAGGTTTTGGGAATCGATGAGACCTTTGCCGGAGCGCTGCTCAAAGGCTTCGTGGCGGCCGGGGTCCGCCTGCCCGGAACGGGCGGTCGCATCTTAGTATCGATCGCCGACGAGGAGAAAGAAGAAGCCGTCGGCGTTCTGCGGGCCTACGCCGCGCTCGGACACCGGCTGGTGGCCACGCCGGGAACGCGTGCGGTTCTTGAAGCGGCCGGCATTGCAAGCGAGCCGATCAACAAGATCGCCGATGGATCGCCGCACGTCCTCGACATTATCGCGGCACGCGCCGTCGACCTCGTCGTCAACGATGCGAAGGGGCCACGCGAACTCACCGACGACTACAAGATTCGCCGCACTGCGGTAGAAGCAAGTATTGCGTGTTTGACGAGTTTAGACACCGCACGGGCGCTGGCGGAGGCGCTCGCAAGCCAGGCTGGGCCGCCGCGCAGCCTGCAAGAGTATCGCAGCGGACGGGCGGCGATCGGACGATAGAAGCACCCGAGCCGGCGCAAGTCTTCGTTCTGGGCGGAAACGACAGCACGTTGGCAGTCGTCAATGCTATGCTCCCGACCAACGGCACCATTGCCGCACGGCTAATTCCATTAGCGTGGACGCCGCTCGGCACCGCCGTCGGAGAAGGCGCCCAGGTAGTGCACGTGCCCTTCGAAGGACTGCTCGACTGGATTGACCGCACCTTTCCCCCCGAAGACGAGCACTCGTTCGGCGGGTCGCCGCGCGATCTCGAGCTCTTAGCGCGAATCGGCTGGAATGCGCCGCTGCCCGAGGCGATCGGCGCCGGGAACGTGCTCAACGTCGAAGATCTTCCCGAAGACGTCGTCGCCGCACTGGCCCAACCGCCGGAGGTCCTCGTGCAGTGCGCTGCCTGCCGGCGGCTCTGCGTCCGCGATCATTTCGTTTGGAAAGAGAAGCAGCTTTGTGCCTGGGATTTTCACACCCAGGTTTTCGGCAAGCGCGGCCCGTGGCATGAAGGGGTGTATGAGGAACGCCACTTCGAAACGCTGCCCACGTGCGCGTACGTCGCCGTCGGCTTGCTCGGCGAGCTCGGCGTCGAGCCCATCTTACGGCTGGGCGCATTGCCCGAGAGCGTCGAACGCAAGATCGTCAACGACGTGCTCGCGGCGGAGCCCGGCCGCCCGCACATGGCCGTGCGCACCGACGGCGGGTTCACGGTGCTGCGCGAGGCATGACCAATCGCGCGATCCGCGATTTGGCGGGCTTCTTCCTATTGCTCTTTGCCGTACTGGCGATTCGCCAGATCTACGTACAGGTGATCGAGGCGCCGAAAATCGCGGCGCGACCAAACAATCCGCGTCACGCGCTGCTCGACGTTGGGCGCGGCCGAATTTTGGCCACCGACGGCACCGTCCTCGCGCGCAGCAGCGGAAATCACCGCATCTATCCGCTGGGCGAACAAATTGCTCAGATTGTTGGATATGCTTCGCCGCGCTACGGCACCAGCGGTATCGAAGGCGCCTTCGATCAGGCACTCAGCCCGCCCGGAGCCGCCGGCGATCCCGAGCAGCAGTTTGACGAGATCGTCGCCACGCTACGCGGTACGGGAGCTGCCGCGCAAGGCGCCGACGTCGTCACCACGATCGTGCCGCCGGTACAGGCGCAGCTCTATGCGCTCCTCTCGCGCTATCCCCGCGCGGCGGGCGTCGCACTCGATCCGCGCACCGGCGCCGTACTGGCACTCGCAAGCGTTCCAAGTTATGACCCCAACGCGCTCAACGACGAGTTCTCGTCGCTGCTGCAGGATCCGAGTGCGCCGCTGCTCGATCGTGCCATCGACGGTCTCTATCCGCCCGGTTCGACGTTCAAAATCTTCACCGCTGCCGCTGCGCTCGACAGCCACACCGTGAGCATGGACTCGCACTTCGAGGATCCTGGCTACCTGACGATCGGCGATACGACGCTGCACGATAACGAAGGCGAAGTGACCGGATACACCGACCTCACGACCGCGTTCGCGCTCTCCAGCAACGTCGACTTTGGACAGATCGCGCTGAAGTTAGGCGTCGACGGTTTTTACCAGTATCTGCAACGCTGGGGCATCGGTAGTTCCCTCGACTTTCAGATCCAGACGCAGGCAAGCCGCGTGCCGCCGCAGGCCGGCATCGTTCCCGGCGAGCTGGCACAGATGGGATTCGGCCAGGGCGCCCTGCTGATGACGCCGCTGCAGATGGCCCTCATCGGCGCAACGATTGCCAACGGCGGTGACGAGCCGCGTCCGTATATCGTTCGCCAAGTGGTTCGCGACGGCGTAGCGGCAACCGTTTCGGCGACTTCAACGCTTGCAAACCCGGTATCGGAGGAGACTGCCGCGAACGTGAGCGCCATGATGGTTGCCGTCGTGGAGCGCGGAACCGGCACTCCCGCACGGCTGCCGCACGTCAGCGTCGCGGGCAAAACCGGGACCGCGACCAATCCGTTGGGACGTTCGCACTCCTGGTTTGTTGCTTTCGCTCCCGCCGACCATCCCCGCGTCGCCGTGGCGATCGTCGTCGAGAATGTCGGATATGGAGCGACCTACGCGGCACCGATCGCGCGCGACGTTCTGCGCGCGGCGTTGGAGACGGCCGGAAGTTGATCGAAGAGCGAATCTTCAATAACCGCTATCGCCTCGACCGCAAGCTCGGCGAGGGAGGGATGGCAACGGTCTTCTGCGGCACCGACATTCTGCTGCGCCGCCGCGTCGCCGTGAAAGTGCTGCGCGATCAGTATGCCGCCGACGAAGAGTTCGTGCGCCGTTTCTACCAAGAGGCCGAGTCGGCGGCGAAGCTCTCCCATCCTAATATCGTCAATACTTTCGACGTCGGACGGCAGGATGACACCTACTTCATCGTCATGGAGCTCGTCGACGGGCCGTCGCTGGCCGAGATCATTGCTGCCGACGGACGCCTGCCCGAACCCGTAGCTATCGACTATGCCGCACAAATCGCCAGCGGTCTGGCGTACGCCCATCGGCAAGGCTTGCTCCATCGCGACATCAAGCCGGCCAACATCCTGGTCACCAAAGACGACGTCGTGAAGCTCTCCGACTTCGGCATCGCGCGCGCCGTATCGCAGCAGACGATGGCATTGACCAAGCCCGGTTTGGTGATGGGCAGCGTCTACTATATTTCGCCCGAGCAAGCGCAGGAGCACGAAGTCCACGAAACCGCCGATCTTTACAGCCTCGGCGTGGTGCTCTACCAAATGCTCACCGGCAAGCTGCCTTATGCCGGAGAATCGCCGGTGACCGTCGCGCTCAAGCATATCGGCGATCCCGTTCCGGCCATCGATCAGCAAGAGACCGGCGTCAGCCCGGCCTTGGCGGCTATCGTTAATCGCCTGCTGCAGAAGAGGCCGGAGCACCGCTTTCAGTCGGCGAGCGATCTCGCTACCGCACTGCGTGAAGCGCGCGAGCGCCCCGGCGTTCCCGGCTACAGCATTGCCGACGACGCGCCCATGGGAGCAACGCAGGTCTTGCGCCGCACGCAGGCGTTGCCGCCGCGCCGGTCACCGATGCCCGACCGTAGGCAGGCTGGGGAGGAGTTCGAAGAACCGCCGCGGCGCCTCGGGCGCAACGCCGTCGTCTTGGTCCTTTCGTTGCTCGCCGCGACGGCGCTCGGTTACGTGCTCTTCGCTCGCGGACTGCCCGGGCTGCGCCAAGGTTTGACGGTCGCCGATTACACCGGCATGTCGCAAGCTCAGGCGCAGCAGGCCGTTGTCAACGCCGGTTTGCGCACGCGTTTTACCAAAGGGGCGAGTGAGACGATCCCGCCCGACCACGTGATCCGGCAATCGCCGCCGGTCGGCACGCAGGTCGAGAAGAATCAGGTCGTCGAGCTGGTCATCAGCAACGGCAAGCCGCTGCGCGGTCTCGAGGACGTGCGCGGCTTCAGCGTCAACGACGCGCAGCGCGCGCTCCAGCAGCAGGGCTTCGCCGTCACCCTCAACCGGCGCTTCGACAACACGGTGAAAGACAACGTCATCGAGCAGAATCCCAAGGCGGGCGCGAAGGTCCCCGAAGGGAGCCGCGTTACGCTGATCGTCTCCAATGGCCCCGCTCCCGTTATCGTCCCGAACTTCGTCGGACTAACGCTCGATAAAGCGCAGTCGGCGGCACGCAACGTCGGCATCACGCTCGACGCCTCGCAACGCGTTCCGGGCGTACCGGCCGATACGGTCGCGTCGCAGAGCATCACCGCAAGCACCAAAGTGGATCGTAACGCGACCGTGCGCGTTATCGTCAACAGCGGCATCACCAGCGCGCCGACTCCGCCGCCCGGCGGCGAGGAATCCACTCTGCCCAACGTCATCGGGGAAGATTACGATACCGCTCGCCAAACGTTGACGCAGTCGGGCTTTACCTTTAGCATTCGCTACGCGCAGCAGACCAGCAACAATGGAACGATCGTCGCCCAGGACCCGCCCGCCGGTCAGGTCGGGCAGGGCGCGACGGTGACGATCACGCTCTCGGTTTCCGGCGAAGTACCCGACACCGTGGGGATGGCGCCGGTGGACGCCATCAAGACGCTCAAGGCGTACGGCTACACCATTTCGAGCTGGCAATATACGAGCGCCGCCGGCGCCGACGGCAAAGTAATCGGCACGCAGCCGTCCGCTGGGACGCCGCTCCCGCCCGGCTCGGCGGTTAGCGTCACGGTCAACGGAACCCGCCCCCCGTAATGCCGTACGGTGCGGTGCGCGTTCTCGGGGTCGATCCCGCTCTGCGCACGACAGGCTACGGCGCAATCGAGCGGCGTAACGGTCGCGTGCACCTCGTCGAGGCCGGCGTCGTCGTGCCGCGGGCCAGCGGTACGCTCGAAGAACGCTTGCGCGAGCTGCACGACGGCATCTGCGAAGTGATCGCGCAGACCGCACCGTCGCTAGTCGTCATCGAGGACCTCTTTACCAACTACCGCAACCCGCGCGCGGCGTTGTTGATGGGTCACGCGCGCGGCGTGCTCTGTTTGGCCAGCGCGCAGGCCGGGGTGGCGGTGCACACGCTCGGGCACGCGCGCGTCAAACGCGCGCTGGTCGGATCGGGCAGTGCGCGCAAAGAACAGGTCAATGCCATGGTGACCCGATTGCTCGGCCTGCGCCAGGCGCCTAAACCGCACGACGTCTCCGACGCGCTCGCGTTGGCCCTGGCCTTTCTCAACGTGCTCGACGTCGCGCCCGCCACACGCCGTGTTCGATAGAATCTCCGGGTCGCTGGTCGAGCGCGGTAAAGACGTCGCGCTGATCGAAGCCAACGGTCTCGGCTACGAAATTCTCTTGCCGCCCTGCATCGCCGAAAAACTTCCGAGCACGCCGGGCGAAGGGGTAACGCTCGAAATCTACTCGGTTGTCAACATGGAAGGTAATACCGGGCGATTTACTTACTACGGCTTTACCAATGCGATCGAACGCGACTTCTTCGAAGCGCTGATCACGGTCGCATCGATCGGTCCGCGCTCCGCCGCGCGCGCCTTCTCTGCGCCGATGTCGACGATCGCCGGAGCGATCGATCGCGGCGACCATCAGTTTCTGCGTAGCCTGCCCGGAATCGGACAGCAGAAGGCGCGCGATATCGTTGCCAAGCTGCAGGGAAAAGTCACGAAGTTCTTGCTGATTCGCGATGCGCCGGCTCCGCCGGCGGCGGCGATTCCCGACTTCGCCGACGAGGCCTTGGCCGTGCTCTTACAGCTCGGCTATAAACGCAGCGAAGGCGAGGCGATGATTCGCAGCACCCTCGAAGCCGATTCGTCGATCGGCGGCGCGGAACGCCTGCTCGCGGAGATATACCGCAACAAGGCGGCGAAGAGTTCGGCATGAGCGAGCCCAAGGCGCGCCGGCGTCTGCTGGGCCCGGAGGACGCGAAGAGCGATCCCGCCGCGGCGCCCGACCGGGCGCGCGTCGTCGACCCCGCCGCCGAAACGATCGAAGAAGAGCTTTACGGGGCGAGCCTTCGTCCCCGTTCGTTCGACGAGTACGTCGGCCAGGAACGCGTCGTCGAAAATCTGCGCATCGCCATCGACGCCGCTAAGCGGCGCGGCGAACCGCTCGAGCACGTCCTCTTTTACGGTCCCCCGGGATTGGGCAAGACGACGCTTGCCGGACTCATCGCGCGCGAGCTCGGAGCGAACTTTCGTCCGACCAGTGGTCCGACGTTGGAGAAGCCCAAGGATCTCGTCGGCATACTGACGTCGCTCGAAGAGGGCGACGTTTTCTTCGTTGACGAGGTGCATCGGCTTGGTCGCGTCGTGGAAGAGTTTCTCTACCCGGCGATGGAGGATTTTCAAATCGACTTCATCGTCGATCGCGGCGCGTACGCCAAGACGCTGAAGCTGCCGCTGCAACGTTTCACGCTAATCGGTGCGACGACGCGCGCCGGCATGCTGACGGCACCGCTGCGCGAGCGATTCGGACTGGTCGCCCACCTCGACTATTACGCGGTGCCCGAACTCGAACGTATCGTGCGGCGCTCGGCGAACGTGCTGGGCGTGCCGATCGATGCCGAGGGCGCGAGCATCATCGCCGCGCGTAGCCGCGGGACGCCTCGAGTTGCCAATCGCCTCTTGCGCCGCGTGCGCGACTTCGCCGAGGTCCGAGCCGACGGCCACATTACGCTCGAGATCGCGGACGAGGCGCTGCGCCGCGAAGGCGTTGACGCGCTTGGGCTGGATCGTCTCGACCGCGCGTTTCTGCGGACGATCGTCGAGCAGTACCGCGGCGGACCGGCCGGCATCGCTGCGATAGCGGCCACGCTGACCGAAGATGCCGAGACGCTGGAAGACGTCGTCGAGCCATATCTTCTCAAAGAGGGTTTCGTTACGCGCACCGCCAGTGGCCGGCGCGCGACGGCGCGTGCCTACGAGCATCTCGGCGTGCGCGGCGGCGGTACGCCCGCGCAGGAGCGGTTACTCTAACGCGCCGGGCGCATTTCTTATGGATCGGCGCACTGCCGCTTTTGCGGCCGGGGCGCGTTACCGCACAAGTTGAGGCCGATCCGGCGACGTCGTCGCAACGCCCGGCACTGCGGGTGCTCCTGGGTTCGGGCGAGGCTAATGCAAATTCCAACGACACCTTCGTCTTTAACGGTCGCAGTTATCGCGGGACGTTCCAGCACCTCGACGACGGGCGCATCGTCAACGTCGTCGACCTTGAATCATATCTTTACAGCGTCGTACCGGGTGAGATGTCACCTCGCTGGCCCACCGGCGCGCTGCAAGCGCAGGCAATTTCCGCGCGCACCTACGTGCTGCAACGCAGCGACCCGCGGCGCGCCTACGACTTGGTGCCGTCGCAGCTCGATCAAGTCTATACCGGAATGGCCGGCGAAGCGCCCGGCGCGGTCGCTGCCGTCGACGCCACCGCCGGCCGCGTGCTGAAGTTCGGTTTGGGTTTCGCGCAAGTAGCGTATTCGTCGTGCTGCGGCGGACACACCGAAGCATCGTCCGATGCGTGGGGCGGATCGCCGCTGCCATATCTGGGCGGCGTCGTTTGCACGTCGTGCACCGCCTCGCCCAACTATCGTTGGGCGGCAAATCTCGAGCTCGACGCGGTTGCCGCGCATTTTCCGGTTCCGCTCGAGCCGCTAGGCGAGCTCCAAGATCTGCGCGTGACCGGTTACGATCGCAGCGGCCGCGCGCGCGGCTTCGAGCTCGTCGCCGCGAACGGCAGTACGACGGTCGGTGCGACGGCTTTTCGGCTTACGGTTGGACCACGGGTGGTGCGCAGCCTACTGGTGACGAGCCTGCGGCGCACGCCCGACAAAACCGCAGTGCTCGTCGAAGGCGGCGGCCTTGGGCACGGCGTCGGGCTCTGTCAGTGGGGAGCTCGCGGAATGGCGCAGAGCGGAGCCGACGCAAATGCGATACTCGCGCTCTACTTTCCCGGAACGGTTATCGCCAATTACGACCGATGAGCGGCTAACCGCCGCCTACGACTACGCTCTGCCGCACGCGCTGATCGCGCAGCAGCCGGCGGCGCAGCGCGATGCCAGCCGTTTGATGGTACTCGAAGGCGATGCAACGCAGCATCGCCGCTTTAGCGACCTTCCCGCATTCTTGAAATCCGGAGACTTGCTGGTGCTCAACGAAACCCGCGTCGTTCGCGCGCGGCTGCTCGGCCGCCGCGCCGGCGGCGGGAGCGCCGAGCTGCTCTTGCTGCACCCGGCGAAGTCGATTCGCTACGACGCATCGGCGCTGCGCTGGATCGCGCTGACGCGCCCCGCGCGGCGGCTGCGCCCTGGCGATCGCGTTTCCTTCGACATTTTGGGCGAGGCCGTCGTCGTCGCAGAGCTCGCCGAAGGGATGCGCGAAGTCGAGCTGCGGCTAAGTGTTTCCTTCGAAGAATTTTTGGCCGCCGCCGGCCGGATGCCGCTGCCGCCGTACATTCACAACGAGTCTCCCCAAGCGCAGGAGCGGTATCAGACGGTCTTTGCGCAATCTCCCGGGAGCATTGCCGCGCCGACCGCGTCGCTGCATTTTACCCCGGAATTGCTCGAGCGACTGAAGGAGAGCGGCGTCGAGATCGCGCGGCTCGCCCTCGACGTCGGGCTCGGTACATTTCGTCCGGTCAACGCCGAATCCGTGAACGAGCACGTCATGCACGCCGAGGCCTACACGATCTCTTCCGTGACGGCGTCCGCGATCGAACGAGCCCGTAAGGCCGGGCGCCGGATCGTCGCGGCAGGCACAACCGTGGTGCGGGCCCTCGAAGGCAACCTACTGACGTTCGGACGCATCGAGCCCGGCGAGCACCAGACCGATTGCTTCATTACGCCGGGCTTTACGTTCGGCGTCGTCAACGCCATGATCACCAACTTTCACTTACCGCGCTCGACGCTGCTGATGATGGTCAGCGCCTTTGCCGGGCGCGAACGCATTCTGCGCGCCTATGCCGAAGCGATCGCCCATGGATACCGCTTCTACTCGTTCGGCGACGCCATGCTGATCCTACCCGCATGAAGTACGTCGGATTTGACGTCGAAGGCGGCCCGGAAGTTTTGCGCGTCAAGGAGGGCGACGCACCCCAGCCGCGCGCCGGTGAAGTGCTGATCGCCGTTGCCGCGGCCGGTGTTTCGCGCGCCGATACCATGCAGCGCCAGGGCAACTATCCGCCGCCGCCGGGCGCTTCGCCGATCTTAGGGCTCGAAGCCGCCGGCAAAATCGCCGCGCTCGGAGAGGGCGTAACGCGCTGGAAAGTCGGCGACGAGGTCTGCGCGCTCGTCAACGGCGGCGGCTATGCAGAGTACGTAACCGCTCCCGAAGGCCAAGTTTTGCCGGTCCCCGACGGCTGGAGCCTGATCGAGGCGGCGAGCCTGCCGGAAAACGCTTTCACGGTTTACGACAATTTGATCACGCGCGGCGAAGCCCGTCACGGCGAGACCGTCCTCGTGCACGGCGGCACCAGCGGCATCGGCAGCACCGCTATCATGTTCGGTAAGGCTCTCGGCGCAACGGTGATCGCCACCGCGGGCAGTGACGAAAAATGCGTGGCGTGCCTGCGCTTCGGTGCGACCGACGCGATTAACTATCGGACCCAGGATTTCGTAGCGGAAGTGAAGCGGCTGACCGCAGGGCGCGGCGTCGACGTCGTGATCGATATCGTCGGCGGGGACTATGTCGCCCGCAATCTCGACGCCTTGGGCCTCGACGGTCGTCTCGTCTGCATCTCGATGCCGCGCGGCCGCGTCGTCGAGGTCGACTTCGGGAAGCTGTTCGCCAAGCGCGGAACGATCACGGCCTCGAGCCTGCGTCCACGCACCGCGCAAGAGAAGGCCGCCATCGCCAAAGGGCTGCTCGAACAAATTTGGCCGCTACTCCCAACCCGGAACCCAATCGCCCCGGCCATCGACTCCGTCTACCCATTCGACCGCGCCGCCGAAGCCCACACCCGAATGGAATCCAGCACCCACATCGGCAAAATTATCCTAGTCCCTGACGTAATGTCATCCTGAGCCGGGCCCCTGAGCTTGTCGAAGGGGCCCGCGTCGAAGGGCGAAGCGCGAAGCGCTAATCAGTGGTAGATAATTTGCGACATCGACGTGGGTCCGGTCACCATGAAGAAGAGCATGGGAATCGATAGCATCACGTTGGTGCGCGACGCCAGAAACGCTATGCGGCGGGCTTTATTCTTCTCTTCGTCGGTCGCCGGAACGAGCCCCAAGACTTTCTTCTGATTCCGCCAGATCACGCCCCACACGTTGAGCAGCATGATCGTGCCGAGCCAGGCTCCGATGCCGATCGGCGCCATGACGCCCTGTAGCGTGAAGGCGGCAACGAAACCGTTGGTCCCGCCGGCTCCGTGGAACTCGCCGAGCAGCGCCGCGCCGAAGACCCACGTGACGACAGCGCCCCAGCGGAAGAAGAGGAGCGCCCGCGGCACGACGTACTTGCCGATCGGTCCCGCTTCGCCGGCGGCGGTGGCCTGTTTGACCGCCTGCACGTTGATGAAGTTGAAATAATAGAGCAGGCCGATCCACATGATACCGGCCAGGACGTGGAACCAGCGGAAGATCCAGTCGGTGCTGGCCACGTTACGCTCCCGTCCCGACGGCGTGAGAGACGATCATTCGGGCGAGATACCAGAGAATCGCGGTCAGGATAAAGCCGCAGACGATCGTGCCCGAGAGAGAGTCCAAGGGATTCTTCACGTACGCCTCCTCGCGTGAGTTCTGCTTGACTACTCGGCTAGGTTGCGTTGCCGCAATATCGCTTCCTTCCACGGTGTTTCGGCCGAGCAATCTCCGGGTATGGAAACTCAGCATTATGAATGTTTCTTCACCCGTCAAAGCCTACGCCCCGCGGAAATGGAGTCTCTCCAGCCTCCAGGGAATTTCCGACGCCACTCTAGAGCTGCATTTCGGTCTCTATGAGGGCTACGTCAAGAACGTTAATCTACTCAACGAACGCCTCACCGAGCTACGCTCCTCCGGCAAGGCCGCCGGAGCCAATCCCGGATACGCCGAGCTCGTGCGCCGCCTCGGCTTCGAATACAACGGCATGCGGCTGCACGAATATTACTTCGACAACATGGTTCGCGAGCCGGCGGAGATCGGAACCGGGCGGCTGTATAACGCGCTCGGCGAAAGTTACGGCGGTTTCGACGAATGGAAGAAAGACTTCATGGCCGTCGGAGGCATGCGCGGTGTGGGTTGGGCAATCGCTTACTGCGATACTACCAACGGCCGCATCACCAACCACTGGATCGGCGACCACGAGAACGGTAATCTCGCCGGCTTCGTGCCTGTCGTCGTCCTGGACGTGTGGGAACACGCTTTCATCAAGGACTATAAGCCGGCCGATAAAGGCAAGTATATCGAAGCCTTCTTTGCCAATCTGGATTGGAAGGCTTGCGAGGCGCGTCTCCCGGCAACGTAGCTCGCCTCCGGGCTACGTAGCGCGTTCCAGCGGCCTCGGCCGCGCGACCAGCGTCTTCGCCTGCGTGTACCACACCAATCCCGGCGGTGAGTTGGGTCGCTTGCGGACATATTTGCGCGGGGTGTAGTCTACCGCTACGGAGTTGCCGCCCCGGCCTCGAGAATAAAACGCGGCGAAGGCCGCTGCCATCTCGAGGTCTTCGTCGGGCGCTTCGGAGCGGTCGTCACGCGTTAAAATAACGTGCGCGCCGGGGACGCCGCGAGCGTGAAACCATAGATCGTTGGGCCGGGCCAGGCGAAAGGTAAGTTCGGCGTTCTCCACCGGCGAGCGTCCCACCACGATGCGCGACCCAGCCGGGGTGCGCGTTTCGAGCAGAGTTCGCTTCCGTTTTGGCGCGCTGCCGGCGCGCGCCGGTGCGCGCGGCCACAGCTGCGCCGCCGCATTTTCTACTTCCTCGATATCCTCGTCACGCGCGCGTTCGAGCTCCCACCGAAGCATCTCCACCGCTTCGAGCAAGGCACCCGCCTCACGCTCGCGTTCGTCGAAGTGCGGCAGACTTTTTCCGAGCTTCTTATACTCGGCGAAGAGCTTGCCGGCGCGTTCCTTGGCGGTTTCACGTGCCGGCTCGGCGACGTCGTGCAGCGTCGCATAGATCTGTTCGCCCTCGACACGCAGAGCGTCGCGCAAAAGCGCGCGTTCCCGTTTGCGCACGATCCCGTTTAGCTCTTCGCGCAGCTTGCGTTCCCGCTCGTCCAAACGCTTGCCGATAGCGCGCGCGCGCCTTCGGCGCAGCTCGTCGCCGGCGGCGGCCAGCTGTTGGCCACGCAGCTCGGCGAAAATCGACAGTAAAGACGGCTCGCGGTCATGCGCGGCGTCGTCGAAGCCCGCAAGCGGCGCCGGGTACGCTTGGAGTAAGCGTCCCTCGCGGCGATAGACGTGCAGCGGGCCGAGTTCGTCGATCTCACCGTTGGTTGCCACGCCCTTGGTGCGTGGAGGAAGCGGCGGCAGCAAGTAGGGGCCGCCGGCCTGCAGGGCTCGTTGCGGATTCTCGGAGGGGGCAAACTCTTTACGTGCGGCCACGACGCGGTCGCCCTTCACGAGCACGGCGTTGCCGAAACGCGGAACCAACTCGAGGTAGCACTCGAAGGTATCGCTCACGCCGAAGCGCGAGCGCGTTCCGAAGATCAGCCGCAGCAGCCGGTCGTCGCGCCGCGCGGAAACGTCCGCCACGACCGTGCCGCGCAGCGAACGCCGCAGCGCGCGGCCAAACCCGGCCTCATCGAGGACGGCGGGCATCTCGGTTTCGAGCGTAACCAATGGGGGCGAGGCAAACAGATCGACGGCAAGCAGCCGCTGCGTGCCGGCCGAACGAAAGAGTATTGCGATGCGTCCGTCGGCAAGTAGGCCGGCGTCCTCGACTCGCGCGCCGCGCAGCTGGTCCTTTAATTCGTGGGCCAGCCGGCGGATAAGGACCCAATCGGTCAGCATCAAACCTTCTTATGGTGAGAATCGCAATCGCCTTGGCGGCGATCCCCCTCGTATTGCTCGCGGCCTGCGGCGGTGGAGAATCGTCGGCCGCACCCAAAGACTGGAAGCCGATGCCCGGCGCGAGCGATGCTTGGTCGAACGGAAGCGGAAGCAGCGTTCAAGAGTACCACTACGCGCGCAAGCCCTACGCGGGTGCCCTTTCAGATCTGGCCTCGACGGTCACGATCGACGCACTCCTGCGCCACCGCGGTGCCAAGTCAAGCGGCAACCTTCCCTTTGCGGCCTGTCCCGGACTGGCCGGGGTCGCGAGCTTCGCGCTTTCCGACGGCCAGACTCTGCAAGAGGGCTTTACCGTCCGCAACGGGATCTCGTTACGAATCAGCTACTCGCGCCCCGCGGGTTCGCCGGTCGATCCCAACGCGGCAGCAGCCATGCAGAGGGCTCTCTGCAGCCGCCCCTGAACGACTCTGGGTTGATCACGGGGCCAGGGCTGCTCTTCGTCGTTTCCGGCCCATCGGGGGCCGGCAAGGACACCCTCGTGGAGGCGCTCCGGGATCGGCGGCCCAATCTGCGATACTCGGTCTCGGCAACGACCCGTTCCCCCAGGCCGGGGGAGCGAACCGGCGAGCACTATTTCTTCGTTTCTAACGGGGAGTTCGCCGAACTGCTGCGCAGCGGCGGTTTGCTCGAGTCCCGGGAGTACAACGGCAACCTTTACGGCACCCCGCGCGATTACGTCCAAGGGAGCCTAACGGAAGGCTACGACGTGATTATGAAGCCCGAGGTCAACGGCGCGCTCGCCGTGAAGGCGGCCTACGGCGACGCGGTGCTGATCTTCGTCGTGCCGGATCGGTTTTCGCATCTTCGGGAGCGTCTGCTCGCTCGTCGCTCCGAGACGAACGAGGAGATCGCCGAGCGGCTGGAGATCGCGAATCGCGAGATGCAGTGCATTCGGAGCTTCGATTACATCGTGGTCAACGAACAGGGACGGCCCGAGCAGGCGGTGCGCGACCTCGAATCAATCCTGCAGGCGGAGCGTTTTCGCATCCATCGTTACCCGGACGACTCGATTCGACGCGTCCAGTCGTCATAAGAACAGAGCAGCCAAACAGAAGAAAGAACGGTACCAACAATCGTGAGCAAATCGGTTTTCGGCGATCTTGACGTCCTTCTCGAGCATGCCGACTCGAAGTTCAGCCTGGTCAACGTGGTGACCAAACGGGCGCGGCAGCTCAACAACTGGATTCGCGTCCAGCAGCTTCCTGCGTCGGACCGCCGTGAATATTTTGCCAGCGAGCCGCTAGTAGACCACGAGGGCATCAATCCCAACAAGCCCGTTTCGATCGCCCTCGACGAGATCGCCGAAGGCAAGATCGCCTATCGGCGCACGCGCGAGGGGATCAAGTAACGAAGGGTTTCAGCCATGTGTGGAATCGTCGGTTATATCGGCCGGCGCGACAGCGTTCCGATCATCCTGGACGCCCTTCAGCGCTTGGAGTATCGCGGTTACGATAGCGCCGGGATCGCCGTCATCGACGAAAACGGAGCTCTCGTCGGCACCAAAGCCGAAGGGAAGCTCTCTAGGCTCGCCGAGCGCCTGAGCAACGGTGAGGCGCTGGCCGGTATGGTCGGCGTCGGACACACGCGCTGGGCGACGCACGGGCGGCCGTCCGACGCCAACGCCCATCCGCACCGCGACTGCCAAGGGCGCATCGCCGTCGTGCACAACGGCATCATTGAAAACTATGCCGGTTTACGCGCGCGCCTGATCGAGATGGGTCACGTTTTCAGCAGCGAGACCGACACCGAAGTCTTGGCACACCTCATCGAGATGCACTATGACGGCGATTTGGAAGCGGCCGTCCGCCGCACCCTGCACGACGTCCGCGGCGCCTACGCGTTGGGCGTCATCTCGAGCGACGATCCCGAGCATCTGGTCTTTGCTCGCAACGGCGCCAGCCCGCTGGTGCTCGGCATTGGCGAAGGCGAGATGTACGTCGCCTCGGACACGCCGGCGATTCTACCCTATACCCGGCGCGAGATCATCATTCAAGAGGGTGAGATTGCCGTCGTCGGGCGCGACGGATACCGCCTGACCGACTACAACGGCGCGCGCGTCGAGCGCGAGGCGATCGCCATCTCCTGGGATCCCGGAGCGGCCGAGAAGAGCGGCTTCAAACACTTCATGCTCAAGGAGATCTTCGAGCAGCCCAACGTCATCAAGGAGACGCTGGCCGGACGCGTCGACGAGGACGGCGACGTGCATTTGGGCGGCGAGCTCGAAGCGCTGGGTATCGACCGGCTCCGCAACCTCAGCAAGATTGCCATCACCGGCTGCGGTACTGCGTATCACGCCGGCCTCATCGGCATGTACCTGCTGCGCTCGCTCGTGCACCTCCCCGTGGAGATGGAGCTGGCCAGCGAGTTTCGCTACGGCGATCCGGTGATCGATCCGACGACGCTGGTGATCGCGATGTCGCAGTCAGGCGAGACCGCCGACACCATCGAGGCGGTGCGCATTGCGCGCCAGTCGGGATGCAGCGTCTTAGGCATCTCCAACGTACTCGGTTCGCATCTGACGCGGCTGGCGGACGCGATGCTCTTTACCCGCGGCGGCCCCGAAATCGGAGTCGCAGCGACGAAGACCTACGTCTCGCAGGTCACGGCGCTCACGCTCTTCGCACTCTATCTCGCCAAGCTGCGCGGTACCTGCGACGAGCGGCGTCTGCGCGAGGTGGGCGACGGAACTAAGCTGCTGCCGGCGGCCGTTGACGTCGTGCTCAACACGTCCGACGAAATTCGCAAGGTCGCGCGCGAGCTGCGCAAGGCGCAGAGCGTGCTCTTCATCGGGCGCTACGTGAACTTTCCGACCGCGCTCGAGGGCGCGCTCAAACTCAAAGAGATCTCTTACATACACGCTGAGGGCTATCCGGCCGGTGAGATGAAGCACGGACCGATCGCACTGCTCGACTCGACGGTTCCCGTCGTCGGCATCGTCACTCAGGATCGCGTGCGCGACAAGATGCTCTCCAACATCATGGAGAGCAAGGCGCGCGAGGCACCGGTCATCGTGGTCGCTAATCGCGGCGACGAAGAGGTGCGCAGCGTTGCCGATCACGTCTTTAACGTGCCGAAGGTCGACGAGCTGCTCTCGCCGATCGTCAACGTCATTCCGCTGCAGCTGCTCGCCTATCACATCGCCGACATCGAAGGCAAAGACGTCGATCAGCCGCGCAACCTCGCTAAGACCGTCACCGTAGAGTAATGCTCCGCAGCGACGGTCGCCGGCCCGACGAGTTGCGGCCGGTGAGCATCGAAACCGGCGTGCTCAAGTACGCCGAGGGCAGCGCGATGGTTTCGTTTGGAAACACCCGCGTACTCTGCGCCGCGTCGCTGGAAGAGCGCGTTCCCCCTTGGATGAAAGGACGCGGCCTGGGCTGGGTGACGGCCGAGTACGCGATGCTCCCGCGCGCCACGCAGGAACGAACGCAGCGCGAGGCCGCGCGCGGCCGCGTAGGCGGTCGAACGCACGAGATTCAGCGAATCATCGGGCGCGCGTTGCGCGCCGTTACCGACACCGCCAAGCTGGGCGAACGCACGATCTGGATTGACTGCGACGTCATTCAGGCCGACGGCGGCACGCGCACCGCCGCGGTCAGCGGCGCCTGCGTCGCGCTGGCGCTGGCACTCCGCCGGCTCTTCGATCCGGCCGACAAAGCGCGCTGGCCGCTCAACGCGATGGTCGCCGCGGTCAGCGTCGGCATCGTCGCCGGAATGCCGCTGCTCGACCTCGCCTACGACGAGGATAGTCAGGCGCTAACGGATATGAACGTCTTTATGACCGATGCCGGGCGTTACGTGGAGATCCAAGGCACGGCCGAGGCGGCACCGTTCGACCGGCGCGAGCTCGACGCGTTGCTGGCTCTGGCCGATGGTGGAATACGCCGTATCTTCGCCCTACAGAATGCGGCGCTCGATGCGGCGCTGCCCGTGCATGCCGGTTGACGCCGGCCTGCTGGCCCTCGTCCAGCGCGTCGGCGCCTTTCACATCACTCAACGCGGCATGAAACGCGCGCAGGCCGCCATCGAAGCGGCGATCGCGCAAGACGACGTGGAGGAAACGCTTCGGCGCTCCTATGTCGCAGAGGTTCGCCGCTATTTCAGCGGGTTTGATTCCGAAGCGCGCACCCATCTGCGCGACGTCGACCGTCGTCTCGAGCAGATCAATCAGATTCACTTCAATCTAACCGCCGAGCGCGGCGTAGCCGTCAAGCGCATCGAAGCCACCAGCGCCGTTCTATCGGAGCTCGACGCCATGGCGGAGCGTTCGACGTGAGATTTCTCGACCGCGCCGGACGCGCCACGATGGGATTCTTCGAATACGCCGGCGGCTTGACGATGCTTTCGGCCGAATCGGTCGGCTTCGCCGTTACCTTGAAGATCCGGCTTGCCGAGACGGTTTCGCAGTGCGCCCTGCTCGGCGTGCAGTCGCTTATCATCGTCGTTCTCACCTCGCTCTTCACCGGCATGGTGATCTCGCTGGAATCGGCGCAACAGGCCGTGTCGTACGGCTTCGGAAATTTCGTCGGCGGCGCGGTCGCCTACGCGTCGGTGCGCGAGCTGGGGCCGATGCTTACCGGCGTGGTCGTCGCCGGACGAGTCGGCGCCGCCATCGCGGCGGAGATCGGCTCGATGGTCGTGACCGAGCAGATCGAGGCGCTGCGATCGATGGGTTTGGAGCCGGCGCGCTTTTTGGTCGTCCCGCGCTTTGTCGCGCTCTTGGTGATGCTGCCGCTGCTGACCATCTTCGCCGACGTCGTTTCGATTGCGGGTGGCGCCTGGATCGCGCAGACGTACGCGCACATCGCGTACGACTCGTACCTCGCGTCGGTCCGTCAGACGATCGACTTTCCGGACGTTGTCAAGGGCCTGCTCAAAGCGGTTGTCTTTGGAGCGATTATCGCGATCGTCGGCGCCTACCAAGGTCTCTCGACGCGCGGCGGCGCGGCCGGCGTCGGCAAATCGACGACCGGAGCCGTGGTAATCTCGATCATCTTGATCTTCATGTCGAACTTTCTGCTCTCGCTGCTGCTCTTCGGCTGATGGTCCACGGTAACGGCAAAGCGATTGCCCGCATCGAGAACGCCTCGCTCGCGTTCGGCGATCGCGTCGTACTCAAGAACTGCAGCCTCGACATAATGGAAGGTGCGATTACCTGCATCATCGGTCTCTCGGGCGCGGGAAAGTCGACGATCTTGCGCCTGATCGACGGATTGCTGCTTCCGCACGAGGGGCACGTCTACGTGCACGGCCAGGACATCTGTCACATGAGCGAAGACCAGCGCAACGTCGTCCGCCGTAAGATCAGCCTATCGTTCCAGTTCTCGGCGCTGCTCGATAGCTTGACGGTCGGCGAGAACGTCGCGCTGCCGCTGCGCGAACACACCAAGCTTTCGGAGGCGGAGATCCGGCGTACCGTCATGGATGCTCTCGACAGCGTGGGGCTCACCCAAGCGTACGACAATCTGCCCTCCGAGCTCTCCGGCGGCATGCTCAAGCGCGCCGGCTTCGCCCGCGCTATCGTTACGCGTCCCGAGCTCGTGCTCTACGACGAACCTACGACCGGCCTCGATCCAATCGTGACCAACCTTATCACCGACACGATCCTGCGGCTGCGCGAGAAACTCGGGGGCAGCGCGGTGGTCATCTCGCACGACCTGCAGTCGATCTTCGGGATGGCCGATTACGTGGCGATGCTCTTCGAGGGCGCGATCATCGCGTACGATACCGCCGCAGCCATCCGCAACTCGCAAAACCCCATCGTTCAACAGTTCTTGGCCGGCTCCGAGGTGGGGCCGATTCCGATATGATGTGGCGCGAGGCTCTTTGCCTCCGAGGAATAATACAAGCCCCGTATGACTAGGCAAGCCCAAGTCGGCGCCTTCGCCATCGTCGCGATGCTGTTGCTGTTCGGCATCTTTTACGTTATCACCAACTTCGGCACGCGCCACACCGGCTATCGCATCGGGGTGCACTTCCAGTCCGCTGCCGGCGTAACGCCCGGCGCGCAGGTCTACTTCAGCGGCGTCGACTGCGGCTCGGTCGATTCGATCGAGTTGCTCCCCGACAACACCGTCGACGTTATCCTAGCGATCAACCGCGACATCAACATCCCGGCCGAATCGCGCTTCTTGATTCAGGCGCCGCTTACGGGCTCACCCTCGGTCATCATCGTGCCGCCGCGCGCCAAACCGCCGATCGCCCTCTTGCCGCGCCAGGTGTTGCCGATCGACGAGCAGCCGCGCGGTTATAACACGGCGACGATCGCCGATTTGCTGCAGCAGGGGCAGGGCGAACTCAAGCGCTTCGATAGCGTGATGAGCCTGCTCGAAGCGCGCACGCCCAAGCTGCTCAACACATTGCAAACGACGCTGGACAACGCCAACTCGCTGACGCTTACGACGAAGGCTTCGCTCCAGCGGCTCTCCGGGGAGCTGCTGGCGATGGGTACCAGCTTGCAGACGAGTCTCTCGGCGGCAGGCAATAACGTGGTCGAGCTTTCGGCGACGCTCAACACGTCGGCGGCGACCGACTCAAAGAAAGTCGGTGCGCTGCTCGATAAGTTTCAATCGACCGCCGATTCGCTCAACAAATCGATGATCGCCCTGCAGGAACTCGCCACCGATCCGCAGCTCAAGTCCAACGTGCTCGCCACCACGCAGAGCATCGCCGAAACGACCGCGACGCTAGCGGCGCTTACCAAGGATTTACGCACGGTCACCGGCGATCCGCAGACGCAAGCGCAGATTCGCAATACCATCGCTAACCTCGACGCCGTGATGCAGAAAGCAAACTCGCTCCTCGGCCAGCTGGGGGGAACCAGCACCGTGACCGGCGTGGACGCCAACGCCTCACCGGGTCCCTTGGTGCCTTACGCGACGCCCTATCCGCTCGGTCCTCAGCCGTCCAGCTCGCCGGGGGCGCACGCCGGCGTCTCGCCGGAGATGCGCGCCAACGTGCAGGGCAAGCTCGCGTCGCTGGCGCGGAACCTGGTCGCCATCCAGGTGCGCCTGAGCGGGCTCTCGCCGCAGCACAATCCGGGACTCAATCCGGTCCTGACCAGCAGTCAGGGACCGCTGGGCGACATCAATCTCATCGCGCTGCCGCATTCCAACACCAACGTCATGTTTGGCGCCAACGCGATCGGCAATAACACCACATGGAACGCCTTGCTGCAGCAGCGCAAAGGCGACTTCCAGATCGGCGCCGGCGTGCTCTACTCGCAGATCGGCGTGCGCGGCGCCTACGATCCCGCCCACGGCTTCGGCCTGGAGACGCGCATCTACGACCTCACCTACCCGATGATCGATCTCTACGGCAACTTCAAGATCGCGCCCGGCGCCCAGCTCTTTTTCGGCCAACGCGACATGACCCACGCCTCGCGTCGCAACACCTTCGGCCTGCAGTTTCAGTTCTAAGCGCCATGCCTGGAGAAACGGAACGCCTGCGCGTCGGCATCATCGGGGCCGGAGCGATGGGCACGCTCTTTGGATTCAGATTGGCCGCGCACAGCGACGTAACGATGCTCGACGACAACGCCGCCGTGGCCGATGCCGTCGGGCGTAACGGCTTGCGCGTCAACGACGAGCCGCCGCGGCGCGTCGTCGTGGCCCGCGCGGCGCGCGACCTCTTTGGGTCGCAGATGCTTTTTCTCTTCGTCAAAGCGGTCGATACGCTGCGGGCGCTGCGTGCCTTCGCCGGCGAGCTCAACCCGGCCGCGCCGATCGTTTCGTTACAGAACGGCGTCGGCAACGAGGACGCTATCAAGACGGCACTCGGCGGCGCGGTACCGGTAATCCTCGGCATCACGACCGAGTCCTCGCAGACCGTCGATTTCGGACACGTCCGAAGCTCTCAAGAAGGCCATACCATCATCGGCTCGACGACCGCCTCTTCGACGACCGCGCGCACCGTCGCCGACCTCTTGACGCACAGCGGCCTTCGCGCCTCGGTAGTCTACGACATCCGCCCACATCTGTGGGGTAAGCTCGTCGTCAACGCCTCGGTCAATGCCCTTTCGGCGCTGCTCGATTGCAACGCCGGAGAGATTCTGCGCGATCCCAACGCTGCGCGACTCGCCGAAGCACTCGCCGAAGAGACGGCCGGCGTTGCCGCCGCGCTGAGGATCAATCTTCCCTTCGTCAATCCGTGGCGCTACGTCACCGAAGTGGTCGCGCTCGGAGCCGATGCCAAAAGCTCGATGGCCTACGATTTAGAGTCGGGACATCCCAGCGAGATCGACCATATCAACGGCGCCGTCGTCGCTTTTGGCCGGCGCACCGCAACGCCGACGCCCTACAACGAAACGATGCTGCGCTTGGTCAAAGCCCGCGAGTCGCTGCTGGAGCGCTCACGGCTGAGGCTGTAGCTTCAGCAGGCGAACCGCGCCCGACGTTGTCTCGACGTCGATGCCGTGACCCCCGCCCCCATTAACGTTTCCGTCAATCGTCTCGGCGCTGCCGTTCGACGTACCGCGCAATCCAAAATCGGTGAAGAGCGTGCCTGAGTCCGTATGCAGGTGCACCGCGAACGAGGCCTTCGCGTTAATCCATACTTCGACGTCGCCGCCGCCGCTGGCGAAACGCAGCGTTCCAGGCCAATCGGTCGAGCCCATCGTCACCGATAAATTGCCGTGTTTTACCGAGCCTTGCGCGTAGCCCGGAAGCATGACCTTGACGTTTCCGTCACCAGCGCTGACGCGCGCGTTGCCGCTGATATCGGTCACGTTGACGTCGCCGCGCTGCGACTCTACGGCGAGATCGGTGCCTTTAGGTACCCGTACGAGCAGCGAGACGAGCTTCCCGCGTGAAACGATCGTTAGGCCGCTTGCATCCGGGTGGACCTTCGGAGCGGGCGGGGGCGAACCGCGCGGTGCGGTCGCTTCGACCGTGAAGAGATTGTGCGGCTGTCCGGCCACCGGCTGGTAGGCGTTTACCGTAGCGTCCTCGACCTTCACCGTCATCGTCTTACCCGCTGGCATGGTACCGACCGTCGACTCGTACGGCGTGGGCGTGCTGCAAGCGGGCGGGAGCGCGACCAGAAGAAGAAGAGCGGTAAACTTCACGAAGTTGGTCTTCGATGGCTTACCGGCGCCTCTTGCACGTTTCGACCCTACTGCTGGCCGCAGTGCTCGGCGCGTGCGGCGGCGCCGACGTGCCGTCTGCAACGGCTGCGGCGCCCGCGCCGGCCGCGAAAGCCGCGCGCTGGATTCCCGGCACCGGCGAATCGTTTCAGATTCAATACGACGGTAAACTCGATCTCAACGTCGACGCCGATATCTATGATCTCGATATGTTCGAGACGCCGTCGTCGGTCGTCGCGCAGCTGCATGCGATGCGACGCCGCGTGATGTGTTACGTCGACGCCGGCACGTGGGAGAAATGGCGCCCCGACGCCGGCAAGTTCCCAAAGAGCGTGCTCGGCAACCCCGACGGCCACTGGAAGGGCGAACGCTGGCTCGACGTTCGTCAGACGGCGATTCTGCAGCCCATCATGGCGCATCGCCTCGACCTTTGCAAAAGTAAAGGCTTCGACGGCGTGGATCCCGACAATCTCGACGGCTACGAGAACAAGACGGGTTTCCCGATAACCTACGCCGATCAGCTGTCGTACGATACCTGGGTCGCGAAGGCGGCGCACGCGCGGGGTCTCACGGCCGATCAGAAGGGCGACAACGATCAAGTCAAAGACCTGGTCAAAGTCTTCGACTTCGCCGTCGTCGAGCAGTGCTACGCACAAGGGTGGTGCAAGCAGTTTACGGTCTACACGCAACAGAACCGGCTGGTCGTCGACGTCGAGTACGGACTCTCGCAGAAGCGGTTCCAGACCAAGACCTGCCCCGATACCGGCGGCTACAACGAGACAGCCATTCTCAAGAAGCTGCAGCTTACCGCGTGGCTGGTAACTTGCTCTAATCGTTGACCCTGGTTAATTCTTTCGCATAGCTTTCATCACTTGCTCATCCGCCGAGCGCGTGTCGGCCTGTGACAACGATGATTGAGAGCAATTTTTCGCGAAAACCTCTCCTCGGAGATCAACTTGGAGAGGAGCATCCCGTTGAAACATCCTGGCTTTATTGCATTGATTTGCGCCACCGCCGTTGGGCTGAGTGCCTGTAACGGCGGCGGCGCTTCGTCTTCGATTCCCAGCAGCGGCAACGTCTCGGCGTTTTCGCCGAAGTTTCGCCACGCTTCCGGCAGCACGCCGATTGGGCACATCATTATGATCGTGCAAGAAAACCGCACGCTCAACAATCTCTTTGCGACGTTCCCCGGCGCAAACGGAACGACCGTCGGAAAGCGCCGCATCGGGAAGAATAAAAGGACCCAGAACGTCGACCTGACCGAGGTCGGCCTCTTCCTGAAGAAGGACCTCAATCACACCTATTCGGGCTTTTTGCGAGCCTATGACGACGGCAAGATGGACGGCTTCAACGAAGTTAAGTACACCGTCGGCAACAAGGCGGAAGGTACGGCGCCGTACGTCTACGTTAATCCAAGCCAAATCGTCCCGTACTGGACGCTGGCGCAACAATATTCCCTGGCGGCCGCGATGTTCACGACACAAGGCAGCGCGAGCTTCACCGCGCACCAGGATCTTATCCGTGGCGGTACGTTCATCGATTCGTCGCACAGCTTGATCGACAATCCAAAATATGGCAACAAGGCCTGGGGCTGCGACTCGTCCGCAGACACCGTAACGTCGCTGATCACGACCGACTTACAGCTGCAGAAGGGCGCCGGACCGTTCCCGTGCACCACTCAGTTCCCCGCCTCGGGCAGCGGCTATGCCACCCTGCGCGACCTGCTCGACGCCCAGTCCGTCTCGTGGAAGTACTACACACCGGCGATTGGCGATCCCGGAGCCATTTGGAGCGCCTTCGACGTCATCGCACCCGTCCGCAACGGACCGGAGTGGAACGCCAACGTCTCGTCGCCGGAAACCAACGTCTTGAGCGACATCGCGAACGGAAATCTTCCAGCGGTTTCTTGGGTGATCCCCGACGGCCAGAACTCCGATCATCCGAACAGCGGCACGGACACGGGCCCGTCGTGGGTTGCAACGGTCGTTAACGCGATCGGCCAGAGTCAATACTGGAACGACTCGGCCATCGTCATCGTGTGGGACGATTGGGGCGGCTTTTACGATCCCGTCGCGCCTCCGTTGCCGCGCGACAATCAGGGCGGCCCGGGTCTGCGCGTCCCGCTGATGGTGATCTCACCCTACACGCGTGAAGCGGTCCCCAGCCAGCCGGGCTATGTTTCGAACACGTTCTACGGGTTTGGAAGCATCGTGCGGTTCGTCGAGGATACTTTCGGTCTCGGACGCCTCGGCACGACCGATTCGACCAGCAACAGCATCGACGACATGTTGGACTTCAATCAGCCGCCGCGGCCGTACCAGACGATCGGCTCGAAATACTCGCGCTCGTACTTTCTCCATCAGAAGCCTTCGCACGTTCCGGTCGATACCCAGTAGGGAGAGCTTAGCGGCAACCCGCCGTCAAACGAAGTGTTACCGCACGACGACCCGCTTACCGTCGTGTGGTAACATCTCGGCCCAGAGAAGGCTCCCACGGCGGGAGCCGGGGCAAAGGAAGGCTTTTCTCTTCTCTCGAATGCGATGAAAGATTTATTATGTCGCATTCAGCACGCGCGAAGAAGCCGCCTCAGAAGGCTCCGCCCCAGGTCGATCCCCTGGTCCGCGACCTGCGGGGCTACTTGCTGACCGAGCGCAAGCGCAGTCCGCTCACCGTGGCCGCCTACGAGCGCGACCTCATGGAGTTCGGAGAGTTCTTGCGGACGACCCAAGACGGAACGGCGCTGCTGGCCGTTAAGCCAACGCAGATCCGCCAGTACATCGCCCACATGTTCGACGGCCGCGGCTACGACAGCCGGACCGTCTGCCGCAAACTCTCGTCGATCCGGGCGCTTTACCGGTTTCTCAAGATCACTAGCGTCTTAGAGAACGACCCGGCCGCCGCTATTCCCGGCCCCTCGGTCTCCAAGAAGCGTCCGGCGCCGCTCAAGGTGGACGAGGTTATGAAGCTGCTCCGGACCTCACTGGCCGGCCGCACGGACGAAGCGCGCCTGCGCGACGTCGCAATTATGGAGCTCTTTTATGCCAGCGGCATGCGCCGCGCCGAAGTGGCCGGGGTCCGCCTGGCCGACGTGGACCTTGCCGAGCGGACCATTCGCGTCACCGGCAAGGGGAACAAGGAACGGACCGTGGTGATCAATCGCACTTCCGCCGCCGCGATCGACGCCTACTTACGCGTTAGGCCGCAGAGCGCCGACCCGCGGCTCTTTCTGGGGCGCGGCGGTAAGGGGCTCACGCCCAAACACGTGTGGCGAATCTTTCGCGCGATCTACCGTATCAGCGGCATTCAGAAGCACGCCTCGCCCCATACGCTGCGCCACTCCTTTGCGACGCATCTCGTCGAGAACGGCGTGGATCTCGAAACCGTTCGCGAGCTGCTGGGCCACGAGAGCTTGGCCACGACGGGCGTCTATTTGCAGTTAGCAATGGGGCACAAACGCCGCGCCTATGACGAGGCCCACCCCCGCGATCGCGCCGAGTAATAAAAAATGCTGCCACCAAGCGCGGCTTGACGCGATGCATATCGTAGAGCCATACTGATGCATATGCGAACGACCATTATTTTGGAAGAAACTCTGGTGGAGCAGGCGCGCGAGGCAACCGGCATCCGCGAGAAGACCGCCTTGATTCGTGCGGGCCTGGAAGCCCTCATCGCGCGTGAAGCGGCGCGACGGCTCGGAGCGCTCGGCGGGTCCCAGCCAAAGCTTCGCTCGATTCCTAGACGCCGGCGGAGCGCGGTGCGTTGATTCTCGTCGATACTTCGGTCTGGGTCGACCATTTCAGAACTGGTGTCGCCGAACTGCCGCCCTTACTCGACCAAGGGCTGATTCTTAGCCACCCGTTCGTTATCGGTGAACTCGCCTGCGGCGCCCTGCGCGACCGAAAGCGGATACTCGCCGATCTCGCGCGTCTGCCGGCTCTCAAAGCGGCGCGGCACGACGAAGTGCTGCACTTCATTGCCGAGCGCCGGCTTTGGGGAAAAGATATGGGGTGGATCGACGCACACCTGCTGGCGTGTGCGGTAATCGCGGAATGCGAACTTTGGACCAAAGACCGCAAACTTCAAGAAGCGGCGCATGCAATCGGCGTTAGCCGTTAGGCGACGGTAAACTAACCTCGTTGGTCTACGTTATAGCGGCCATAGCAATGCTGTTGCTTGGCCTGCGACCCTGGCGGATTCATACCTGGATCTGGCCACTCGCCGGCGCACTGCTGGTTTTGGCAGCCGGATACGAGCCGCCGTGGGCTGCGCTCGATGCGGTCGCGCGACAGTGGAACGTGCTGCTCTTTATTCTCGGTTTGATGTTGTTATCGGCGGCCGCCGAAGAGAGCGGCGCCTTCGAATGGATCACGCAGCTTTTGCTCGAGCGTGCCGGCGGCTCGCAGCGCCGGCTCTTTGTCTACCTATTCTTGGCGGCGGCCGCCGTTACGCTCGTTCTTTCTAATGATGCAACGGCGATCGCCCTCACGCCCATCGTCTACCGGGCGGTTGCGGCGCACCCCAAGATCCGAGCCGAACCGTTTCTTTACGGGTGCATTTTCGTCGCGAACACCGCCTCGTTCGGGCTGCCGTTTTCCAATCCGGCCAACGTCCTGATTCTGCCGCATGCGCGGTTGCTGCCGTATCTTTGGCATTTAGGGCCGGCCGAAGTGATGGCCATCGCCGCCAATCTCGGCATCTTCCTCTTCTTCTTCCGCCGGCGGCTGCGCGGAACTTATGAAGTCGCCAAATCCGAACGGCCGCAGCCGAGAACGGTGCGCGCCCTGTGGGGGATGCTCGCCGTGGCTCTGGCTTACGTGGCCGCGTTGATCTTCGACTGGCCGCTTGGAGCGGTGGCCGCTATTGGGGGCGCGCTGCTACTGGCCGTCGTAAACACTCGTCCGTTCGAGGCCGCGCGCCACATTAAGTGGAGCACGTTCGTCTTACTGGCCGGTCTCTTCGTGCTGCTCGATGCGGTAACGCGCGCCGGATTTACGGAGTGGGCCATTGCCGCGCTCGGTTCGACGCTTCAGTACGGCGCTCTGGCGTTCAACGCGGCGGCCGCCGGCGGTGCGGCGCTCTTCGCGAACGTCTTCAACAACTTGCCCGTTGCCGTCGCAGCCTCGCACATCGCGACGCACGCGCAAGCCGACGGCGTTGCCTATCCGTTAATCGCCGGCGTCGATCTCGGGCCAAATTTCTTTACCAGCGGTTCGCTAGCAACGATTCTTTGGCTCGCGGTGCTGCGCCGCTACGGACTGCGCATGAGCCGTGGCGAGTATTTGCGTCTCGGCGCCGTCGTCGTTCCGGTGACGCTCTGCATTACCGTTCTCTGGCTTTGGGTAGCTGGTGCGTATTGAGCGCTAGTGCCGTATTGCGAGTACGGGAATGTCCGACTCGCGGATTACGCCGTCGCAGGTACTGCCGAGCATCGCGCGTTTGAGCCCCTTTAGCCCGTGCGTTCCGATCACGATCATGTCGGCTGGAATCTCGCCCGCCAGCATGAGGATCTGTTCGACGGTATGTCCGCGCCGTAGATGACAGGTGAGCGTCGCGCCGTCCTCACGCGCCCGCTCCAGCGCGACCGCCAGGGCGGTTTCCGCCTCGGTCGCCAGAAGATCGGGTGCTTCGGGCGGTGCTTTGCCGAGCTGCTCGGGCACGCCGGCGTAATCGACGACGGCGACGGCGTGAAGTTCCGGCTCCTGCGAGTACTGCGTCCGCAGCTTGAGCAGCCGCGCCAGCGCGTGCAGGGCCGTATGCGACCCGTCGATCGCTACGACGATGCGCATCATTTTACAGCGCCCTCCTCGATCCAGTCGCGCGTTAGATAGAGCCAGAACGCCAGCCCGGCGTACTTGCCGTATCGCGCGAAGGCTCGCTCGATGGTGGAATCGGCGGCTCGCCGCTTACCGCTGACCTTCAAGTACTTCGGGCGCGTCCACGAGTCGAGCACCAAGCGGCGATGGCGGCCCAGCAGCTGCATGACGTGCGCCGTGCCGTACGGCCCGATGCCGGGAAGCTCGAGCAGCCGCTCCTCGACTTCATCATCACCGAAACGCTCGAAAGAACGAAGCGACTCGAGATCGAGCGACCCGCCAACCACATCGGAGGCAATACTTCGCAGATACTCCCCGCGATAGCCGGCGCGAGCTTCGTCGCGATACCACGACTCGGGCGCCGCAGCCATCAGCTCGGGCCCGGGGAAGGCACCTGCTCCGAGTTCGCTGAGCGCGCGCGTCATGCGCACCGTTGCCGACCACGCGCAGTTGGTCGTGCAGATCGTCTTTACGACGTCTTCGAAGACCGTCGGGCTGGCCAGAATGCGTCCCGCCCCGTGTGCGGCCCATCCTAAGAGTTCGTCTCCGGCGATGCTCGCATAAAACGGCGTTAGATCTTCGTCGAGGCGAAACATCGTCGCGATTTCCACAGCGATGCGGGCGGCCGCGCGCGTTGAGAGTTTTGCCGGCGTTTCGGCGACCAACTTCCCTCCACGTTCTCGCATTGCCACCTCGACGACGCGCGTCCCGGCAAGAAAACCGCGCCGGTAGACGAGCGGCGAGCTTTCCAGCGTTGCCGGCGGTAACGCGGCGCAGCCGTGCGAATAGACGGTGCGCTCAAAGGAAATCGGTTCGCCGCCCGCGCCCCGCAGCGGCAGCTCGCAGACTAGATTCACGCGACGGTTGCGCTACGCGACGTAAGAAATGCTGATGGCGACGCCGGCAGCTTCGGCGCGCATGATAACGCCGTACACCGCTTCGAGCTCGTCTTCAATGGCCGCCATCTCGCCGGCGCTCACGGCAAACCGCGCGGCGTGCGTCCACAGCAGGCTACGCGCTCGCTCGAGGGCACTATGCAACCGCTCCGGCGTCGCTTCCAAAACCGGCCAATCCAGCTCGCCCTGGGCCGGCACAACGCGCCAGCCCCGCCCCGAAATCGAAGGAATCTCTTCCTCCGGACCCAGCGCGTGCGGGACCGCGGCCAGCACGTCGACGGCCTCTTGGTCGGCCAGAGAAAGCGGAAGCCCCAGCTCGCCTAAACGCAGGATGTAGCGGAAAAACGAGGCGTTGCCGACGGTGTAGGCGCCCGCCGTCGACGCCACGTTGACGTGGATCAGATCGATGTCGGGCTGATGCTTCGAAGAGGCTTTCATCTGATCTCGTATTTCGGTTAGCCCCGTACCGAGTCCGTTTCCCCGCTTTAGGCGGGGACCAGGCCGAGCTCCCGAACCGCATCGCGCTCCTTGCGCAGCTCGTCGAGGGTATGCGCCAGCTTGCCCTTGCCGAAGTCGTCGTGATCGAGCCCATCGACGATCCGCGAGACGCCGTTCTCCGTTCTCGACGGGAACGAAAAGATCAAACCCGCATCGACGCCGTACTCGCCGTGCGAGCAGCGCCCGACCGAGTAATACTCGCCGGCCGGCGTGTCGTGCGTGAGATTGTAAACGCCGACCACGGCCGCGTTTGCCGCCGATGCCGCCGACGAGGCTCCGCGCGCCTTGATCACCTCGGCGCCGCGATTTTGAACCGTGGCGATAAACTCGTTCTCGAGCCAGTCGCGATCGTTGATTGCCTCGTGGGCCGCCTTGCCGCCGATCTTGGCGTGGGCGAAGTCCGGATACTGCGTGGTCGAATGGTTTCCCCAGATGACCATTTGCGTGATCGCCGTGATGTCGGCGCCGCTCTTGCGCGCCAGTTGAGCGCGAGCACGCAGTTCGTCCAGCGTCGTCATCGCAAAGAAACGGTCCTTGGGAACGTTCGGCGCATTCTCCATGGCGATGAGGCAGTTGGTATTGGCCGGGTTGCCGACCACGAAGACTTGCACGTCTTTGGCCGCGCGTTCGTTGATCGCGCGTCCCTGCTCGGTAAAGATTTGCCCGTTGATGCGCAGCAAATCGGAACGCTCCATGCCGGCCTTACGCGGAACCGCGCCGACCAGCAAGGCCCAGTTTACGCCGTCCATCGCTTCCTTGACGTCGGAACCGGTTCGCACCGCCTTGAGCAGCGGAAAGGCCGCGTCCTCGAGTTCCATCACCACGCCATTGAGGCTCGGCAGCGCCGCTTCCAACTCCAGCAGTTGCAGCTCGAGCTCCGTATCGGGTCCAAACATTTGCCCGGACGCCACGCGAAACAGTAATGCATAGCCGATTTGTCCGGCCGCACCGGTCACCGCAACCTTGATTCGTTTCTTCACGCTACCTCCGAGTTTGACGCCGCAACGAGTTGTCGAAAGAGCTGACGGCCATGCAGGGCGAAGCCCGAAACGGCGATGATCGTGCCGCGGGGCTTCAGCGGAACCGACCAGCCGAAAGCGTCAATCTACGACGCCTGCATACGGTGCGGGCTCTGCCTGCCGTCGTGTCCGACTTACCTCGAAACTATGACAGAAACGTCGGGACCGCGCGGCCGCATTAGTCTGATCAAATCGGTAGCTCAGGGGCAGCTCGACCTGCTGAGCGCCGGCTTCGTCCACCAGATGCACGAGTGCCTCGACTGCCGCGCCTGCGAAGCAGTCTGTCCTTCGGGCGTCGCCTACGGCCAGTTGCTCGAAACCGCCCGGGCGCAGATTCTGCGCGCGCAAGTGCCGGCCGAGAGCTCGCGGGCCCGTTCGGCGCAGCGCTTGATGCGGGCGCTTTTCGGGCGTCCCGACCTGATGCATGCCGCAGCCCGGGTCCTTCGATTCGCGCAGCAAGCGCGGGTTTTATGGATTGCTCGCCTCGTCGGACTCGGCGGGGCCGCCAAGCTAGCGCCCCCGATCTCAGCCTCGTTCTTCCCCGTGGCCGGTCAGCGCGTCGATGCGTCGCATCCGCAGGGCGTGGCCATGCTGCACGCCGGCTGCATCATGCCGATTGCCTTCGCGTCGGTTCACGAAGCAACGCTTCGCATGCTCTCGCGCGGTGGACTCTCCGTAACGGTTCCCGCGGAACAGGGTTGTTGCGGCGCCATCGCGGTTCACGCCGGCGATCGCGATTTTGCGCGCGAACTGGCGAAGCGCAATATCGCCGCCTTCGAGAAGAGCGGCGCCGACGTCTACGTCGTTAATGCGGCCGGCTGCGGCAGCGCGCTGCGTGAATACGGCGAGCTGTTTGCCGGCGACCCGGAGTGGAGCGAGCGTGCGGAACGCTTTTCGGCTCGCGTGCGCGACGTCACCGAAGTTCTCGATGCTCTCGACCTCGGCTCGCCCAGCCGCGGCGTTGACGCGATCGCAACCTACCAGCAGCCTTGCCACCTCGTACATGCGCAGCGCGTTGCCCGCGCGCCGCGCCGCTTACTCTCCAGAATTCCCGCTCTGCGCCTGGTTGAAATGGATGAGAGCGAGCTCTGCTGCGGCAGCGCCGGCATTTACAACCTCACGCAACCGGAGATGGCGTCGCGGCTGCAGCAGCGTAAAGTGCGCGCGATCGAGCGCACCGGCGCGACGATCGTCGTAACGGCGAATCCCGGCTGTGCGATACAAGTGGCGGCTGGATTACGCGATGCGGGCTATCGCGCGAGCGTCAAACACGTCGTCGAGCTTCTCGACGAAGCGTTTAACGAAGTTTAGAGCGTTGCCTGAACGCGGTCGCGTTTTTGCTGCGCGTCTTCGAGCGATTTATAAACGGCGAAGACGCTGATCAATCCGGTGATGTTGAGGAGGCGGGCGATCGGACCGTCTCCGATGACGAGCCGAAACGATCCGGCATGTTCGGCGGCTCGCCGATGCGCACCGATGAGCACGCCCAGCCCGGTCGAATCGAGAAACTCCAGTTGCGTCAGATCCACGATAATGTCGTGCGGCCCCGAATCGGTGGCTTCCGTCAGCGCCGCCTTCACGGTCGGCGTCGTCGCGAGATCGAGGCTCCCGCGCAGCTTAAAAACGAGCACTCCTCCCTCTTCGGTGTGTAGGTCAATGCTCAATTCATCATGGGTCATGTAGACTTATGAACTTCGCGTTGCCGCTCACGCGAACCTGGCCGCATCGTCGTCCCAGCGAACGCAACGCTCCGGCACGAGATGTACGCCTCCAACCCACCGGTCGATGGCATGCTGGTCGAGCCAATCCGCATCGCCAGCGAGCACGCGCCGCCCCAACCCGGTCGGCGTTAACTGCTCGCCTTCACCCTCGACGAGTGCAGTCTCCCCGCTGGAGAGCTCGTCGAGAATCCGCGCGAAACTGCGCTTTCCCAGAAAACCCGCCTCTTCTCGAGCGCCGGCACGCGTGAAGAGCTCGTCGGGACTGGCCGGGCCGCGCGCCACCGCCTCGAGCGCTTGTCGCTGCGAACGCGAAAGTCCGTCGCGCGTCCACGGATACTCTTCGCAAAGACGCCGTATAGCCGTGCGTAAAAACGGGAGCCCGATGGCGTCTTCGTTAGCCGCGGCATAGAGCTCCGCCGGCGAAGACGACGTAAAACGCTCCCAGCTTCGTCGCGCCGACTTGAAGATCGCCGCCGTCGCGGTGCGCCGCTTGCGAAACAACGGGGGTATCTCGTCTACCGTCATGCTCGCCAAATAGTGATCGGCTTGTACGACGGCTACCTGGCCCGCTTCCAGTTCGAGCTCTTCGAGCGTCGTCAGAATCTGCAGCAGTTGTAACTGATCGTAGAGATCGTGCTCGAACCACAGCACGACCTCTTGAAACTCGCGCGCTCGCCGCAGCTGCACGTCGCGCCGCTCGAAGTCGTGGATGAGCTTGATCGGGTTTCCGTAACCACGCTCGGCAAGATAACGCGCGCGTAAACCGCTCGCCTTTTCCAGCGTGAGGCCGGCCGGCACGGGGCCCTCGTTGAGTGCGTCGCGCCAGGCCAGGTGTGTGCCGGGGATGCCGGCCTTCTTCAACAGATAGAGCGCGCCGTCGCCATTGGTAACGTGCAACGTTTCATTGCTGCTCACTGCGGCAACCCGTTCGACGGCAAGCGTGCGCTATGCTTCACCGCTCGCACACTTTGTCACACGTTCTTATGGTTTGGCTGGATTAGCGTTTACCGCCAAGAGGGTCGGGTATCAAGTCTCAAGCTTTTTATTTCATGGAGAATACAGCGTGGCTAGCCCTCGCCTCTTAGCGCCGATCGCCGCGATTGCACTCACTGCGTGCAGCATGCAGCAAACCCCGTCGCTCCCGACCGGGACGGCACCAAGCACTCCCACGAACCTCGCGCGAAGCCCCGCAGCGACGCCTGGCCCTTCGGTCAGCCCGCAGCCCGCCGTAACGGTGACGGGCGATACGTGCGGCGCCGGCGGCGTTCGAGCAACGCCGTGCGAGATCGACTTTACTCCCGCGAACGCCGGCGTCGCCGCGGTAACGCTGACGATGCCGAGCGGCGCTAAGGGAAGGCTCGCCGAGCAAGAGGATTGCACCAAATCGGGCGTCGCTGTGATCTCGCAGCAGGCCGCCGACCAGTGGCTCGTCACTGCCGGTTCGAAGCACGGCGCGTGCAGCGTCACGTTTACCTACTCGGCGGACGGTGGTGATGCCGGGCAGACCGTGCTGCGAATTCGGAATGACGCTTAGTTAGAATGCCCCGATTCCGTTAGGCGAACCCCAACCCGTGCACGCCGTGTATTGGCCGTAACCGTAGCCGCCGCACGAACCACTCAGCGTATAAAGATCGTGGTGGTGGCGCGCCGACCAGAAGGTTCTGCCGCCTTGCTGCTTCGATGCGTTGCCGGCCAGCCCAAAGACGCCCGCTAGGAGTGGACTCGCAACGCCCGTGCCGCTGATTTTGACCCAACCGTTGGAACCGTAGGAATCGTACGCGGCGACGTCATTCGCGACCGCCGCGACGTCGTTGGTTAAACGATACCTGCAGTAGCTGTCGTGCTGCCATTTCGGTTTCCTGATGCCGGTCGCGCAACCGCCCGGGGGCGACCAGATGCTTTCGCCGTAATGCGAACCGTTCTTCGAGAGCGCCGTACCTCCGACTGCAACGACCGTGTCGAAGACCGATGGCGCACTGACGCCGCCCGCGCTGCCCGCGGCAGCGAGATAGACGACCCCCTTGGCGTCGAAGTCTTTCTTCGATACGCAGGCGTCGGACGCGGTGCACCCCCAACTGGTATTTACGATCCGTGCTCCGAGCTTCACGGCTTCACGCACCGACGCTGCAAGATCGCTACCCTCGGCGCTATTGGCTTCGACCAAGTAAATCGTGCAGAGCGGGCAGCTCGCCGAGACCATCTCAACGTCGAGGTCGATCTGGACGCCCCAGCCCGCATCCCCCGACGGATAGTTACCCGTTTGACCTCGCTGGTTGTACTTGGTGAAGTTTGCCGTTTCCAGACCGTAGTTGGAACGATACGTCGCCAGATCCGACGCGACGTTCGGATTATCGTACGCATCGACGATCGCGACGATTTGGCCCGAACCTTTCGTCGACGACGGCAGTTTGTAGCGCGCTTGCAGATCGGCCGGCGCCCATCCCGACGCTGCGGGGCCTAACGCCGGTTCGATTTGGCTAGCTCCGCGCTGTACCGCCCCCGGCAGCGGCGGTGACCCCGAAGGTGGAGAGCTTACCGGCCCTTGACAGGCGGAGAACAAAACCGCCGCGGCAACTACGAGCGCCGGGCGGCCGATCGATAAAGACACCATCGTCCAGTTTCCTCCAGACAATGCGGCTTGGAGTGAACTCTGGGGTGGCTGGATTCGAACCAACGCATGGCGGAGTCAAAGTCCGCTGCCTTACCGCTTGGCTACACCCCATCGCTCGGCACTTAGCCTTGCTTATGGTAACCCCAAACGGCAAACGGAATTATCGCCCGGACGGCAATGCCCCTGGTAGGGGGCGGCGGTGAGGGCTACTTAGTGCGGGCTGCGACCATCCGCCGGGCGCCGACGTAGCGCGCCGCCCAATACGAGTCCGACAGATGGCTGACCATCACGCCGTGGCTCGAGCTGGCGTGCACGAACTGGCCCTTGCCCAGATAGATGCCGACGTGCGAGACGCCGCCGTAGGTATCGAAGAACACCAGGTCGCCCGCGCGCGGTCCGCCGACGGCCGGTCTTCCGAAGTCGTATTGCGCGTCTGCCGTGCGCGGCAGCCCGATTCCCAGGCCGGCAAAAACGTGCTGCACGAAACCGGAGCAATCGAAGCCGGACGTGCTGGTTCCACCGAAGACATAGGGTACGCCGAGGAAGCGCATGGCGCTGCGCGTGAGCTCTTGGGCGATCCGCGAGGTTCGCGCCAAAATGCCGCCGGTAAGGCGGTTAATGCTGTGATGGTGCGCGGACGGCGAGGTAATGATCAAATGGGACGTCCACTCGGCGACGTCAGGGCTCACGGCCTGAGCGTTGGTGGCAGCCGACGATCCCGTGAAATCCAACTGCGGTGACGTGGCAGCATCAGCACGAGCGGCAAAGCTCACGCTAGCGACAAATAGGGCAAAGGCCCCAACGAGCAACGAACGACGCAAGAACCGACTCCTCTTTCTCGACACTTGCGGGGTTAGTTGACGGGTTCGGGCGGGAAAGAGTAGCCCTAGGACCGACCGGCCCATTCACCCCTACCGGGACATCCCCCGCTCGGGACATGCATCCCGACTCAGTGACCTGTCTAGGCTTAATGGAGTGCCCCGACGACCCGTTATATCGGCCCTTCGTGACTCCCCTGATGGGCGGGCGCTTCGGCATCACGTTGCCGTGCCCTCCCCGCTCCGTCGCGTTGCCCAGACGATATCTCACTTTTAGCCAAGCGCTCGGCCTCCTGCTCTATTCGGCCTGCGACGCGGGCGGCCACGGCTTCGATTATCGAGCGATCGTCGCCCTCCGTCATCACCCGAATTAACGGTTCGGTTCCGGACGGACGAATCAATAAGCGGCCCGTTCCCGCCAGCTTCGCTTGCGCTGCGGCGATCTCGTCGCGCACGGCGTTGCTTTCGAGTACGTCGCGTCGGTTGGTGCGCACGTTGAGCAGTACTTGCGGCGCAACGACGATCTCGCAAACCAGATCGTGCAAGGAGGCTCCGCGCGCAACCATTAGACTCAGCAAGGTCACCGCGGTGCGCGGTCCGTCGCCCGTCGTATTATAACGAAAGTCGACGACGTGACCCGACTGCTCGCCCCCTAAGGCGTAGTTGCCTTCGCGCATCTTCTCCAAAACGTAACGGTCGCCGACGGCGGCGCGCACCAGCTCGATCTCGTGGTGCTGCAGCGCTCGCTCGAAGCCGATGTTGCTCATCACCGTCGCGACGACCGCGTCGCCGGGCAACTCGCCGCGTTCGTGCAGATCGCAGGCTAACGCAAACATGACGTGATCGCCGCTGACCACCATACCGGTCTCGTCAACGAAGAGCGCCCGGTCGGCGTCGCCGTCGAAGGCCACGCCCACGACGTGCCGCTCGCCCTCCGCTATCTTCGCTCGCACTGCCGCTTGCAACGGACGCAGATCGGTTGCTCCGCCGCCGACGTTGATGCGTGCGCCCTCGTCTTCGCAGTTGATCTCGATCACGGTCGCACCGAGCTTGCGTAGCGCGTAAGGCGCGATTGCGTACGCCGCGCCGCAGGCTGCGTCGACGATTGCGGTGAGGCCTGTAAGATCCACCCCTTCCGCGTAGAGCTCCTCGTAATAGTGGCGCGCCAGATTCTGCGCGACGCGTGCTTTACCAACGCCCGCTCCGATCGGTCGCGGTAGATCGGTCGCGTCGATCAGCTCTTCGATCTCGTCTTCGAAAGCGTCGGCGAACTTAAAGCCGTCCGAGCCGAAGAGCTTGATCCCGTTATCTTCAATTGGATTGTGGGAAGCGCTAATCACGACGCCCGCCGCCGCGGCGGTGCGTTTCGTGACGCAGGCGACGGCCGGCGTCGGAACGATGCCCAGCGAGATGGTATCGCGCCCCACCGAGGTAATGCCGGCAACTATGGCCGCCTCGAGCATCGATCCCGAGAGACGCGTATCGCGTCCGATGATGACCGGCGCTCGCTCGACCGTTTCCGTCAGCAGGCTCGCCGTTGCGCGACCAAGCCGGTAGGCGAGCTCCGGCGTGAGGTCGCGGTTGGCGACGCCGCGAACTCCGTCGGTTCCGAAGAGCCGGCTCACTTACTGGACCCGGTGACGAAACGCACCCGCAGGCGCACGAGGTTCGGAGCGACGGCCAGCCCCGCAACCTCAACGCCTGCCGCGTTGACCGCAGCCGGCCGTACCATTTCGTCCAGGGACTTCGGTTCGCTCGGCAGCGTCACGTCCACATGCACCGCCGCGACTTGCGCCAGCAGGGACATCGGTCCGCGGACGACGGCGGCTTGCGGTTCGGTCTGCGCGTCGCTTACCACGATGCCGTTGGGCAGCGTCCCGACGTAGTGGACCGTCACTGGGAACGCGTGCTCCTCGAGCTTCTCGACCGTCAGCGTTACTGAGGCCGGGCTGAGGCTCTGCACCACCACGTCCGGCGCGACCAGTTGAACCGGCACGTTATAAACACCCGTTTCCTTATTAGTCAGATCGAGGACGGCTTTGATCTCTTCCGGTTTGATCGCCGGCTCACCCCGCTTGGAGGCAACCGTAACGACCGCCTGGCGGTCGGCGTAGTGCGCCACGAACCCGAACGGCAAGTCCACGGCCGTAATCGGAATTGAAACCTGCTGGTTGAACTGCGCCGTCGCGACGATCGGGTTGCTGGCGAAGCGGAAATAAGCCCAGCCAACGATTGCCAGACTCACGGCTAAAAGCTTGAGTGCGAAGTTCTTTCGGACGATCTGCACGGCGAGGCGTTACGAAACGAGTTCGGACGACTCGCGTCCGGATCGCAGCCGCGCGCGCAGGTTCGAGATGAAGTCGTTCGGGCGCCGGCGCAGGTGGCGCGGCGGACGCGTGACCGCCAGCAGCATCTTGACGAGCCGCTGCTCGTCGTCGACGGGGCGCGAAAGCTTTCCCGAACGCGCGATTCTGATTGCGCCCGTCTGCTCCGAAACGACGACCACGACCGCGTCGGTCTGCTCGCTCAAACCCAACGCCGCGCGATGGCGCGTGCCGAGACGTCCGTGCATCAGCGACTGCTCGGCCAGCGGCAGCAAACATCCGGCGGCTTCGATGCGCCGCTCGCGAACGATCACCGCGCCGTCGTGCAGCGGCGAAGCGACCGAGAATATCGAGATCAGCAGCTCCTCGCTGATATCGGCGTGCACCATCGTGCCGCTCTCGCAGTATTCTTTGAGACCGGTCTGCTGCTCCAAAACCAGAAGTGCGCCACGCCGTCCCAATCCCAACAAAAAACACGTGTGCGCCAGCATGACGACGGTGCGATCCTCCGGCCTTCCCCACGGCGCTTCGCCATCGCCGCTCTCCATTCGGAAGAGGCCGCCGCGGCCGATCTGTTCGAGCACGCGCCGCAACTCCGGCTGAAAGACGATCGGGATCGTCACGGCAGCTCCGACGACGACCAACCGCAGGATCGTCGCCAAGAGCGGCAGTTGGAAAAGGTTCGCCAAGCCGAGCAAACCGACGGTCACGAGTATCCCGATCAATATTTGCACGGCGCGCGTTCCGCGAATCAAGAGCAAGACGTAGTAGATCAGAATGCTCGTGGCGATCACGTCGACGACGTCGGAGATGCCGACGTAATGCCCGATAGTGCTAAACACGATCGTTTCCGATCTGCAGCTCCAAGACGCGTTGCGGTACAATCTGCTCCGCCTGCAATCCGTCGGCGGCGATCGCCGTTGTGACCTCGGGGGGGAGCGGCGACAGCAGTTCGCTGGTACGGCCGCAGGCAAAGCGTCCGAGTTCGGCATCGACCAGGCCCGTCACCAGCCGCGCGCCGCTCACGCTCGGATCCCATTCGACGACGAGGCCCTTAGGAATAGCGCGACAGGCCAATATCCCGGCCGGGCGCCCATCGCCGGCCAATGCATCCAGCAGCGGCGGCAAGGCTTCGGCCAACGCAGGGAAAACTGCCAGGGCAATGATTGCCTTCTCGTATAGCGTCGCCCCCGCCGGCGATGAAATCGACGCAACGGCCTCGGGATTGGTCAACGCGATGGACGCATACGAACGTCCGGCTGCAGCGCTGCTGCGCCAAGTCGCATGGCCGCCGCCCCGCCGCGCGGCCTCCTCGAGTGCGTGGCGTTGCTTGTCGGTCGGAACTCCCTCCATGCTCAAGGTCAAGTAAGTCACGCTCGTTTCAACGTTTGCCGTTGCGAGCGTGCAATCTTGCGAATGAGCGAGCTGCGACGCGCGTTCGTCGTTTCGACCGGCAAGAATTCGGCATGGATCTCGATCGACGGTGAGTCGTCGCCGCGTCTTGCGCAGCTGCGCCGCATGTCCGGCAAACGCTACATGCCCGTTCCCGGCGACATCGTTGCGGCGCGCGTGCTCGAGGACGGACACGCGGTCGTCGAGCGCGTCGAGCCCCGGACGTTTACGTTGCGGCGCCATAGCGTTGGCGGCCGGTCTAAGACCATGGCGGCGAACGTCGATCTGCTGGTCACCGTCACCTCGCTGGCTAATCCGGCGCCGCGGGCTATCACCCTCGACCAGTTACTTGCCTTTGCCGAGCTGGAGAAAATCGCCGCGGCGGTCGTGCTAACCAAGCCCGACCTAGCCGAGCAAGCCGAATGCGAGAACCTAGCCGCCATTTATCGCGCCTTGGAGTATCCCACGATCGTCGTCAATCCTAAGAAGGGGGAGATCGAGCCGCTCCGCGAGCTCGTCGGCGGCCGCCACGCCATGCTGGCCGGCAACTCGGGCGTCGGAAAGAGCACTATCTTCAGGGCGCTGGGCGGGGACACGTCGGTTGGCGAGGTCTCGCGGCACGGAATGGGCCGGCAAACGACCTCGGCCGGGCGCCTCTATCGCACGGCCGAGGGCTTTCTCATCGACAGCCCGGGCATCAACGAGTTCGGCCTGGGCTCGGTCGACGCCCGAACTCTGGCGCCCGGTTTTCGCGAGATCCCGCCCCTTGCGGCCCTCTGCCGCTTCGCCGACTGCACCCACCTGGCCGAACCCGACTGCGCCGTCGCCACGGCCGCTGCGGACGGTACGATGGCCCCCAGCCGCTATGCCAGCTACCGTAGGATGATCCTGGAGCCGTCCTAGCCTCAAACGGGGGCGCCCTGGACACCCCGCGCGGGCACCTGATATGATACTCGCCGTTCTTACGCTTCCGTCCAGCCAAGGGAGTTTTCTTGCCGAATATCAAGGCCGCAAAGAAGTGGGCCCTCCAGTCCGAAAAGCGCGAAACGCGCAACAAGGCCGCCAAGAGCAGTCTCAAAACGATCTTCAAGCGCGCCGTCGCTTCGCAAGAGGCGCAAGCCGCCGGCTCGGTCGAGAGCGCCTACGATAAGGCCGCCGCCAAAGGGGTCATCCATCCCAACAAGGCGGCGCGCAAGAAGTCGCGCCTCGCTGCCGCCATGCGCCGTGCCGCCACGGCTCCGGTGAAGACGACGAAGCGCTCGAGTCGCTCGAAAAAGTAGCTCCGACCTAAGGATCGATATTAATCGCGAGGCGCGTCGCCGCATCGGCGCGCGCCTTGGGCAGAATCCGCTCGCGCAAAACTCGCCGCAATGCCGCCGGCTTGCGCGTCCGGACGGCGACGCGATAGCGCCACTCCTCATTAACCCGCGCGATCGGATACGGGGCCGGACCAAGCACCTCTCCGGCCTGACTTTCGCGAAGCATCGCCGCGTACTCGCCGGCCCGTTCGATAACGCGCGCCCGGCTGCGGCCCAAGACTCCGAGATATGCCAAACGCTGCGCCGGGGGAAAGCCCGAAAGCTCGCGTTCGTGCAGCTCGGCCGTCGCGAAACCCTCGTAATCGTGATGCGCAGCGAACGCAATCGCCGGATGGTCCGGAGCGTACGTCTGCACGATCGCTTCCCCGCGGCGCATGCGTCCGCTGCGCCCGCAAGCTTGCGCGATCAATGCGAAGCTGCGCTCCGCTGCGCGAAAGTCGGGCTGGTTAAGGCCGATGTCGGCGGCGACGACGGCCGCCAGCGTAACGGTTGGATAGTCCAAACCCTTGGCCACCATCTGCGTGCCGACCAATACATCGCCGTTGGTCGCAAACTCGGAAAGAATGCGAGCGTGATCGCCAACTCGCGTGGTGGTGTCCGAATCCATCCGTAACACGCGCGCCCCGGGAAATAGACGCGCGACCTCTTCCGCAACGCGCTCCGTACCGACCCCCAGCTCGCGGATGTTCTCCGAACCGCAGGCTGGGCAACGGTGCGGAATCGCCGATTGGTAATCGCAATAATGACAGCGCAGCAGCCGTTCGCTACGGTGCACCGAGAGCGCGACGCTGCAGCGCGGGCACTGCGGCGAAGCTCCGCAGATTCGGCAGACCATAGATCCGGCGCTTCCCCGGCGGTTGACGAAGAGCAGGCTCTTCTCGGCGCGCGCGAGCCGTTCGCCCAGTGACTGAACCAACGCGTTGCTGAAGATGCCGCGGTTGCCGCTTTCGAACTCTTTGCGTAAATCAATGACGGTCACCCCGGGCATCGGCTGCGCCGTCGCGCGCTCGCGAAGCTCCAACAAGGTTAGCTTTCCGGCGCGCGCGGCGGCGTAGCTCTCCAGCGAAGGGGTCGCGCTGCCGAGCACCAGTAATCCGCCTTCTCGACGCATTCGCTCCGCCGCCACGGCGACGGCGTGATAGCGCGGCACCGACTCTTGCTTGTACGACGGATCGTGTGCTTCGTCCACGACCACGAGCCCAACCGAAGGCAACGGTGCGAAGATGGCGCTGCGAGCGCCGACGACGACGTCGATCTCGCCTCGCGCGCACGCCTGCCAAGCATCAAAACGCTCGCGATCGGAGAGCGCCGAGTGCAGCACGGCAACGCGATCGCCGAACGCCGCCTCGAATCGCTGCGCCGTTTGCGGCGTCAGCGATATCTCCGGCACGAGCACGATGGCGCGTCCTCCCGCCGCGAGCACGCGACGAATCGCCTCGACATACACCAGCGTCTTGCCGCTCCCCGTCACTCCGTAAAGCAGCACCGGCGGATGTTCCGGTTCCCGTAGTGCGCGCTCGATATGCTCGAGCGCTTCACGTTGCTCGTCCGTCGGCGTAAGCAACCCGTCGGTCTCGGTTGCGCCGCGGCGCTCTGTTGCCGGGCGCACGGAACGCTCGGCAATCGCACCGGCTGCAATTGCACGAGCGATGACGGCGTTGCTGAATCCGGCCAGCACCGCTTCGGAACGCGGCATGCCGGGACGCTCGCGCACCACAGCGGCCAGCGCTGACGCCTTCTTTCCGGCCACCGAACCGGCCGCGGGCTCGAGCACGCGAACGCGGTATTCGCTGGTGCGCGGTTCGATCAGCGTACGCCTCCGCTCCAATGTTTTGGCGCGCACCAGGGCGCGCAGATGACGCAGCAAGGCGGCCCGGTCGGCGGCGCGCCGCGCCTCCGGATGACGCAGCAGTTGCTCGGCCGTAAAGCCTTCGTGCAGTTCGCCCCAAATCAACCGGATTAGTCGCGGCGGGATCGAGGGGAAACGATCCGGATCGGGCGCCGGCCCGGCGACCACGAACGAGTCGCGCACGTGCGGAACTGCGTCGGACCGCACGACGGCACCGAGCGCTTCTCCCAACGTGCAGCAGTAACGCTCGGCCACAAAACGCGCCAGGTGTAAGCCTACTTCGTCGAATGCGCGCGGAACTGCCAATCGCTCCAAGACTGCCTTGAGCGGCTGCTTCCGCTCGGCGACCTCGCGCGGCGGCGAAACGATGAAAGCGATGACCTCGCGCGTGCCGAGAGGCGCGCGGATCACGTCACCGACGCGCAGCTCCAGCGAAGCGGCGTCGTAGGTCAGCGGCAGGTCGAAGCGCGACGAGCGAATTGCCGGGAGCGCGTCAACGACGCGCACGGAAACTTTCAGGCGGCCGGCGCAGCCGCCGGAGCACCGCGCGCACGCTGGCGTCGGCACACTCGACGCCGTATTCGACGTCGCCGATCGCGCGAGGCAACACGAACCGCAGCCGTCCGCCTCGACGCTTTTTGTCGGCGCGCATTGCCTGCAAGACCGAATCCGGTTCCAGCGACGTCTGCAGCGGCAGCCCGAAGAGGGCGAGCAGCGTGAGGACGCGCAGGTGCGCGGCGCGATCGAACCGGCCGGTTTGCAGCGCCAGCAATCCCGCTGCCCGTAGTCCAAGGGCTACCGCTGCGCCGTGCGTCACGCGATAGCGCGATGCGCGCTCGATTCCGTGGGCGAACGTGTGCCCGAGATTGAGCGTCTCGCGCAAGCCCGCTTCCGTCCGGTCGTCGGCGACGATCGCCGTCTTTACTTTAATTGCCGCAGCGATCAGCTCGCCCCACGGCCACGCCGCATAGGGGTCTCCCGAAAGCTCCTCGAGCATCTCGAAGAGCTCGCCGCCCTCGATGACGGCGGCTTTGACCACCTCGGACAAACCCTCTCGCAGCGCCTCCGCGGGTAGTGTCCGCAAGGCATTGACGTCGCAAAAAACGGCAATCGGGTCGCGAAAGATACCGGCTAAGTTCTTTCCGCCGCGTAGGTTCACGCCGGTCTTGCCGCCGATCGCCGCGTCCACCATGGAGACCAAGGATGTAGCAACGTGGGCATAACCGATGCCGCGCATGTAGGTCGCGCTCGCAAATCCAAAGAGATCGCCGGCAATGCCCCCGCCGACGCCCAGAACCCACGAGTTGCGCTCGACGCCGGCCCGATGCATCGCATCGAGTACCTGCTCCACGGTTTCGAGACGCTTTCGTGCTTCGCCCAACGTAAAGGCCAGAATCGGGGCGCGATCCGCGACCAGCGTTTTGGCAATCGCGCGAACGCGCCGGTTTGCATCGCAAACGACCGCCGCCGGAATGCCTTGCCGTTCGAGCAGTTCGCCGAGCCCCGCGGCGACGTCCGCGGTAACGACGATCGGGTAACCGAGATCGTAGTTCGCGAACGAAGCGTTCACGTATCGGCGCTCCGGGCTTGGCGTAAACGGAGCCACGCAATCGCCTCCTCGATCACGTCGCCGGCGCGCTTGCCTTCGGTTTCGACGACGTGGTCGGCGCTCAAATACTGCGGCATCCGCCGGGCGTACAGCTCGCCGATGCTCGCCAGCGTCGGCGTCGCACCGAGCATCGGCCGCACCTCGCGACTGCGCCGCAAGCGGGCGAGAATTTGGCCGGCGGAGGCTTTGATAAAGACGCGATGGGCGTAGCGCTCCAGTAATCGGCGATTGGTCGTTACGGTGAGCGCTCCGCCTCCGAGCGCGATGACGCTCTCCGCTTCGCGCTCCAGCGCTTCGCGTACGGCTTGGCTTTCGTAGCTGCGAAATGCGGCCTCGCCCTCGTTGGCAAAAATTTCCGGTATCGGACCGTGCGCGCGCACGATCAGCTCGTCGGTGTCGACGAAGTCATAGCTCAGCCTTCGCGCCAGCTTGCGTCCGATCGTCGATTTGCCGCAGCCCATGAAGCCAACCAATGCAACGTGGCGTTTGCGCGCCGGTTTGCCGTTCAGGGTGCGAAGAGCCGTTCGGCGGCCTCGCGGCCGCGGCGCAAATTGTCGAGCGTCTCTTCCATCGAGTCGCCGCCGTACTTTTCCAAGACCGGTTCCATCAATGCCAGGCGTACCATCGCCTCGCCAACGATTGCCGCCGCCGGAACGACGCAGACGTCGCTGCGTACGATCGTCGCGGGCGCGTCTTTACGCTCGTGCAGGTTGACCGACGGAAGCGCTTTCATGAGCGTCGGAATTGGCTTGACCGATACGCGAATAAGGATCGGCTCGCCATTGCTCATCCCGCCCTCGATGCCGCCGGCGCGATTGCTTCCCCGAACGACGTTCTCACCGTCGAGGGCGAAGACGTCGTGGGCCTGCGAGCCGGGCGTTGCCGCGACGCCGGCCCCCATGCCGATCTCCACCGACTTGACGGTTTGCATGCCCATGACCGCGCCGGCGAGCACGCCGTCGAGCCGCTGGTTGGGTTGCCGGTTGCTCCCGACGCCGACCGGCATGCCGTCGACGCGTACGACGAACTGCCCGCCGATGGTATCGCCGGCCGCGCGCGCGGCATCGATCGCTTCGATCATGGCTTTCGCTGCAGACGGCTCCGGACAGCGCACGTCGCTGGACTCGACGTCTTCCTGGTTCCAGTCGTCGAGCACGGGAGCTTCGACCGGCCCGATGCGCGCCACGTAGCTGCGTGTCCTAATTCCCAGTGCGCCAAGAAACTGCGCGCAAATTGCGCCCAGGCAGACGCGCATCGCCGTCTCGCGCGCGCTGGCGCGCTCCAAAACGTTGCGCAGATCGCGCTGCCGGTATTTGAGCGCTCCGGCATAGTCGGCGTGCCCGGGTCGCGGATTGGTTAGCGGATCGCCGGCCCCGGTGATCGGGTCCATGAGCGCCCGATTCTTTGGTGTAAGGTAGTCGCGATTTCGCACCACCACGGCAATCGGGGATCCGAGCGTCTCTCTGCCGCGAACGCCGGCAAAAAACTCCACGACGTCGCTCTCGATCTTCATGCGCGCACCACGCCCGTAGCCACCCTGACGTCGGGCCAGCGTTTCGTCGACGGCAGCGACGTCCAGGTGAAGATGCGCCGGAACTCCGTCGAGAATTCCAACCAGCGCCGGACCGTGCGACTCTCCCGCCGTCAGGTAGCGAAACATGCGAGGGCGCCCTTCGGCGCGGGGAGCGGACGCTACTTCACTGCGATGCCTCGCTCCGCCGCGCGAGCTTGAGCCGTTCCAAGGCGCCGCGATGCAGCCGCGTCACGTGGCGGCGCGAGTAGCCGAGGCGTTTCGCGACGTCCACGACCGGCAATCCGTCGAGATCTATCGCGCGAACGATCTGCCGTTCGATCGGCCGAAGCGCGGAGAGCATCTGCTCCACCGTCATTCGATCGAGAATCTCGTCGATCGGCGGCCCCGGCGTTCGCTGATCCGATACCGGGAGCGCCTCGAATGAGAGTACGCGACTGCTGGCGCGATAGGCTCGGATCTCGCGGACTTCGGCTGCCGTCGCACCGATGCGTCGAGCTACGTCGCTTTCGCGAGGCTCGCGTCCGAGCGCACTCCACAACTGCCGCTCCGCCGCCGACCAGCGGCGCTCCGCGTCGCGCACACCGCGCGGCGCGCGCAGGACGCGCTCGCTGTCACGAACGTAATGCATCAACTCGCCGACGACCAGCAGCCACGCATAGGCTTCGAACGGAGCGCGTTGCTCGGGATCGAAACGGTCGACGGCTTTTATCAGACCGATCGCACCGGTCTGCTCCAAATCCGCCCGATCGAGTCCTCGGCGCATGAAACGTCGCGCTGCACGCCGGCAAAGATACCAATATTGCGCAACGAGGCGTTCGCGCTCGCGCGGCAACGCCGTTGCACGAAAACAAAGAGCCACACCCAACCTCTTCGTTCGTTGACGAATCTTGCGCCGCCGCGAAGCGGCGCGTGCTACTTCTTATATACCAGTCGAATCTAAAGCGCAAGAGGGGCGGGGTGCAGGAGTCTGCGCGCGCCAACGGCTACTGTCGTGCATGCGCCGAGCTCGCGCCAGCAACGCCGGACGCGTCGTCGTCATCGTGGCGCTGACGCTTCTGGCCGTCGCTGCGGTGCGAGACTTTGCCCGGCTCGGCGACGCGCTCCCGTGGCGCCAGCTCTACGATTTTTCCGATTTTTATTGCGCCGGATCCGCTCTCGACGCACGCGCCGATGCTTATCGCTACGAATCGTTGCGCGGATGCGAACATCGTGTTAACACCGGCGAAGCCTACCGTCGCGATCCCCGTCGCGTGGTACCTGCGCCGCTGCCCCCGTACGACTTTCCGCCATTCATGGCTGCCGCGCGGCTCAACTTTAACCTGGCGCGGGCGCTTCACACCGTTGCCATAACTGCCGCAGTCGCAGCGTGCATGTTCGGTCTGAGCCTGCTTTCGGTTCCACTCGACGTTGCCGCGCTCGCGCTGCTCTTACCCGCCGGCTTCGTGCTCCTTTCGGCCGGACAAGTCGTTCCGTTTGCATTGGTCGCGCTCGTCTATTGCGGCGTCGCACTAGCCAAGGGACGCCCGGCAGTCGCCGGCGTGCTGGGGGCACTGACGTTGATCGAGCCCCATCTCGGCCTGCCCGTCGTCGTCGCGCTCCTTTGTTGTGCGCCTCGCACCCGGGCGGCGCTACTGCTTGCCGGAGCGGCGCTGGCAGTTACTGCATTTACCGTCGCCGGCGCGAGCGGCGTTACCGAATATTTGGGGCGGGTGCTTCCCGCACAGGCCGCGGCGGAAACCGGCTACGCGTACCAGTACAGCCTCACATATCTCTTGAGCGCCGCCGGGCTTGCGCCGAATCTCGCGTTGCTTGCAGGCGAGGCGTGGTACGCGGCGATGATGGTCGTCGGTGTTTGGCTCGGAGCTCGGCTGGCGCGGGCCATTAGCGCGCCCGAGCTTTTGGTCTACCTTCCAGCAGCACTAAGCATCTTCGGTGGACCATACGTTCACATGGTTAACGTGGCGTTCGCAATCCCGGCCGCGATCGTGCTCGCGACGCGACTGCGCGGGCCGGCTCGCGACATTGCGCTTATTGCGGTCGCGCTACTCGCAGTTCCGTGGATCGACGCCTGGATCGCCAAGAAGCTCTTTCTCGCCAGCGTATTCGTCGTCGCGGTGCTCCTGTTGCGTCTGCGCGCCGGGTTCACGCTCTCGATCGCCGTCCCGTGCATCATCGCGCTGACCCTGTACGCGTTCGAGCTTGCGCCGCCGGCACCGATGGTCGCAATGACGACCCGAGCGTTCGCTCCCGGCGAGCTGGCGCAGGCGGCATGGGCCGACTACGTCGCGGCCCTGCCTAAACCCGACGTGGGGTGGCTGTTGATCAAGTTGCCGACGTGGTTGGCGCTCACCGGGATCCTCGCCGCCGCGCTCATTACGCTGCGCCGCCGGAGTCCCCGCTCCGCGTAATGCGTACCGGCGCAGGCCGAATACTTCTCGCTGCGTTTCTGTTGCTGTTGGGCCTCGCGGCGCTGCGCGATTTCGCTCGCCTCGGCGATGCGCTTCCGTGGCACGCCATGGGTGACTTCCCCGACTTCTTCTGCGCCGGCGACGCCCTCGACGCGGGAGCAAGCCCGTATACGTACGAGCCGCTGCACGCTTGCGAACATCGCGTCAATGCCGGGACGACCTTTCGCGGACGCGTCTTCGCCGCCAATCCGAGCCTGGCCGTTCCGGCGCCGCAGCCGGCCTATGACTTTCTCCCGTTCATGGCGCTGGCGCGATTGCCGTTTCCGCTCGCACGAGTCGTCGACGCGACGGCAATACTCGTCGCGGTAGTGCTCTGCGCGGCGGCGCTGGCCGGACTCGGGGTGCCTTTAAGCCTGGCCGCGGCGGCGCTGCTCCTCTCGACCGCGTATGCCGGACTCAATACCGGACAGATCGTGCCGTTTTCCCTGGCGGCGCTCGCCTCGTGCGGGCTCGCGCTGTCACGGGGCCGCGACTCACTTGCAGGCGTGCTCGCCGTGGCGACCGCAATCGAACCAACCGTTGGCCTGCCGGTCGCGCTGGCAACGCTGCTCTTCGTCCCTCGCGCGCGCGTTACGTTGGCCATTAGCGCCGTTGCTTTTGCATCGGCTGCGTTGCTGCTGCTCGGAGCGGACGGGTTCGTCGCGTACTTTGCCGGCGTGCTTCCGGCCCACGCGGCCTCGGAGCTCTCCTTCCCGTTTCAATACAGCCTGACATATCTCGCTACATACGCCGGCTTCGGATCTGCCGTGGCGCGCGCCGCCGGAACCCTCTCCTACGTTCTGCTCTTAGCGGTTGGTCTGTGGCTGGCGCCGCGCATGCAGCGCGCCCTCGCGCGGCCCGAGCTCCTTGTCTTTATCCCGGCGCTCTGCGCCGTGATCGGCGGGCCGTTTCTGCATCAAGAAGAGCTCAGCTTTGCCCTTCCCGCGCTTCTAGTGCTGGCCGTGGCGACGCGCGGCGCTGCGCGCGCCGTTCTCGCCGCGGCGCTCTGCGCGCTTTCGATACCGTGGATTGCCGTTTGGGGCATGAAGCAGCTCTTTTTGGCGAGTCTCTTTGTGTGCGCGGTTATTCTGGCCACGCTGCGCATTGAACGCTGGGCCGCAGTCGGCATCTTCTGCGCGACAGCGGTAACGATCTACGCCTTCGAACTCCACCCGCCGCATCTCCCGACGCCCGTCGCAATCAGTCGGCAATATTCGCCGGGGGAGTTTGCCGAAGTTGCGTGGCGCGACTACACCGCTGCCCGTGCGAGCGACGACCCGCTCTGGGTCTTGATCAAACTTCCTGCCTGGGCGGCGCTGCTGGCCACGCTGGCCGTCGCCGTTCGGAGGGCTAACGCGTAAGCCACCCAAACCCCCGCAAGTCATGCTTGCACCACTGCGAATTCCCAACACGTACTGCTTCTCACAAATTCTCCCCGGACGTCCGCTCGTCGCCCACGCCTACGTCTTTGCCGGCGAGCAAGGCAACGTGCTCCTCGAACCGCTGCTTCCCGACGAGGCGGCCACGCACGCTTTGGGCGAGCTCGGCGGTTTATCGCTCATCGTCGTGATGAGCGAAGAACGGCGTGAAGCCGCAAACGCGCTTGCCGCGCGGTTTGGCTGCGCGGTCGTCAGCGAACCCCGCCACCGCGAAGCGATCGCGCCGGGAATGCGCGCTATCGCGCTGCCCAATCAACGCCGTCCGAACGAGTTCGCCGTCAGCATTGCCGAAATGCGCACGGTCGTCTGCGGCGATACGCTGCTCGGAACTCCGGTGGGCGCGCTTTCGCTACCCGCCGAGCCGCTCTTCGCCGATGCGCTCAAGGCCGCGCTGGGTCTGCGCCGCATCATGCGCGAGTACCCCCAAACAATTCTCACCAGCTTCGGAGAGCCGGTCTTCACCGACGCGTACGCTGCGCTCTATGCAGCGCTCCACGTGCGTGCCGGTGCGGAGGTGCTGCGCATCAATCTCGACGAGCTGGAGTTTCTCGACGAGCGAGTCGAGCATCCCGACCAGCCTTCGCAGTTCAGCTGCCACGACGCCGAGGTCGGCTTCACTATCGGCGCGCGGAAGCTCGGCTATCGCGTCAGCACGCTGGACCCCGGAACACGCTTCTGTCCGCTGCACGGCCACGCCCGCGAGGAAGAGCTCTTCGTCGTACTCGACGGCGAGCCCAGCGTTCGCACGCTATCGGGAACGATCCGTTGCCGCAAAGGCGACTTTGTCGCGCTGCCGGTCGGCGTCTCCGGAACGCACCAGCTGCTCAACGAAAGCGACGCCCCCGCAACCATCCTCCTCCTAGCGCGCACCGAAGCCTTTGACGCCTGTTACTACCCCGATTCCGACAAGCTGCTGGTAGACATGCCCGCACCCCTAGTAGAAGGCCGCGAATCGCTCCTCATCGCCGCATCCCCGCAACTGGACTACTTCTACTGCGAAACCTAAAAGCGCCTCACGTCGCCCACGGAACCGCGATCGCCAACGTAGTTAGCTTTGCCTCAAGCTCGTTTCGTTCGCGCTTACCGAGTGCTTGCGCTTGTGCGATCGCGTCTGCCGTGTGGCCGCCACCAATCAGCGCGATGATCTCCCGCTCGATCTTCGAGAGCACGAGCGACTCAAGCGAATAGTCGACGAACGCTTCCCACGCCAGCGGACACCACGTCGCTACGACTTGTTCGCCGATCACGGTGGCATACCGGCGGATCTCCTCTTGAGCGTGCGCGTCCATTCGCAGCGCCAAGAAGTTGAAGAGGTTGTGCAGGTCGATCTTCCAGTAGGCCTCGGTGTAGGTCGAAACCGGGAGATCCTTACGCGCTTGTTCCCGTGCCACGCCTGCGGCGATGCGCTCCTCGTAGACTTCGCGAGCCAGCGTCTGGAGCTGGCGCTCGCGCTCCGAGAGATCCTGGCCGACGGCGGCATCGATCGCCTCTTCGCTGCCCTGCCGGTTGGCGCTCGATTGTCGTCGCCATTGCTCCTGGCTCGTACCCTGCGCCGAATCGATGGCCAGCGAATAGCGCGTCGAGTATTCGTTGATGTTGGCCGTGCGGTGACGGATCCATTGCCGCCAGCAATCCATCGGCACGCGCACGTGGAACTTGATTTCGCACATCTCGAACGGCGTCGTGTGGCGATGGCGCATCAGGTAACGAATGAGCCCACGGTCCTCGGAGATGCGCTTGGTGCCTGCGCCGTATGAAACGCGCGCCGCCTGCACGATGGATTCGTCGCCGCCCATGTAGTCGACGACGCGCACGAAGCCGTCGTCGAGCACGGGCAGTCTCACCCCCAACATTGCGTCGAGGGCGGGACTGGCGTTCACGGTTGCTCCGTTAGCCGCGATAGCGCAGGAAAGCCGGTACGTCGATGTCGTCCATCGTCACCGGAGCGACCGTTTCCAAACGTCCGGTATCGAACGCATAGCCGCCCTGCGCGCCGCGCGGCGTGCGCCGCGAGCCGAAGCCGGCAGCCAACACCGTCACGCGCACCTTGCCCGACATCGTCGGATCGATCGAGGCGCCGAAAATAATCTGTGCTTCCGAGTCGACCGCGCGGCTGATCATCTCGGCCGCTTCGTTGACTTCGTACATCGCCATATCGGGGCCGCCGGTGATGTTGAAGATCACGCCATGCGCGCCTTCCACCGTGGTCTCAAGCAACGGCGACGCGATCGCCTTTTGCGCGGCGTCGGCCGCACGATGCTCGCCGGTGCCTTCGCCGATACCCATCATCGCCGAACCCGCGTCGGTCATAATCGATTTGACGTCGGCAAAATCCAAGTTGATCAGGCCGGGCTGCGTGATCAGGTCGCTGATGCCGGCAATGCCCTGACGCAGCACGTCGTCGGCATAGGAGAAGGCCTCGTTGAGCGGCGTCTTCTTCTCGATGACCTGCAGGATGCGCTCGTTGGGAATGGTGATGAGCGTATCGACTTTGGCCTCGAGCTCGGCGATGCCGTTCTCGGCGATTTGCATGCGCTTCTTGCCCTCGAAGGCGAACGGTTTGGTCACGACGGCAATGGTCAGCGCGCCCGACTCGCGGGCCAGCTCGGCGATCACCGGCGCTGCGCCGGTGCCCGTACCGCCACCCATGCCGGCGGTTAAAAAGACGAGATCGGCGCCGTCGAGGATCAACCCTAAGTCCTCGCGCGACGCTTCGGCCGCTTCGCGACCCAGCGTCGGATTCGCGCCGGCTCCCAAGCCGCGCGTTTGAGTGCCGCCGATGTGCACGCGGTTCTCCGTCAGCGCGCCGCGCAGCGCTTGAACGTCGGAGTTAACCGCAAAGAAATCCACGCCGGCGAGTCCCGCCGCAATCATGCGGTTCACGGCATTGCAGCCGCCGCCGCCCACGCCGACCACTTTGATCGTCGCGGCGTGTTCGGGCCCGGAAA
>Ga0265338_10000372_pt1 | contig 80412 bp, 77 predicted proteins | sample 42126metaG_FD_193579 | JGI IMG/M metagenome (GOLD analysis project Ga0265338, IMG submission 193579) | Rhizosphere microbial communities from Carex aquatilis grown in University of Washington, Seatle, WA, United States - 4-21-26 metaG | ecosystem: Host-associated > Plants > Roots > Rhizosphere...
CCGAGAACGGCGGCTTCGGATCGTAAGCCATAATCAGTTGCAGTTCCTGTGCAACGGTCTCGCCGCGCAACAACGAAACCACGATCAATGAGCCATCGATGCCCGACGTGACGCCGCCGGCACTGACCATCTTGCCGTCGACCACCACCCGTTCATCGCTCGGGATCGCGCCGAAAAGCGGCAGCACTGCCATGGCAGTCCAGTGCGTGGTGGCACGCTTGCCTTTGAGCAAGCCCGCTGCGCCGCATATCAAAGCTCCGGTACATACGGAAAACACGTATAAGGCCCCCGCAGCCTGTTTCCGGACAAACGACAGGATTGCTTCGTCTTCCATCAGCGCTTCCTGTCCGTGACCACCCGGAACCAGCAGCACGTCGAGCTGAGGCGCCTCGGCCAACGTCGTGTCGGCCAGCAACTGCATGCCTGCCAGATCGCGCACCGGCTGCTTGTCTTTCCAGATCGTCAGAAAGCGTGAGTTCGGCACGCGCGCCAGCGCTTCGAACGGCCCGGTGAAGTCGCACTGATCCATGTTGGGGAAAATCAGGCCGCCTATGGTGAGGTGGGTTTCTAGAGGGATGGTGTTCACGGCAAAACTCCTCATTTTTTTGTACTGGGTCAATAAGTATTGGGCCGGTTCAAATATATAGTATCCGACAAAAGTGTCAACTTTTTTTCGTGATTCGCGCGGGCGGCCATGGCTATTGCCGCGCCGTCCCCAAACCGGAAGTCCAGACCAAATTCATGCCGCCTCTGGATTCCCTCCCCCGATCAGCCAAGAAAAAATAGTAGATCACGGCATAGCTGTATGCTCATACCGTTGCGGGCGCGCAAGGGCGTCCGGCGGGGCGTGTGGCCTGGGAGAGCGCGCCGGAAAAAGACGTTGACGGCGTCGCGGCTCAGGGTTCATCCTTCGCCTCTACTAGTTTTCATGTTTAGCCGTCGATAGGCGGGCGGCGCGGCCGGCAAGGCGCCCCGTGCCAACGATCGCGTGGCTAAAGGGATTTGAATCGGTCATCCATGTCGAAAAAACAGCCCACTTCTGCATATAGCGAAGCATCCATCAAGGTTCTCAAAGGCCTGGAGCCGGTCAAACAGCGGCCAGGCATGTACACCCGCACCGAAAATCCGCTGCACATCATTCAGGAAGTGATCGACAACGCTTCCGACGAGGCGCTGGGCGGACACGGCAAGCAGATCATGGTGACCCTGCACGTCGACGGCTCCGTCAGCGTCGAGGACGATGGTCGCGGCATCCCGTTCGGTTTACATCCGGACGAGGGGGTGCCGGTCGTGGAAATCGTTTTCACCCGGCTGCACGCGGGCGGCAAGTTCGATAAGGCGGCTGGCGGCGCGTACACCTTCTCGGGCGGTTTGCACGGCGTCGGTGTATCGGTGACCAATGCCCTGTCCAAGCGGCTCGACGTTGTGGTTTGGCGCGAAGGCAAAGTGGCGACGCTGGGTTTTGCCAACGGCGACGTGGTCCAGCCCTTGGAAATACGCCCGGCCGGCCGCAGCGACAAGAAGTCCGGCACGCGCGTTACCGCGTGGCCCGACACCAGCTACTTCGATTCCGGCAATCTGCCTACCAGCGAGCTGCAGCGTCTACTGCGCTCCAAGGCGGTATTGCTGCCCGGCGTCGAGGTGGTGCTGTTGCACGAAAAAACCGGCGAACGCCAGACCTGGCGGTATGAGGACGGTCTGCGCGGTTACCTGCTCGAAGGCCTGGACGGCGCCGAGACACTGATCCCTCTGTTCGAAGGCGAGCGCTCGGCCGACACCTCGCGCAATGGCGAGGAAGGCTTTGCCGATGGCGAAGGCGCGGCGTGGGTCGTCGCGTGGAGCGAAGAGGGGCCGCTACTGCGCGAATCCTACGTTAACCTGATTCCGACGCCCGCGGGCGGCACGCATGAAGCGGGTTTGCGCGACGGCCTGTTTCAGGCGGTCAAGAGCTTTGTCGAACTACATAATCTACAGCCCAAGGGCGTAAAGCTGCTCGCCGAGGATGTATTCGCGCGGGTCTCGTTCGTGCTCTCGGCCAAGGTGCTGGACCCGCAGTTCCAGGGGCAAATCAAGGAGCGTCTGAATAGCCGCGACGCGGTTCGGCTGGTGTCGTGGTTCACGCGGCCGGCGTTGGAATTGTGGTTGAACCAGCACGTCGAGCACGGCAAGAAGCTGGCCGATCTGGTGATCAAGCAGGCCCAGGCGCGCACGCGCGCCGGCCAAAAGGTCGAGAAGCGCAAGAGCTCCGGCGTGGCCGTGCTGCCCGGCAAGCTCACCGATTGCGAATCGACCGACATCGGCCGCAATGAGCTGTTCCTGGTCGAAGGCGATTCGGCCGGCGGTTCGGCCAAGATGGGGCGCGACAAGGAGTTTCAAGCGATCCTGCCGTTGCGCGGCAAGGTGCTCAATACATGGGAAACCGAGCGCGATCGGCTGTTTGCGAACAATGAAGTCCACGATATCGCGGTGGCGATCGGCGTCGATCCGCATAGCCGCGACGACACGGTGGATCTATCGAATCTGCGCTATGGCAAGATCTGCATCCTCTCGGACGCCGACGTCGATGGCTCACATATTCAGGTGCTGTTGCTGACCTTGTTCTATCGCCATTTCCCGCAATTGATCGATCGCGGCCATGTGTGCGTGGCTCGGCCGCCGCTGTTTCGTGTCGACGCGCCGGCACGCGGCAAAAAGCCGGCGCAAAAGATCTACGCGCTCGATACCGGCGAGCTTGAGGCCATACTCGACAAATTGAGCAAGGACGGCGTGCGCGAAAGCCAATGGTCGATCAGCCGCTTCAAAGGACTGGGCGAAATGTCAGCCGAACAGTTGTGGGACACCACGATGAACCCGGACACGCGTCGCCTGATGCCGATCCAGCTTGGAGAACTCGACAACGACGCTACGGCCGCGATGATGAATATGCTGATGGGCAAGGGCGAAGCGTCGGCGCGGCGCGGTTGGCTCGAAGACAAGGGCAACCTGGTCGAAGTCGATATCTGAACGGTGCCGCGTGGCTGCCGCCGTCGTCGCTGCTTGCGGTTGCGGCTAGCGGCTGCGGCTGCAAACCCACGCCTGCGCCGCGCTCGATATCATCGCGCAAGCGGCGCGCCAGTCCCAACATTAATGTATGCCTGAGCTTTAGCTCGACCAAGACACTATGGAACAACAGGACATCGATTTTATTCCCCCGGCAGAAGGCGAGATTCTGACGCTGGGCGTCTATGCGGAACGCGCGTATCTGGATTACGCGATCAGCGTGGTCAAGGGCCGCGCCTTGCCCGATGTGTGCGACGGCCAGAAGCCGGTGCAGCGGCGCATTCTGTTCGCGATGAACGAGATGGGCCTGTCTTCCGACGCCAAGCCGGTGAAATCGGCGCGGGTGGTGGGCGACGTGCTCGGTAAATATCATCCGCACGGCGACCAGTCGGCCTACGATGCGCTGGTGCGCCTGGCGCAGTCGTTCTCGATGCGCTACCCGCTGATCGACGGCCAGGGCAATTTCGGTTCGCGCGATGGCGATGGCGCCGCAGCGATGCGCTACACCGAAGCGCGCCTCACGCCGATCGCGAAACTGCTGCTCGATGAAATCGGCATGGGCACCGTCGATTTCATGCCCAACTACGACGGCTCTTTCGAAGAGCCGAAGCTACTGCCGGCGCGCCTGCCCATGGTGCTGCTCAACGGCGCATCGGGGATCGCAGTCGGGATGGCCACCGAGATTCCTTCGCATAACTTGCGCGAAGTGGCCGCTGCGGCCGTCGAATTGATCCGCAACCCCAAGCTCAGCCACGCCGACCTGATGACGCTGATACCGGGCCCGGATTTTCCGGGCGGCGGCCAGCTCATATCCAGCGAAGCCGAAATTGCCGCCGCCTACGAAGTGGGCCGCGGTAGCCTGAAGGTCAGGGCGCGCTGGAAGATCGAAGAGATGGCGCGCGGCCAATGGCAACTGGTCGTCACGGAGTTGCCGCCCAATGCGTCGGGCCAGAAGGTGCTCGAGGAAATCGAAGAGCTGACGAACCCGAAAATCAAGCTCGGCAAAAAGACGCTGACGCAAGATCAGTTGCAGACCAAGCAAACCATGCTGGCGCTGCTGGATGCGGTGCGCGACGAGTCGGGCAAGGATGCCCCGGTGCGCCTGGTGTTCGAGCCGAAATCAAGCCGTATCGACCAGACCGAATTCGTCACCACGCTGCTCGCGCAAACGTCGATGGAATCGGGTGTGGCGCTCAATCTGGTGATGATAGGCGGAGATGGACGGCCGCGGCAGAAGGCGCTCATCGACATCTTGCGCGAATGGATCGCGTTCCGTTATGTGACCGTCACGCGGCGCAGCCAGTTCCGCCTCGACAAGGTCAATGAGCGCATCCATATCCTGGAAGGCCGGCTGATCGTCTTCCTGCATATCGACGAAGTGATCCGGATCATACGCGAAGCCGACGAACCCAAGCCGGCGCTGATGCAGGCATTCGGTTTGAGCGAACGGCAAGCGGACGACATCCTGGAAATCCGGCTGCGGCAATTGGCGCGTCTGGAAAGTATCAAGCTGGAAAAGGAACTCGGCGAGCTACGCAGCGAAAAGCAGAAACTCGAAGATCTGCTGGGCAGCGACAGCGCGTTGAAGCGTTTGCTGATCAAGGAAATCGAGGCCGATGCCAAGCAGTATGGCGATGCACGCCGCACCTTGATCCAGCAGGAGAAGCGCGCCACGTTCGAGGTGCGGGTGGTCGACGAACCGGTTACGGTCATCGTCTCGCAGCGCGGCTGGGTACGTACGCAAAAAGGGCATGGGCTCGATCTGGCGAGCTTTGTCTTCAAGTCAGGCGATGCGTTGTACGGCGCGTTCCAGTGCCGCACACCCGATATCCTGGTTGCGTGGGGCAGCAACGGCCGGGTTTATTCGGTCGCAGTCGCACAATTACCGGGTGGGCGCGGCGACGGGGTGCCGGTCACATCGCTGATCGAATTGGAAAGCGGTTCTAGCCTGTTGCATTTCTATGCGGCCCCAGCGGAGCAGCAATTGCTGCTCACGACCGACGCCGGTTTCGGTTTTACCGCGCGTATGTCCGATCTGGTCAGCCGAGTCAAGGCGGGCAAGGCCTTCATGACGGTCGATGCCGGCGCTAGGCCGCTCACGCCCATGCCGTTGTGGGATGCCGCGCGTCAGGTGGCGTGCCTGGCCGACGATGGCCGTTTGCTGGTATTCGGGCTCGACGAGCTCAAAGCGCTGTCGGGCGGTGGCCGAGGTGTGACGCTGATCGCGCTCGACGAGACGCAGAAGTTGCTGCAAGCGGTACCGATCGCGGCCGCCGGGGTGGTGCTCAGCGGTACCGGGCGTGGCGGGAAGGCACAGGAGGCGGTGCTGTCAGGCGAGGCGCTGCAGGCGCATGTAGGCAAGCGAGCCAGGCGCGGCCGCGTTAGCGCCGTCAAGTTTGCCGTGCAGGCGCTGCGTCCCGTTTTGCCGGCGAATTGATACGTCGCAACGGTTAGTCTTAATTTTATCCAGGCGACTGCAACGAAAGCTGTCGGCGCGGGTCTGTCAGGGGGCCCCGCATTTTCGCCTTCGCCGTTGCCTGTGCTGTTGCTCGCGTTTTTGCTTTTGCATGCCCCCACGCCGACGGCGCGCCCGCTTGAGGTCGCGGCCGCGCTCATTAAAAGGAAAGTCGGATGAATTACACGTTTGAAATCGCCTTGTTTCTTCATATCCTCGGCGTGACCGTGTGGGTGGGCGGCATGCTGTTCGCGCATTTCTTCCTGCGTCCCGCGCTGGCCGACTTCACACCACAGATCCGCCTGCCTTTGATGGAAAGCGTGCTGGGTCGATTCTTCTTGTGGGTAGGCGTCTCGGTGCTCGCGATCCTGATCTCGGGCGGCCTGATGATGGCGCGGTATGGCGCTTATGCACCCTGGACAGTCAAGGCAATGGCGGGCGTCGGTGTCGTGATGATGCTGTTGTTCGGGCATATCCGCTTCGGCATTTTCCCCAAGCTGCGTCGTGCCGTGCAAAGCCAGAACTGGACGGAAGGCGCGTTGCGTCTGGGTAAGATCCGCCAGTGGGTCGGCGTCAATCTGGTGCTGGGCATCATTACCATGGGCCTGGCAGTGTTTGCCTGAGTATATGCGGGGCGCCCGGCGTGCTCACATGCCGCTCAGGCAGCACGCGCGGCATGCACGCAGCACGCAGCACGCACGCACGTGGCGGCGGCCGTGTCGGATAATCCGCTGCCCTATAGCGCCTCTTCGGGATGACTGATGCCGAAGCGCTCCACCAGCCTGGCGACGCCGCTTGCCGGCACGGGTTTGGAGAACAGGTAGCCTTGCGCTTCGATCTGACCCAGGGCGGCCAGCCACTCGATCTGATCTTCGCTCTCGGTCCCCTCGACGACGACCTTGAGCCCCAGCGACTGGGCCAACTTGATCACGCCCGCCACCATGACGCAGGCCTGGGCGTCGTGCGGAATTCCCTGGACGAACGATTTATCGACCTTGAGGGTATCGACGGCAAAGCGATTCAGAAACGACAACGAGGAATAGCCGGTGCCGAAATCGTCGAGCGCAATACGCACCCCTAGTTGCTTGAGTGCATGAACCCGTTCCGAAACCAGTTCGGTGTGCTCCATCATCGCAGTCTCGGTGATTTCCAGCTCGACCAGGTGGGCCGGTACCCCGTATTCGCGGATGCAGCGCGACACGGCCGCAACGATATCGCCACGCCAGAACTGCACCGGCGAAATATTGATCGCCAGCGTCAGGTCGCGGTAGCCGATCTGTTGCCACAAGCGCAGCTGCGCGAACGACTGCTCCAGCACGAAATCGCCAATCGGCCCGATCAGGCCATTGGACTCGGCAATCGCGATGAATTCGACGGCGCTGATCATGCCTTGCTGCGGATGGTTCCAGCGCAGTAACGCTTCGAAGCCGGTGATCCGGCGCGTGGCCAGATCGATTTTCGGCTGATACACCAATATCAGTTGGCGTTCCGCGATCGCCGTACGCAGCTCGCGTTCCCAACGCATCATCCGGTCGGCGTGGTAAGCCAGTTCGGGGGAATAAAAGCGGTAGCAATTCTTGCCCGCGTTCTTGGCGCTGTACATCGCCAGATCGGCCTTCTTCAATAGGTCGACTTCACTTTCGGTCGGGCTGGAATGTAAGGCGATGCCGATGCTGGCACGCAATACAAACGAACTGCCGCGCACATCGCACGGTTGGCGCAGTGCTCGCGCCACGCGTTCGGCCAGCCGGATCGCGTCAGCCTCTGCTTGCGCGGGCGTGCTGTGCAGCACGATCACGAATTCGTCGCCGCCGATGCGGGCCAGCAAACCGTCGCGACCGGTGGCGTCGCGCAGCCGTTCGGCCGTGATTTGCAGCACGATGTCGCCGGCGTTGTGGCCTAGCGTGTCATTGACCGTCTTGAAGTTATCGAGATCGATAAACAGAATCGCCAAGCGACCGACGCTCTCGGCCCGGATCACTTCGCGCAGAAACTGCAGCGCCTGGAACCGGTTGGGCAGGCCGGTGAGCAAGTAGGTTTCGACCAACTCGACCATCTCGCGCTCGCGCGCCCACTGCTTGTCTATCAGGCCTATGGCCACCGCGAAGAATCCCAGCATCGCGAGCGAGACGAACGACGCCATCAGCAGATAGATGTTGCGGGTGCGTCTGTAGTCGGCCATTTCGTCGACTTCGGACAGGCCGACCAGCACGCCCAGCGGATAACCGGTAAGGCGTCGATAGGAAACGAAGCGGCGTACGCCATCGACGGGATCGTCGTGTATGCCGGAGACACGCTGGCTGTTCGAATAATTCGTGACCGGATTGACCTCGGCCGGGTTGGTCTGGGCGTCGCCCGAGCGGCGCGACAAAATATTGCCGTCGTCGGTTAGGACTGCGATCACACCGTTGCGGCCGAGCGCGACGTCGTTGTAGAAGTCGCTGGTGAAATAGGCGGGGTCCTCCGACACGACGACGACGCCTGCGAACGAACCATCAGGACGGTTGAGGCGGCGTGTGACCTGCAGCGTCCAATGGTGCGAAACCCTGCCCAATACCGGCTTGCTGACATAGAGAAAGTCCTCGCGGCTGTTCTCATGGACCTTGAAATGCTCGCGATCCGACAAGTCCAGCGCTGCGGGATTGGGGGTGGCGGTGGTGGCCGCCAATTTCCCGTGTTCATCGATCAGGGAGACTTCCACCAGCGTGTCGCTGGGTACGACGCCGGTACCGACGGCGCGCGACAGGTCGAAATTGCCCGGGGTTCTTTCGAATTCGTATTTGACGAAGCGCGTGATCTGGTCGACTTGCAAGAGCGCCTTGACCGTATGCTGTTCGAGCGCTGCGCATAACACGCCGGCTTCGGCCACCGCATCGCGCCCGACCGTGTCGCGCTCGATCGAGAGCCGCGTGATGATCACAGCCCACAGCAGTATGATCACCGCGCATCCTAGCGCCGGTATCAGCAGCAAGGCAGGTTTGCGCGACGAGCCGCTGCGCCGCCGCGAAGCAATGCCGGCGACCCTCGGTGATTGCCCTAACGCAAACTGTGTCGCGGTTTGCGCTGGCTCGTCCGTCTTGCCATGCGGCATACGATCGCTCCGGATCGAAAAGGCCAGGCTGTGGGGCGCTCTTTAGCGCGGGGTAGCCCGGCTATTGCAACCGAAGCGACAACATCGGCTCGGCCTTCGATAAATGGGATCACGGCCCATAGTACTCAAAGGTTGCCGCTTTAGGAATAGAGAATAGTTCGGATAAACGAATGCGCGACATGAACCGCCGGCCCTCATTGTGCTCGGCGGTTAGGGACAGGAACGGTGGCGGATCAGGCGGACACTTCGGCGATCAATTCGATTTCGACGCATGCGCCGAGCGGAATTTGCGCGACACCGAAGGCCGAGCGCGCATGTTTGCCCGCTGCGCCGAATACTTCGGCCAGCAATTCGGAAGCGCCATTGGTCACGAGATGCTGCTCGGTATAGTTGGGCATCGAATTGACCAGACTCATGACTTTGACGATGCGCGTGACTTTATTCAGATCGCCAGTGTGAGCATGTAGTGTGGCGATCAGGTCGATTGCTACATTGCGTGCAGCGCGGCGGCCGTCGTCGGTGGTGAGGTCTTCACCGAGCTTGCCGGCCCATACGCGGCCATCCTGCTTGGCGATGTGGCCTGACACGAAAACGGTATTTCCGGTTTGCACGCTCATCACATAAGCGGCAGCCGGTGCGGCAGTGGCCGGCAATTCGATGCCCAGCGACTTGAGCGTGTCGTACACGGAAACGGTCGGGGAGGTCATGGTGTGGGTCCTTGAAGTTAAAGCGAAAAACCCCGGCGCATCGGTATTTCATCGGGTCGCCGGCAGGGTTGCCGACGGGAGCCGCCGATGACGTGGACGAGGGGAGTCGCCGGGGGTGACAAATATAGCCCGAATTTTAGCGTATTGCCGGATGCCAGGAGTCGGGCTGTCAGGCGAGCCGTGCAGCAATCAGCATTGCCAAGCGTTCGATGCCGGCGTTGATGCGTTCCACAGGTACGGTCACGAACGACAGACGCAGTGTGCCGCTAGCCTGCGCCGCATCGGCGTCGTTCGCGTAAAACGGCGCGCCAGGCACGAACGCCACGTTCGCTTCGAGTGCGGCGCGCAGCAGCTCAGCGCTGTCCACGCCGGTCGGCAGATTCAGCCAAATGAACATGCCGCCTTCCGGCCGATTCCATTTCACGCCTGCCGGCATCGTGCGCTGCAATGCGGCCAACATCGCTTCGCACTGGTGTTTGTACAGTTCGCGCACGCGCGGCATATGCTGGTCGAGAAACCCCTGGTGCACGACTTGATGCACGATCTGCTGGTTCAGGCTGGGCGTATGCAGATCGCTTGCCTGCTTGGCTTGCACCAGTTTGAAGTGCAGGCCGGGCGGCGCAATCAGGTAGCCCACTCGCAACCCGGGCGCCAGTACTTTGGAAAAAGAGCCGAGATAGACAATGTGCTGCGGGGCCATCGAGAACAGCGTGGGCAGTGGGTCTGAGCCGTAACACAGCGCGCCATAAGGGTCGTCTTCGATCACCGGCCAGGGGCTGCGCGTCGCGAGATCCGCAAGCGCGCGTCGACGCTCAAGTGGCAGTCGGCGCCCGGTCGGGTTCTGGAAATTTGGCTGGGCATACAGCAGGCGTGCGCCCTGGGTCATCTGCGGCGTCAACAGATCGGGCTGCAGGCCGTGCTCGTCGGTCGGCAGCGAGACATACTCGGGCTCATAGAGCGAGAACGATTGCAGCGCGCCAAGATAGGTCGGCGTTTCGACCAGCACACGGCTGCCCGGGTCGACCAATACCTTGCCGAGCAGATCGAGCGCCTGTTGCGAACCGGTGGTGATCAGCACGCGCGATGGATCGACTTCGGCACCAGGTTGGGAGTGGCGCGCAGCGATCCACTCGCGCAGCGGCAGGTAGCCTTCCGTGGGACTGTATTGCAGTGCGGCCGTGGGTGAATCGCGCAGTATGCGGTCGGCCGCCGCGCGGATTTCCGCCACCGGAAACGCGGTCGGCGAGGGCAGGCCGCCGGCGAAAGAAATCACCTCAGGGCGTTCGACGACCTTGAGCAATTCGCGAATGGCCGAGCTGGTCAATTTTCGAGCGCGTTCAGAGAGCTGCCAGTTCGGCGTCGACAAAGCATCGTGGTGCATAACAATTACCTCTGAAAAATGGTGCCGTTACGTGTTGCCGCGGCTGTGGCCCAGGCTTAACGTGTACCCAACGCGCTCGGAGCGCCGGTACGGAGCGTTTTGGTCTGACGCCCGAAGGCGACGCACACGATGACGGCCGCGGCGAACAGCCAGGTCAGCGGTTCGACATGTTCGCCGAAAAACAGCGCGGAAAAACCCAGCGTAAAAAATATTTGCAGTAGCTGGACCTGCCCGACGCGGGCGATACCGCCCATCGCGAGCCCCGCATACCAGGCAAAAAAGCCGATAAATTGCGAGAACACGGTGACATATCCGAACGCGAGCCACGTCTGCTGCGAGACCGGTCCTCGATGGACATGAACCAGCCACGCCACGGGCGCGAGCAGAAACGGGGCGGATAAGACCAGCGCCCAGCATATCACTTGCCAACCGCCCATCTCGCGCGCCAGCCGGCCGCCCTCGGCATAACCGAGCGCCCCCACGCCGACCGCCGCGAGCATCAGCAGATCGCCGACCTGCGGCGCGCCACCGCCGGCGCGCAACGCAAACCCGATCACCAGCACGCTGCCGGCGAGCGCACCGAGCCAAAAACGCCGCGACAGCCGTTCATGCGACAGCCATGCCGCATATAGCGCCACGCATAGCGGCTGCAGCCCCATCACGACCGCGCCATGGGCCGAAGGCAGGGTGCGCATCGCCCAGGCGGTGCAGACCGGGAAGACCACGATCACGCCGGCCGAAACCAGCACGAGGCCTTTGAGCTGCGCGCGCGTGGGCAGCGGCACGCGCCGCAGCCACAATAGCAGCGCGGCGGGAACGGCCGCCAGCAAGGCGCGTCCCAAACCGTTCAGTATCGGGTCGATTTCACGCACGACAATGTGCGTCATCGGCAAGGTCAGGCTAAAGACAATTACGCCGACCAGCCCTAGCAGCATGCCCTGCAATTCGCGTTTTTCCATAATCAGGTGTGCTCGCTAGATCCGTGCTTGTTCGCGTTCCCGCTGCATTCTCTTCGGTAAATCCCCGCTACCCGCCGTGTAACCGCCATGCAGCGCCGTTATTTCAGGATCCGCACGCCGCCGGGCGTGTCGAATTCGGCGACAAGGCTGGGCTCGACCAGCGTGGGTTCGATCATGAGCAAATGCGCCGCACCTAGCCAGACCAGTTCGCTTTGCAATTGCGCGGCGTGCTGATGGAAACCGCGCAGGCCACGCAGCGACACCTGGGCTTCAGGTAGGCGCCGGGATGGGTGCAGCGGCGTTTGCCACTGGATCAGCGTTGGCAGCAGACCGTCGCCGGGCAGGCTGCCGTCATCGGGCACGCTGATCTCCCACGCGAAATCGCCGCGGGTCATCGGCAGAACAGGTGCGATCCGGCCAGGATACTGGCCATGCCAGCGCGCAAGCTGTTTGGGCCGTTGGACTCGTGCAACCCAATGCGCGAGAAACGGCCCGCTCGCGAGGCGCGCTTGCACCGCGGGCTGATCGAGTCCGAACCAACGTGCACGCTGCGGTGCCGCCGCCTGCGGATCGATCGCGATTATTTCGAGATAGAGGCCGCGGCCCAGGTTCAGCAATTGATTGTGCGTACCCATGCCCGGATGTTGCCCGCCAGGCACGGGCTCGACTTGCAATGCGTCGGCCACGTGGCGTACGCCGGCGTCCAGCGTGTCGGCGATCACCACCAGATGATCAAGTTGGATGGCTTGCCCGGCGTCGGAAAATATCGTCATTATTTTTATCGAGACTGCGTGATTTTTAACATGAGTTTGCAATCATGCAGCAGACCGGCAGGATTGTGGCTAACGGACGCACACATCACCGCAATTCGATTCTGCCAAGACTGAATTTACCGGGATCGACCAGAACAGTAACGGTACAATCTACTAAATACTTTTCAGTACAGTTATCCGGCCGGCAAGGGGTGTAAGCCATGTCAGTAAATACCGATCAAATTCCGGCGCCTGTCGAATCGGCGCAATTGACCCTTGTTGACCAGTTGGTTCAATGGGGGCGCCGGCGCATCGATGAACGCGTGGTCCGGCCCGGCATGCGCATGCCGTCGATACGCAAATTGGCCGAGGATAAAGGCGTCTCACGGTTCACCGTGGTCGAGGCGTACGAGCGGCTGGTCGCTCACGGCTACCTGGATTCGCGGCGCGGCTCGGGCTTTTATGTGCGCGAGCGTACCGCGCCGGTGACGCATCAGGCGCGGTTGGCGCCGGTCGATAGCGCCATCGACGTGCTCTGGTTGCTGCGCAATATGCTGCATACCGCCACGCCGGAAAAAGGGCCGGGCCTGGGTTTCTTGCCCAATCGCTGGCTCGACGGCGAATTACTCGCCAACGCATTGCGCGCGCTGGCGCGGCAATCGGGCGCCCAACTGCTCATGCATGGCACGCCGCAGGGGTTTTTCCCGCTGCGTCAACAATTGCAAACGCGACTCGCCGAGCTTGAGATCGGTGTCTCGCCGGAGCAGATCTTGACCGTTTCCGGCATCACCCAGGCGCTCGACCTGATCGCGCGCTTATATGTGCAAGCGGGCGATACGGTGCTGGTCGGCGACCCCGCATGGTTCCAGATGTTCGGCCGCTTCGCCTCGCAGGGCGCGCGCGTGATCGGCGTGCCTTATACGCCGGACGGATTGGATCTCGAAGCATTCGAGACGCTGGTGCGCACCTGGCAGCCCAAGATGCTGGTGCTCAACTCGGTGCTGCAAAACCCGACCGGCACATCGCTCACGGCGCGCCAGGCGTTCAGGATCCTGCAACTGGCCGAGGAGTTCGACATGATTGTGGTCGAGGACGACGTGTATTGCGATCTCTGCCCGCCCGGTTATGCCGCCACCCGCATGGCCAGCCTTGACCAGCTCAAGCGTGTGATTTATCTGGGCAGCTTTTCGAAAACGCTGGCTTCCAATTTGCGGGTCGGTTTCGTGGCGGCCGCCCCGCAGATCATCAAGGCGCTGAGCGACCAGAAAATGCTGGTGGGTGCGACTTCGCCGGAAATCAACGAGCGGGTGGTGTTCAAAGTGTTGACCGAAGGGCACTATCGGCGTCACGTCGAGCGCTTGCGCAGCCGACTCGATCTGGTGCGCGACAAGACCGCTCGCGCGCTCGAGAAACTCGGTTTCCGGCTGTTCGGCTCGCCTGGCGCGGGTATGTTCATCTGGGCCGATGCCGGTGTCGACACCTCGGCGATGGTCGCCGCCGGTCACGAAGAGGGCTATTTTCTGGCGCCGGGCAGCCTGTTTTCGCCGCAGCAGAGCGTCTCGACGTGGATGCGGTTCAATGTCGCCAATTGCGGCGACGCCGGTCTGTTAGCATTCCTGGCACGCCAACTCGAACGTGCGTGATAGAAGGGGAAGCAGAAGGCCGCTGGCTGAATGCGGCTGACCGAAAGTGCTACGGCCCCGCGAGGCTGCGGCCCCTCTTGAAAATCGCGGCGCCGCCCCCATTTTCCCTGTCAGCCGACGGCTAGGCGCCGGGTTCAGCGCAGGGTTCGGCGCACGCCGCTCTAGCGCCCCATTTCCATTGATGACTTGAAGAGGTCCGTTCCATGTCGCAACAGACAATGAGCTTTCAGGCAGAGGTCAAACAGGTCCTGCACCTGATGATCCACTCGCTATACAGCAACAAAGAGATTTTCCTGCGCGAGCTGATATCGAACGCTTCCGACGCGGCCGACAAGCTGCGTTTCGAGGCGATTGCCAACGGCGCACTCTACGAGAACGATTCGGAGCTGAAAATTCGCGTCAGCTTCGACCGCGAGCAACGCACGTTGACGATTACCGATAACGGCATCGGCATGAGCCTGGACGACACCGTCACGCATCTGGGCACGATTGCGCGCTCGGGCACGCGCGAATTCTTCCAGAAACTCTCGGGCGACGAGCAAAAAGATGCGGCCCTGATCGGTCAGTTCGGCGTGGGCTTTTATTCGGGCTTCATCGTCGCCGATCGGATCACGGTGGAATCGCGCCGTGCCGGCCTGCCGGCGAGCGAGGGTGTGCGTTGGGAAAGCAGCGGCGACGGCGAATTCACGGTCGAGAATATCGAACGCGCGGCGCGCGGCACGGCGATCACGCTGCATTTGCGCGAAGGCGAAGACGAGTTGTTGTCCACCTGGAAACTCAAGTCTATCGTTCAGAAATACTCGGATCACATCGCGTTGCCGATCCTGATGCAAAAAGAAGAATGGGACGCGGAAAAGAGCGCCCAGGTGCTCAAGGACGAGGACGAAACCGTCAATCAGGCCAGCGCGCTGTGGACCCGTTCGAAAAGTGAAATCGATGACGCGCAATACATCCACTTCTATGAGCATCTGAGCCATGACCACGAAGCGCCGCTGGCCTGGACCCACAACCGGGTCGAAGGGCGCAGCGAATATACCCAGTTGCTGTATCTGCCGGCGCGCGCACCGTTCGATCTGTGGGACCGCAGTCAGCGTGGCGGTCTGAAGCTCTATGTAAAGCGCGTCTTCATCATGGACGATGCGGAGCAATTGCTGCCCACCTATTTGCGCTTTGTACGTGGCGTGGTCGACTCCAACGATCTGCCGCTGAACGTGTCGCGCGAAATTCTGCAGGAAAGCCGTGATGTGAAGGCGATCCGCGATGGCGTGGGCAAGCGCACGCTGTCCATGCTCGAAGATCTGGCGGAAAACCAGGCGGAAAAATACACCACGTTCTGGAAGGCGTTTGGACAAGTGCTCAAGGAAGGCGTGGGCGAAGACCAGGCCAATCGCGAGCGCATCCTGAAGCTGCTGCGCTTTGCCAGCACGCACGTCGACAGTGCTGAACAGACTGTCTCGCTGGTGGATTACGTCGGCCGCATGAAAGAGGGCCAGACGATGATCTATTACGTGACCGGCGAAAGCTGGCAGGCGGCGCGCAACAGCCCACACCTCGAAGTGTTCCGCAAGAAGGGCGTCGAAGTGCTGGTGCTGACCGACCGCGTCGACGAGTGGATGCTCTCGTTCCTGCAGGAATTCGACGGCAAGCCGCTGGCCAGCGTGGCACGCGGCGACCTCGACCTCGGCGCGCTGGACGACGAGGAAAAGAAAGCCCAGGAGGAAGTGGGCGAGGCATTCAAGCCCTTGGTCGAATCGATGAAAGAGGCGTTGAAGGGCCGCGTCAAGGACGTGCGTTTGACGTTCCGTCTGACCGATTCGCCATCGTGCCTGGTGGCTGACGACGGCGACATGAGCGGCTATTTGCAGCGCATGCTCAAGGCTGCCGGCCAGAACGCGCCGCAAGCGCAACCGATCCTCGAGGTCAATCCCGAGCATCCGCTCGTGAAGCGCCTGAAGGCCGGCCAAGCTGGCTTCGACGACTGGTGCCATCTGCTTTATGAGCAGGCATTGCTGGCGGAAGGCGGCACGTTGGAAGATCCGGCGAGCTACGTGAAGCGGGCCAATACCCTGTTGCTGGGCGCCGTCGCGTAACACATGCGGCAGGCTTACGATGCTGCGCGCGCGCTTTGGCGCGCGCGCCCCAAAGCGTTGCTCACCCGTGCGCAGAAGGATTGGCTCACGCGCTCCGGTTCGTTGACTCGGCATTTAGGCAAGTTGGGCCGCGTCGAGGTGCGGGTGGTGCGCGAGGCTGTCGACCTGGCGTGGCGCGACGAGGCGGCTTGCCTCGGTTTGACGGCGCGCGAGCCGGTATGGGTGCGCGAGGTCGTGCTCAGCGTCGACGGCGTGCCCTTCGTTGCGGCGCATAGCGTGGCGCCGTTGCCGGCGAGCTACGGTGTATGGCGCGCGATGCGGGCGTTGGGTACGCGTCCGCTTGCGGAACTGCTGTACGCCGATCCGACGGTCAGCCGGTCGCCGCTGGTCAGTTGCCTGCTGACGGCGCGCGCGCCGCTGCATCGTTGCGCGCAGGCGGCGCTGGCGTCGCATGAGCGGTCGTATGCGCATCCGAGACTGGTTGCGCGGCGCTCGATCTTCATCCGCGCAGGCGCGCCGTTGATGGTGACGGAGTGTTTTCTGCCCACGCTCTGGTCTGCGCTGCCGCCGCACCCACGCACGCCGGGTTAGATGCCTGATCGGAGCAGGTTCGAATGACGCTCAAACGATCTTTTCCACCGGTGGTCGACGCGAACACGCGCGTGTTGATTCTGGGGAGCTTGCCCGGCGAAGTGTCGCTGGCGCAAAACCAGTATTACGCACATCGGCAAAATCGCTTCTGGCACCTGATGGGCGACTTGCTCGGGCAAGACATCGTGACGATGGATTACCCGGCGCGATTGAAAACGCTGTTGCTTCATCATGTCGGCTTGTGGGATGTGGTGGCGCAGGCACTGCGTATCGGTAGCCTCGACAGCAATATACGCAACCACGCAAGTAACGATCTGGTCCAACTTGTCGGCTCTCTGCCTAATCTTTCCGCGATCGCTTTCAATGGCGGTACGGCGGCCAAGCTCGGAATTCGTGCGTTGGGGCCGGACGTGGGCAAGATTGAGTTGATTACGCTGCCTTCCAGCAGTCCGGCTCATACACTGGCTTATGCGCAAAAGCTCAGCGCGTGGCAAGCGTTGCTTAGCTGGCTGCCTGAAGAATAGACCCGGAATAGACCCGGAATAGACCCGAAATAAACCCCGCATGAACGCGACACGGCCCCGCACAAATCTTGCTCAAGGTCGGGTATCAAGCCGTTTGCAGATGGGCGCTGTTCAGTGGCGCGGTGGTCTACCCGCGCGTCGATGCACGCACGATAAGCTCGCCGGGCAGCAGACACTCACGCGCTGCGTGCTTGGCCCCATCGATACGTTCATGCAGGAATTCCACAGCTCGATAACCGATGTCGTAAGTCGGTTGACGTATCGTGGTGATGCCCGCGAGATCGGCCCATTCCGGGTCGTCAATCGAAATCAGCGCGACGTCGGCTTGGCCGTTGGCGCCGTCACGGTTGTTCAGGGGGGGCGCAATTTGTGGTCCTGTGCTCGGCCTGATATGTAGCGCGATCCGCAGCGCGACCGGCGCGTTCGCCGCAAAAAACGCGATGCGCCGGCCTGCCTGCCGCGCCGCGACGATCCGCTGGTCGAGCACGGCCAGCGCACGTTCGAGCGCGGTGGCGTCGTCCAGGTCAAGTACTAGCGTGTCACCCGGAATGCCCGGGCTGGTCCGCAAGACGTCGTGGAATGCAGCTTCCCGCAATCGACGCGAACTCACGTGCTCGAACGGTTGCACAACAAAATGAATCTCGTCGAAGCCCCGCTCGAGCAGATGCTGCATGCCCAGCCGCACCGCCGCGTCATTGTCCAGGCCGACCATATCGGCGCCGAGCCGCTCGACCGCGCGGTCCACGAGCACAGCGGGAATACCGCCGTCATCGACCGGGCGCAAGGTCTGCTCCTTGACGCCGAGCGCATTGACGATCACGCCTTCCACGCGATAGGTGGTCAGCAACTGCACATAGCGGCGTTCCATTTCAACTTCATTTGCCGCGTGGCAGATGATGGGCATATAGCCCAGCGCATGGCAGGCGGCCTCGATGCCTTGCAGCACGCCGATCGAATAGGGGTTGGTCAAGTCGGCGAGCAGCAGCCCGAGCAGCCGGTTGCGCCCGCGCTTGAGGCCCCGCGCCATCTGATTGGGCTGGTAGTTGAGTTGGTGGATCGCGCCGGCTATGCGCTCGCGCAGGTCGGGCGAAAGCACCTCCAGCTCACCGTTCAAATAGCGAGAGACGCTGGTTTTCCCCGTGCCGGCTTCGCGTGCGACGTCATTGATCGTGGCGCGCCGTGCGGTGAGTCGGTTGTTCATGGCTCGGTGTTCATGACTGGTCAGCGCCGCGCGCGAGGACTTTGCACGAGTGCGTCCTGATTAACAATGTTGTGTTCGAGCGTACCGTCGAGCGCGGCGACGATGTTTTCGGCTGCGCAGCGCGCCATCGCATGGCGCGTTTCGTGCGTTGCCGAGCCGATATGGGGCAGCGCCACCACGTTGGTCATGGCCAGCAAAGGCGACGTTGCCGGCAGCGGTTCCTGTTCGAATACATCGAGCCCCGCCGCGCGTATCGTACCCGCGCGCAGGGCTTCGATCAACGCGTTTTCGTCGACGATGGCGCCGCGCGCCGCGTTGATCAGTATCGCGCTTTTCTTCATCGCGGCCAGCTCGGGCGCGCCTATCAGGTGATGCGTTTCGGGCGTGAACGGCACCTGCAGGCACACGAAATCGGCTTGCGCGAGCAACTCGGCGAGTTGCACGCGCCGCGCGCCGTACGCCTGCTCCGCCTGCGGATTCGGGTGCCGGTTGGTGTAGAGCACGCGCATGCGAAAACCAAGCGCCGCGCGCCGCGCGACGGCGCCACCGATGCGCCCCAGGCCGACGATGCCGAGGGTTTTGCCTTGCACGTCCACGCCATAGCGCTGCGGGTCCACACTGTGCGTCCAGCCACCCGCTTTGACCCACTCCGCCAACTCGACGACGCGCCGCGCGCTCGCCAGAATCAGCGCGAACACGGTATCCGCGGTCGACTCGGTGAGCACGTCCGGCGTGTTCGTCAGCACGATGCCGCGACGCGTCAGATCGGCGACGTCGAAGTTATCGAAGCCCACCGAGATTGTCGACAACGCTTTGAGCTTTCCAGCGCCTGCCAGCATATCGGGCGTGAACGGGACGCTCGCGCCGATCGCCCCGTCGGCATGCTTCAGCGCGGCCGCGAGTGCCCCTGGCTCGGCGGCATCGACTTGTACCACTTCGACGTGTGCGCGCAGATAGTCGAGCACGTCGGGTGGCAGCGGTTTATAAGCAACGACGGTTTTCTTCATCGGATTATTTTCCCTGTAGTCCGGTCGCCAGAGCGGGCGCCTGTAACGGCTGGGGCTTTACGGCCAGCGTCAGAATCACGGCGGCGATCAGCGCGACGCTCATGAACGCGTACGACGCCGAGGGTGAACCGGTCGCGCCGTTGAGGTAACCGACCACGTACGAACCGACGAACGAGCCCAGCGCGCCCATGCTATTGATCAACGCCATCGCGCCGCCAGCGACATTCTTGGGCAGCAATTCCGGCACGATCGCGAAGAACGGTCCATACGGCGCATACATCGACGCACCCGCGATCACCAGCAGCGCATACGATACCCAGAAGTGTGTCGAGCCGACTGCATATGAGGCCGCAAATGCCACGGCGCCTACCAGCAGAAACGGCCAGACGAATATCTTGCGGCGCTCGAGCTTGTCGGACGCCCACGACGCGGCCAGCATGGCGATCGTCGCGGCGAGGTAGGGCAGCGCGCTGAGCCAGCCGGTCTCGACCATGCCTAGCGTGGAGCTGTTCTTGAGTATCGACGGCAGCCACAGCACGAAGCCGTACACCCCGATGCTCCAGCAGAAATACTGTGCGCCCAGCTTGACGACCGCCGGCGAGCGGAACGCTTGGCTGTAGTTGCGCACTGGTTTGATGGTGGCTTGCTCGGCGCGCAGTGCGGCTTCCAAGGCGTCTTTCTCCGGTTGCGACAGCCACGTGACTTCAGCGGGCTTGTCCCTCACCAGGAACCACCAGCACACGGCCCATATGATCGCCGGAACACCTTCCGCAATGAACATGTGACGCCAGCCGAACGAATGCACGAGGTAGCCGGACACCACCGACATCCACAACACGGTCACCGGGTTGCCGAGGATCAGGAAGGTATTGGCGCGCGAGCGTTCGCTCTTGGTGAACCAGTTGCTGATCAAGATCAGCATCGCCGGCATGACCGCCGCTTCCACTACGCCGAGCACGAAGCGGATGACGATCAACGAGGCGATGTTGCTCACGATGCCGGTCAGCGCTGCACAGCCGCCCCACAACACCAGGCTGACGAACACGAGTTTCTTGACGCTGCGGCGTTCGGCGTAGATCGCGCCGGGAATCTGGAAAAAGAAATAGCCGAGGAAAAACAGCGCGCCTATCAGCGACGACAGGCCCTGGCTGATGCCCAGGTCGCGGTTGATGCCAGCGGCCGAGGCGAAGCCGTAGTTGGCGCGATCGAGGTAAGCGAGGCTATAGGTGATGAATACGATCGGCATGATCGTCCACCAGCGGCGTATCGCAAGCGTTGATTTCATGGTTGTCTCCTGGGTGGGATGAGCGGCGCCGTTGGCGGCGCGCGCTGGGCGTGCGGTCAAGCGTGGGGAGCGTCGGGTACGGCGCTTGCCGGCATCTGGTTTAGGGGGGGAACTGGGGTTGCCGTGCCAATGGGGGCTGATGATGTTCCGGCTTTATCGCTCATCGGGTGGTCCGACTGCGGGTTCGGTTGTTGTTCCAGCGCGTCGAGTTCTGCGCGCGTGGGCAGGCCTTCTGAATCGCCAATCACCTGGATCGCGAGCGCGCCGATGCGGTGGCCACGCGCGACTGCGTCAACCAGTGCGCGTCCCTCGAGCAGGGCGCTCACCACACCGACCGCGAAGCCATCGCCCGCGCCTACGGTGTCCACGACGTTGGCCACAGGTTGAGCGGGAACGACACCTTCGGCACCGGCGGTGCGGTAATAGGCTCCGGCTGCGCCCAGCTTGACGATCACGCCGCGCGCGCCGCGTTCAAGATAAAAACGTGCGATATCTTCCGGGCGCTTGTGTCCCGTGAGTATCAGCCCTTCGCTGATGCCGGGCAGGACCCAGTCGGCGAACGTAGCGAGCGCATTCAGCGTCTCTATCATGGCGGCTTGAGTGGGCCACAGTGTTGGACGCAGATTCGGGTCGAACGAAATGCTCTTGCCGGCGGCGCGCTTTTCTTGCGCGAGATTAAATTCCTGTTCGCACGACGATGCCGAGATCGCCGGTGCAACGCCGGTGAGGTGCAGGTGTCGCGCGCCGAGCGCGTAGGCGGGGACATAGTCGGCTAAGGACAGGTGGCTCGCAGCCGAACCCTTGCGGAAATATTCGACGCTAGGGTCGCTGCCGTCGTCGTTTCTCGACTTGAGTTGAAAGCCGGTCGGATAACGGTCGTCGGTGCTCACACATGCTTGGTCGATGCCTTCCCGCGCCAGAGTGTCGCGCACGTACTGCCCGAACGAATCGTTGCCTACGCGGCTCATCCAGCCGACCTTGAAACCGAGTCGCGACAAGCCGACCGCCACATTGAGGTCGGCGCCCGCGATGCGTTTGGTGAACTGGCCGACCGCTGCAAGCGAGCCGGTTTCGGCGGCGACGAACATGGCCATCGCTTCGCCGTAGGTGAGGATATCGAGAGTGGGGTTCATGGTGTTTCCTTTGATCATTCAGCGCGTGGCTAGCCACTCGACGTAACGAGCGGCGTCGCCGGGCAGGCGGCTGGCGTCGAACGGGAATTCGATGCCGCGCGGCACATCGCCGGGCAACAGGGCGAAGAGCGCCGCGCACAGCGTATCGTCGGGCTCGGGCGCGACGGCGAACAGGCGCATGCCTTCGCCCATCACCGCCTTGCAATGGATGTACTCGACGTAGCGCGCAAGCAGGGGCGCGGCGTCCAGCGGTGCTTCGCCCGGCCAACGCCAGTTGCCCATATCGAACGTCATGCCGAGCAAGCGTTCGTAACCCTCGCGGGCAAGCGCCGAAAAAAGCGCGACGAATTGCGCGAGCGAACCGCCTTCCTTCAATTGACCGTTTTCGACGACCAGCCTTGCCGTCGCGTCGCGCAGTCGATCGCTTACTTCAGCGGCGGCGGCATGTTCGACAAAGCCGCCCAGTTGCAGCTTCACGTAGCGTGCGCCGAGCGCCGCAGCCTCGCGCAGTGCACGTTCGAGTGCGCTGGCGTCGAGCGCGCCGTCCGCGCAATAGAGTGCATCGGGCGTGGAGTACACCGACCACATGCCCGCTTGGGCGATGGCCTGACCCAGTTCGCTCAATGCCTCGGTCGATGTTTGTGCTTCGGAAGAAAACAGCTCGCGGCGTACTTCGAACCCGGCCGCACCAGCATTGGCCGCGATTGCCAGCCACGTGCGATGGCCTTCGCGTCTAACCGCGTCCATGCCGAATGCACTAGCGACGATGACGACCTCTGGCATGGCTTTATTTCCCGGCTTCATTCTCGTTAGCTGCGTACGGTTAACCGCATGAGCACTTTTGACCGCAGGAATCGATCCCTTTTTGATGATGGAACCGGTTCCATTTGCGAATTTAAAAAAAGCGCGAATGCGCCGCTAGACAAATGGTGCGCCGGCCCTCATGCGGCGCGCCATAGTGGAAATCCCTTAGATGGACTGCTTACGCCCGCTCTCGCTAGCGCAAGAAGTGCACGCCGGTTCGGTCGGGTGAATGCTATGCTCACGGTCGAACAAAATTGCGCGTGTGGCGCCGATTGGGTGTGGCGCCGATGCAGGACGCTGCGCCAATGACTTTTGAGCATTCCGATGATAAAACTGATCAAGCGCGCCTCCGCCGAAGCACGCGCGTTCCGGCAAGCACAACGTGACGGACTCGAACTCGAAATCGAGAGAGCGGGGCAGCACGTGAAAGCCACCAAAGGCCGAGCCCGCAAAAACGGTGCTGCGAGAGAGGACTTGGCTGACGACGGTATCAAAAACGCGCGCGAGCAGGGCGGTCGCCGCCCGCGTTTCGCGCCGGTGACGTTTTCCGAAGAGGGCGGCGTGCGCTTCCTGCACTTCGGTACCGAATGGGTGCAGGGCGCGATGCGGCTGCGTCATCCGTGGCGCCTCGAACTCGAATACGCCCAGCAAATGATGGCGTGGCTGCTCTTTCTCGATGCGCCGGCGCGCATTGTGCAACTGGGTTTGGGCTCCGCGGCGCTGACCAAATTTTGCTATCGCCAGTTTCCCGAGAGCCGCGTCGAAGCGGTAGAGCTCAATCCGGCGGTAGTCATCGCGGCGCGCAGCATGTTCGCGCTACCGCAGGACGATGCGCGTTTGCGTGTGATCGAGAGCGATGCGTGGGATTTCGTCAACGACGCGCAGCAGCGCGAGAGCATCGGCGTCATGCAGATCGACCTGTACGATGCCACGGCGCGTGGCCCGGTGCTCGATAGCGTGGCGTTTTACCGCGCTTGCCGCGACTGCCTGAGCTCGCCGGGCATGTTGAGCGTGAACCTGTTCGGCGACCATCCGAGCTTCGAACGCAATCTCAAGCATTTGCGTACCGCCTTCGAAGGCCGCGTCATTGCGCTGCCGGAAGTCCACGAGGGCAACCGTGTGGTGCTGGCGTTCAAGGGGCCGGCCCTGGCGTTCAGCGAGGCACAGCTTGCCGCGCGTGCGCGCCATCTCGAAGACACCACCGAATTGCCTGCGCGCAACTGGCTCGCGCGCTTGCGTGAAGTGACCGACCAAGCGGTCGATTTCGCGATTTGAACGCGGGCGGGGGCTTCTTGGCCCCTTCTATTAAAGGTCTATGCAACATCCCCTTAGAGGGCTACGCAACATCCTCTTAGAGAATGGGCGGCATTGCCTTTAAGGGGTTGCCCCGGCTTGACCGAAACGCCCTGTCTCCGATACGCTGCGCACACTTCGTATTCGTTATAAAACGAGATACGTACGCCCAACGAAGCCGGATATATCGGCCCGTGTTTCGGTTGTACGTTTCCAGTTACCCATGTTTTACCCAGGGTGGCCGGCGTTTTATCTATCATAAAAATTAAATCGAGGAGTCTCTCATGTCGCAGCATTCTTCCTCCAACGGCAGCAAGCACTGGCTTTGGCTGCTGTTGATTCCCTTTGTCGCAGTGCTATGGGTGCCCTGGTACAACAGTGTCGAACCGCAATTAGGCGGCTTTCCGTTCTTCTACTGGTACCAATTGGCGTGGGTTTTGATCAGCGCTGTGCTGACCGCCTTCGTGTACTTCAAGACCAAACCCAACAATAAAGCAGGGGACGCACGATGAACGTAACGGCAACCATCATCTTTGTCGTCCTATTTGTCGGGGTGGCTGTGCTCGGTTTCTATGCAGCCAACTGGCGCAAGGGCGACATGGGCTTGCTGGACGAATGGGGTCTGGGCGGGCGGCGCTTCGGCACGGTCGTGACCTGGTTCCTGCTCGGCGGCGACCTGTACACGGCCTACACCTTTGTGGCGATTCCGGCGCTGGTATTTGGCGCGGGCGCGGTCGGTTTCTTCGCGCTGCCGTACACGATCCTGATTTACCCGTTCGCCTTCGTGGTGTTCCCCAAATTGTGGAGCATTGCCAAGCGGCACGGCTATGTGACCTCGGCCGACTTCGTCAGCGCTCGCTACGGTAGCCGGATGTTGGCGTTGGCCGTGGCTGTCACGGGCATACTCGCGACCATGCCGTACATCGCGTTGCAACTGGTGGGGATCGAAGTGGTGATCGGCGGCCTGGGCTTCCAGACCACCGGCCTGGTAGGCGATATCCCGTTGATTCTCGCGTTCGCGATTCTGGCGGCCTACACCTACACCAGCGGTTTGCGCGCGCCGGCCATGATCGCGATCGTCAAGGACATCCTGATCTACATCACGATTGCCGTGGCGATTATCGTCATTCCGGAGAAAATGGGCGGTTTCAGCCATATCTTCGCTTCGGTGCCGTCGGCCAAGTTGCTGCTCAAGGCGCCTGATGCCGGCAGTTTGAACGGCTATAGCGCTTATGCGACGCTCGCGCTGGGTTCGGCCTTGGCCTTGTTCCTGTACCCGCACTCGGTCACGGCGATCTTGAGTTCCTCGTCGGGCAACACGATCCGTCGCAACATGGCGCTGCTGCCGGCGTACTCGCTGGTGCTGGGTCTGCTGGCTTTGCTGGGTTTCATGGCGCTGGTGGCAGGTGTGGGCACGATGCCGGAATTTGCCAGCTACTTCAAACAGTACGGGGCTAACTTCGCAGTACCGGCGCTGTTCCTGCACTTCTTCCCGTCGTGGTTCGTCGGGATCGCATTTGCAGCGATCGGCATCGGTGCGTTGGTGCCGGCGGCAATCATGTCGATTGCGGCGGCCAACCTGTACACCCGCAATATTCACAAAGAGTTCTTCAACAAGAACATCGACGGCAAGAGCGAAACGCACGTAGCCAAGACCGTGTCGCTGGTGGTCAAGGTCGGCGCGCTCGCGTTCATCATCTTCCTGCCGGTGACCTATGCGGTGCAGTTGCAACTGCTGGGCGGGATCTGGATCATCCAGACGCTGCCGGCTATCGTTCTCGGGCTGTACACGCGCTTTCTCGATCATCGCGGCTTGTTGCTGGGCTGGGCAGTCGGGATTATCGCGGGTACCTGGATGGCGATTACGCTGCAATTGAAAGGATCGATTTTCGCGATCCATGTGGGCGGACTGGCGATTCCGGGTTATGCGGCGATCTGGTCGCTGATCTTGAATATCGTGGTGGCTGTTGTGGTGAGTCTGCTGGTTAAGGTCACGGGCATGAAGCGTGCAGTGGACCGCACCAGGCCAGGCGATTATCTGGATATCGTGGAGGGCTGATTGCATGGGCGCTTGGCGCGCATGCGTAGAAAGTCGCTCTGCGGGAAGAATGCCGTTCGGATAAGCGCTTGTTAAAGGATAGAACGGGATAGCGAGAAGGTTGGAATTTGACGGCTCGGACGCATGCGCGTTCGAGCCGTTTTTCATGGGGAAGTGGGTTTTAGATAGCCATGGTTAATCAGTCAGCCTCGTCACACTTGAACTGTATGCTGAAGACGATCGACGTCGGGGTCATGACGTCCGCGACAATTACATCGAAGGGACAAGTCACGATCCCGGTCGGCGTTCGGAGCGATTTGGGATTGAGAACCGGCGACAGAATCGAATTCGTTCTCAATGAAACCACCGGTCGCTACGAGCTAGTACTCGCGACATCTATGGAATCACTCAAGGGGCTTGTAGGGAAGCCGGTCAAGCCTGTGCCTATTGAAGATATGAATACCGCCGTCGCTGCGCGCGGTGCTCGTGCTTAATTCATTGCTGGTCGCAACATCGTCGCAGAGGCGCCGACGCTAATCGCTGGTCTGGCCAAGGTCCTTCTATGCAACCACGCCTCCCCAAAGCGAACGAATCGCCGCGATACCGTAGGCACCGGCCTCGCGGGCCTCGGCCAAGGTATTGGCAGTCATCCCGCCCAAGGCATAGACGGGGATCGTGGTCTGCGTCACGAGTTCACGAAAACGCGGCCAACCAAGAGGCTCAGCAGTTGTGTGGGTAGCGGTCGGCAAGACTGGCGAAATGGTCATCAAATCAGCGTCTATTCGGTTCGCATGCAGCACTTGGTACGCGTCGTGGCATGCGGCCGAAACGAGCAGTCCCGAAGGCAGCGGTCTCGATATGCAGGCCATCAGGCGCGTGCTGGTGAGGTGTACGCCGTCGGCTCGCAAGGCCAGCGCCACATCGGCCGATGCGTTTAACAACAATCGTGCATCGTGGCGCCGGCAACACGCCAGTGCCTGTTCGGCTAGCCCGGCATACTGCGGCGCTGTTAGGGTCTTGGCACGTAACTGCACTAAGCGGATGCCTGCTTCCAACGCGTGCTCTAGTTGCGCGATGAAATCGGCTAAAGGCTTGCCGGGCGGTGGTTCTGGCGTGACTAGATAGGCCGGTGGTAATTTGGTTAGAGGGGGCATCAGAGCTTAGCGATGAGCGTTAGAGAATCGAGGGCGACGGGTGTCGTTGCTTGAGTCCGGTCGGATCGCCGAGACATGACTTTGGCTCCGCATCTTCACAGAAATGCTGTACGCAATGTGCAGCCAGCAAACCCATTTTTCCCACTTATGCTTATCGCGACAAACCTTCGAAGCCTCATCACTGATCCGCATCGAGATCTAAACGCCTCGACCTGTCGCCTGATCTCTGACTTTTGCATATTCGACCGTGCCTGCGATAAAGTTCCGATTTTCCGCAATTGTATCTACCAGCGTTGCCCGCTCAGGGTCGCGGTTTCGCCAACGTGATCAATATGTCGAGTGCGGTTGGTGCCAACTCGCAAGGCACAAAAATGTAGTCGTGGAAACACGCCGATACGGCGTTGCACGGGATATTTGCCTCGGCCAGTACAGCGGAGATACGTGCGATGAATCCCACCGCTTCCAGATCCGAGTGAACTGTTAGTGTGATCATCCGCACTTCCAGTATCCAAGGGAGGCGGGCACGCTCGGCTTGTTCCCTTTCGACAATGATCGAGAGGCCTTCTGCTTCCTGGAACGAGCAGATCGGCTCGATCTCATGAGGCAAGGATCTCGAGGCAATAGACGCGAAGACAAACACATTTGGCGAGAGGTCCGGCGCCATGGTGAGAAGTAGTGTGTTCAGATCGCTTTCTGGCTTTTTCAATTAGTATTCCTGTTATGAACGTATGCTTGTTAAATGGAGCAGTTGGCGAGTCGCTGAGAACTTGACGGCTCGGACGCCTGCGCGCTCGAGCCGTTCTCTCTTGGGAAACCGGTTTAAATAACCATTTCCAGTGAATCAGCGTCCTCATTATTAAAATATAATCCGCAGATGAAAATCATCATGAAGCTAAGTAGCGGAACAATATAAGCCAGCGAGGTGCTGTAATTGTCGGCAATTCGACCCATGACATAAGGCGAAATTCCTCCACCGACGACCGACATCATCAGGATGGAACTACCTTTTTTAGTTTCTTCCTTAAGTCCCCTGATTCCCAACGAAAATATTGTTGGAAACATGATTGACATGAAGAGGAAAATTGCGGACAGCGCAATCACTGACATTTTGCCAAAATTTAAAACGACCAATAAAGAAAGGAAAACGCCCGCCAATGCGTAGAAAATCAATAACATCTTCGGAGCGATATAGTCCATAACAAACGTGCTGATAAATCGTCCGGTCATGAACAAAAAGATCGACGCAGAAAGTAGCCAAGCTGCCTGCTGTGAAGTCATGCCTGACCAATTTTCCGTCGCGTAATTGATGAAAAATGCGCCCACTCCGACCAATGCAGCCATTGAGAAAAACTGAGCAATAACACCACTGACGAAATTTCTATGCTTCCATAATGAGTTTGATGGGGTTCTGTGAGATCGCGAAACCGACCGAACCTCCGGCATTGAGGTCGTCGATATCAGAAAGGCGATCAGCATAACCACAACTGCAAGACCCACGTATACCCACGTCACCATGTCATGCTGCGATGACGCGTCAACAGAAACAGCCTTCTTAAAAAATAATATCCCACCGATCAATGGTCCGATCGCCGTTCCCAGGCTACAGAACGATTGCGCCATATTGAGTCGTTTTTCGGCACCTCTCGAGTCACCAAGGAGCGTTGCATAGGGATTCGCCGCCGTTTCGAGGCAACCCAAGCCACATGCCAAAACAAACAACGCCACAAGAAAAAACGTAAAACTCATTGAGGACGAGGCCGGAATAAACAATAGCGCCCCGGTCGCAAACAAACATAGACCCAGCAGAATACCTCCCTTATAGCCAAACCTGTCATTGAACACGGCCGCAGGACGTGACACGACAAAGTAAGCGAAAAAATAAGAAAATTGCAATAGCCCCGACTGCGCTTTGGTAATGCCCATCGACTCCTGGAAGTGCTTGTTCAAAACATCCAGTAATCCATATGACAATCCCCACATGAAGAAGACGCTTGTCAACAAATATAATGGTCTGCGCAGATCTATTTTTCCGTCTGCAAATGAATCAGACGCTGAAATGTTTAATTGCATTTAATTTATTGGTGTTGTTTGAACAAATGTGACTGATAGGTTAGATCATTGGACGTCCAAGCGGAATTGAACGCCGACAGACTTGATTCCATATGTTCATTTGACGAAAACAGTTCTCGATATACGTCGGCAGGCAGAGTAATCGCGCCAATGCCAATATTTGCGCAACTCGAGAATTGCCGCGCATTGACGATAGCCGCTCCCATAATTTTTGTCCTGGATTGCTCTCTTGACAAAATATGTTGAGCATCGCTCAACACGCCAAAACCGTCACCCGTTGCCGTTTCTATTTTATCCAAGTAGGGCGCGGCATACGTCGCTCCCAGCATACTCGCGAGAACAATTTGCCTGGTTTCATATATTGTCGTGGCGAGCGTAGGTACGCCTTCCTTTTCAAGAATCGGGATTGCGCGAAAACCGTCGTTCATAGCTGGGATTTTGATAATGAGTCTCTTGCTGATTTTTGCTATGCGGCATGCCTGCTTCACAATCGGTAGTAATTCCGTCTCGGTCGTTTGCACGGCGACCATGCCCGGTTGGACGTCTAGCAATTTTCTTATTACGATCTCTGGTTCTTTATCGGAGCCGGCCAGGATCGTTGGGTTGGTTGTCACCCCGGTCAAGATACCCAATCGAGCTGCGTCCTCAATTACGTCGAAATCAATCGTGTCCATCCATAGTTGCATTTTATTTCCAGATTTTTAGATTATAGGAAATGCCGCCGCCGATCTTGCTCATCGAAAAACCCAGCTCGCATAACGTGCTGCAATTCAATTTTGCTTTTAGGTTCTTGATATGCTTGTTTACGGTGTCGTTAGATACCCCCAATTTAGCGGCTGCTGCTGACGCGTTAAGTCCGTGTATCAACAGGTTTGCGAGTTCAAATTCCTTTCTTGTTAGATAGGAATTTTTGAAATCGTCGCCTAGGTAAATTCTCGAAGTGTTTTTTTGATCCATTGACTGGCAGAAAATTTTGCCATCTATTTCAGCGTCAAGTTTGATTCGGCTGATGTTGTCACACTGAGGTACGGAAACCTTGAACTTATTTTTCTCTGCATTAGAAATCAAATCTTTCATTCGATATTTGAAAAATGCGGTGAACTGATATAAAAACGGCAAATTCTTGATCAGATACTCGCTTGTCACCGCGTCGTTGTTAACCGAGCCAAAATTAAGAAAATCGCAATAATCCCCATGTTTTTCGGCTATCGTTATGCCATGGTCTATGCCGTATAGCGAGGCCGTCGAGTAAACGGGTTCGCGACTAAGCCAACTCCAGAGCACGTGGCCGCCCGAAAATTTTAGGTGGTCCCTCTCAAATACCGATTTTTCGTATAATTTATATTCCCAATAGTGCCGAATCCAGTCCACGGAACTGGTCAGCGAAATTCTTGAGTTGTCGATGTAGTGGCGGTCAAAAGTGAAGTAACTCAAATTTAATTTTTTGAGTGGTTTCGTGAATTCGATGATTGCACTGGTCGACGTGAACAACGGGTTTGTTTCATAAAATTTGTCGTCTAACAATTCTGAATTCGTCATGTGTTTTCTCCACAACGGAAATTACTTCTAAGATCGTTCAAACGGTTTTGAGAAGCGATGTCGTTTATTGAGGGCGCACGCAAAACATCTTCGATGTGCGTAACCACGAATTGTTCGCATCAACCAAACAAGCGATGGTCGCATGATGGCGGCAGTGTTTCCGCGCCCAGTCTTTAAATCAGGGATGTCTGAGCACAAGATATTCAGGGAGGAAGACGACTGGAAATTGGTATGAAAGTAGATGTTTTGGAGACAGCCTGATGTGTGGCGTGTGAAGGTGGAGTCGAGAGTAGGGACTCTCTTCATAAGGTGTTTAAATTAGTGATCCTTACTACAGAATTCTGTACTTATCTTGAACGGACGAACGATATATCTTTCGGTTAGAGCAATTCTTCAACGCGACGTCTGGAGTCGGTTGAAGATTGCCTATATCCGGGTGCGCCCACAGATGATGGCGCTGGGCTGACGACGTTCATGCTGGCCGACGATCAAGGGAGCACGCCCAAACGAGGGAACACGAGAAGGAAGCGGTTGATACCGGTGCTGCAACACTGATATCAACCTGACCACGTAAAAAATGGAGAGATACGATGGCTACAGCCATTATAAAAGAACACGCCCCTATTTCGCGAACGCAGCGTCTTTGCGCGAGAGCTTCACAACCCTTCAACGCGGCGCCCGCCGTACTGCTGCTCAGGAGGGCTGGATAATGGCCGACAAAGTGAAAAGGCCACTCCATGAACTGATTGCCGAACAGCTCATCGAGCGGTTGCGGCAAGGCAGGGGCTCCAGAGATTGCCTTACCCCCGTGCAAGTAATACACACGCAGCGCATGCAAAAGTGGACAGGCTCGATGTGCGTCAAGGGAATTGTCCAGCATGGCAATGCAATGCAGTGGGCCGACGACTTGGGCGTAGAGCCGGATTTCTACGGTTTATATGCACAGAAAACGGACAACACGTTGCAGTGGCTCTGCAACTATGGCACCGAGCGACAAGCGCGAGATGTAGCCGAACGTCTAACCGAGGTCTTTTCCACTTTGAAGAACAGTAAGCGCGATCCGAGAGACGCACCTAGTCGTTTCGAGTAGGTGCCCGTATTTGCTATCGCAACACAGCAATCAATTTTGTTCCAACGTCGGCGAGCTAGGCAATTGCGCTGGCGACCCGGCTGGCCGCCCGAGGCGGAGATCCACGTTGCCGCACGCGGCGGCAGTCGTCCTTTCCGATTCCCGAGCATCATGACCACACTACATCCCGATTCGCTGTCCCGTTTTCTTGCGCTGCCAGGCATGGTGCGCGCCCAGCTCGGCGCGACCATGCTCAACAGCGCGAGTGTGATCGTAAAACTGTTCATGCCGCTGCTGTTTCGAGGCAGCTACGCGCTCGACTTCGAGACGATGGGCATGCTGATGGCCGCATACGGAGCGGGCTGCGTCGTGGGAGCGTACGCCGGGGGTGCGCTGACGGGCCGCGTGGATTCGCGCAAGCTCACCGCGGCCTGCCTGTGTGCGAGCGGCGCGCTGGCGGCATGTCTGTCGCAACTGCCGCCCGTCACTTGGCTGTTCGTCGTCGTACCCGCGATCGGTGCGGCGGACGGCGCGTTCCGGCCGGGGAACCTGCGGCTCGTAATGGAGGCCGCCGGATCGGACGACGCGACTTGGTTGCAGGGCTTGCACCGGATCTGCTTCAACCTCGGCGTCGCGCTTGCCGGCGTCGCCGCGGCCGGTCTGGCGGGCGCCGGCTACCCCGCTCTGTTCGCCGCGGCCGCTGTCGCGAACGTGGCGGGCGGCTGCCTGCTGATTCGCTACGCGCGTGACGGGGCAGGCGCGATCGATGCGCGGCCGACGTGCGTCGCGGCGGATGCCCATTCTGACCGCCGCAAGCCCGTTTCACCATGGGCCGATCGCGCATTTTTGTTGTTCGTGCTGGGCCAATTGCTCGCGCTCGGCATTTTCGACCAGATGTACGGCACATTCGGCCTTTTTCTATCCGAAGACTATGGGCTAGGCGCGCGCTGGATCGGCTACCTGTTCTCGCTCAATGCGCTTCTCATCGTGCTCCTGCAGGCACCCGCAATGATGGTAATCGGCCGCATCGGTCTCGTCGCCGCGAGCCGCTGGGGCACGTTATTGCTCGCGATCGCATTTCCGGTGCTGACGCTCGGCCGCAGCCCCGCGTACGCGATTGCCACGATGGTGTGCATCACCGCGGCCGAAATCCTATTGACGCCCGCATGGACGCTCGCTGTCATGGACCGTAGCGCCGATCGTGACCGCGGCCGCTACTTGGGCATCTTCACGGCCGCCTGGCTCGGCCATTCGCTGTACGGCCCCGCCTTTGGAACATGGATCTACGGCACGTTCGGCGGCCGCGATCTGTGGTGGGCATGCGCCGCGGTTGGCCTCGTCGTCTGGGCACTACATCACCGCGCGATGGGCGTGCTGTCACCTGAGTACCCCCACGGTACTTGATTGAGCATCGTTAATTTCAACGGGGGTACTTTACTGGGCCTATCGCGCGGAAGAAGAGGAGAGGTTGGTCTTTTTCTAACGCAACGCCGCGATCATTTTTTCCAACTTGATCGCGTCCGCGCAGAACTGACGTATGCCTTCCGACAGCTTTTCCGTAGCCATGGCGTTTTCGTTGAGCAGATAGCGGAAGGTCGCTTCGGTCGCATCGATACGTGCAGGGGCGTCGTCCGCCGTCTGCGGCGACAATTTGCGCGCCACAGGCTGTTCGCTGTCCTGCAACTTCTGCAGCAGGTCCGGGCTGATGGTCAGCAAATCACAACCTGCCAACTCGAGCACCTGCGAAACCGAACGAAAACTCGCGCCCATCACTTCGGTCGCATAGCCGAACTTCTTGTAATAGGCATAGATCTGCTTGACCGACGCAACGCCAGGGTCGTTGGCGCCGCCGTCGCGCGCTTCATCCCAGTTGCTACCGGCGTTTTTCTTGTACCAGTCATAGATCCGCCCAACGAACGGGGAGATCAATTGCGCACCGGCTTCGGCGCACGCCGCAGCCTGCGGCAACGAAAACAACAAGGTCATGTTGCAGTGAATGCCGCGCTTCTGCAAGATCTCTGCCGCGCGTATGCCTTCCCACGTCGAGGCGATCTTGATCAGCACCCGTTCGCGCGAGATGCCTGCATCACTGTAAAGTTGAATCAACTGATCGGCTTTGGCGATGGTGGCAGCGGTGTCGAACGACAGGCGCGCGTCCACCTCGGTCGAGACGCGGCCAGGAATGATGGCAAGGATTTGCGTGCCGAATGCGATCAGTACCCGATCGATCAATGCACCGGTCGGCTCCGTCGCGTGGTCGCGCACCGTTTTTTCGAGCAACGGACGATAGGCGTCCTGTTGCACGGCTTTCAAGATCAGCGACGGGTTGGTGGTGGCGTCGCGCGGCTGATAGCGTTCTATCGATTGAAAGTCGCCGGTATCGGCGACGACTGTCGTGTATTGCTTGAGCTGTTCGAGTGCGGTCATGATGAGGTCCCGGGTGGGTGGACAAAGGCAGGTGCAAATCGGCGTACGGATTTGCATTGCAGCCATTGTAGCGCCGGTGGCCGTATATTCATCAAGCGCGCGTCGGCGCTAACCACATAGCGGGAGTGGTCGCTTACCCCACAGCGGGCGCCGCCGCTCAGTAAATCAAGCAGGCCGGCGCGCGTTCAGTATGAAGTGGGCCAGCACGCCAGCAATGAGCCCCCAAAACGCGGATCCAATCGACAGCAGAGTCAGGCCCGAGGCGGTCACCATAAACGTAATCAGCGCCGGCTCTCTCTGGCGCGCATCGCTCATTGCCTGACTCAGCCCGCTCATGATCGCGCCCAACAAAGCAAGTGCGGCCACCGAGACTACCAGCTCTTTCGGAAAAGCAGCGAACAAGGCGGCGATCGTCGCGCCGAAAATGCCGGCCACCAGGTAAAACACGCCGCACCAAAGCGCGGCCGTATACCGCTTGTCATGCTGTTCGTGAGCATGCGGCCCGGTACAGATGGCCGCCGTGATCGCCGCCAGATTGATGCCGTGCGCACCAAACGGTGCAAGCAGCAGCGACGCGACACCGGTCGTAGCAATCAGCGGCGCGGAGGGCGTTTGATAGCCGTCGGCGCGCAACACCGCCAGCCCTGGCATATTTTGCGACGCCATCGCGACAACAAAAAGCGGCAGCGCGATACCGATCGTCGCGGCCATCGAAAATACCGGCATCGTGAATACCGGATGCGCCAACGCGATCTGGAAATGGCTGAAATCGATCAGACCGAGCGCGCGCGAAACGACAATGCCCAGCAGCAACGTGACCATCACCGCGTAGCCGGGCGCGAGGCGCTTGACCAACAGATAGGTGAAGAACATGACGAGCACCAACAACGTCTGATGCTGCGCGGCCAGGAAAATCTCGATGCCGATATGGAACAGAATGCCCGCCAGCAGCGCGGCCGCAAGGCCGGCCGGAATGCGCCGCATCAGCGCGTCGAACCAGCCGGTGATGCCCACCGCCGTGACCAGCAGCGCACACACGATAAACGCGCCGATCGCCTCGGCGTAGGGCACGGTCGTCAGGCTGGCGATCAGCAGCGCCGCGCCAGGCGTCGACCAGGCGATGACAATCGGCGCCCGATAGCGCAACGACAGGCCGATGGTGGTCAGCGCCATGCCGATCGAAAGCGCCCAGATCCACGAGGAAATCTGCGCCGCGCTCAGGTGCGCGGCCTGCCCCGCCTGGAACATCAGGATCAATGAACTGGTGTAGCCGGTCATCATTGCAACGAAGCCCGCGACCAGCGCAGCAGGCGACGTGTCGGTAATGGGGCTCAGCCAGCGATGGCGAGCCGTGGTCGCGGCATCCGCGGAGGCGGGTGGGGGAGAGGCCGTAGGTGTCATCGAAAACTCAAAGGCGGAGAAACAAACTGATTGCAAGACGGACTACGAGATTGGCTGGGTTGCGCTGCGATAGCCTGCGTTTTATTTGCTGAGCATGCGCATCGCGCTTTCAAGCCCCGTCAACGTCAACGGGAACATCCGGTTAGGCAGCAACTGGCGTATCGCCGCGATCGACTGCCGGTAACCCCAGATCGCTTCCGGTTCCGGGTTGAGCCAGGCATGATGCGGGAAATGAGTGGCAAAGCGTTGCAACCAGACCGCGCCGGCTTCGGCATTATTGTATTCGACCGAGCCGCCCGGTTGCAGAACCTCGTACGGGCTCATGGTGGCGTCGCCGACAAAGATCAGCTTGTAGTCGGAGCCGTATTTATGCAGCACATCCCAGGTCGAAAAACGTTCGGTCTGACGGCGCTGGTTTTTCTTCCACAAATAGTCATATACGCAATTGTGGAAGTAGAAAAATTCGAGATGCTTGAACTCGGATTTTGCGGCCGAGAACAGTTCTTCCGTGCGTTGGATGTGATCGTCCATCGAACCGCCCACATCCAGCAGCATCAGCACTTTGACCCGGTTATGCCGCTGCGGCACCAGCTTGATGTCGAGCCAACCCGCGTTGGCGGCGGTGCTGCGGATCGTGTCGTCGAGGTCGAGCTCTTCGGCTGCCCCCTCACGCGCGAACCGCCGCAGGCGGCGCATCGCGACCTTGATGTTGCGGGTGCCCAGCTCGACCTCGTCGTCGTAGTCGCGATAGGCGCGGGCTTCCCAGACCTTGAGCGCGGTGCGGTTACCGGCCGAATCGCCGCCGATGCGCATGCCTTCCGGGTTGAAGCCGCCGTTGCCGAACGGCGAGGTGCCGCCGGTGCCGATCCACTTGTTGCCGCCTTCGTGGCGGCCTTTCTGTTCCTCGAACAGTTCCTTGAGCCGCGCCATCAGTTTGTCGATGCCGCCGAGCTTTTCGATGCGGGCTTTTTCCTCGGGCGACAGATCGCGCTGCATCTGCTTTTTCAGCCACTCCATCGGCACGTCCAAGCCGAAGTCGGCAATGTGCTGGATACCTTTGAAATAGGCGCCGAACGCCTGATCGAACTTATCGTAGTGTTTTTCGTCCTTGACCAGCGTCAAGCGCGACAGTTGATAAAACTCGTCGATCGAAGGCGCGATCAGGCCTTGCTGCATGCCTTCGAGCAAGGTCAGGAATTCCTTGATCGAAATCGGCAGTTTGGCCGCGCGTAGCGAGAAGAAGAAGTCGATCAGCATGGTCGGGACCGGTGCCGCCGCTTAGCGATGATTGCGGTTCATGAAAATCAATCGCTCGAACAAATGCACATCCTGCTCGTTTTTGAGCAGCGCGCCATGCAACGGCGGAATCAGTTGCTTATGGTCGGTGCTGCGCAGCGCTTCGGGCGGAATATCCTCGGCCATGAGCAATTTCAGCCAGTCGAGCAGTTCCGAGGTCGACGGTTTCTTTTTCAGGCCGGGCACCTGCCGCAGCTCGAAGAAGCTTTCCAGCGCGGCTCGCACCAATTGGCTCTTGATACTGGGGAAATGGACGTCGATGATTTGTTTCATCGTCACCGCATCCGGGAACTGGATGTAATGGAAAAAGCAGCGGCGCAAAAATGCGTCCGGCAATTCCTTTTCGTTGTTCGACGTGATGATTACGAGCGGCCGGTGCTTGGCACGTATCAGCTCGCGCGTTTCGTAGACGTAAAACTCCATGCGATCGAGTTCGCGCAGCAGATCGTTGGGGAATTCGATGTCGGCTTTGTCGATCTCGTCGATCAACAGCACAGTCTGCTCGTCGGCGTCAAAAGCCTGCCACAGCACGCCTTTGACGATGTACTGGCTGATGTCGCCCACCTTGGGGTCGCCAAGCTGCGAATCGCGCAAGCGCGACACGGCGTCGTATTCGTACAGCCCCTGTTGCGCCTTGGTGGTCGACTTGACATGCCATTGCAATAACGGCGCGCCGAGCGCCGCGGCGACTTCTTCGGCCAGCATGGTTTTGCCGGTGCCCGGCTCACCCTTGATCAGCAGCGGCCGCTGCAGGGTAATCGCAGCGTTGACAGCAAGCTTGAGGTCGTCGGTGGCGACGTAGTGTTCTGAGCCTTCGAAGCGCATGGGGAACGGACCGTCAAAAAGTCAAGTATAAGGCACAAGTGTGAATTCCCGCAGACGGAACTGACGGTTAACCAACGGGTAACTGAGGCATAACGACGCGGCGCGGCAATTCTGGCGCGTGTAAGCGCTGCTGCGGTGGACGTCAAATATTGGTCCGCGGTACAATTACGTGTTTTTTCGGGCTCGCCTACCTGAGTCGAGAAGCAAAGGCGCTGGGCCAGTAGCGCGCAGCGACCGATATTCCCCAATGTTTAGGTCAGAAGCTATGAACAAATTCGTCATGATGGCAACGCTGTCGGCGCTCGTGGTGTGCTCGGCCGGCGCCCGCGCTGACGTGGTGGGCGACCCCGCCGCGGCGCGCGGCAAGGTGGCGAACTGCATCGGTTGCCACGGCATTTCCGATTACCGGACCGCTTTCCCCGAAGTCTATCGAGTCCCGAAACTGGGTGGCCAGAACGCGGCATACATTGCCACCGCGTTGCGCGAATACCAGAGCCGGGACCGTAAGTTCCAAACCATGCATGCGGCAGCCTCCTCGCTCACCGAGCAGGACATTGCCGATATCGCTGCCTACTACGCCGCGCAAACGGCGACCAGTCCGATCAATCCGGACAAGTAAGCTCACGGCCGCCCATTGCCAGACCATTGCCACATTAAGCGCCCGCTGATCGAATCACGAGCATAGGGACAGGAGAATTCATGAACAAGCGTGTACATTCGCCGATTGCCACGATCGCTGCCGCGCTCGCTGCGGCCGGTTCGCTGCTAGTCAGTTTCGGCGCGCAAGCGGCAGACGTCGCTAATGGCCGTGCCGTCGTCGAAAGCCATAACTGTGCAGCCTGTCATGGCGCGACGATGAATAATCCGGTCAATCCGGAATATCCGAAGATCGCCGGCCAATACCCCGACTACATTTTCGCCGCGTTGCGCTCGTACAAGGCCGGTGGCAGCAATCCGCTGTTCGGCCGCAACAACGCGATCATGGCAGCGCAAGTGCAGGCACTGTCGGACGACGACATGCGTGACGTGGCCGCGTATATCGGCTCGCTGCCTGGCGACTTGTTGACCAAGAAATAACATGCATGACGACGCGAGCGGCGTGAGAGCGCCATTCGCGGCCGCTGAAGAACGCTAGCTGCGATGCGGAAGCGGCGATGCAAAAAGCAATAAAAAACCCGGCTCAGGCCGGGTTTTTCTATTTGGGCGCGCTGATTTGCATGCGCATATTTAGCGCCACCGCGCTCTTCAACTCGGCGATCGATCTAACCGCGGCTGGCCCGGCGCTCGATTGCTGCCAAATAGGCGTCGGTATCGGGTGGTGTGCCGTTGCGCTGGGCTTCCCATAGGATCTGACCGAGACAGTCCATGATCGCGTGCTGGGCATCGTGAGGCGATCCCAGTCGCCCGATCAGTCGTTCATGTGCCGCACGGATGCCGGGTGGCTGGTCGATGGAAAGCTGCTCGGTGATCGCCAAATGCATCGATAAATGCAGAAACGGGTTGGTCTCGCCGCTTTCGGGGCCGTAGTCGGTGCCTTGGGCGCGCTCCGGGTCGCTCAGCGACGCTTGGTATTCGGGGTGCTCGCCGATCCAGTCGGCGGCGATGCTTTCCAGCGGCGTGAGGATTTCGCTGGCGCGTTGCTTACGCCAGGTTTCGCAGAAAAATTGACGGACCTCGTCACGGCTGGGTTCGAACATAGGGCGAAAGGGCTCAAGCTGATGGTTACGTCGGCCGCATCATTAAGCCGCTCAGTCTCGCCATTTTAAACGCTGACCGGGTTGTTCGCACAGCAGCGGCTCAACCTTCCGGGTGCGGTGTTTTCTGGCGGAACTCACACAAGGGTTCGATGACGCAATGCCAGCACTCCGGCTTGCGCGCCTTGCATACGTATCGACCATGCAGCAGCAGCCAATGGTGTGCATTGAGCAGGAATTCAAACGGCGTGACTTTCTCAAGCGCGGTCTCGACGGTGGCCACATCCTTGCCTGGTGCGAGGCGGGTGCGATTGGCGACGCGGAAGATATGCGTATCGACTGCGATCGTGTGATGACCGAACGCCGTATTGAGCACCACATTGGCGGTCTTGCGGCCTACGCCGGGCAGCGCTTCCAGCGCTTCTCGGTTCGCCGGAATTTCGCCTGCGTGCCGCTCGACCAGCAGCTTGCAGGTGCCGATGACATTCTTCGCCTTGTTGCGAAACAGGCCTATCGTCTTGATGTGTTCCGTTACGCCAGCCTCGCCCAGTTCTATCATGGCTTGCGGCGTGTTGGCCGCCGCGAACAAGCCGCGCGTCGCCTTGTTGACAGACACGTCGGTCGCCTGCGCGGACAGCAAGACGGCGATCAGCAGTTCGAACGGCGATTGGAATTCGAGTTCGGTGGTCGGATGAGGATCGAGACTTTGCAAGGTCTCGTAGATGGCGCGGCGTTTTTCAGCGTTCATAGGCGGAATTGATAGGCGGCGTTCGTTTCCAGGCGTCCCACGCGTTCAGGACGGTTCGTGGTCTTGGGGGCATACTTGGGGCGTTCTTGAGGGTGTTCGAAATCGGAACTGGTGTATCAACTCTTGTCGGCTTCGACCGGCGGCGTTTGCAGTCCCAGCCTCTGACGGCGCTGTTCAGCGGCGTCGATTTGAGCTTGCACCTCGGCGCTTACCTGCTCGGTATTCTTGGGGCCTTGTCCGCCTGCCGCGAGCGCTTCCTTCTTGAGGCGAGCGCGCTCGAGCGCGGCCTGAATCACGGCGCGCTTGCGGGCTTGTTCCGGATCCACCGCCATGCTCTCAGTCACACCGGGTTCAGTTACGCCGGCCGCGCCTGCACGGGCAGCTATGCGCGCACTGGCGCGAGCCTCGGCCTGTGCGCGTTCGTGCGCTTCACGCGCGAGGCGCTGATCGTGGCGTTGGCGTGCGGCGTCGGCTTGCTCCTGAGTCCACGCCTGCCATCCCGTCTTGTTGCCGGTGACGGGGATCATGTCGATGCAGTCCACAGGGCAGGGCGGCACGCATAAGTCACATCCGGTACATAACTCGGCCACGATCGTATGCATCAGTTTTGGGGCGCCGACGATGGCGTCGACTGGGCACGCCTGCATGCATAAGGTACAACCAATGCAAAGCGATTCGTCGATGCGCGCCACGGGCCGCGGCCGCTCGATGCCGTGTTCGAGATTCAGCGCAATGACCGGTTTTCCCAGCAGGCGCGCGAGGCGCTCGATGCCTTCTTGACCGCCAGGTGGGCATTGATTGTAGTTCGCTGCTGCGCTTGCAATGGCCTCGGCGTAGGGACGGCAACCCGCGTAACCGCACTTGGTGCATTGGGTTTGCGGCAACAGGTCTTCGATGCGGTTCGCGAGGGTTGAAGCATCGGTACGATAGTTAGCGCTGTCAGCCATGTCGGTAGGAGTGCGGTTCATACATCAATTGTCTTCGATTTCTTTTTGGGCCACGGCGCTGTGCCATAATCCAAGCCATACTAAATAATCTGAAAATGAACGGCGTTGCGCAGTTGTCTGGATGCACGCCGGACTTGTCCATGAGGACGGGTCAGATCGGGTTCTTCGAATTACATCGTATTCTATGACTGAGCAAAAAACGAAACGTGACCCTCAGGGCACGCAGCGACGAATACTCGCCGCCGCCACCGAGGAATTCACCCGCGCCGGTTTGTCCGGCGCACGCGTCGATCAGATTGCGAAAAAAGCGCTGACTAACGAACGTATGCTGTACTACTACTTCGGCAGTAAAGAGCAACTATTCGCGGCGGTGCTTGACCAGGCTTTTGCCAATTTCTGCACCGCGGAGCAGGCAATCGACTTCACCGGTCTTGGGCCGGTTCAGGCGATCACGCTTCTCGCGCATTCGATCTGGAAATACTATCGCGAACATCCGGAAATCTTGCGCCTGGTCAACAATGAAAACCTGCATGAAGCGCGCTATTTGAAACAGTCTACGCTGGTGCCTCAGGCGGTTTCGCCTTTCGTGGAAACCATCAGGACTATTCTCAAACAGGGTGAAGAGGCCAAGTTGTTTCGCTCGGGCGTCGACCCGGTGTTGCTGATGGTGACGATCTCCGGGCTGGGATATTACGTGGTCTCGAACCGGCACACCATCGAAGTTTCACTGGGCTGCGATTTTACGCAGGGCGCTCTGTCCGACGCCGCGGTCCAGATGCACACGACGATGCTGTTGGCTTATCTCACTCAGCGGTGATGTGCAGAGGTGATTGGCCGGCCGGCAGATATCGTCGCCGAACACGCATGCTATAGCCGGCAGTAAAAAAACGCTCGAGACGACCACCTCGAGCGTTTCTTTAGAGCTGCAGAATCGGGTCCGGCGCAACCGAGCCGCGCGACTGAGGCACGCAACCGAGCCGCATCGAGACCGTTCAGGCGGTTTCCGTTTCGACCTCGCGATCATGCGCGAGGATGAAGTCGCGCAGTTGCGGATACACCTCGTTGCGCCAGCGTCGTCCAGCGAAAATGCCGTAGTGGCCGCATTTGGCTGCGGTCATATGGCGCTTGGCGTACTCCGGAATGCCCTTGCATAAATCGTGGGCTGCACGCGTTTGTCCGGCGCCGGAAATATCGTCGAGCTCGCCCTCGATGGTCAGCAAGGCGGTGTCGCGAATGTCCTGCGGGCGCACCGGTTCGCCGTTGACGACCCAAGTTCCCTCGGCCAGCCTGAATTCCTGGAATACGACCCGGATCGTATCGAGGTAATACTCCGCTGCCATATCGAGCACGGCGTTGTATTCGTTGTAGAACACGCGATGGGCTTCGGCGTCTTCCTCGTCGCCGCGCAGCAAGCTCTCGTAAAAATCGTAATGCGAATTCACGTGACGCCCCGGGTTCATTGCCACGAACCCAGTGTGCTGCAGGAAGCCCGGATAGACGCGACGGCCATGGCCCGGGTAATTGGCCGGGACCTTGTAGATCACGTTGTTCTCGAACCAGTCGTGCGAGTGGCGCACCGCCAGCGAATTGACTCCAGTCGGGCTCAGGCGCGCGTCGATCGGCCCCCCCATCATCGTCATCGTGCGCGGCGTGTCTTCGCCGCGGCTGGCCATCAGTGAAATGGCCGCGAGCACCGGCACGGTGGGTTGGCAAACCGAAATCACATGCAGGTTTTTCGCGCCGATATGACGGATGAACGATTCGATATAGGCGACATAGTCGTCAAGATGGAATGGCCCGACCTCCGCGTCGACCATGCGCGCGTCGACCCAGTCGGTGATGTACACCTTGTGATCTTGCAGCAAGGTGCGCACAGTTTCGCGCAATAAGGTCGAATGGTGGCCCGACAGCGGGGCGCACACGAGCACAACAGGTTCTTCCTTGAGCTGGGCGACCGCATCGCTGTCATCAGCGTAGCGTTTGAAGCGCACCAACTTGCAAAACGGCTTTTCGATGATGACCTGCTCGATTACCGGAATTCGGTGGCCGTCTTTCTCGATTTCGCGGATGTTGAATTCGGGCTTCTCGTAATCCTTGCCCAGCCGGTACAGCAGCTCATAGCCTGCCGCGATGCGTGGAGCACCCGGCATATAGGATAAGGGGCTGGACGGATTGACGTACGTTCTTGACGCGGCGTCGGCCCAGGCCGTCAAGGGCCCGAGCAGGGCGCGCTGAAATTCGTGGAGCTGATAGAGCATGGGAGCTCCGATTAAAAAGTGAGGATGAACCAAGGGGCGTTCACAATGACGCGATCTTATTCACTAAGACCTTACCACCTGGGGATAATTTACCACATCGGACTAACCCGTATGTTGCAACGCGCCATCGAAACACGCTGAAAATTGTCTTTTGCCGACGATCTTTTTCGTATACGGCGTTTAGGTGGCTGGCGCGAAGCGTGTAATAATCGGACATATTTCAGATGCCCCGCATATTTCATGCCACAGCCCGAAGTGCCAAAAAGGCTGTGCGGCATATTGCTGCTGTCTTGGCGCGTTGCCTCGGCCGCGCGTAAACCTTCCTGACCTGGTGTCCACTGAATCCTATGAAAATACGTAACGCCCGCCGCTGGGCGCCTAGCGGCGGCTGGCGGTACGCGGTCGCATTGGCGGCATTTTTTCTCGCTTTGGTGACACGTCGTGAGCTGCAGCCGCTGCTTGGACCGTTCCTGCCGGCGTTGTTTTTCAGCGTCGCGGCGATCCTGACCGAGTTTTTTCTCGGCTTGGGGCCGGCATTGATGGTCGTTCTTATCAGTTTGCCAGCACTCGACTTCTATTTCGTGCCGCCGTTCGAGAATTTCGGCGTGATCAACGAGGTCGACGTTATCGTTGTTTCGGGTCATTTGACCATCAACTTGCTCGGTATCGGCTTGATCGAGTGGTTGCGGCGTGTCCAGTATCAGGCCGAGCTGTTGGCCGAAGTTTCGCGTTCACGCTACGAAATCCTGTTGCGGGTCGACAACGAGCGCATCTTGGCCGAGGACACGACACGTCTGACCAATCGCCTGTTGCGTAATTTCACCGCCAATCTCGACAGCGTGATGTACATCGGCAACGCCAGCATCGGTTACGAGTTTATCGGCGAGGTTTTGCGCCGCGAAGCTGACCTGCCGTTGGCCGACACGCATGGTCGCGATTTTCAGCACATTCTTCATCCCGAGGATGCCGAAATGTTGGAGGCCGATCTGGCCGGTGAGGTCGATTCGCTCGAACGCCGGCAGCTCAGGCTGCGGATACGCCGCAAAACCGGGTCCTACCAACACTACGATTGCGGCCTGGAGTTTTTCAAAGCGCAAAGCGGGACATTCGTCGTGATTCGCCAGACGCTCGCGGCGGTCGATCAACCGGTGCCGGCAAGCGCTGTCCTGGCGATCGACTGAGAGACACGGATCGAGCAGCGCACCGCGTTGCGCGCTGAGCACATCGAAATGCATAGTCGCTATCGAGGCATCCGCGGGCGTTACTAGCGCTTCGGGCCGCCGCGGATAAAGGTGGTCACTGAGGTAACCAACGAAGCCGCCAAGGCGCCTCGGCCCGACTCTGCCGGTATGCCCGGCGGCGCGCCGGGCTGTGCCGATGCGCCATCCTCCGGAGCGAGCCTCACGACCCTGAACGCGACCGCGACTGCGGCGAGCCCGAACAGTACGCTGCCCAGCGCCTGCCCGATCAATATCCCTTGCGGCCCGAAGCGCGCGCCGAAATAAACAAACGGAATAGTCCCCAGCGTTGCTCGGCCCCAGTTGAAGGTCGTCGACAGCAACGGAAAACCGAGATTGTTGAATACGGAATTGGCAACGAACAAACAGCCGGCAAACACGAAGCTGCCGGCCAGCCAATTGCAGAACAGCCGTACCTCGATTTCCGCGAGGCCATGCGCCGAGAACGCTCGCACGATCAGGCCTTGCGCCAGCGCCAGCAGCAACCAGGCGGCAAGCACGCTAGCCAGTACAAACAACAAGCTCGCGCGCAGGGTCTGGCGTACCCGATCGGGCCGACCGGCGCCGAGGTTTTGCGCGAGAATCGGGCCCACCGCGCCGGTCAATGCGTAAATAATCCCGAAGGCAACCGGCGAAATCCGGTCGATGGTGGCTTGTCCCGCCACCGCGGCGGCACCGAAGACTGCCATGGTGTGCGTCGTGTAGGCACTGCCCACCGGCGTCGCGAGATTCGTCAGCACGGCGGGCAACGCGACGCCCAACACCGGACGCAGATCGGCGGGCAGCGTGCGCCAGGCCACGCGGCCCAACAAATGATTGACGCGCGCTGCGCCATACCAGCCGACTCCGGCCAGCAACAACCGCGAACCGATGCTGGCGATTGCCGCGCCCATCAAGCTCAAATGCAGGCCAAAGATCAACAGCGGATCGAGCATCGCGGTCGCGATCGCCGCGCTCAGTGTGACGTTCATCGCGCGGCGCGCGTCGCCCACCGAGCGCATCAATGCGGCACAACCCATCCCGACCGCGAGCAATGGCAGCGTCGGACTGGTCAGCGTCAAATACATTTTTGCGAGCCGGAACGTTTCGCCCGCGGCGCCGAGCCGACTCAGGAACGGATCGAGGAGCAGCACGGTGGCGAGTCCTACCACGAGCGCGAGCGCGGCCATCATGCACAGGCTCGCGCTGGCGACGCGTCGGGCGGCACCGCGTTGGCCGGTCCCGATCATGCGTGAAACCGATGCACTCACGCCTATGGTCAGTCCGATGCATATCGAGACCTGGAAGAAAATGATGACGCCCGCGAACCCCACCGCGGCGGCCACGCTCGCCTGGCCGAGCAAGGAAATATAGAAGAGGTTGGCCAGGTCTACGGCGAAGACGGAAATCAACCCGATCGCACCCGTGCCAGACATCACGACCACATGGCGCAAGGGCGAGCCGGTGACAAAGCGGGGTTCAGCCGAACGAGGACGCACCTGGGGTTTTCTCCGAAAGCGATGCTGCGTGAGTGCGTGCAAGCGCGCTGCCGTGGCGCACACTCGGTGCCCCGCTGCGCAAGTTTAGCGCCAAAGCCGGGATCCGCCTCGAACCGGATTCTTCCCAGGCTAAATCCCCCAAACCGGATTCCTTCATAGCCGGTATTTCATCAAGGCGGGGAATCTGCTTACCGCGCGCCAATTGCTTACGGGTAACTCCGAATGGGACCACTTCCGTACGATCCTTACACTCGGAGCACAAACGGCCTGTAATAAATTTTAAAAAATAGCCTCTCGCGAAAATGAAAAATGCGAGTCGAGCTAACTAACGACAACGTTTTACGAGGGAGACAACCATGATTATTCGCTTGAAAGTCATCGCGAGCGCACTCGCGCTCAGCGTATTCGCTACCGCTAGCTACGCGGCCGACCCGATCAAGATTGGTGTAGACGGGCCGTTCACGGGCGGATCTTCCTCGATGGGCGTGAGCATGCGCGACGGTGTGCGCCTCGCAACCGCCGAGATCAACAAAGCGGGTGGCGTACTGGGCCGGCCGCTGGTGCTCATCGAGCGCGATGACGAAGCCAAGAACGAGCGCGGCGTACAGATCGCGCAAGAGTTGATCGACAAGGAAAAGGTCGTCGCTGCGGTGGGCTACATCAATACCGGCGTGGCGCTCGCGTCGCAACGCTTCTTCGAAGAAGCCAAGATCCCGGTGTTCAATAACGTTGCCACGGGCTCCATCATCACGCAGCAGTTCACCGACCAATCCGACAACTATGTATTCCGAAATGCCGCGGCCGACCGCATCCAGGCGCCGATGATCGTCGAAGAGGCCGTGACCAAACGCGGCTTCAAGAAAGTTGCGATCCTGGCCGACTCGACCAACTACGGGCAACTGGGCCGTGAAGATCTGGAGAAAGCGCTGTTGGCCAAAGGCGTCAAGCCGGTGGCCGAAGAGAAATTCAATATCAAGGACGTCGATATGACGGCCCAGTTGCTCAAGGCCAAGCAAGCCGGCGCCGAAGTTGTGCTGACGTATGGGATCGGCCCGGAGCTGGCGCAAATCGCCAACGGCATGGCCAAATTGGGCTGGAAGGTACCGATCATCGGTAGCTGGACTTTGTCGATGGCCAACTATATCGATAACGCCGGCCCGAACGGTGAAGGCGCGCGCATGCCGCAAACCTTTATCCAGGAACCGAATACGCCCAAGCGCAAAGCTTTCATCGACGCTTACCTGAAAGAATTCAAGCCGAAAGACAATCGCATCGACTCGCCGGTTTCGGCCGCACAAGGTTACGACTCGATCTATCTGCTCGCGGCGGCCATCACCCAGGCGGGCTCCACCGATGGACCGAAAATCCGGGCGGCTCTGGAAAACCTCAATACCAAGGTCGACGGCGTCGTGATGACATACAACAAGCCGTTCACGCACGACGATCACGAAGCCATCAGCGCGAACATTCCGGTGGAAGGGGAGGTCAAGGGCGGTCGCGTCGTGTATGCGTATGACGTCGACCTGAAGGCGGGAGGGCAGCTTCGGGTAAAACAGGTCACCGCGAAATAGCAATTTCGTTATGTCCTGAGCCGCACCGCCCAACGGCAGGTGCGGCTTTGCTTTTTTGGTTTTAATTTTTCCGCGGACCTTCCGATGGCCATTCTGCTCCAACTCATTTATAGCGGCATTGCGCTGGGCATGATCTATGCCGTCATCGCGTTCGGCTATCAGCTGACCTTCGCCACCTCGGGGACGCTGAATTTCGGACAGGGCGATGCACTCATGCTCGGTGCGTTGGTCGGTCTGTCGCTGGTCGGCGCCGGGATGAACTACTGGCTGATGATCCCGTGCGTATGCGCCTTCGGTCTGGTGCAGGGTGCCGTAGTCGAGCGCATCGGCGTGCGGCCGGCCATCAAGATCAAGTCTGAGTTCGGCTGGATCATGTCGACCATTGCCTTGGGCATCATCTTCAAGAACGTCGCCGAAAACGTCTGGGGACGCGACGACCTGCGCTTTCCGTCGCCATTGCCGGAAGCGCCGCTGCATATCTTCGGCGCCAATGTGCTGCCCATGGAATTGCTGGTGGTGGGCGGCGCTGTGCTGATGATGCTGGCGGTGGAATTTTTCAACCGCAAGACCATCTTTGGCAAAGCCGTGGTGGCCACCGCCAACGATCGCGACGCGGCTTCGTTGATGGGTATCAATACGGGCCTGGTGATCACTTTTTCGTACGCGCTGTCGTCGCTGACGGCGGCCTTCGCCGGCGTGCTGATCGCGCCGCTTACGCTCACCGGCGCGACGATGGGCGCGGTGCTGGGCCTCAAGGCCTTTGCAGTCGCCATCATTGGCGGCTTGTCCAGCGGCATGGGGATCATCGTCGGCGGCGTGATTCTGGGCGTCGCCGAGACCACCACCGGTTTTTATATTTCGACCGGCTACAAAGATGTCCCGGGGCTGGTGTTGCTGCTGGTCGTGCTCGCCATCAAGCCTGCCGGTTTATTCGGCAAGACCGCGATCAAGAAAGTCTGAGGAAGCCGTGAAGCCTACCAAAATCGTCATGGCGGCGCTTGCGCTGATTGTCCTTGCTGTATTCCCGGTGCTCTCGGGGAATCCGTATTACATCCATTTGGCCGAGACCATCATGATCTACGCGATCCTGTTGTTCGGCCTGGACATCGTCGTCGGTTATACCGGCCAGGTCTCGCTGGGGCATGCGGGTTTGTTCGGCGTCGGCGCCTATACTGCCGGGGTGCTGTTCATCAAGCTGGGCATGCCATTCTTCGTCACGGCGCCGCTCGCTATCCTGGTTACCGCGACGTTCGGCGCGATCCTCGCTTTGCCGGCGCTGCGCGTATCGGGTCCGTACCTGGCCATGGTGACGCTGGCGTTCGGCACCATCATCCAGATCCTGATCAACGAAATGGATTTTCTGACCGCCGGCCCCATGGGCTTGAAGATGCCGAAGCCGGTTTTCGCCGGGCACACGCTCAATGGCACCGAATTTTTCTGGTTGATCGCGACCATGCTGGTGCTGTCGTTGATCGTCGTGCACCGGATACTCAAATCGCATCTAGGCCGTGCGTTCGAGGCGCTGCGCGATAGCCCGATTGCTTCTGACTGCATGGGCGTATCGGTATATCGCTACAAGGTGTACGCCTTCGTGATCAGCGCAGGTTTTGCCGGGTTGGCGGGCTGCCTGTATTCGTATTCGGAGCAGTACATTTCGCCCAACACCTATAACTTCGAACTGACGATCTTGTTCCTGCTGGCGATCATCATGGGCGGACGCAAGACACGCACCGGGGCGCTGCTGGGTTCGACCATCATCGTCATGTTGCCCAAGCTGCTCGACGACATCGACACGTTCCGGGTCATTGCCGACTCGCTCGCCGTGGTGGTGGCGATAGGCGCTATCGTCGCGCTGGTGCGCAAGGTCAGCACGCCGCGCAAGATTGCGATTCCGGTGCTAGGCACGATCGCTTTGGCGGTTTTCTCTTACTGGATCGATGCGCTGACCGATTGGCGACTGACCATCTTCGGGCTGATGATCTTGCTGGTGGTGTACTACTTGCAGGATGGCGTGGTGGGTTTCGTGCGCAAGATCTTGAACTACGGCCGCGCTCGCACACACATGCCAACCTTGGACAGCCATAATCTGTCGACGAGCCAGGACGCGATTCTCGCCGCGCGCACCGAGGGCGAAGAAAATATCGTCGACCTGCGCGGCATCCTGATGCAGTTCAGCGGACTGAAAGCGCTCAATAACGTCGACTTGACCGTCAAGCGTGGCACGATACACGGGCTAATCGGGCCGAACGGTTCGGGCAAGAGCACGATGATGAATGTGCTCACCGGCATCTATGTCCCGACTGCCGGTTCGATCGAATACGCGGGGCGGTCTATTGCCGGCCAAACCTCGTCGGCGATCGCCTTGTCAGGCATTGCGCGCACGTTCCAGAACGTGCAGCTATTCGGCGAAATGAGCGCACTGGAAAACGTGCTGGTGGGCTTGCACCATACGTTCAAGTCGAACCTGGTTGACGTCGGTCTGATGACGGGACGCTATCGGCGCGAAGAGCGTGCAGCTCGCGAACGCGCGTTCAGCCTGCTGCGCTTTGTCGGGCTCGATGCGGTGGCGAGCGAAGAGGCGCGCAACCTGCCTTATGGCAAGCAACGATTGCTGGAAATTGCGCGTGCGCTCGCGCTCGATCCGCAAGTGCTGCTGCTCGACGAGCCCGCTGCAGGCCTCACCGCGCCCGATATCAAGGAGCTGATAGCGATCATACGCAAAGTGCGCGATCACGGCATCACGCTGGTGCTGATCGAACACCATATGGATGTCGTGATGAGTGTATGCGATACGGTCTCGGTGTTGGACTTCGGACAGAAGATTGCCGAGGGCAAGCCTGCGGAAATTCAGGCCAACGAGAAAGTGATCGAGGCTTATCTGGGTGGGCAAACCGCTGAGCAGGCGGCATGAATGGCATCGGACATCGTATAGACAGCACCCCAAGGACCGCACATGTTATCGATTAAAAATCTGCAGGCGGGCTATGGCAAGGTCAAGGTCTTGCACGGCATCTCGATGGAAGTGCCCACAGCCAAGGTGGTCACGTTGATCGGCTCCAACGGCGCTGGCAAGACCACCACCATGCGTGCCATCTCGGGCATGATCAAGCCGACTGCCGGTGAAATTACGCTTGGGGCTAGCGGCGCTGAAAAGCGTATCGACGGCATGGATTCGCACCGGATCGCTCGTCTGGGCTTGGCCCATTCGCCGGAAGGGCGGCGCGTGTTCTCTACCATGTCGGTTATCGATAATCTGATCCTGGGTGCTTTTCCGCGGCTCACGCGAGCGCGTCCGCGCGGCGACGTGGATGCTGACCTGGAGCGCGCGATGGATTTGTTTCCGCGCTTGAAGGAGCGGCGCACGCAATTGGCGGGCACGCTTTCGGGTGGCGAGCAGCAGATGCTGGCGATGGCGCGGGCAGTAATGCTCAACCCCGACCTGATCTTGCTTGACGAACCTTCGATGGGTCTCGCGCCTATCCTGGTCGATGAAGTGTTCCGCATCATCGCTCGGCTCAAGGCCGAGGGGGTAACGATGTTACTCGTGGAGCAGTTTGCGGCGGCGGCCTTGAACGTGGCGGACTACGGTTATGTGCTGGAAAACGGTCGGGTGGCCACGCATGGACCGGCTGAACAGCTCAAGAACGATCCTTCGGTAAGGGCTGCTTATCTCGGCGCCAGCCACTGATCGATGCGGGCGCGGTGCAATGCCGGGCCGACTTGAATTGAAGTCATCGTGATGACCTGTATCATGCGCGGAGGTATGCTCGCATTGACGCGACCCGCCGGGCTGCGGCGCATCGCTTCGAGCGAGCCATTTCATCATCGATCTGCGCGAATCTACGGGAGTCTTGCGACGTGAAGCGGCGTGTTCTGGTTACGGGAGCCAGTGGGGGTATCGGCGGCGCAATTGCCCGTCAACTGGGCGCTGACGGGTTTGCCGTCACGGTTCATTATCGCGGCGCACTGGCGCAGGCCGAGGCCGTATGCGCCGAAATCATCGCGCAGGGCGGCGCGGCGCAACTGCTCCAGTTCGATGTGCGCGACAGGGTTGCATGCCGCAGCGCGCTCGAAGCGGATATCGCCGCGAACGGCGCGTACTACGGCATCGTTTGCAACGCCGGCGTAACGCGCGATAACGCGTTTCCGGCGCTCTCCTGCGAAGACTGGGACATCGTGCTGGAGACCGGCCTCGACGGGTTTTTCAACGTGGTCCAGCCCTTGAGCATGCCCCTCGTGCGCGCCAAAGCAGGTGGGCGGATCGTGACGATCGCCTCGGTATCGGGCGTGACGGGCAATCGCGGGCAGGTGAACTACAGCGCAGCGAAAGCAGGCTTGATCGGCGCGACCAAGGCGCTGGCAACTGAATTGGCCACGCGCGGCATTACCGTCAACTGCGTCGCGCCGGGATTGATCGATACCGACATGCTTCAGGGTACGGCGCTGGAGCATGCGCTCAAGGCGGTACCGATGAACCGCGTAGGGCGGCCCGAAGAGGTCGCGGCGCTGGTCGGGTTTTTGATGTCGGACGCGGCGTCCTACATTACGCGTCAGGTGATCGGTGTGAACGGCGGAATTATCTGATCGGCTCGACTACAGCGGGCCGGCACACGTGCGGAGATCTACTGCAATGAAAGCAGCGTTCTATACCGAAACAGGCATTGCCAGCGACGTGCTGCGCATCGGCGAACTGCCGACGCCCGAACCCGGCCTCGGTGAAATTCGCGTCAAACTCAAATATTCGGGCGTCAATCCGTCGGACGTCAAAAGTCGTGGCGGCACCGTGGCGCGCAGTGCGGGCCTGCCGCTCGTAATCCCGCATAGCGACGGCGCGGGCGTGATCGACAAGGTGGGCGAGGGCGTATCGACAGCTCGCCTGGGCGAGCGGGTATGGGTCTTCAACGGGCAGTGGAAGCGTCAATTCGGCACTGCGGCGGAATTTATCGTATTACCCGCTCAACAAGCCGTGCCGCTGCCGGCCGCCGCGTCGTTCGAGGATGGCGCGTGCCTTGGCATCCCGGCATTGACCGCGTGGGTGGCCGTGCATCATGCCGATTGTTCGACCCATACACGCGTGTTGGTCCAGGGTGGCGCGGGCGCGGTCGGGCGCTATGCGATCCAGTTCGCCAAGCTGCGCGGCGCGGTCGTGCTCGCGACCGTGAGCTCGGAGGAAAAGGCTGCTCACGCGGCAAGCGCGGGCGCCGACCAAGTGATTAACTATCGAGTCGAAGACGTCGCCGCACAGGTCAAGGCCTTGACCGAAGACCACGGCGTGGACGCCGTGATCGAAGTCAATTTCTCCGCGAACCTGCCGCAGGATCTCGATGTGCTTGCGCACTGCGGCAAGATCGTCGTGTATGGCGCGCAAGACGATTCGGCAACGCTACCGCTGCGCCGCTTGCGCGGGCTCAATGCCACGCTGCAATTCATGCGCGTCTATGACATCGCGCGAGTCTTGCGCGCACAGGCTATCGATTCGTTGACCCGGCACCTGGCGAACGGCGAGCTACGGCATCACATTGCTCAGGTTTATCCGCTCGATCGCATTGCCGATGCGCACGACGCGGTGGAGTCGGGCAGCGCGATCGGCAATGTGCTGATCGCGCTGGACTAATGGATCAACGCCTGGGCTCATTGTCGTGGATCAACGTGCGGGATCAACGTGCGAAGTCCGGGTTCAGTGTGCCGATCGCACAGCGCGCAACCGACGACAGTTGAGTGGCCGCGCTCAAAATAAGCGTCACGCAATGTTCGGTCTTGGCCGGCTCCCGCCGCGCCGATGGCATCGAAATGCCGATGCAACCGATGATCGCGTCGTCCGCACCGCGTATCGGCGCTGCGATCGCGAGCGATCCTTCAAAGCGCTGACCATTCGTCGTGCAATAGCCGGCGCCGCAGATCTGCTGCAAGTCGGACCATAGATCGTCCCACTTCGGTAATGGCGCCGTGCCTTCCGGCAGGTGGCAACCCCATGCCGCGCGCAGAGCAATTCGCTGCGGCACGCAAGCGATGGGCTCGATCTAGCGAGCGGCCGCCCATAGTAGCGATATACCCGACGAAAACATCAAGGCATCGACGACCAGCTTGAACGCGTCGGGCGTCATGCGAAGCACGATCCGGCGCGCGGCAAATGCACCGACCATGATCGCCGAGCCGGTGATCAAGCCTTTGAGGATGATGTCGACGGGCAGTGCGCCGAAGTGGCGGAACACGATGATCTTCGTGCAATAAACCGCCTGGGTGGCTGCGGCTTCCGTGGCGAGGAACGCGCCCTTGATCAGCCCGTACGACATGAATACCGGCACGGTGATCGGCCCGGTCGAGACGACTATCCCGGTCAGGAAACCGACTGGGCCGCCGATCAGCGCCAAGTGCAGCAGCGAGAACTTGACGCGGCGCCGCGCCAGCCAGCGACGGGCCGGGATCATCGAAACGAAGAAAATTCCCAGGGCGATTTCGACCACATGAGGCGGAAGCGCGAGCAGGGTGCGCACGCCCAGGGCCGCGCCCGGTACCGCAGTCGAGCAGTATGCGGCACACGCGCGCCAGTCGATCTCACGCCACCACGCCAGCATTTTCCCGAAGTTGCCCATCACCGCTGCGATCGCCATGATGGGGACCGCATGCTGAGGACCGAACAGCCCGACCAGCACCGGCATCAGCAGCATCGCCGAACCTGTGCCGATTACGCCGCTGAGCAGCCCGGCGAGTACGCCTACGACGAGTATGAGTGCGTATCCCACGCGGAGTTTTCCAAAAAATCGGTTGCGGCATTGTATCCGATCGCTCGCGGCCGCAATGCTGCGCTGCGGGGACAGTTGGACAAGCGATGCGGCTACTATGTCCAAGCGTTGGCCCCGGCAAGGAAAGCCATCTCCAATTTTTCAATATGACAGGAGCTGCCCACGATGTTAGGTCAGATCGAGCTTGTTTCCCGACTGACTTCCAGGAGCTTAGCCATGCCTGAAGCGTCAACGATCAAAACCTTGAATCGTCTGATCGAGGTTAGCAGGCACGGGGAGAAAGGCTACGCCGCCAGCGCGAAGGATGTTTCGGATCCTGAACTGGCCGCTGTCTTGCGGGCGCGGGGCAGGAGTGCCGAGACGCATTGCGCGACTCGCGAGAGCTTGTGCGGATGCTGGGAGGCGAGCCGCGCACGGAAGGCAGTTTGACCGGCGCGCTCCATCGCCACTTTTTTCCGAATCTGTAGAAATTACCGACGACCACTGTTGTCAAAAGGATCGGTGACCGACACGCCGGTTGGTTTCTCCGCAGAAAGCGTTTGCCACATGCGGCGGCTCCCGAATGCTGGACGCGGTCCTGCCGGCTCACCGAACCCACATTGCTTTATAGCGGTCGATGCACTAGTTTTCTTTTGAGGTTGCTGACAAACCTCGCGCGACACCTACTCACTTCCGAGGAAAAATCCATGGCGAAGATCCTAGTTCTCTATTACTCGATGTATGGTCACATCGAGCAAATGTCGCAGGCCGTTGCGGAAGGCGCACAAAGCGTCGCCGGCACGGAAGTCACTGTAAAACGCGTGCCTGAAACGATACCGGCGGAAGCGGCCAAGGGAATGGGCGTGAAGATGGATCAACAGGCTGCGGTTGCCACACCGGAGGAGTTGGGCGATTACGATGCGATCATTTTTGGCACGCCCACGCGCTTCGGCAACATGGCGGGGCAAATGCGGACCTTTCTGGATCAGACGGGGGGGCTGTGGATGAAGGGTGGATTGGTTGGCAAAATAGGCAGCGTCTTTGCATCGACCGGCACGCAGCACGGTGGTCAGGAAACTACCATCACGTCGTTTCACTCTACGTTGCTGCATCACGGGATGGTGATCGTAGGCGTTCCCTATGCGTGCGCGGGCCTCATGAACATGACCGAAATTACGGGCGGCACGCCCTATGGCGCGACGACGCTGGCCAACATCGACGGCAAGCGGCAACCCTCGAAAAATGAACTCGAGATCGCTCGCTACCAGGGTAAACACGTTGCGGAGTTGGCTACGAAGTTAAGCCGAAGTTAGTCTGCCCAACGCCGCTGGCCGGCACGCGCGGTGCGCGTGCCGGATGGGCGTGCGAACATTACCTTCCGTGCCATCCATGGCCATACCCACCGCCTACGCCTATGCCGACATCCACGGCAGGCCCCGCGTAATAACCGTAGCCTGGCGCAGGTGCGTATCCGTAACCGTAGGGGGCGGGAGCCACGACACACCCTCCCAGGCTCACCGCCAACGCGACAACAGCAAATAGCTTGATCATGTTTTTTCTCTCCAGTTGTAGGTTGGAGGGAAACGCTTGCCAGTTCGTTCGCGTCGAGTTGTATCCGCAAGTAACCGCGCAGGCGCTTCGAGTACCGGATGGTAGCGTCCGGGCGGACACCGCAATTTCGTGTTTGTCAAAAAATTCCGGATCAAACCAAACGTTTGACGTGCTCGTCGGTCGGAGTACCGGTGGCTTTGGCTGCGTCCTGCGTGGGCGGGACAAAATGTGTACATGTTCACACCCCGGCTGTCCCATCGACCCCGCCGTCGCGAGTTCGGCCGATGCCACCAACCTCTGTTCTCATCCACCCTGCCGAGCGGGCGCAAAACTTGCTTGATACCCGGGGTGGGATCCTTTCAACCTCGCAGGAAAAAAAATGAAACTTGGAAAAATTATTCTGGCCACACTTACGCTCAGCGTGTTTTTTGCGGCCTTCGCACCATTGAGCGCGCAAGCCGATGAACACGAGCACCAACGTCATCGCGTCTGTCACACCGATCACCATCATCGTAGCTGCCACTGGGCAAACTAAGCGGCGGCCGGCTTATGGCCGGTTGGCCGTCGTCGTGTGTCTGGAGCCGAGCCGGGAAACGATGGTCTTTCGCCATCCTTCCCTGTTCGACCGGCCACGGCAGTAACTCCCGTCTCGCCGCGCTTCTGCTTTTTCTTCCCGCTTTTTCCGCTTTTCCTCTCTGTATTTCGAATTTCCCCCAAAGACATTTCAGCATTCACGAGTAAGAAGGCCGTGTAGAAAGCGGTCGCGTAAAGCCTGCCTGTAGGCAGCTCATCGACTGATATATGAAGAAAATGCATGTCAGCGGTGAATATTTTGTATTTTTCATATGTCTTGTGCGTCGGTACGCTTGTCGAACGTTCACTAACGGGACTTCGAAAATGTCGACGTTCTCTACCGAAAAAGACTTAAAGCTCGTAACCGCAATCATCGTCACCTCAAATCCACTGATGCGTGTGGCGCCGGGGGTTGTTTTGTGCGCTGCTGTTACGGTAGGGGCTTGGGTTTTGCAATTGGCCGAAGCGAAGATCTTCGGACACGTCTGGCTTGAATCTCTGGTGCTGGCGATTTTGCTCGGGACCGCGATACGCAGCTTATGGGCGCCGAGCTCGCAATGGCAAAGCGGTATCGATTTCAGTGCCAAGTTTCTGCTGGAAGTGGCGGTCGTGCTGCTGGGCGCGTCGCTGAGCTTAACGGCGTTGAAGGTTGCCGGCTTGGGGTTGCTGGGCGGGATAGTTGCGGTGGTGATCGTGGCGATTTTGCTGAGTTACGGCATAGGGCGCTTGCTTGGTTTGCACCACCGCATGGCCTTGCTCGTGGCCTGCGGTAACTCGATCTGTGGCAATTCGGCGATCGCTGCGGTAGCCCCCGTGATTGACGCGCATAGCGACGATGTCGCCGCTTCGATTGCTTTTACCGCTGTCCTCGGCGTGCTGGTCGTGTTGGGACTGCCGCTCTTGGTTCCGTTGCTGCATTTGAGCAATCTGCAATATGGCACGTTGGCCGGCTTGACCGTCTACGCGGTGCCCCAAGTATTGGCGGCCACGGTCCCGGTGTCGACGTTGAGCGCGCATATCGGCACGCTCGTCAAACTGGTGCGGGTATTGATGCTGGGCCCGGTCATTCTGGTTCTGTCGGTCTTGACTCGGGGCACGGCCCAAGCAAGCGGTCGGACCGGCGCATCCGCCAAAGCGCAGGGGATCGTCTGGCACAAGGTGTTGCCGTGGTTTATCGTCGGCTTTCTCGCGCTCATGGCGGCCCGCTCGGCGGGTGTGATTCCGACAGCGTTGCTGCAACCGGCGAATGAGATTGCCAACCTGTTGACCGTCGTGTCGATGGCTGCGCTTGGGTTAGGCGTGGACGTTCGCACCGTCGTGAAGGCGGGTCCACGGGTTACGGGGGCGGTCGTGCTGTCGATCGTGGCGCTTGCGGGTATCAGCTTGTTGTTGATCTACACGTTGCACATGATCTGATTGACGGATAAACCCACGATATCGCGCTGCAACCGTGCAAGGACCAAGCGTCACCGTTGCTGTAAAAACGCTTGTACGACACCGGAAAATTCCCGGCTCGCGCCCAAATTGCCTAAATGGCCGGTCGGTAGCTCGTGATATTGCGCGTGGCGCATGCTGTCGACAAGCGTGCGGGCCTGCAGTGGCGTAGTCGCCAAGTCGCTGGCGCCGGCGATGACCAAAGCCGGAACCGCAATGTCCGCCAGCCGCTCAGAGAAGTCGAAGTCTCTGATCGCCGCGCAACACGCAGCGTAGCCCGCAGGCTCCGTCGCGAGAAGCATCGTTTGCGCGAACGCCACCACGTCGGGGTGGGCGGCGGCAAACTCCGCGGTGAACCATCGGCTTATCGACGCCGCGCACAACTGCGCGATGCCGTCCTCCGACGCCGTCGCGGTCGCGATACGTTGATTCCAGAAATCGCGCGAACCAAACTGGGCGGCGGTGTTGCTCAAGACCAGTTTTTGCATTCGGTGCGGATGCAAGGCGGCAAGTTCCATCCCGAGCGCACCGCCCATCGACAGGCCGCAATACGAGTAGGCGCCTATCTGCAGCGTATCGAGCAGCCGGCCGATTTTTGCGGCGTAGTCGCCCATGCTGTTTGCGTCGCGCCAGCTGAGGCTGCCGTGCCCCGGGTAATCGAACCTGACAATTCGGAAATCGTTTTTCCAGGCGCGGATTTGGTCTTGCCATAAGCTCATGCCGGTCGCCAGCGAATTGCCGAGAACCAGCACAGGAGCATTCGCGGGCCCGGTTATTTGAAAGCACACGGCGTCGCGCAGCGAGGGCGTGGCCTCATGGGAAGAATGATCGTGCATGGAATGGTTGCTTGAACTCAAGATCGATGGGGGGGGGTGTTCGGTAAACGAACATATGTTCGTTTTATGGATGCTACTGAGAATTCAGGAGCCGGTCAAGCTGCATACAGCCCTACGCTCGCGACCCAAAGTGCAAATCTCGCGTATCAATGATGCAATTCACGACCCTGATGATGCAGAAGATCGCTTCACAGCGGGAGAGTTTTTTGGGGCTGTTCAATATTCACCCCGAAAACGTTTTCCTACGCCGATAAAATCTTATGGATAACTTAATATTTTAACCTGAAAGCGACGCCGATGGCACGGTACCCATGCCGCATGGCAAAACGTGTTACGCGGACGATGGGATTCTACCGTCCACGCAACAACGCATCAACGCAGCGGTTTAAATGCTGCCCTAAGGTCCATTGTGAGGGCATCGGGTTGTTCCCAAGCGGCAAAGTGCCCGCCTTTCGGCTGCCGGTTGTAGTAAAGAAGATTCGGGAAGGCCTTTTCGACCCAACTCCTGGGAGCTTGATAGAGCTCGTCCGGAAACGCACTGACTGCAACCGGAATCTTGATTCTCTTTGGGGCAAAGAAGGCGAGCTTATTCTCCCAGTACAGACGCGCTGAAGACACTCCGGTCTCGGTAAACCAGTAGAGCGTTACGTTATCGAGAATATCGTCTCGTGTGAGGCCTTCGTGCTGGCCGTCAAAGACACGCGCGATGAGCGCATAACTGCGCGCGTCATGATCCAGCATCCAGGCCGCGAGGCCGACGGGGGAGTCCTCAATGGCGTACAGCGTTTGTGGTCGGTTCGTCATTTCCTGGGCATAGGAAAGGCCATGTTTGTAGAAGAAATCCAGCTGCCCGTAAGCGTATTGCTCGTCGGCCGAGAGACCGGACGGCGTCGGGCCGCCGGACTGCAGCGCCTTTTCAATCTCGGGCGGAACCGCACCCGGCATATTGGTGTGAATGGCGATGAGCCCTGGTGGCGCTTGCACCGCCATCTGCTCGGTAACGGCATCGCCCCAATCGCCGCCTTGCGCTACATACCGCGTGTAACCAAGCCGTTTCATCAACACCGCCCAGGCGCGCGCGATATGCTGGGGATCCCAGCCGACAGCCGTCGGCTTTCCGGAAAAACCGTATCCTGGCAGTGACGGGATGACGACATCAAAGGCGTCCGATGCTGTTCCGCCGTGCGCCGTCGGGTTGGTCAGTGGATCGATGATCTTGAGTTGCTCGATGATAGAGCCGGGCCATCCGTGCGTGATGATGATAGGCAGCGCATTTTTCTCTTTGGAGCGAACGCGGATGAAATGAATATCCACGCCATCGATATTGGTCACAAATTGTGGCAAGGCATTCAACCTCGCCTCCACTTTTCGCCAGTTGTAGTCGGTCGACCAGTAGTGCGCGAGCCTTTGCATGGTTGCCAGCTGCACGCCCTGAGTCGCATCGTCGACCAGTTCCCGGCTCGGCCATCTGGTCGCTGAAATCCGTCGGCGGAGGTCGGCGAGAGCCTTGTCTGACGCGTGGAAATGAAAGGGACGTATCGATATATCGCCCGCAGGCGGCTCTTGCGCGGTGCTCTGCAGCGCTTCGGCAGGCTTCGCGGTGTCGGCTTGAGACGGTACGGGTGGGAATATTGTCATCATCCCGACCAACGCCGAGACGGCAAATAAGCGCCGGTGCATGGATGGTTTTAGATATGTCATCATTTTCCACTGACTCCTGTTGGGAAGTTGAATGGCATATTTGTTTCGACTACCCGATGACGCGCACCGCGTCACACTGGCTGGAATCCCATTGACCTTGCGTGCTGTCAAAATTCGTCTGCCGATATTAGTTATAGGCGTTCCGACAGAATCTATCGCTGGTTTTTGTGTGGCTTGAGCGGTTGTTTCCAGATAGAAAAGCCCTTGGTCCGTCCCGGCCATCGCGACCCAGTATGCCCATACAGATCTGCGCAACCGGTTCGACCGCAACCGTCGTACCAGCGTCGTTTGCGACATACCGGACAATCGTTCAGAGAGCGCATGCGCTGAACACGGAGTTTTAGCGAGCCGGCGTCATATCGCCGTAATACAACTCAAGTAAATTTCGGTGTTAAACAATAAATCTAGCTAACTAAGGCATGAGCCAAGTGGACACGGATTTTTGTCTTGCTCCGATCATGGGCGGTCATCCGCAGCAGCCGACCGCCGACGCTCTAGCGGTTGCCGTCCCGGCTATCACCTCCGTCGAGAACAATGCCAAGGTGTTGGAAGTGTTCAGCCGACATCGCGAATTGGTTAGCTTGCCAGTATTGGAAAATGATCGCCCGATCGGACTCATCAGCCGCGATATCTTCATGTCGCAGATGTCCAAGCCATACCATCGCGAGCTATATGAGAAGAAAAGCTGTATCGCCTTCATGGATAAGGATCCCTTGATTGTCGATGCAGCTACGCCTATCGAAACCCTGGGAGCGCTGGCAGTCGAATCAGGCGATAAGACATTGGCAGATGGTTTCCTGATTGTAGATAGCGAGAAATTCGTCGGCCTTGGTTCCGGTTTGGAATTGATGCGCATGCTGGTGGCACTGCAAGCTGAAAAGAACCGCCAGGTCATGCAGAGCATCGACTACGCTAGCGTGATCCAGCGCTCCATGTTGAGCGCTTCACGCACTGCGATGTCGCAGGCCCTCAAAGATACGTGTCTGGTATGGGAGCCGCGTGACGTGGTGGGAGGCGACTTCTACCACCTCGAATGTTTTCCCGATGGCTGGTTTGCGGCGGTCGCAGATTGTACGGGGCATGGCGTGCCTGGCGCATTTCTTACGTTGATTGCGTCGTCATCGCTCAAGCAAGCGTTGGAACTCCATGGACCGCACAATCCGGCTCTTGTGATGAGCGAAGTGAACCGTGCTATGAAGCGTGTGCTGGGTCAACAAGCAAACGCTGAGCAACTGGCGGAGTCCGATGATGGCATGGACGCATGTTTCTTCTGGTTCGAGACCGCCTCGCGCCGGCTAACCTGCGCGAACGCAAAAATGCCCCTGTTCACCTTGCTTCCCGATGAAGAGAAAGTACTGACTTTCGACGGCGAACGCACTGGCCTGGGTTACGTGGACACCCCGGATGACATGCAATGGACCAGCCGTTGCGTGCAACTCGCCGAAGGCGCGATTGTCATGATCGCGACAGACGGCATCATCGATCAGATTGGTGGCCCCAAAAATATCGCATTCGGCAAACAGCGTCTGCGCAACGCGCTACTCGCTTACCGGCATTTGCCGATGCAGCAATTGGGTAAAAAGATAATGGAAGACCAAAAAATATATCAAGGCCATCAGCGTCGCCGCGATGACCTGACTTTTTTCAGTTTCCGTTTGAGCGAAGCGATTAACAGCAAATAGAGCGACGAATGGACGAGCATGGAATCAAGCGGCAATGGGATGATTTTTACAGCTATGTCGAACGGCGTGATGTCATTTTTTATTATGTTGGTTACTTCTCACAATCGATCATTGCGGCGATGGCGGATGCCGTCAAATTGCGTGTCGAGCATGTCGGTGCTGTAGCGCAGACGCGCCGGAAATTGTTTTCGTCGTTTATCGAAATTGCACAGAACATCGTGCATTATTCGGCGGATTCCTACCGGAAAGAGGGAGATACTGAGCCCGCGATCCGGCACGGCGCCGTATTTATCTCGCTGACCGACGGGCGCTATTATCTCCACTGTGCCAATCCGGTCAGTGCGGACATAGCAGAGAAATTACGTGCGAAACTGGAGCACCTTCGTTCGTTGACGATGGACGAGATCAAGTTGGAGTATAAAGAGACGCTGCGATCTGAAACTCCCGCTGACAGCAAGGGGGCTGGGCTTGGATTCCTGACAATGGCGCGTGACGCAAGCGCGCCGTTGGAATTCGAATTCTCCCCTCCGACCGGCGATGGCACGTCGATGTTTTATCTGAGAGCGACCATCTGACCGCAAGCTAAGAGAAGATCTTTTTTCGGGACCAGTCAAAAATTACGAATGAGCATATGGATAATTTATTTATAGCGGCAAGTCCGACTTCGCCTGAAGTGGATTTTCGTTTCGACGAGCGACGACTGTCCTTAAAGGGAGAGTCGTATCCCGAAAATGCTGCGCATTTTTGGGGAAATATTATTACCGCTTTGCGCAAATTTTTGGATGCCGACATCGACGCCGAAGCTGCTGCCATCACGGTGAATGTGGCTTTGGCTTACTTCAATAGCTCCAGTACCAAAATGCTGTTCTCTCTGTTTAGCACTCTGAATGATAAGGCGAAATCCGGTACTGAGATAATTCTCAATTGGTATCATGACGAAAGCGACGACACGATATTTGAGTTCGGTCAGGAATTGAAGGAGGATTTTGCTGACCTGGTATTTCAGGACCAAGCGGTGCAAAGCTAGTGACCGACGTCGATCTTTTTGAATTTGAGGCTGCGATCCTTGCGCGTGCAACCCAGGCACTGGCGAGTGGTGCTGATGACGTCGCACAATATCGCGGCGCCCTCGAAGAGTTGGTGCGGAGTTATGGACGGCTCATGCGGGAAAGCCGGCGCCTGATCGCTCGTAGCGATCGTACCGAGAAAGAATTGAACCTGCTTAACTCCAAGCTGAAACAACTCAGTGACGAATTGAATTACAAAGCGAAACATGACGATCTCACGGGTGCACTGAACCGCGGCGCCGTTTTCGAGCTTGCGCATCATTTTTTGAAGAATTCGACGTTGTCTCTGATTGTTCTTGATATCGACTTTTTCAAGCGGATCAACGACGAGTTTGGACATCCAACCGGGGATGCTGTGATTCGCGAGCTGGTGAGTCGCTTGCACAGATCTCTGGACGGACAGGGAGAAATTGGCCGTGTCGGAGGCGAAGAGTTCACTGTGCTTCTTCGCGATGCGTCTCTTGACGAAGCGATGGAGCTAGCAGAGAAAATAAGAGTTTCGATTGCAGATGAGGCTTTCTCCTGCCTGCCGTCACGCTCGGTGACATCTAGTTTTGGCGTTTCCTGGAGCAGCGCCGGAAGTGATTTTGAAGACGCGTATGCACGCGCTGATACTGCATTGTACAAAGCGAAACATGGCGGCCGCAATCGAGTTGAATGCGAAGCCTAGAACTAGGGCCTCTGCCAACGCTGCCGGGAACTCACTCTTTTTACATCAGCACAATGTCGTACTGCTCCTGACTCAGATTCGACTCGACCTGAAGTGAAATCGGCTTGCCGATAAAATCGCAAAGCATCGCGAGATGCTGCGATTCCTCTTCCAGAAACAGATCGATCACATCCTGCGACGCCACCACACGGAACTCGCGTGGATTGAACTGCCGCGACTCTCGCAGGATTTCGCGCAGCACGTCGTAGCAAACCGTACGTGCGGTTTTTAACTGGCCCTTGCCGTCGCAAACCGGGCACGGCTCACACAACACATGAGCGAGCGATTCGCGCGTACGCTTGCGCGTCATTTCGACGAGCCCGAGCTGTGAAAATCCGCTCACCGTGACTCGTGTGCGATCGCGTGACAGCGCCTTCTTGAGCTCACCGAGCACGGCGTCGCGATGCTCGCCGTTCTCCATGTCGATGAAGTCGATGATGATGATGCCGCCCAGGTTGCGCAGCCGCAACTGACGGGCAATCGTGTGTGCCGCTTCAAGATTGGTCTTGAAAATGGTGTCGTCGAAATTGCGTGCGCCGACGTAGCCGCCCGTATTCACGTCGATGGTGGTCATGGCCTCCGTCTGGTCGATCATCAGGTAACCGCCCGATTTCAGATCGACCCGGCGCGACAGCGCACGCAGGATTTCCGCTTCGATATTGTAAAGATCGAACAACGGCCGCTCGCCGGTGTAATGATGGATGCGCGAGCTGACCGCAGGCGTGAACTCCTCGGCGAACGCGGCAAGCATCTGGAAGGTTTCGCGCGAATCCACTTGGATGCGGCTGGTCTCGTCGGTGACGAAATCGCGCAGCACCCGTTGTGCCAGGTTCAAGTCCTGATGCAGCAGCGTGGTGGGTGGCGAGCGTAGCGCCAACGACTGGATCGTGGTCCAGGTTTTGCGCAAGTAGGTCACATCGTTCTTGAGTTCGTCGCAACTCGCATCTTCGGCAATCGTGCGCACGATGTAGCCGCCGGTTTCGCCCGGTGGCAGCACCGAGGTCAGCCGCGCGCGAACCGCTTCGCGGTCTGCCTCGCTTTCGATTTTTTGCGAAATGCCGATATGGGGTTCTTGCGGCAGATAGACGATCATGCGCCCGGCAATGCTGATCTGGGTCGACAGGCGCGCGCCCTTGGTGCCGATCGGATCCTTGATCACCTGGACCATCAAGGTCTGGCCTTCGTAGATCGTCTTTTCGATCGGCTGCAATGGCGCTGGCCCATGCGCGCCGTGATGCCCGTTCTGGCCAGCTTGGCGCGGGTGCCAGATATCCGCCACGTGCAGGAACGCAGCCCGTTCGAGACCGATATCGATAAAGGCGGATTGCATGCCCGGCAACACGCGGACAATTTTCCCCAGATAGACATTCCCGACCCGGCCCCGCGAGAGCGTGCGCTCGACATGCAATTCCTGGACCGCCGCTTGTTGAACGAAGGCGACCCGGGTTTCCTGGGGGGTGATGTTAATCAGGATTTCTTCGTTCATCGCGCCTCAAAATGCAACACCGGCAGTGCGCAACAGCGCTGCAGTTTCAAATAGTGGAAGACCCATGATACCCGAATAGCTGCCCTCAATATGGGCGATAAATTCGGCTGCGCGGCCCTGTATGCCGTAGGCGCCGGCTTTGCCCAACGGCTCGCCGCTCTCCGCGTACCGTTCGATCTGCTCGCGCGTGAGGACGGCGAAGCGCACGGTCGATATCGAAAGCGTGCGGGTGATGCCGGATGCGTCGAAGCTGCTGGAATATCCTTTGACGCCAGGCGCGGGCACCACGGCTACGGCCGTCATGACCTCGTGGCTGCGGCCCGACAAGCGCGTGAGCATTTCGATTGCGTGCGCGGCGTCGGAGGGTTTGCCGAGAATGGCGGCGTCGAGTGCGACTGTGGTGTCGGCCACCAGGATAGGGGCGGGATTGCGGCCGGTGCGCACGAGCCGGCGCGCTGCGGCTTCGGCTTTCGCCAAGCACACGCGCTGTACGTAAAGCCGCGCGGGCTCGCCCGGTAACTCGGCTTCCAGCGCCTCGGCGTCCTCGTCAGCGTCGGGCAGCAGCAGTTCGAAGCCAATTCCCAACTGATTCAGCAATTCCTGACGCCGCGGGCTTTGCGAGGCAAGGTAAGCGAAGTGGAACGGGCTCGCCGGCGCTGCGGGATCGCGAGCGGCACGCTCGGCAGGGTGGTCGGAGCAATAGTTTGCAGCACGGTCGGCGGGGCGGTCAGTTGAACGATCAACCGAGTGGTCGGGCCGGGTTCGAGCAGAGGACATGGCGAGCGATCTGAAAGAGGGAAGATTGAACTCGACAAAGTGTAACGTGCCAGCCGGTCGCGGTGTCGAATCCGGCGCTCCGGTGTAGCGGGCCGTTCGAAGGCGACCAAGTGCTCAAAGGCAAGCCGATGCTCAAATGCGGCCCGATGCGCGGCGGCAATCAGGCACGGTGATACGGATGGTTTTGGGTAATACTCCAGGCCCGGTACAACTGCTCCGCCAGCAGCACGCGCACCATGCCATGCGGCAGGGTCAGGCTGGAAAGGCGCAATAGCATGTCGGCGCGTGCCTTTAGTTCGGGGTCCAGGCCATCGGCGCCGCCGATGATGAACGCAACGTCGAGCCCGTCGCGCTGCCAGCGCGGCAGTGCATCGGCCAGTTGCACGGTGGTCCAGTCGTGCCCTCGTTCGTCGAGCATGATCAGCTTGGCTTGTCGCGGTAGCGCGGCTTCGATGCGAACGCGTTCGGCGGCCATGACGCTCTGGGCCGAGCGGCCCGCAGAGCGCTGCTCGGGCTTGATTTCGCGCAGCTCAATGCGCAACTCGGCCGGCATGCGCTTCGTATACTCTTCGAAGCCGGTGCTGATCCAGCTGGGCATTTTGTGGCCGACGGCCAGAATGAACAGTTTCATCGAAATGGAGAGCAGCGTGGCCAGCAGAGACTGGGCGGCAACCTGGTCGCCTGGCTGGCAGGCTGCCAGGCGGCCCGCCAGCCTTCGCTTATGCAGCCGGCGTGGTCTTGCGAGCCGGTGCGCGTTTTGCAGCCGCCGATTTTACAGCGGCGGGCTTGGCCCCCGGCTGCTTGGCTGCGAGCGCTTTGGCGCCGGCCTTGGTGCCCGGGACGCCGGGTTTGGCGACCGGTTTGCGCGCCGTTTTGACGGCAGGCTTGCCGGCCGTTTTCTTGGCCGCGACCTTGCGCACCGGCGCTTTGGTTTTCGCTTTTGCCGCGGGTTTGGCCGTGTCGCTGTTTTCTGCGGTTTCTTCGGCGTAGCGCGCGGTCATTGGCCCCGAAGCGCTGAGCTTGACCTTGACCGGCTTGTCGCCCCAGATTTCTTCAAGATTGTAGTACTGGCGCAGCGCCGGTTGCATGATGTGGACCACGGCGTCGCCGCAGTCGACCAGCACCCATTCGCCGGTTTCCTCACCTTCCGTACTGATGATTTCGCCGCCGGCTTCCTTGACCTTCTCGCGCACGTTGGAGGCGAGCGCTTTGGTTTGCCGGTTGGAGGTGCCTGACACCACGACGACGCGATCGAACAGGCCGGTCAGGTGCGTGGTGCTGAAAACGCGAATGTCCTGCGCTTTGACGTCTTCGAGTGCATCGACGATGACGCGTTGCAGTTGGGTAATATCCATAGGTTCGCTTCGTTTCAAGTCCGGTATAGGTGGTTTTGTCTAATATAGTGCCAAACCGCCGGGGGCACATGTTCGCTGGTTTCGTGACGGCCAGCGAGCCGCTCGTGTATGTGTTGCCGAATTGCTGTCGCCGACAGGTCGATCGCCAGTGCCTCGTCGATCAAAATCCCGCCATGCGTCGAGCGCTGGATTCCCGTCGCGTCGACGCGCCGTCGAGCGATCTCTTGCGCGACATCGGCCGGGATACCGGATGCATCAAAGCCCGGGCGACTCTCGGCGCAAAGATGCGCAAATTCGAATAATTGCTTCCAGTTGCGCCAGGTGTCGAGTTTGAGCAACTGGTCGGCCCCTATCAGCAAAGCCAGCGAAGCCGGCGCTGCGCCGCTTTGTCCTTCCTGCGTGCGCCATTGCGCCAATGTCTCGGTCGTGTAGGTCGGACCGTTTTGATCGATCTCATTGGTCGCGACGCTCACCGTGGTATGGGCGAAGTGTAACGTTTGTGCAGCCAGCTGGGTCATTGCCAGCCTGTGGTGCGCCTGCGATACGTCGGTTTTCTGCCAAGGCTGCCCCGCGGGTAGCAGGATCAGCTCGGTCAATTGCAGCAATTCGACGAACTGACTCGCCAGCGCCAAGTGCCCATTATGAATGGGATCGAAGGTTCCGCCCAGAATTCCGACGCGTCGCGGCAAAATACCCGCGTGGGCATCGGGCGCTGCATCGGCTGCTGCGTGGTTTACCACGTCGGTTGCCCTATCGGCGTGTGTAGCGACATCTTTGGCGCCTCGTGTCTCGGTTGCGCGGGTTTTCATAACCAATCGCGCGCCATCAGAAAATCGCTGTAGAGCCGCGCTTCCGGCGTGCCCGGCTCGGGATGCCAGTCATAACGCCAGTGCGCGACGGGCGGCATCGACATCAAGATCGATTCGGTGCGTCCGCCGCTTTGCAGTCCGAATAAGGTGCCGCGGTCGAAAACCAGGTTGAACTCCACGTAGCGTGCGCGGCGGTAAGCCTGAAAAGCCCGTTCCCGTTCGCCGTAGGGGGTGGCCAGGCGGCGTTCGAGTATCGGCAGGTAAGCCGACAAGAACGCATCGCCGACGCTTTGCATCATCTCGAAGCCACGCGCAAATCCCAGTTCGGAGAAATCGTCGTAAAAGATGCCGCCGATGCCGCGCGGCTCCTTGCGGTGCTTAAGGTAAAAATACTCGTCACACCATTTTTTGAAACGCGGGTACAAATCGTCGCCAAACGGCGCCAGCGCATCGCGACACGCGCCATGGAAATGCTGCGCGTCGGCTTCAAAGCCATAGAACGGCGTCAAATCCATACCGCCGCCGAACCAGAATATGGGCGCTTCGCCTGCGCGCGCTGCGACGAACAAGCGCACGTTCATGTGCACGGTCGGGCAGTACGGGTTGCGCGGATGCAGCACCAGCGACACGCCGAGCGCCTCGAATGCGCGTCCGGCCAATTGCGGGCGTGCGGCGCTGGCCGAAGGCGGCATCAAATCGCCATGTACATGCGAGAAACCTACGCCGCCACGCTCCAGCACCTCGCCGCCTTCCAGAATGCGCGAGTGGCCATTGCCACGCAACGGTTCATCCGGCGCTTTCTGCCAGTCGTCGCTCAGGAACTGGCCGCCGTCGAGCGCTTCAAGCGCAGTGACGATGCGTCGCTGCAGGCCCAGCAAATAGCTGCGTACGGCGCCCGTATCGAGCGCGGCATCAGTCGCGGGCTGAGTCCCGCGATTAGTCGGATTGTTGGTCAGATCAGCCATTTCAGGTCCACGCAGGCAGCCGGCAGCCTGCTATGCGAGCATTCACCGGACCTGATCACGCCCGGCCCGCACGACGCTATACGCGCCTGTGCTAGTGGGCGCTTCAATGTTTGCGGGTCGTCAAGGCACGGTGACCGATATCGTGCCGGTATTGCATGCCGTCGAAATGGATCTGATTGACCACTTCATAGGCAACCGAGCGCGCACCACGCACCGAATCCGACAAGCCGACCGCACACAGCACCCGCCCGCCATTGCTGGTCAGGCGGCCATCGGCGAGCGTCGTGCCGGCATGAAACACCACCGATTCCTCGGTTTCGGCGGGTACGCCGGAGACCAAGTCGCCCTTGCGCGGCGCTTCGGGATAACCGTGCGCGGCGAGCACCACGCCCAACGCCGTGCGCCTATCCCAAGTCAGGTCGATCTGGTCCAGCGTGCCGTTGATCGCCGCTTCGACCACTTTGGAGAAGTCGCCCTTGAGCCGAGCCATGATGGGCTGCGTCTCCGGGTCGCCCATGCGGCAATTGAATTCGAGCGTTTTCGGGTTGCCGTGTGCGTCTATCATCAGGCCGGCGTACAGGAAGCCGGTGAAACGCACGCCTTCCTGTTCCATGCCACGCACGGTCGGATCGATGATCTCGCGCATCACGCGCGCGTGCAGTTGCGGCGTAACGATCGGGGCCGGCGAGTACGCGCCCATGCCGCCGGTGTTAGGACCCAGATCCGCGTCGAGCAGGCGTTTGTGGTCTTGGCTCGAGGCCAGCGGCAGGATGTGCTTGCCGTCGACCATGACGATAAAGCTGGCCTCTTCGCCGCTGAGGAATTCTTCGATCACCACGCGCGCGCCCGCATCGCCGAACGTGTTGTCGGAGAGCATCGAATCGACTGCGGCGTGCGCCTCTTCCAGCGTTTGCGCGACGACTACGCCTTTACCCGCGGCCAGGCCGTCAGCCTTGATCACGATGGGCGCACCCTTGCGTTCGAGATAGGCATGGGCTGCTGCGGCGTCGGAAAACGTTTCGTATTCCGCGGTCGGAATCGCATGACGCTTCATGAACGCTTTGGCGAAATCCTTGGAGCTTTCCAATTGCGCGGCTTCGCGAGTCGGCCCGAAGATCTTCAGGCCGCGCGCGCGAAACACATTGACGATGCCGTCGGCCAGCGGCGTTTCCGGCCCAACCAGCGTGAACGCGACGTTTTCCTTGACGACAAAATCGGCCAGCGCTTCCAGATCGGTAATCGGCACGTTGCGCAAACGCTCGTCGCGTGCCGTCCCGCCGTTGCCCGGCGCGACATAAACCAACTGGATGCGTGGCGATTGCGCCAACTTCCACGCCAAAGCGTGCTCCCGCCCCCCCGAACCGACTACCAATAATTTCATGAAAATCCCCGAATACTGAGAAACGCGCTACGGCCATGGCGGGCACGGCGAGCACGCCTGGTAATGCCTTGCTGGCTCGACTATTCTTCGTCGATGACGGCGTTGGTATGAACCTCCTGCACGTCGTCGAGATTCTCCAGAACATCGAGCAGTTTTTGCATCTTTTGCGCATCTTCGCCGGTGAGCAGCACTTCCACCTGCGGCTTCATCGTCACTTCCGCGAGCTCGGCCTTGAAGCCGGCCGCTTCGAGCGCGCTCTTGACCTGACTGAAATCGTTGGGCGAGCAGATCACTTCCAGGCTGCCGTCATCGTGCGTCGCCACGTCGTCGGCGCCTGCTTCCAGTGCGGCTTCCATGAGCGCGTCTTCGGCGGTGCCAGGCGCAAACAGGAATTGGCCGACGTGGTCGAACTGGAACGCGACCGAACCATCTTGTCCCATGTTACCGCCGTATTTGGAAAATGCGTGACGCACTTCCGCGACAGTCCGGATCCGATTGTCGGTCATCGTGTCGACGATCACGGCCGCGCCCTGGATGCCATAGCCTTCGTAGCGGATTTCTTCGTACGTGGCGCCATCCAGGCCGCCCACACCGCGCTGGATCGCGCGGGTGATGTTGTCCTTGGGCATGTTCGCGTCCATGGCTTTGTCCATCGACAGCCGCAAACGCGGGTTGATATCGGGGTCGCCGCCGGCCAAGCGGGCAGCCACGGTAATTTCCTTGATCAGCCGGGTCCAGATCTTGCCGCGCTTAGCATCAGTCGCGGCTTTCTTGTGCTTGATGTTGGCCCATTTTGAATGACCTGCCATGAAACTTCTCCAGAGCGTTCGCCGGCTTGGGCGCACGCATATTACGTGGGGCGAAAAGAGGTCCGCGCATGCTCTGCTGTCGGCGGCTGCTCGCAAAAAGCGCCGCAGCGGGGCCAAATGACTTGCAATCGACTTGCAAGCGACTTGCGACCTGCATCGCGAAGAGGGGCGATTTTACCATGCGCGCACCTGTTGGAAGTGCGCTGCAAGCGGGCCAGGCGGCATTTGCCACGGTTTTGGCTGGCCGCATGCTCAGTTGCGGGTGCCGAAGATGCGGTCACCGGCGTCGCCCAGGCCAGGCACGATATAAGCGTGCTCGTCGAGGTGTGAATCGAGCGCCGCAATATATAAATGTACGTCGGGATGCGTGTCGCTGAAAACCTGTACGCCCTCCGGAGCCGCCACGAGCGCCATGAAAAGTATCTGGCCTGCCGCCACGCCGCGCTGCTTGAGCACGTTGACCGCGTGCACGGCCGAGTAACCGGTGGCGAGCATCGGGTCGCAAATAATGAACAAGCGATCCTCGACGTCGGGCAATTTCACTAGATACTCCACCGGGCGATGGTCCTCGGCCCGATAAACGCCGATATGCCCGACCCGCGCCGAAGGCACCAGATCGAGCAGTCCGTCGGACATGCCGATCCCGGCGCGCAGCACGGGCACAATGGCGAGTTTCTTGCCCGCCAGCACGGGCGCCTCGATCGTGGCCAGCGGCGTGGTGATGGTTTGCAGCGCGAGCGGCAAAGTACGGGTAATCTCATACCCCATCAAAAGCGTGATTTCACGCAGCAATGCGCGAAAGGTCCGCGTCGAGGTGGTCTGGTCGCGCATGTGCGACAGTTTGTGCTGAATCAGCGGATGGTCGAGAATATGCAATAAAGGAAAACGCGGATCTTGTTTCATCGTGGTTTGCATCGCGGTTGGGGCAGCCTGAGTGTAACCAAGAGCCGAGGCGCGCGAAAGGCGCAATAGGGATTTCAATCAAAGCAGTACCGGAGATCAGAATGGATATGGGAATTGCGGGGCGCAGCGCGCTCGTGTGCGGCGCGAGCAAGGGCCTGGGCTTGGGGTGCGCGCAGGCGCTGGCGGCAGAGGGCGTACAGGTGACGCTGGTGGCGCGCACGGCGAGCGCGTTGGAAGCCGCGGCCGAGGCGATTCGGCAGGCAAGCGGGGTGCGGGTGACGACCGTTGCGGCGGATATCACGTCGTCCGACGGACGTGCTGCGGCGTTGGCCGCTTGCCCGGCGCCAGACATCCTGGTGACGAATGCCGGCGGCCCCCCGCCCGGAGATTTTCGTGACTGGAACCGCGATGACTGGATCAAGGCGCTGGACGCGAATATGCTGACGCCGATCGAGCTGATCAAGGCCACCGTCGATTCGATGATCGCGCAGCGCTTTGGGCGCATCATCAATATCACCAGCTCTTCGGTGAAGGCGCCGATCGACATTCTCGGCTTGTCCAATGGCGCCCGGTCAGGGTTGACCGGTTTCGTGGCGGGCCTCGCGCGCAAGATCGCACCGCACAACGTGACGCTGAACAATTTGCTGCCGGGCGCGTTCGATACCGACCGGCTCAACGTGACGCTGACCGGCGCGGCGAGCAAGCAAAATCGCACGATCGAAGAAGTGCGCGAACAGCGCGCGGCGGCCATTCCTGCAGGGCGTTTTGGGACCCCGGCCGAATTTGGCGCGTTCTGCGCGTTTCTATGCAGCGTGCAGGCAGCCTATATGACCGGTCAAAATTTGCTGCTCGACGGCGGCGCTTATCCAGGCACGTACTGAGCGGGACGTACCGAACCCGGCTGCTTCGGGTTGCAGGGTATTGTATTGAAAGTGGCCGATTTAACGCGAGCGTACCAGCGCGCCGCAAGCGCAACGATGCTTGCCTCGAACAATAAAGTCATCCAGGGAGAAAATATGAGTAAGGCGATTCGACTCGAAAAGACCGGTGGCCCGGAAGTCATGCAGTGGGTAGACGTTGAAGTGGGCGAGCCAGGCGCCGGAGAAATTCGCGTCAAGCACCATGCGATCGGACTGAATTACATCGACGTGTATTTTCGCACTGGTTTATACCCGCAGCCATTGCCGGCCGGTTTGGGGATGGAAGCGGCCGGCGTGGTCGAAGCAGTGGGAGAGGGCGTGACGAACCTCAAGCCAGGCGACCGGGTGGCCTATGCGTCGCGTCCGCCGGGCGCGTATTGCGAGGTGCGCGTGATGTCTGCGGCCTTTGTCGTCAAGCTGCCCGATGCGATTACGTTCGAACAGGGCGCCGCGATGATGTTGCAGGGCATGACCGCGCAATATCTGCTGCGCCGCACGTACCCGGTCCAGGCCGGGCAAACGATCCTGATACACGCGGCCGCCGGTGGGGTCGGGTTGATCGCCTGCCAATGGGCCAAAGCGCTCGGAGCGACCGTCATTGGGACGGTGGGTTCGGACGAGAAGGCGGAACTGGCGCGTGCCAACGGTTGTGACTATCCGATTATCTACACCCGTGAAAATTTCACCGAGCGCGTGCGTGAAATTACCGGCGGAGCTGGCGTGCCGGTGGTCTACGACTCGATCGGCAAAGATACCTTCGTGCATTCGCTCGATGCGCTGGCGCCGCTCGGCATGATGGTCAGCTTCGGCAACTCTTCGGGACCGATCGCGCCGATCGATTCGGGCATGCTGGCCTCGCGCGGCTCGCTGTTCTTTACGCGTCCGACCTTGTTCTCGTATATCGCCAAGCGCGAGGAGCTGGAGCGCACCGCTAACGAGTTGTTCGAGGTGGTCAAGTCGGGCAAGGTCAAGATCAGCGTGAATCAGACGTTTGCGCTCAAGGACGTCGCGCAGGCGCATATCGCGTTGGAATCGCGTCGTACGACGGGTTCTACGGTGTTGTTGCCGTAAACCGTAAAAGGCTGGCCGCCGGCCAGAAGTCACATCGATGGGCCGGGGCCAAGGCCGCGGCGCCACCAGCGCATGACGCAATGTCATGCGCTTTTTTTTACCCTGCCGTGGAGCGCCTTCCCCGCGGCCCAATGCCCGCGGCGCTTTGCGCGGCGCACGTTTACACCTTCTTTACACCCACCCAGGGAACTTCTTCCCGTCCTTTACACGCGTTCTCTTATTGTTGCACCTGTCTAAAACTCCTTTTGAAGAGGGCATAGAAATGGACCTGGTGTATCTGGGCGGGCTCGTGGTTTTTACCGCGTTGACCCTGGCGTTAATCGTGGGCTTCGACAAGTTGCGTCGTGGTCCTGGAGGTAGGCCATGAGCTGGATGATGTGGGTCTCCGGGGTTCTCTCGGTGTTGCTGTTTGCTTATCTCGTCTACGCACTGCTGCGTGCGGAGGACCTCGAATGAACGCGAATAATTGGCTGCAACCGGCAGTATATATTGTAGTGCTGCTGCTTTTGGCGGCCCCTCTTGGCCGCTACATAACCTCTGTGATGGACGGCTCCTCGGGTGTGGTGCGTCGTTTTGGCCGCCCGTTCGAGCAATTGCTTTACCGCTTGGGCGGCGTCGATTCGAACGCCGAAATGGGCTGGAAGCACTACGCGATCGCTGTGATCGCGTTCAATGCGTTTGGCATGTTCGTGTTGTACGCGATCCTGCGGTTGCAGGGCGGCTTGCCGCTCAACCCCGCAGGTCTCAGCGCATTCTCGGTCGACAGCGCGTTCAATACGGCGGTCAGTTTCGTAACGAACACCAACTGGCAAGATTACACGCCTGAGTCGACGGCCAGTTATCTGACCCAGATGCTGGGCTTTACGGTGCAGAACTTCTTCTCGGCGGCCTCCGGCATCGTGGTGGTCGTGGCACTGATCCGCGGTTTCGCTCGCCATAGCGCGAAGACCATCGGTAACTTCTGGGTCGATCTGACGCGCGTCACCTTGTACGTCCTGCTGCCGTTCGCGATTCTGATTTCGGTGCTGCTGATGGGCCAGGGCGTGATCCAGAACTTCAAGAGCTACCAAGATGTGCCGACCTTGCAAGCGACCGACTATACGCAGCCGAAGATGGATGCGCAGGGTAATCCGGTCAAGGACGCCAAAGGCAATCCGGTAACGGAAACCGTCAGCGACAAGACGCAGACCATTGCCATGGGTCCGGTAGCTTCGCAGGAAGCGATCAAGATGCTGGGCACCAATGGTGGCGGTTTCTTCAACGCGAACTCGGCTCACCCGTACGAAAACCCGACGCCGTTCTCCAACTTCATCCAGATGATCGCGATGTTGGTGATTCCGGCTTCCCTGTGTTTTGTATTCGGACGGATGGTAGGCGACAAACGGCAGGGTCACGCCGTGCTGGCCGTCATGACGATTTCGTTCGCGCTGGCGTTGTTCGGTGAAATTTCCGCCGAGCAGGCCGGCAATCCGACTCTGACTACGCTGGGCGCCGATCAACAAGCGAGCGCGATGCAGTCGGGCGGCAATATGGAAGGTAAGGAAACGCGCTTCGGGATCGCACAGTCGGCGATCTTCACGGTAGCGACCACCTCGGCTTCCTGCGGCGCGGTTGCCAACACGCACGATTCGTTGACACCGTTGGGCGGCTTGATCCCGTTGTTACTGATCCAGCTTGGCGAAGTGATCTTCGGCGGCGTGGGTTCGGGTCTGTACGGCATGTTGGTGTTCGCCATGCTGGCGGTGTTCGTGGCGGGCCTGATGATAGGGCGTACCCCGGAATACGTCGGCAAGAAGATCGAATCGTACGAAATGAAGATGGTTTCGATCGTCGTGCTCGGAACGCCAATGCTGGTGCTGCTCGGTACCTCGATTGCGGTGCTTGCCGATGCCGGACGCGCGGGGATATCCAACCCCGGGCCACATGGCTTCACGGAAATCCTGTACGCCTTCAGTTCGGCTGCTAATAACAACGGCAGTGCTTTCGCCGGTTTGACAGTGAGCACGCCGTTCTACAACGTGTGGCTGGGTATTGCGATGTGGTTCGGCCGCTTCTTCTCGATGTTGCCGGTGCTGGCGATTGCCGGTTCGCTGGCCTCGAAGAAACGCTTGGCTGTTACAGGCGGCACCATGCCCACGCATGGCCCGCTGTTCGTAGTGCTGCTGTTCGGTACGGTGCTGCTGGTCGGAGCCTTGACCTATGTCCCTGCGCTGGCGCTGGGCCCGGTGGTCGAGCATCTCATCATGATCGCAGGCCACTAAGAGGATCAAATGACTCAACATTCTGCAACTCGTTCAATGTTCGATCCATCGCTGGTGCGCCCGGCGATCGTCGATTCATTCAAGAAACTGACCCCGCGTACGCAAATACGCAATCCGGTGATGTTTGTCGTGTATGTCGGCAGCATACTGACCACCGTATTGTGGCTCGCCGCGCTCGTGGGCCAAGCCGAGGCTCCGGCCGGCTTCATCCTGGCGATCGCGCTGTGGCTGTGGTTCACAGTGTTGTTCGCCAACTTTGCCGAGGCATTGGCCGAGGGCCGCAGCAAGGCCCAGGCCGCATCGTTGCGCAGCGCCAAGCGCGACGTGGTGGCCAAGAAACTGCTTGAAGCGCGTTATGGCGCGAAATGGCAGGAAGTCTCGGGCGGCACCTTGCGCCGCGGCGACGTCATCCTGATCGAATCGGGCGATACGATTCCGGCCGACGGCGAAGTGATCGAAGGCGTGGCATCGGTCGACGAATCGGCGATTACCGGCGAATCCGCACCGGTGATCCGCGAATCGGGTGGCGATTTCTCGTCGGTGACGGGCGGCACGCGAGTGCTTTCCGACTGGATCGTGGTGCGCGTTTCGGTCAATCCGGGCGAAGCGTTCCTCGACCGGATGATCGCGATGGTCGAAGGCGCGAAGCGCCAGAAGACACCCAATGAAATCGCGCTGACCATTTTGCTGGTGGCGCTGACCATTGTGCTGTTGCTGGCTACGGCTACCTTGCTGCCGTTCTCGGTCTTCAGCGTGGATATCACCAAGGCCGGGCACGTGGTTACGATCACGGCGCTGGTGGCCCTGCTGGTCTGCCTGATTCCGACCACCATCGGCGGCCTGCTGTCGGCCATCGGTGTGGCAGGTATGAGCCGGATGATGCAGGCCAATGTGATCGCAACGTCCGGACGTGCGGTCGAAGCGGCCGGTGATGTGGACGTGCTGTTGCTCGACAAGACCGGCACGATCACGCTGGGCAATCGTCAAGCTTCGGCTTTCGTGCCGGCGCCCGGTGTAACCGAGCAAGAACTGGCCGACGCGGCGCAACTGTCGTCGCTGGCCGATGAAACGCCTGAAGGGCGCAGTATCGTCGTGCTTGCCAAGCAACGCTTCAACCTGCGTCAGCGCGAGATGGCCGGCCTGCACGCGGTGTTTGTGCCATTCACCGCACAGACTCGCATGAGCGGGGTCGACCTGGTCGATCACGAAATCCGCAAGGGTGCGGCCGACGCCATCCGTCAATATGTCGAGGCAACCGGTGCACGATTCGCGGCTGAAGTCAGCGCCGCGGTCGACGAAGTGGCTCGCCGCGGCAGCACGCCGCTGGTGGTTGCCGAAACCAAGGCCGGACGTGCCCGCGTGTTGGGCGTGATCGAGCTCAAGGACATCGTCAAGGGCGGCATCAAGGAGCGTTTTGCCGAACTGCGCCGCATGGGTATCAAGACCATCATGATCACCGGCGACAACCGGTTGACGGCAGCAGCCATCGCGGCAGAAGCGGGGGTTGACGACTTCCTCGCCGAAGCCACGCCGGAAGCCAAGCTGGCGATGATTCGCTCGCATCAGGCTGAAGGCAAGCTGGTGGCCATGACGGGCGACGGCACCAACGACGCTCCGGCGCTCGCACAAGCCGACGTGGCCGTGGCGATGAATACGGGTACCCAGGCGGCGAAAGAAGCCGGCAACATGGTGGACCTCGATTCGAACCCGACCAAGTTGATCGAGATCGTCGAAATCGGCAAGCAAATGCTGATGACGCGCGGCTCGCTCACCACGTTCTCGATCGCCAACGACGTTGCGAAGTATTTCGCGATCATCCCGGCCGCGTTTGCCACCACGTATCCGCAGCTCAACGCGCTCAACGTGATGCACTTGGCCAGCCCGTCCTCGGCGATCTTGTCGGCGGTGATTTTCAACGCGCTGATCATCGTCGTGTTGATTCCGCTGGCGCTCAAAGGCGTGCGGTATCGGCCGCTGGGTGCCGCGACGCTGCTGCGCCGCAACCTGTTGATTTATGGCTTGGGCGGGATCATCGTGCCGTTTATCGGGATCAAGGTCATCGACATGATCCTGGCCGTCTGCGGTTGGGCTTGAGCGCACGGAACAGGTCGACGATGCACATCATGAATAAACAAGGCTAGGAGCAATACTGCGATGAACTCAGTTCTGCAACAGGAAGTACCGGTAAAGAAACCCGCCTTATGGCGGCCGATGATTACGATGTTCGTTTTGCTTGCCGTCGTGACGGGGGTAGCGTACCCGCTGGTCATCACGGGCATCGGCCAGACGGTGTTCAAGTCTGAAGCGAACGGCAGCATGATCGAGCAAAACGGCAAAGTGGTCGGCTCCGCACTGATGGGCCAGCAATTCGATGCGCCTCAGTACTTTTGGGGACGTCTGTCGGCGACTTCGCCGATGCCGTATAACGCGCAGAATTCGTCGGGCTCCAACCTCGGTCCGACCAACTCGGCCCTGCAAGACGAGGTGAAGGGACGTATCGACGCACTCAAGGCCGCGGACCCGACCGCCGGCACACCGATTCCGATCGACCTGGTAACGTCGTCGGGCAGTGGCCTGGATCCGGAAATCAGCCCGGCTGCGGCCGCGTATCAGATCAAACGGGTGGCGCTGGCTCGCCACTTGCCGGTCGAGAAAGTGCAAGAGGTGGTCGATAGCTATACCTCCGGCCGTCAGTTCGGCATACTGGGCGAAGCGCGTGTGAATGTGCTCAAGCTCAATCTTGCTCTGGACGCGTTGCCGAAGTCCTAAGTCCCGTCCGCTGGCAGCAGCGGTGGCGACTGCGCCAGCTCGGGAACGGGCTGGCGTTTTACTTTTTCATGTGAATTATGGACCGACCCGATCCTGACGAATTGCTCGACAAACTACAACGCGACGAAGCGCGCCAGCAGCGCGGTCGCCTGAAAATATTCTTTGGTGCATCGGCCGGCGTAGGGAAGACTTTTGCGATGCTGCAAGGGGCGCGCCGCCGCCTCGCCGAAGAGAAGCTCGATGTGGTGGTGGGCGTCGTGGAAACGCACGGCCGCAGCGAAACGGCCGCCTTGCTCGACGGCATGGAGGTGCTGCCGCCGCTGCAGATCGAGTATCGCGGCCGTACGCTCTCCGAGTTCGACCTTGATGCGGCCCTCGCGCGCAAGCCGCAGCTGCTGCTCGTCGATGAACTGGCCCACTCGAATCTGACCGGGGCGCGGCATTTGAAGCGCTGGCAGGATGTGCAGGAGCTGCTCGCCGCGGGCATCGACGTGTACACCACGGTGAACGTGCAACATCTGGAAAGTCTCAACGATGTGGTGGGGCAGATCACGGGCATCAGGGTCTGGGAGACGGTGCCGGACCACGTGTTCGACATGGCGGATGAGGTCACGCTGGTCGATCTTCCCGCCGAAGAGCTGCTCGACCGGTTGCGCGACGGCAAAGTGTACCTGGCTCAACAGGCCGAACGCGCGGTGCGTAATTTCTTCCGCAAGGGCAATCTGATTGCACTGCGCGAACTGGCGCTGCGCCGCACTGCCGATCGCGTCGATGCGCAAATGCGCGAGTACCGCGCCGATCAATCGATCCAGCGCATCTGGCAAGCCCGCGAGCGACTGCTGGTGTGTGTGGGCCCAGGCGATGGCGCCGAATCGCTGGTGCGCTCGGCGGCCCGCCTTGCTGCCAACCTGAAGGCGGACTGG
>Ga0265338_10000373_pt1 | contig 80312 bp, 61 predicted proteins | sample 42126metaG_FD_193579 | JGI IMG/M metagenome (GOLD analysis project Ga0265338, IMG submission 193579) | Rhizosphere microbial communities from Carex aquatilis grown in University of Washington, Seatle, WA, United States - 4-21-26 metaG | ecosystem: Host-associated > Plants > Roots > Rhizosphere...
GCCGCTGGTACCGAGATCTTCAGCGCGGCCGACCCGTCTCAGCCTTGCGGGATGGTCGTCAATGCGGCGGCTGTCCCCGCTACGGATGGCCTGGCGAGCGGCATCGATTGTCTGGTCGAAATCAAGCTGGACGCCCTTGATCGCGGCACTGTCCATCTAGGGGCGGCCGGCGGTAGCGAACTCAGTTTTAGCGCGCTTCCCTATGCTTTTCCAGTGCAGGAAGCCGCCGGTTGAATCCGAGATTGAATCCGTGCCTGACCCAACGCGTGAATCCGCGCCGCGCCACCTGATGCCACGCCGCGGCGTGAACGCCTTGCCGCCGCCGAGGAATTGCTCGTGTGCCTGATCGTATTCGACTGGCGCCCCCATGCGTCGCATGGCGCGCTGCTCACGCTGGCCGCCAATCGTGACGAGTTTTACGTGCGTCCGGCTGCGCCGCTGGGCTGGTGGCCCGGTGCGCCGGAGCTGCTCGCTGGACGCGACCTGCAAGGCGGCGGTACCTGGATGGGTATCACACTCAGCGGTCGCTTTGCCGCACTCACCAATTTCCGAGCGCCGGGCGCCACGAACCCCACGGCGCCGAGCCGCGGCGAACTGGTCGCGGGTTTCCTCAGGGATCAGGCGTCGCCAGCGGACTATCTCGCCGCTATTACCCGACGCGCCCACCTTTACAGCGGCTTCAATCTGCTGGTTGGCGATCTGGCAAAGCGCGACCTGAGGTGGTTCAGCAACCGCGCGGAGATTCCCGCGGGCGGCATGCCAACGCTGGCCGCGGGTAGTTATGGTCTGTCCAACGCCTTGCTCGACACGCCCTGGCCCAAGGTCGTAGCGAAGAAAGCGGGCTTGCTCGCGTGCATGGGAGCGTATGGCGACGCGCCCGTCGCACAACGCGACGCGCTGCTGGCACTCATGCGCGACCCGACCACCGCACCCGACGAGACATTGCCCAGTACGGGCCTGACGCTCGAGCGCGAACGCGCGCTTTCCGCCGCCTACATTCGCCTGCCCAACTACGGCACGCGCTGCACCACGGTTTTGCAGGTGGACAGCGGCGGCGGCATCCACATGAAGGAATTGGGCGACAGCACCGCAGACGGACAGCACGTGGATACCGCTGTGCAATCCAGCGAGTACCAGTTTCAGATTCGGCGCGGCTTCGACGTCGAACGCTTATCTGCCAACCCGTAATTGCCACCTTTATCGGTCACCTTTATCGGTTACCTTTATCCTCGCCCCTTAACGCGCGACGGCTCGACGACCTGCTTCAAGGCGAATCCGCGGCTAGTCGGCCAGCGCGGCAAAAGCCCGTCGCAAAGCGGCGACCGCATCCGCGTGCGCCGCACTCACCTCCGGCACATAACGCCGCATCTTGAAGAATTCGTGAATCATGCCGGGATAGTCGACCAGTTCGACGCTATTGCCGGCCTCGCGGAGCTTGTGCGCGTACGCGACGCCCTCGTCGTGCAGGGGATCGAATTCGGCAACGGCGATCCAGGCCGGCGCCAAACGCTCGAACGCCGGGGCGTCGCGTTGACCGTCCAGGGGCGCGAAACGCCAGTCTTCGCGGTCGCCCGCTTGTGACAGATAGAGGTTGAAAAACCACTGGATTGTCTGCGCCGACAACAAATAACCATCGCCCAGCCGCTGATGCGACGCACTGCGCTGGTGTGCGGATGTGCCCGGATAAATCAGCAACTGCAAGGCGAGCGGAATCTGCGCGTCGCGAGCCAACGCTGCGCACACGGCGGCCAGCGTTCCCCCGGCACTGTCTCCACCCAATGCGATGCGGGACGGTGCGATGCCCAAGGTATCGGCGTTGCCGTACAGCCATTGCAATGCGTCGAATGCGTCATACACGGCGACCGGGAATCGAAACTCCGGCGCCAATCGATAATCGACCGACAGGACCTGACATTCGGCTTGACTCGCAAACATCCGGCACAGCGCGTCGTGAGTGTCCACGCTACCCACTGTAAAGCCGCCGCCATGATAGAAGACCAACGCGGGTGCACCGTTGAACCGGTTTGGCTCGACGGGCTGATAGAGGCGCGCGCGTATTGTGGCGCCGTCGCGCACGGGCACCGCCATATCCTCCACATGATGCATGGGTGCGGGATCGAGATCGAGAATTTGCGCACTCTTCTCGTAACTGAGGCGCGCTGCCTGCGGGCTTAGCTGATGCATCGGCGGGCGTTGGGCCCGTGCGATCATTTCCAGAATCTGCTCGATCTTGGGGTTGAGCGGCATCCATGATCCTTCAGTGCGGCTTGACGTCCGGCTTATACGTGTACGGGTCGCTGGGGTTGCGCTCCAGGGCAAGGTCTTCGAGACGCAATTCGATCGCCGGCTTGGCCGCTGCATGAGTGAGGATGTAAAACTGGCCGGCACCGATCGCGTCGAACGTCTTTTCGGCGACTTGCTCGGCGCTGAGCTTGCCCGATTTCACGGCCTTGCGCAGTTGGGCGTTTGCGACCCGTTGCGATGCAGTCATGGCCGTACCGTTCTGCAATTCAGGCGGCCGCGTGCGATCCGAGCTTGCAATGCCGGTATCGAAGAACGCAGGACACAACACCGAACAGTGCACGGGCGCACCGGTCATTTTCAGGTCGTTGTAGAGCGTCTCGGTCAGGCCGATCACCGCATGTTTGGTCGCGTTGTACAGGCCCAGCATGGCCGGCGCGAGCAGGCCCGCAACCGAAGCGGTATTGACGATATGAGCAGGCTCACCCTGCCTGAGCATGTGCGGCACGAACGCGCGCAGGCCATTGACCACGCCGAGGACGTTCACGCCCCATACCCATTGCCAGTCGTTGGCCGTGTTCTCCCAGACAAAGCCGCCCGCGCCTACGCCCGCATTGTTGAACAACAAATGGACGGCGCCAAACGCATCGAGCGTGGCTGCTGCAAGCGCGTCGAGCTGTGCGGGGTCGGACACGTCTGTCACGATGCCGATCGCTTCGACGCCCTGCGCACGCAAGGATTCGACGTTGGCGGCGAGCGCCTGGCGGTCGATGTCGGCCAGCACCAGTTTCATGCGGCGCTTGGCGGCTTGCCCAGCCAGCGCCATGCCCAGGCCGCCTGCCGCCCCGGTGATCACCGCGATCTTGCCCGAAAACTCTTTCATGATTCTGCGCTATCCGGCGTCGGCGGCGGCACGTCACTGCCAGCCAAGGCCTTCGCCGGTCGCGCGGCTTGCCCGGTCTGGCGCCCTACGGTCACGCCGCGCACATACTTGAACGTTCCCAGCGCCTTGGCAACCATGCGGTTCTGCGGATCGAAAATTTCCGCCTCGCAATAGGCCATGGTCGTCGATTTATGCAGAACGCGCCCGACGCCGCGCAACTCGCCACTGCCCGGTTGCATGAAGTTGGTTTTCATTTCAATCGTGACCGGGCCGCTGCCATCGGCGGCGAGACTGCGCGCAGCGCCTCCCATCGCGATATCGAGCATGGTCATGATGACGCCGCCATGGGCGATGTTCCAGACGTTCAGGTGATGCGGATCCAGCGGCAACACCACATGCGCCGCCCCATCGATCGCGCTGACGGTACGAATCCCCAGGTATTCGATGAACGGGCTATAGATAGGGGCAACGATAGACTCAGCCACGCTACGCCTCGAAGTCGAGACAGTTGCGCGTCAAGCGCACCGCAGCCACGAAAGGCCCTATGGCCTTGTGCGCGGGATGGGTTTGATAGGCCTGCAGTGCGGCCATGTCCTCGAATTCCGAATACAGCGCAATATCGGCCGTGAATTCAGCACCCGCGGCGGCAGCGGTCACGACCTCAAACGCGTGCATGCCAGGTACGATGCCTCGGCAACTTTCCAATTTGGCGGCGAACGTTTGAATATTGGCGGCCTTGTCGGCGCCCTCGGCGTGGTCCTTGAGTGTCCACATCACAATGTGCTTGATCATGTTGCCTGGTTCCTGAGACAAAAATGGGGGTGACATGGGTAATACGCGACGGGTCTTACGTCGTGCCATTGGCGCGTACGCGAATTATCGGAGTATAACTTTGCGGCCCCGCCTTAGCTGCTTGCCCGAGTCAGCTGCCTGAGTCGCCTACCTGAGTCGCCTGCCTGAGTGGCCGTCTTAACCGCGCGTCGAGAGCGCTCTCTCGGCAGCGTCTTGACCGTGTTCCGCTACCGATTAAAGCCGCTGCCCGCCGCAATGCGCTCGCTCAACAACGGCGCAAGCTTCCAGGCGGCGCCGTTGGGCTGCGCCATGAAGCGGCGCACCGCAGCTTCCACCTTGGGCAATCCGATCGTGTCGGCGTAGAACATCGGACCGCCGCGCCCGGCGGGAAATCCATAGCCGGCGAGGTAGACCAGGTCGATATCCGAAGCGCGCGCGGCGATACCTTCCTGCAAGATCCACGCACCTTCGTTGACCAACGCGAACACCAGCCGCTCGACAATCTCTTCGTCGCTGATCGCACGACGCGTTACCCCCAGCGCTTGCGAATGAGCCAGTACCAGCGCATCTACCTCGGGCGCACTCAGCGCTTCGCGCTCACCGGCGGCATAGTTATACCAGCCCGCCTGGGTCTTTTGCCCGAACCGCCCCTGCTCGCACAGTCGATCGACAACCTTCGGATAGACGAGCTCGGGTTGCTCCAACGCGCGCCGTTTGCGTATCGCCCAGCCGATATCATTGCCTGCCAGGTCGCTCATCCGGAACGGTCCCATCGCAAAACCGAATTGCTCGATCGCGTGATCGATCTGCTGCGGCAACGCGCCCTCTTCCAGCATGTAGAACGCTTGCCGCAGATATTGTTCGATCATCCGATTTCCGATAAAGCCGTCGCACACACCAGCCACCACGGCTGTCTTGCCGATCTGCTTGGCCAGTTTCATGACGCTCGCCAGCACGTCGGGGCTGGTCTGGGCGCCGCGGACCACTTCGAGCAACTTCATCACTTGAGCCGGGCTGAAGAAATGCAGGCCCACAACGTCGCTTGGCCGTCGTGTGAAGTTCGCGATGCGGTTCAAATCGAGGGTCGAGGTGTTCGACGCCAGAATCGCTCCTGCCTTGGCGTGCGCGTCGATCTGGGTAAAGACCTGTTGCTTGACGTCGAGATCCTCGAATACCGCCTCGATGATCAGGTCGGCATCGTGCAATGCGTCGAAGGACAAACTGGTGGCTATCGAGGTCTGGCGCTGCGCGGCGGTCGCGGCGTCAAGCCTGCCCCTGGTCAATGCACGTTCGTAATAGCGTGAGATCGCGGTCAGCCCGCGCTGCAATTGCGCATCGCCCGCCTCGATCAGGGTGACCGGCAAGCCGGCATCGGCGCAGGCCAATGCGATGCCCACGCCCATCGTGCCGGCGCCTACCACGGCGACGCGCTTGATCGTGCGCAGCGGTGTTGTCGAGTCGACGCCTGCGATTTTTCCCGCGGCCCGTTCGGCTAGAAACGCGTGACGCAACGCGCGGCTTTCGGACGACGCGACCAGTTCGACAAAACACGCTCGTTCAAATTTGAGGCCGGCATCGAAGCCGTGCGACACGCCGTGCTCGATTGCCGCGATACATTTCAGCGGCGCCGGCAGGCCTCGTGCGCTACGCGCCAACTGAGCGCGGGCCGCCTCAAAGAGGGGCGCGGCGCCGGCGAGCTCGGCCGGGTCGAAGGCACGCTCGCGCAACTTGGGGTAGGCCATGGGGTGCCCTGCCGATCGCGCATGGGTTTGCGCCACCACGCCGCGGGCAAACGCGAGCGCCGGTTCGAGCACATCGCCATCGACCACCCGGTCGAATAGCGCGCTATCGGCCAACGCTTGCGCGCGTAGCGGCGCGCCACTCGTGATCATCTCGAGCGCGGTCGCGATGCCGACCGCGCGAGGCAGCCGTTGCGTACCTCCCGCGCCGGGCAATAGCCCAAGCTTGACTTCGGGCAACGCGATCTGTGCACCGCGCGCGGCGACCCGGTAGTGCGCGCCGAGCGCGAGTTCGAGTCCACCGCCCATCGCAACGCCATGGACCGCGGCGACTATCGGCTTGGTACTGGATTCCAGGGCGGCAATCACCTCGCCCAACATCGGACTTGCGACCGCTTTAGGGGTATTGAATTCGGTGATGTCGGCGCCGCCGGAAAAGGCCCGGCCCGAGCCAATGATGACGATGGCCGCAATGGCCGGATCGCTTTGCGCCCGTTCCAGCCCCGCGACGATGCCGCTGCGGGTGGCGTGGCCGAGGCCATTGACGGGGGGATTATCGAGCGTTAACAACGCCACTTGATCGCGGCTTTCATAGTGAACTGACATGCGTGTCCCTGATAAGAATCCTGCCAATCGAAACCCAGTAGCTAAAGCGGCCCCTCGCGGGATTCGAGGCGCCATTGCTGCTTCGGGGCCCGGTATTTTGTCGGGACCAGTTTACAGGAACATGTGAGGAACACGCGAGGAACACCGGGGCTTGCCCGGGCTTGCGACGATCGACTCACTGGATCCTCGGCCTTGTACACGGCCGTCCACCAATGCGCCGCCAAATGGCGGATACGACCACGGGGCATTCCCGAGTCCCGCCAGTCGCCGCGCCAATCTTTAATTCTTTGTCGCAAATGTTCATATAGAATCGAGGGAGCGCCTTGTTTGGAGCAGGACAGAATATGTTTGACCCAGGACATTTGTATAACACCGAGAAAAAGGCTGTCAAGATTTTCGAAAGTCTTGAAGCGGCGATTCTGCGTGGCGAACTGAATTCGGGAGACAAACTGCCGGCCGTTCGGGAAGTCGCGCAACGGTGGGGCGTCAATAAAAACACAGTTGCCGCCGCGTATCGGATGCTTCAGGACGGCGGGCTGATTGTTGCTGCGGGGCGCAACGGTTCTTTGGTCGCGAGCCGCACTTCGCTGGAAGCGGTCGCAAATCGTGAGGCGCCCTCGCCGGCTGCCAATGCCATCGTGCTGCACGACGGCAATCCTGCTCGTTTGCTGTTGCCGTCCGAAGATATCTACAGAGCGCATTTGAGCCGCGTCGACCTGGCCGAAATACGTTACAGCGAGCGGCGCAATTACGAGCCTCTGCTCGAACAGATGGGCCAGACCTTCAAGCAGGACAGCGTTCCGTTCGGCAAGGCCTTCGTGAGCAGCGGCGCGCTGGACGCAATCAGTTGGGCGCTGCGTAACAATTTGAAAGTCGGCGACAAAGTCGGCGTCGAGGATCCGGGCTACGCCACGATCGTGGCGCTGGTGCGTTCGCTTGGGATGCGCCCGGTGGGCATTCCGATCGACCGCTTCGGTCTGCTCCCTGAAGGACTGAGTTCGGCACACAAACGCGGCGTCAAAGCCGTGGTGCTGAGTTCGCGTGCGCAGAATCCGACCGGAGCCTGCACTTCGGAAGAGCGCGCGCAGATACTGAGCGCGATCATTGAAAACGGGCCCGATGTTCTCTATATCGACGACGATCATTCGAGCCTGCTGCAACTGAGTCCGTATCGGTTATTCGTGCCGCAAGCCGGCAAACGATGGATGGTGGTGCGTTCGCTTTCCAAATTCCTGGGCCCCGATTTGCGCATAGCGGTATGCGCTGGCGACGATGCGACCCTCGGACGCCTGGAGATCGCCCAGGCACTTTCGATGGGATGGGTGAGCCGTTTGCTGCAACGCCTTGCCAGCGCGCTGCTGGACGATCCTCTGGTGCGCCAGGGTATCGAGCATGCCGGCGAGATCTATAAAAGCCGCTACGCCGCGCTATCCAAAGCGCTTTTGGCAAACGGCTTCGATGTGGCCGGTCAAGCAGGGCTCAATCTTTGGGTGCCGCTCGACGAAGAAGTTGTCGTTGTCGCGGAAATGGCGCGCAAAGGCTGGTTGCTTCGATCCGGCAGCGATTTCGTGCTGCAGAGCCGGCCGGGCATCCGCGTGACGAGCGCGGGATTGCCCGAGGAACAGGTTGCGTCGTTCGTCACCGACCTGGTCGCCGCCAGGAATAGCGTACGCGGGTAGCGGCCTAAGCGCACCGGCTTAGGCACAGCGGCTTAACATTTCAGCTTCGCGTCAGGGCTCAATGCGATGCTAGGCAGCACATAGCCCTTGAACTGCTCGCGCAGCTTGAGCTTCTGCATCTTGCCCGTGGCGGTATGCGGGATTTCGTCGACAAATGCGACGTCCTCGGGAGTCCACCATTTGGCTACCCGGCCTTCGTAAAAGGCCAGCAACTCGTCGGCACTGACGTTGGCGCCCGGCTTGCGCACGACCACCAGCAGTGGCCGCTCGTCCCATTTCGGATGCGCACACGCGATACATGCCGCCTCGGCCACCGCCGGATGGGCCATCGCGATGTTCTCGATCTCGATCGAGCTGATCCACTCTCCACCCGACTTGATCACGTCCTTGCTGCGATCGGTAATGTGCATAAAGCCGTCGGCATCGATGGTCGCCACATCTCCGGTCGGAAACCAGCCGTCGATTAGCGGCGAACCGGTTTCGCCGAAATAGCGGTCGATGACCCACGGACCTCTGACATGCAAATCGCCAAATGCCACGCCATCCCAGGGCAGCTCCTGGCCCATCGCATCGACAATGCGCATGTCGACGCCGAAAATCGCATGGCCTTGCTTTTCCAGAAGGTGCCGCTGCGCCTCGATGGGTAAGCTGAGGTGCTTGGCGCGCAAATTCGCCAGCGTGCCTAGCGGCGACATTTCAGTCATGCCCCAGGCATGGATCACATGGACGCCATAGGTGTCCTCGAAGGTTCGCAGCATCGCGGGCGGACAGGCCGATCCGCCAATCACCGTGCGCCGCAAGGTCGAGAACTTGAGCTCATGCTGGCAGATGTGATTGAGCAGCCCCAGCCAAACGGTCGGCACCCCCGCCGAAAAACTGACGCCCTCGCTTTCCATCAACTCGTACAGCGATTTTCCGTCCAGATCCTTGCCCGGCATCACCAGTTTGGCGCCGACCAGTGGCGCCGCGTAGGGAATGCCCCAGGCGTTCACATGGAACATCGGCACGACCGGCATGATCGTGTCGCGTGCCGAACATCCCATCGCGTCGGGCAGCGCGGCGCCGAACGCGTGCAGCACGGTCGAGCGGTGGCTATACAGCGCGCCCTTGGGATTGCCCGTCGTGCCTGACGTGTAGCACAGGCTCGAGGCGCTGCGCTCGTCGAATTGCGGCCAGTCGAAATCGCCGTCCTGCGCCGCGAGCCAGTCTTCATAGAAAACCACCGGCGTTTGCATCTCGGGGGCATGTTCGCGATCGGTGAGCACCACCCACGCTTGAACTTGCGGACACTGCACGGCGAGTTTGTCGACCAGCGGTGCAAAGTTGAGGTCGAACAACACGAAGCGGTCTTGCGCGTGGTTGACGATCAGCGCGATCTGCTCGGGGAACAGGCGCGGATTGATCGTGTGGCAGACGGCACCCAGGCCGGACGTACCGTAATACACTTCCAGATGCCGATAGGTGTTCCAGGCGAGCGTACCGATCCGCTCCCCCGTCTGCACGCCCTCGGCGCGCAAGGCCTGGGCGAGTTGCTTGGCGCGGACTTCGCAATCGCGATAGGTATAGCGATGCAAATCGCCCTCGATACGCCGGGTCACGATCTCGGTGTCGCCGGCATGGCGTGCGGCGTGATGCAACAACGACGATACGAGCAAGGGCATTTCCATCATGCGGCCCATGAGCGGTGCTCCCGCTACGGGAGCCTCCGATGGCGGCATCGGAGGCGCTCCCGATCCCGAATGCACTCCCGAATGCGGCGCTGAACCGTGTTGCGTCGGCGTAGTCATAAGCCCTGGTCTCCTGAGAGGTATCGCTGCTTCTGTTATGTTCAAGCATCGTTTTCAAGCAGTCGTACCCTATGGATTCTTGGGCGCGCGCTACGGTGCGTCAATCTCTTTTTTCGCCGGTGGCGCGCCGCAAGCCCCCGATGACTAGGGCTGCGCCATGTGCGGCGCAACCTCGCCCGGCGGCGGTTGCTTTCGCGGCTTACAATAGGGGCTTACCCAGGATCATTTTATGTCACAGCCTTTCCCGCTTTCCGACCCGGCCAGTTTGAGCGCACGCATCGCACAAGATTTGCCGGGCAGCTTCGCCGCGCTGGGCGAGGCGTTCTACACCCGCTTGCCCGCTACTCCGATCCCCGCCCCCTATGTGGTCGGTTTTTCGAGCGAGACGGCGGACTTGCTGGGTTTGCCCGCCGATATCGCCAGTTCTGCCGAGTTCGCCGATTACTTTGCTGGCAATTTGAGCCGTGGCTTGCCGCGTGCAGCTTTGCCGATCGCCACCGTCTACTCCGGGCACCAGTTCGGCGTGTGGGCCGGTCAACTCGGCGACGGACGCGCGCTATTGCTCGGTGAAATTGAAGCACCTGGCAGCGCGCCGACCGACGCACCGAGTGAGGCGGCAGGTGGCGCCTACGAATTGCAGCTCAAGGGCGCGGGGCTCACGCCCTATTCGCGTATGGGCGATGGACGCGCGGTATTGCGCTCGTCGATACGCGAGTTTCTCGCTTCGGAGGCGATGCAGGCTTTGGGCATTCCGACCACACGGGCATTGTGTGTGGTCGGGTCCGACTTGCCGGTGCGGCGCGAAACGCTGGAAACCGCCGCTGTCGTCACGCGCGTGGCGAACACCTTCGTGCGCTTTGGCCATTTCGAGCATTTCTATTCGAACGACCGTCTCGATCTGCTCAGGCTACTCGCCGATCATGTGATCGCGCGGGTGTATCCGGCCTGTCGCGACGCAGCCGATCCTTACGCCGCGTTGCTCGAAACGGTGACATGCCGCACTGCCGATCTGCTGGCGCAATGGCAGAGCGTAGGGTTTTGCCACGGCGTGATGAATACCGACAATATGTCGATTGCGGGTTTGACGATCGACTACGGCCCCTACGGTTTTCTCGACGGCTTCGACGCAGGCTATATCTGCAACCACTCCGACACCGGTGGCCGTTATGCGTATGCGCAGCAGCCACAAGTCGCTTACTGGAACCTCTTCCGCCTGGCGCAAGCGCTGTTGCCACTCATCGGCGGCCCCGACGCCGACGTCGAGCGCGACGAGCAAGTTGCGATCGAAGCGGCGCAAGCGGCGCTCGAACCGTTCAAATCTCGCTACAGCCAGCAACTGGCTATGCGTTTGCAAGCAAAGCTCGGGCTGGCTTCGGTGTTGCCGGACGACACCGCGTTGACGGACCGTCTGTTCGCGCTCATGCAAACGAATCGCGCCGACTTCACGCTGACGTTTCGCAATTTGGCCGCGCTTTCGCGGCACGATGCGAGCGGGGACGCCGCAACTCGCGATCTGTTCATCGATCGTCCCGCCTTCGATGGCTGGGCGGCCGATTACCGCGCGCGGCTTGGACAAGAAGCACGCGACGACGCGGTGCGCGCAATAGCGATGCGTGCGGTCAATCCGAAATACATTTTGCGCAATCATCTGGCCGAACAGGCGATTCGGCAGGCGCAGCAGCATGATTTTTCCGAACTCGCCCGTTTGCAGCGAGTGCTGAGCCGACCGTTCGACGAGCAACCCGAAGCCGCTGCAGCGTATGGTGGCTTGCCACCCGACTGGGCGAGTTCGCTCGAAGTATCGTGCTCCTCATGAACCCGCCGCTTTGCGCGCACCGCGTTGGCGCCCATATCGGCGCCCACCTTCGCGTCATTGAGTGTCAGGAATCGTGCGCGACTGCGACTAATCTTTACCTGTAACCCGGATGCACCCAAGCGGCGCGGTCCAATGAATCTGAGGGGAATAGCATGAGCGATGAAAAAATTGCCAAGGTCGTCAAGACCGATCAGGAATGGCGCGAGAATTTGTCCGGAATCGAATATGAAGTAACCCGGCATGCGGCCACTGAGCGGCCATTTACCGGCCGCTTTTGGGACCATTGGGAAAAAGGTGTCTATCACTGTGTGGGCTGCGGCACGCCGCTGTTCGAATCGACCACCAAATTCGATGCTGGCTGTGGCTGGCCCAGCTACTTCAAGCCCTTGAACGGCGAGGTGATCGAAGAGAAAACCGACCGCGCGCACGGCATGTTGCGTATCGAAGTGCGCTGCAAGGTATGCGACGCGCATCTGGGTCACGTTTTCGAGGATGGCCCGCAACCGACCGGACTTCGTTACTGCATTAACTCGGCTGCGTTACAATTCGATCCCGACCCGTCCAACCCGTCTGAATGAATGATCCGCGCCGCCTTGGCGCGGACACTCCAGGCTCTTTCGGAACTTGCATGAAATTCTTGTTCGACCTTTTTCCGGTCATTCTGTTTTTCGTCGCTTTTAAAATCGCCGGCATTTACGTCGCCACCGGCGTTGCAATCGCCGCGACGCTGGTGCAGATCGCCTGGACCGCGTACCACCATCGCAAGGTCGACGCCATGCTGTGGGTCAGTTTCGGGGTCATCGTGGTGTTCGGCGGCGCGACCCTGGCGTTTCACAACGACACATTCATCAAGGTCAAGCCGACCGCGTTGTACTGGATCTTTGCGATCGGCCTGCTGGTGTCGCAGATCGGGTTCGGCAAGAATATGATGGAAGTCATGATGGGCAAGCAGATCGAACTGCCCCACAAGATCTGGGGCCAAATTAATCTGGCCTGGGCTGCATTCTTCACGGTACTCGGCATCCTGAATTTGATCGTGGTGTTTGTGCTGCACGCGACGGACAGCCAGTGGGTGAATTTCAAGTTATTTGGCTGTACCGGGCTGATGATCGTTTTTATCGTCGCCCAGAGCCTGTGGCTGGCCAAATATATCAAACACGACGAGTCCTGATGAACCACTCCCCACCTCCTGATCCAGCCCCTGAGTCCGTCCCGCAGGCGCCACGCGGCGAACGCGTGCAGATGATAGAAACCCGATTGACGCAAGCGCTCGCGCCCGTTCACCTGGCGATCGAAGACGACAGCGCGAAACACGCCGGCCATGCGGGCGCTTCCGAGGGGGGCCATTACCGCGTAGTCATCGTATCGACGCGATTCTCCGGTATCAACCGGGTAGGACGGCACCGCTTGGTATATGATGCCGTCGCGGACGCGATGCAACGTGGGATTCATGCCCTCGCGATCTCCGCTTATACGCCGGAAGAATTTGAGTCGCTGAGTTCTTGAGGCGAATCGCCCGGGCTGAAAATCCTGGGCTGAAATCCCCGCGGCTAGACCCTGGGGGCTAGATCCCTGGGGCTAACCCCCTGAGTTAATCGTGCACGTTAGGACGTTCCTATGACTTTGAAAAATGCCCGTTTATGGGTTGTGCTTGCCTCCTTCGCCGCAACGCCGGTGTTTGCGCAGAATATTGCCGTTGTGAACGGCACGCCGGTGCCCACCGCACGCGCCGACGCGTTGGTGACCGAGTTGGTCAAACAGGGCCAGCAAGACACGCCTGAGCTGCAAAAATTGGTGCGCGAGGAATTGATCAATCGCGAAGTGCTCGCGCAGGAAGCGGCACGCGAGGGCGTTACCCGGCAGGCGGACGTGAAAGCGCAACTGGCCGTCGCCCAGCAAAGCGTTATCGTTCGCGCATTGATCCAGAATTACATCGAGAAAAATCCGGTTACCGATGCTGAGCTTAAAGCCCGTTACGATTCGCTCGCGGCACAATTCGGCGGCAAGGAATATCACCTGCATCACATCCTGGTCGATAACGAGCAGCAGGCCAAAGACCTGATCGCGAAAATCAAGGCCGGTGGCGATTTCGAGGCCTTGGCCAAGCAGTATTCGAAAGACCCGGGGTCGGCGCCCCAAGGCGGCGACCTGAGCTGGTCGGACCCGAAGGCCTACGTGCCCGAATTTGCTGACGCTGCGCTCAAGCTCAAGAAAGGCGAAATGACTGATGCACCGGTTCAGACCAAGTTCGGCTGGCACATCATCCGGCTCGATGATACCCGCGCCGTTCAGCCGCCCCCGCTGGCCGACGTCAAGGACCAGTTGAGCAAACAACTCGCACAGGAAAAACTGCAGCAATGGGAACAGACGTTGCGCGCGCAGGCGAAGATTCAATAAGTAGGTTTCAGTGAGGAAGCGTTATCTGGTGCTTGGTCTGGTTCAATTGCTTTTGATTTGCCTATGCGGCTGGCTAGGACGGGCTTCGTGGCCAGAAATCGATTTCGTCGGGGATGCACGGCTCTTAAGCGCACAGCACTCGTTTTACTATTTGGCTTCGCTTTACTGTTTGGCCGGATGGCTGATAACGATTGCTATCGCAATTGGGTTTGCTGTATTTGATAAACTGAACAGATCAATGATTGTTCTGTTCCTTATCCTCCTTCTGCCGTCGATGGAATTTTTCTTGTGCCTCACGCTGACCTCTTGATAGCTTGCAGCGATTCATAAAAAAAGCCCGGTCTAAACCGGGCTTTTTTTTATGAATCGACGCGCTGGGATGTCAACCGAGCCATTTACGCGCATTACGGAAGATGCGCATCCACGGGCTGTCGCCTGCACCTTCTTGCCATGTGTGCGGCGCCCAGCTCATTTGCACCGTGCGGAATGCGCGCTCCGGATGCGGCATCAAAGCGGTGAAGCGTCCATCGGGCGTGGTCACGCCGGTCAATCCTTGCGCGGAACCGTTCGGATTGAACGGGTAGCGCTCGGTGAGCGTGCCTTGGTTGTCGACGAAACGCAGCACTGAACTGACTGCGCCCGCATCGCCCTGCTGCGAGAAGTCCGCGTAGCCTTCGCCGTGCGAGACCACCGTCGGAATCTGCGAACCCTCCATGCCGGCGAAGAACAGCGACGGCGACGGCTGCACTTCGACCGTTACCAGGCGCGCCTCGAACTGCTCAGACTTGTTGCGTGTGAAGCGCGGCCACGCCTGTGCGCCGGGAATCATCTCGGCCAGCGCGCTCATCATCTGGCAACCATTGCACACGCCCAGCGCGAACGTATCGCCACGCTCGAAGAACGCGTTGAACATATCGGCAAGCACGGGATTAAACTGGATGGTCTTGGCCCAGCCCTCGCCTGCACCGAGCACGTCCCCGTAGGAGAACCCGCCACATGCAATCGCGCCGGTAAAGTCCGCGAGCGTAGCCCGGCCATTGAGCAAATCGCTCATGTGCACGTCGTACGGGTCGAAACCGGCCCGGTCGAATGCGTAGGCCATCTCCAGATGCGAGTTGACGCCTTGCTCACGCAGTACCGCAACGCGCGGGCGAGCGCCGGTCGCGATCATCGGCGCCGCGATGTCCTCGTGAACATCGAAGCTCAGCACCGGTGTCAGGCCGGGGTCCAGTTCGGCGAGCGCAGCGTTTTCGGCATCGGCACAAGCCGGATTGTCGCGCATGCGGGCGATCTGCCAGCTCACTTCGCTCCATGCCTGATGCAGCTCGACGCGCGTTGCCCCATAGATCTTTTTTGCGTCGCGATAAATTTCGATATCGTCGCGTTCATTGGGTTTGCCGATGACATGACTACACGCAGACAGGCCGAATTTACGCAAGGCCTGCAGCACTGCATCGCGCTCGCTGGCGTGCACCTGGATCACGGCGCCGAGCTCTTCGGTGAATAGCGCGCGCATGGTGGCGTCGTCGCGGCGACCACTGGTTTGCTTGGCCCAGTCCTTGGCATCGCCATAGTCGGACTCATGGCCCGGTTCGAGCGTGAGCATATCGACATTGAGCGACACGCCCGTATGCCCGGCAAACGCCATCTCGCACACGGTGGCGAACAGGCCGCCATCGGAGCGATCGTGGTAGGCGAGAATCTTGCGCTGCGCGCTCAGGCTTTGGATGGCATCGAAGAATTGCTTGAGGTCCTGTGCATCGTCGAGGTCCGGCGTGACGTCGCCGACTTGTTGCGTGACTTGCGCGAGGATACTGCCGCCCATGCGATTGCGTCCGCGTCCCAGATCGATCGCGATCAGCACCGTCTCGCCCACGTCTGCCGTGCGACGTAGCTGCGGCGTCAAGTGCAGGCGCACATCGTCGACCGGTGCGAACGCCGAAACGATCAGCGAAACCGGCGCGCTGACTTCCTTCGCGCCTTCGAGATCCTGCCATTGCGTGCGCATCGACAGGGAATCCTTGCCCACCGGGATGCCTAGCCCCAGTGCCGGACACAGTTCCATGCCGACCGTGCGCACCGTGTCGAACAGCGCGGCGTCTTCGCCCGGGCTGCCGCACGCGGCCATCCAGTTCGCCGAGAGTTTGATCTTGTCGAGCGCGGCGATCGGCGCCGCGGCAATGTTGGTAATCGCCTCACCCACGGCCATGCGGCCCGAGGCTGGTGCGTCGATGACGGCCAGCGGCGCGCGCTCGGCCATGGTCATCGCTTCGCCGTGGAAACCGCTGTAATCCATCGAGGTAATCGCGCAATCGGCCACGGGGACCTGCCACGGCCCGACCATCTGGTCGCGTACCGAGAGGCCGCCCACGGTGCGGTCGCCGATCGTGATCAGAAACGATTTGCTGGCTACGGTCGGATGCTTCAGCACGTCGACGGCGATTTCTGCGAGCACCAGGCCGGTCACGTCGACCGGCGCGAGCGCGATACTTTGCCGGGTCACGTCGCGATGCAGCTTGGGGGTCTTGCCGAGCAGGACTTCCATCGGCATATCGACCGGCTGCACCGCGTTTGCGGCAGAACCCGCATCGATATCGGAGTCAATCAGCTGCAGGTGACGCGCTTCGGTGGCCACGCCCACGACCGCCAATGGGCAGCGCTCGCGCACGCAAATGGCCTCGAACGCAGGCAGGCTGGCCGGTGCGATCGCGAGCACGTAGCGCTCCTGCGCTTCGTTGCTCCAGATTTCGCGCGGGCTCAAACCGCTTTCCTCCAACTGGATCTTGCGCAGCTCGAAACGCGCACCGCGTCCGGCGCCATCGACCAATTCGGGGAAGGCATTCGAAAGGCCGCCGGCGCCGACGTCGTGGATACTCAGGATCGGATTGTCCGCGCCCTGCTGCCAGCAGGCATTGATCACTTCTTGTGCACGCCGCTGGATTTCGGGGTTGCCGCGCTGGACCGAATCGAAGTCGAGCTCGGCGGTGTTGGTGCCGGTGGCCATCGAACTCGCCGCACCGCCACCCATGCCGATGCGCATGCCGGGGCCGCCGATCTGGATCAGCAAAGTGCCAGGCGGCAAATCGAGCTTGTGCGTGTGGATATCGGAAATGCTGCCGATGCCGCCGGCGATCATGATGGGCTTGTGATAGCCGCGCACGCGTCCGGCAACGTTCTGCTCATAAACGCGGAAATAGCCACCCAGGTTCGGCCGGCCGAATTCGTTATTGAACGCCGCGCCACCGATGGGCCCATCGGTCATGATTTGCAGCGGCGACGCGATCCGTTCCGGGCGTCCGTATGCGGTGAAATGCAGGCCCGGATTGCGCTCGCTCATGGGCTGCGCGGCATCGCGAGCATTCTCCCAATACCGCGTGGCTTCCGGCAACTCCAGGTTTGAAACCGAAAAACCCGACAAACCGGCTTTGGGCCGAGCACCTCGGCCGGTCGCACCCTCGTCGCGGATTTCGCCGCCCGCGCCCGTAGCCGCACCTGGGAAAGGGGAAATCGCGGTCGGATGATTGTGCGTCTCGACCTTCATCAAGGTATGCGTGAGTTCGACCGTGCGGCCGTATTGCTGCGCATTGTGCCCAGTACCGGCGCGCGGAAACCACCGCTCGGCGACCGCTCCGGCCATTACCGCGGCGTTGTCCGAATAAGCCACGATGGTGCCCTGCGGACTGAGCTTGTGCGTGTTCTTGATCATCTGGAACAGCGAGACGTCCTGCGCCACGCCGTCGATCGTCCAGTCGGCGTTGAAAATCTTGTGCCGGCAATGTTCGCTGTTAGCCTGGGCGAACATCATCAGCTCGACGTCGGTGGGGTTGCGCTCCATTTGCCGGAACGACTCGACCAGATAGTCGATTTCGTCGTCGGCCAGCGCGAGCCCCAGCTCGGTATTGGCGGCGATCAGCGCTGCCCGGCCCTCGCCCATGACATTGACGGTCTGCAGCGCCTTGCCCGGCAATTGGTCGAACAGGTGCAACGCGTCGTCGGTTTGCTCCACGACGGTCTCGGTCATGCGGTCATGCAGCGCCGCGCCAACCTGGGCACGCCCCTCCTGGGTCAAGGTCTTCTTGCCCCCGAGCAGGCCGGTCTTGAGTATGACCGTGTACTCGATGCCGCGCTCTATCCTGCGTATCGAGTCGAAGCCGCAGTTGTGCGCGATGTCGGTCGCTTTCGATGCCCATGGGGAAATCGTGCCGAAACGCGGGATGACGAGGAATTCTTCATGCGTGCCCTTGGCCGGCAACTCGCGCGCCGGATCGCCGTAGTGCAGCAGTTCCGCGATTCGGGTTGTCGTTTCGGTGGAAAGGGGCTCGGCGCTATTGACGAAGTGGACGAAACGTCCGCTGATTTCGCTGATGTTCGAGTCGATGGCTTGCAGCTTTTGCAACAGGCGGGTCTGACGGAATTCGGAAAGCGCGGATGCGCCGGCTAAGCACGAGAAATGGGCCATTTGGCTAAAGCATCTGATGAGGCCACGCAAGGCAGCCCCGTGGGGAAAGGAGACCAGAATTATACCCCGAGCGGCACCTTTGCCGGGCAGCCCGTCGCGCTATCTTGAGCTCGCGCTTTCGGCTTGGCTACTTTGGCGCTATCATGGCGCGCTCCCTACGCACCGCGCCAGTCGCGCATCCGGTGCCGGTCAGCATTCCGATTCACCCCGTGTTCTGGAGCAGTGCCGCTTACGGCAGGTCTTTGCTATGGATGTCATCGTAATCGGCGGCGGCGTTGCCGGCGTTAGTACCGCGCACGCTTTGCGTGAAGCCGGCCATCAAGTCTGCGTGGTCGAGCGTCACACCACGCTCGCCCAAGAAGCCACCTTCGGGCGCGACTCGCTATTGCTCCCTAATGCGCTGGGCGCCTGGTTCGGCCCGGGCGTTCCTGGCGCGCGCAACTGGTTCGGCCTGGGCGGCACGCGCGGACACAACGGCGTGTTGTATCGGCCGGGCTTGAATCTCGAACTGCGCAACTGGGTGCGCCATTGGCGCGCCGAACGCAAACCCGAGCGTTTCAGTGCGCAGTGTGGGCGGCTGCGCTCGCTCAATGAGCTGTCGATGAACGCGCTTTCGGCGCTGGAAACGTCGGGAGACCTCGACTTCGAGCAGCGTACCGGTGTGCTGCACCTGTTTGCCCATGCGCATGGCCTGAAGCAGGCGGCCACCGCGTTGACTCTGCTCAAGGAGACGGAGTACCCCCATCGCATCCTGAGCGCTGCCGAATGCGTTGCGCTCGAGCCGTCGATTCCTGCCCTGCAACCGCTGGCTGGCGGCGTCCTGTTGCCGGGCGAGCGCAGTGGCAATTGTCCGCTCTTTGCCAAGCAGCTTAAACAATTGCTCAGCGACAAGGGCGTCACGTTTCGTCTCGAGTCGACCGTACTGTCGATCCAGATGAGTTCGGGCGGTGCACGAGTGAGTCTGGGCAATCGTCAGGCGGACTCGTTGTCGGCCTATGCGCCCGGCCATCGCGGCAGCGAAGAATTGCGGGCTGACGCGGTCGTGGTGGCTGCCGGCGCCGGCAGCCTGCCGTTGCTTCACGAGGCCGGCATCCGCCTGCCCTTGCAGCCCGTGCGTATGCACGCGCTGATGGCGCCGATCCTGCATGAGGAGTTGGCGCCGCATGTCACCCTGGTAGACACCGAGCGTCGCATCACGATCGCGCGGCTGAACAATCGCATGAAAATTACCGGTGCGGCCGTATTGCAAAGCCGCGCCAAGACGCTGCGCGGCGTCGATGCCGGCTTGCGCGCGCAAGCGCTCGATATGCTGGCGCAAGCTGCGCACGACTGGGCGCCGGGCGCGGTGAAGTTTTCTTCGTCGCGTCACTGGGATGGCGTCAGCTTGTTGTCGCCCGATGGTTTGCCGGTAGTGAGCCGCACCGCGCATCCGCGGCTCTACCTCAACCTGGCTCACGGGCCGGTAGGCTGGGCATTGAGCAGCGGCTCGGCGGAACTGATCGCGGCCATGGTCGGCGGGCAGACCGATGGCGATTATGACGAGTTGATCGCGGCCCTCAGTGCGGGACGTTTCAGTCACTGACGTTGCATTGAAGTTGCATTCAGATCGCTTTAGAGGGGGCGTGCGGTCAAGTGCCTGCTCATCTGGGTGCTCATCTGCGTTCTCAAGCGCCAGGTCAAGTTGACGCGCCCGTATCGGCGCGCCACACTGCTTGTGTCCACATCGCATCCACAGGCCGCACCGGCACAGTGCATCGGTACACCTCATGGGTCCCTCATGAAGTGCTCGACGCGTGCCGGTGACACATACATCCGTCGACGTCCTATCCGAGTTGCCCGATCTCATGACTCTCGTGCCTACCGACCTGCATACAGACCCGCTGGCTGATCCGACACCCGCTTTATTCCTGGCGAGCTCGGCACCCACCCTACCCCTGTATACCGCGGCGCAACTGCGCGTGATCGAACAACAGGCGATACGCGATCTGCCCGCGCACACACTGATGCAGCGCGCAGGCACAGCGGCCGCCGATTTTCTTGCGCGCCGCTACAGCGCCGGCGACACGCCGCAGCGACGCGTGGTCTGGCTGGTCGCCGGCCCTGGCAATAACGGTGGCGACGCATTGGTGACCGCCACTGAACTGCATCGGCGCGGCATTCCCGTCGAAGTCTTTTTACCCGTCGAATCGCGACCGCCCGACGCCTGTTGGGCATTGGCCAACGCGCGAACGGCAGGCGTCAAGATCAGCTCGCAGTGGGACGGATCCTGCGCCGGGCACGCTTACGACTGGTGCGTCGACGGCATGTTCGGCCTGGGATTTGCGCGGTTGCTCGAAGGCGTGTTCGCTGCGGTGGCACAGCAGTTGACCTTACGCACACGCAACGGCGCCAAGGTCCTGGCGCTCGATATCCCGAGCGGCCTGAACGGCGATAGCGGCACCGTTGCGCGTGGCGGGCAGGCCGTGACAGCGACCGAAACCTTGAGCTTTATCGGCGCCCAACCGGGCTTGTACACGGCGGACGGCAAAGATCTCTGCGGCGCGGTATGGGTGGCGCCGCTGGGTCTGAGCACGGACATCCGCACGGCTATCGGCACGGCCGATACATCATCGCATCCGCTTTGGCTCAATACGCTCTCGGTGTTCAAGCCCAGCTTGCCCCCGCGCATCAATGCCACCAACAAGGGCACGTTCGGTTCCCTGGCCGTGGTGGGCGGTGCGACCGGTACGGTCGGCGCGCCTATCCTGTCGGCACGCGCGGCGCTCTACGCCGGTGCGGGCAAGGTGCATGTGGTGTTGTTAAGCGAGCAAGCGCCGCCTTACGATCCGCCGCATCCGGAATTGATGCTGCACCCGGGCACGACCATGCCGCAGTGGGCGGGCATCAGCGCTATCGCCGCAGGCCCGGGGATGGGGCAGGACGCGCACGCGAAGGATCTGCTCGTGCAAATTATTGAACAGGAGCTGCCCACGGTGCTCGATGCCGATGCGCTGAACCTGATTGCGAGCGAAGACTCGCTGGCGACGCTGCTCGTTGCGCACGGACGCCGAGCGGTGATGACGCCGCATCCGCTGGAATGCGCTCGTCTGCTGAAGACCGACACGGCGGAGATACAAAGTGACCGGCTAAAGGCCGCCCGCACCCTCGCACGTCACTACGGTTGCGTGGCGGTGCTCAAAGGCAGCGGTACCATCGTCGCGCGTCCGGACGGTGCGGCCTGGATCAATCCGACGGGCAATGCCGCGCTTGCCACAGGAGGTACCGGCGACGTCCTGAGCGGGTTGATCGGCGCATTTATGGCGCAACGGTGCGAGCCGCATCTGGCGGCGCTGACAGCGGTCTTTTTACATGGATTGGCGGCCGAGCAACTGTGCACGCTGGGATGCGGCCCTGCCGGGTTGACCGCGGGTGAACTCGCGCCTATGGTGCGTACGCTACTCAATCGATTGTGTTACAGCGGGCCGAATCCCGATATGTCGGGCGATTGAGCGTAGTGTATTCGGCGGCTCTCGATCGGCGGCTTTTGCTCCATGTCGCGTCGCGCATCGATGCTCACGCCGTACCTGATTGCGCCGTCGGCTGCGGGACGATGCGGCCGGCCTCGATGACGATCACTTGCTCGCAGCGGTGTGCCAGTTCGGTATCGTGGGTCACCAGCACCAGCGTGGCGCCACTGGCCCGGTTCATTTCGAACATCAGATCGATCACCGCATGCCCATTTGCCGCGTCCAGGCTGCCGGTGGGCTCGTCCGCAAACAGTATCTCGGGCCGCGTGACAAACGCGCGTGCCAGCGCGACACGCTGCTGTTCGCCGCCAGAGAGCATTCGCGGATAATGGTTGGTACGCGCAGCCAGACCGACCTGCTCCAGCAGCGAACGCGCTTGTTCGCGTGCTTGCCGCCAATCGCCGGCGCCGCCGCCGAGTTCCAGCGGCAACAAGACATTTTCGAGCGCGGTAAGATGGGGCATCAGCTGGAAGGATTGGAATACGAACCCGATCCGGCCGCGGCGCAACGCGGCCCGGCTATCTTCGCTCAAGCCATTGAGCTCCGTGCCCAGCAAGCGAACCGAACCTGTCGTGGGGCTGTCCAATCCCGCTAGCAGCCCCAATAGCGTGGACTTGCCCGAGCCGGACGCACCGACGATCGCAGCGCTGCTGCCGCGACGAATGTATAAATCGATGTTCTCCAGTATGCTCAACGCACCGCTCGTATCCTGGACAACCTTGCTTAAGCCCTTGACTTCAATGACCGATTCGATAGTAGTGTGCATGCTCAGACATAAGGTGATGGTGATTGTCGCGACCGTGCGTGCCGCTGCACGCGTAGCTGGCGCGGCTAAATGGACGGTCGCGCGCATCGTCGATTTCATGGCGGTAGCCGTCGTCGCTGCCGGCATCCCGTTAGCCGCACACGCGGCTGCAATAACGGGTTCGATAGTGGACGCGTCTCAAGTCGCCGTCGCCGCTCGTCCGTCGATCGTCGTCCTCGGCGATAGCCTCTCGGCAGAATATGGGCTCGCGCGCGGGACCGGATGGGTCGCATTGCTTCGACAGCGACTGGCACAAACCGGTTCGAATTACGACGTGATCAACGCCAGCATCAGCGGCGACACGACCAGCGACGGACGCGCCCGTCTGCCGGCGATCCTCGCGCGAGCGCACCCGGCCATCGTCATCATCGAGCTTGGCGGCAACGATGCGTTGCGTGGTATTCCGCTCGCGGTGACGGTGGAAAACATGCAGGATTTGATCGCGCGTTCGCGTGCGGCCGGCGCCAAGGTGCTGTTGGTCGGCATGCAGATTCCGTCCAACTATGGACCTGACTATACACAGAAATTCCGGAAGCTGTACCCGCAGCTCGCGCAGCAGACCCGAGTCGCGTTGGCGCCGTTTTTGCTGGACGGTTTGGCCGATCAGCCGCAGATGTTCCAAGCCGATCAAATCCATCCGATCGAGGCCGCGCAACCGAAGCTGCTCGATAACGTGTATCCAGCGCTTAAACCCTTGCTGACTGTGCGGCGCCAATAATACGGGCGGTCCGGCGGCCTCGCGATGGAGGCAATGAGGGGTGAAGATTGCCGAAAACGTGAGGACCCTGCGGACACCCAACGCATGCCCGCACGGTACGGCGCCAGTCGCGACTACCCTGGCGCCCTACGAGCGCGAAGCTGTTATTGAGTGTCAGGGGTCGCCGCCAGCGAACCATAATACTTGATCTTGGAACGGGCTTTCAGCGAAGCGTAGTAGGCGCTCAACTCGCTTTGCGCGTCGACCTGCGCGATTTGCTGCTGGGCGGCAGCCAGCTTGCCGGGATCCACGGTGGCAGACTGGTCGATCGCGTTGACACGATAGATTGCATAGCCGGCGTCGCCCAGATCGGTGCCGACGTATTGCGGCAGATGCTGGCCGTCGACTTTGAAGATCGCTTGGAGCGCACTGCCCGCGATGCCTTGGGCGTCAGTACGCGAGACCTTGAGTACCGGCGAAAAACCGTTGGTCGAAGGCGTCTTTTGCAGCACGGCCAATTGTGCGGCGCCGGCATCGCGTGCTCGTTTGGCCGCTTGCTCGGCGACGTACTTCTGCTGAACCTGGACCTTGATCGTATCGAGCGGCGGGACTGCGGCGGCTTGATAGTGGGTCACATGCGCGGAGATTAGCATGCTCGGTCCGATCTCGATCGCAGCAGTATTGTGCTGCGCCTTCACTGCGTCGTCGGCAAATACTGCAGCCAGAAATTTCGGATTGTTCAGCGGGTCGGTCGGCGCAAGAGCCGGGTTTGGCGTACGCGTTACGGTCGCCTGACGGATCGTCAGATGATATTTATCGGCGGCCGGCTTGAGGCTGTTCGCGGGTGCTTCGTAGACCGCATTGGTAAAGCCGTCGGCACTATCGGCAAAGAGCTTGGCGGCTTGCTGATTGCGCAAGTCCGTAATGATACTGCCCTGCACTTCGTCAAACGATTTCGTCACGGCCGGCTTTACGTCGGTGACCTTGATGATGTGAAAGCCGAAATCCGACTGCACCAGGTCGCTGATCTCGCCTTTCTTGAGTGCGAAGGCGGCATCCTCAAACGGCTTGACCATCATGCCGTGGCTGAAGAAGCCCAGGTCACCGCCATTGGCGGCCGAACCCGGATCCTGCGAATCCTGTTTGGCCAGATCGGCAAATTTGTCCGGATGCGCGCGCACGTCGGCCAAGATCGCCGTGGCCTTTTGCCGCGCTTTTTCCACGTCGGCCGCGCTGCCGCTTTTCGGCGCGACGATCAGAATGTGGCTGGCGCGCACTTCCCCGTCGGTACGGTAGTGAGCGAGATTGTCCTGGTAGTACTTGTGCTGATCAGCGTCGCTTGGTTGATAGGCCGCCGCGAGCGCAGTCTGGTCCAGTGTCACGTAGTCGATCTGTGCCGACTCCGGAGTCTGGAACGCCTGGGCATGTGCGTCGTAGTAGGCCTTGAGATCGGTGTCGCTCGGATGCACCTGCGCTACATAGTCGGCCGGCTTGAACGTGAGGCCTTGTACTTCTCGCTGTTGGCCGGCCAGCAGCGATATCTGCTGCGCAACGATTTTCGACGCCATGGCGCTGGTCGCGATGCTTACGCTGATCTGCTGCTCGGCGATCTCATACTGCACACGGGCATCGAATTGGGTCGGTGTCATGCCCTGCGCTTGCAGCAATTGACTGTACTGCTCGAGGTCCATCGTACCGTCCGGCTTGCGCAGTTGTGCGATGGCCGGAATGCTCAGCTCGTACTTGAGGACGGCAGCGTTCGATGCCGTCAGATTCAGACGCTGTGCTTCGTCTGCGACGATGCGTTGCTGGATCATTTGATCGAGTACTTCGGAGCGAATTTTCGGTGTGTCGAAAACCTTGGGATCGAACGAGGCGCCCAGCATCTGGCGCGCGCGGTCAAGTTGGTCGCGCACCGCGCTGTCGTAGTCCTGACGCGAGATCTTGTGCCCGTTGACGCTCGCAACGTTCGCGTCGTCATCGAAAAAACCTCGGAAACCCTGAATCCCGACCAAGCCTAGTCCGGGCAGGATGAACAATGCAAGGATGGCCAAAGCCCAGCGTTGATGATTACGAATAAAGTCGAACATGCGTAAGCGGCTCTCTGATCAAAACCGCCCGATATTACTCTATCGGGCAATAAAAAAGGCGAACCTAGGTTCGCCTTTCGGATCTTGGCGGAGTGGACGGGACTCGAACCCGCGACCCCCGGCGTGACAGGCCGGTATTCTAACCAGCTGAACTACCACTCCCAAATGATGCATGATGTGCGGAACTGGTGGGTGCTGAGAGGCTCGAACTCCCGACCTACGCCTTGTAAGGGCGCCGCTCTACCAACTGAGCTAAGCACCCGTTCCGACACGCTGGGCAGTGGATTTATCCGGCGAACTACGCGATGCATTGCGTCGGAAAACCTTGTTAATCAACCGCACCAAGCCAGCTAGTTTACAGCATCCTTCAGGCCTTTACCAGCGCGAAATTTAGGTACCTTGGCTGCCTTGATTTTGATCGCGGCTCCCGTACGAGGGTTACGGCCGGTGCGCGCGGTACGCTTGCCCACGGCGAAGGTTCCGAAGCCCACCAAGGTCACCGTGCCGCCTTTTTTGAGAGCAGCCTTGACGCCGTCTATCATCGCGTCCAGCGCGCGGCCGGCGGATGCTTTCGTGAGGTCTGCCTCGGCGGAAATGTGGTCGATCAATTCTGATTTATTCATTGTAGGCACCTGAGATGGGTTGGGCGACGGACCGCAGACCTCACCCGAGTGCTTATCCAGCGCACCACGACGGCAGCAGATCGGCGGTGTTACGCGCAGCAATTTGCTGGCGATCTGATTAGACAAGTGCGAAAAAAAGGTGTCAAGCAATTTACGCCGCTCAGGCAACGCTGGCGAGGCTTTGCGTCCACCGGGCTACTTTGTGGCGGGTCTTTTTGCCGACCGGTTCGGTCCCATGGATGGTCATGAATAAAAAAAGCCCACGGACACGCCGTGGGCTTTTGCGAGACATCGCTCGGTAGCGATCAGCGCATCATCAATGCTTGACCACTTCCGTGCTGCCCGCTACCGGCGCCGCCGCTGCCGTCGCAGGCTCCGCGACCGTAGCCGCAGGCTTGACCTCTTCGTCCGCCAGCGCCTCGGGCACGCGCTCCAGCGCAAGCTCAAGCACCTTGTCGATCCAGCGAACCGGAACGATCTCAATGCTGTTCTTGACGTTGTCCGGAATGTCCGCCAGATCCTTGACGTTTTCTTCCGGGATCAACACGAGCTTGATACCGCCGCGGTGAGCCGCCAGCAACTTCTCTTTCAGGCCACCGATAGGCAGTACTTCGCCGCGCAACGTGATCTCACCGGTCATCGCCACTTCCGCACGCACCGGAATACCCGTGAGCACCGACACCAACGCCGTCGTCATCGCGACACCGGCGGACGGTCCGTCCTTCGGCGTTGCACCTTCGGGCACGTGGATGTGGATATCCTTCTTTTCAAAGGCCTCATCCTTGATGCCCAACCGGCGCGAACGTGAGCGCACTACAGAACGTGCCGCTTCGACCGATTCCTTCATGACGTCGCCCAGCGAACCCGTACGAATCACGACGCCCTTACCCGGCATCACCGCGGCTTCGATGGTCAGCAGATCGCCGCCCACTTCGGTCCACGCGAGGCCGGTAACTTGCCCGACCTGATTCTGCTTCGCAGCCAAGCCGAAATCGTACTTGCGCACGCCCAGGAAGGTGTCGAGATTGCTGCCGTCGACTGTGAGCGCATGATCCGATTTCTTCAGCAACAGGATCTTGACGACCTTGCGGCAAATCTTCGAGATTTCACGCTCCAACGACCGCACGCCAGCTTCACGCGTATAGTAGCGGATGATGTCGCGCAGCGCTTCTTCTGCGACGACAATTTCCGATTCCTTCAGGCCGTTGTTCTTTTTCTGCTTCGGCAACAAATAACGTTGCGCAATGCTGATCTTTTCGTCTTCCGTATAGCCGGACAAACGGATCACTTCCATCCGATCCAGCAACGGCGGCGGAATATTCAGCGAGTTCGACGTCGCAACGAACATCACGTCCGACAAATCGAAATCGACTTCGACGTAGTGATCAGCGAACGTATGGTTCTGCTCAGGATCGAGCACTTCCAGTAGCGCCGACGACGGATCGCCGCGGAAGTCTTGCCCCATCTTGTCGACTTCGTCGAGCAAGAACAACGGATTGCGCACACCGACCTTAGCCAGGCTTTGCAAAATCTTGCCCGGCATCGAGCCGATATACGTACGGCGGTGACCGCGAATCTCCGCTTCATCACGCACGCCACCCAAGGCCATGCGCACGAACTTGCGGTTGGTCGCGCGTGCAATCGACTGCCCAAGCGAGGTCTTGCCGACACCCGGAGGGCCGACCAGGCACAGGATAGGCGCCTTCAACTTGTCGACACGCTGTTGTACTGCCAGATACTCGAGGATCCGTTCCTTGACCTTCTCAAGTCCGAAGTGATCCTGATCGAGCACCTTCTCGGCATTCGACAGCTCGTTGTTGACCTTGCTTTTCTTGCGCCACGGCAGGCCGATCAAGGTGTCGATGTAATTACGCACGACGGTGGCCTCGGCCGACATCGGCGACATCAGCTTGAGCTTCTTGAGTTCGGAATCGGCCTTCTTCTTGGCCTCCTTGGGCATGCGTGCAGCGGTGATGCGCTTCTCGAGCTCTTCGAGATCTGCGCCTTCTTCGCCTTCGCCCAATTCCTTCTGAATCGCCTTGACCTGCTCGTTCAGGTAGTACTCGCGCTGACTCTTTTCCATCTGGCGTTTGACGCGCCCACGAATGCGTTTTTCGACTTGCAGAATGTCGATTTCAGCTTCGAGCTGGGCCAGCAAATGTTCCAGACGTTCGATCACCGGCAGCATCTCGAGGATGTGCTGTTTCTGATCGAGCTTGAGCGGCAAGTGGGCCGCGATGGTGTCGGCCAAACGACCGGCTTCATCGATACCCGACAGTGAAGTCAGGATCTCCGGCGGGATTTTCTTGTTGAGCTTTACGTATTGATCGAATTGCGAAACGATGGCACGACGCAGTGCCTCGGTCTCGGCACTATCGGCCTGATCGGGTTCGAGCGGCATGACTTCGCAAGAAAACTGCGTTTCGCCTTCTTCGATCGAGATCGTGCGGGCGCGTTGCAGCCCTTCCACCAGCACCTTGACGGTGCCGTCCGGCAGCTTGAGCATCTGCAAGATGTTCGCTACGCAACCGACGTCATACATGTCTTTTGCGGTCGGTTCATCCTTCGCAGCCGTTTTCTGAGCGACCAGCATAATGTGCTTGCCGCCTTCCATTGCCGTCTCGAGTGCTTTGATCGACTTTGGACGGCCCACGAACAGGGGAATCACCATATGTGGAAACACCACCACGTCGCGCAGCGGCAGCAGCGGAAGTGAGGTTTGTTCCGTAGGAAGCAGCTGGGTTCCTGACATTTCATTTCCCCGTGAGTAAAAATGCTAAAGCAACTAAATTGCGACTAAAACCTTAGGTCCGACACGGGTATACACCCTCTGTCCTGAGACGTACATGCGGTCGACTACGGGTATTACAAGCCACGTTATCGCAGAAATAAGTATTTCGAAAAACAATTTTTGTGACCGGGACACGGCGTAGTGGTTGCGTGACACGGATTGGGCCAAATCAGCGACCAAAATGGGCAACAAAAATCCGACGCCGCTACCTCCATCAAACCACAGAAACAAAAAGCCGTTCACGTTGCCATGAACGGCTTTCGGGGAGGGCAGCTTCCGAGTTAGTTGGATCCCGCCACTTTAGGCGTATCCGAGTAAATCAGCAGCGGCTTACCTTCACCATTGATCACGTTGTCATCAATGATGACCTTGGTGACCCCTTTCATCGTCGGCAGCTCGTACATGACATCCAGCAACGCTTGTTCGAGTATCGAACGCAAGCCGCGTGCGCCCGTCTTGCGGCGTATGGCTTTGCGCGCGATTTCCTGCAACGCGTCCGGACGGATTTCGAGTTCGACATGCTCCATCGCAAAGAGTTTGTGATATTGCTTCACGACGGCGTTTTTGGGCTCGATCAAGATCGTCATCAGAGCGGCTTCGTCGAGCTTGCCCAAGGTGGCAACCACCGGCAAACGTCCGATCAGCTCCGGAATCAAGCCGAACTTGATCAAATCCTCAGGTTCCACATCGCGCAATACCTCGCCCGAATCGCGTTCCTGCTTCGATTTGACTGTTGCGCCAAAGCCAATACCCGTCTTCTCGGTACGGTCAATAATGACTTTCTCGAGACCGTCGAACGCGCCACCGCAAATAAACAGGATATTGGTGGTATCGACCTGGATGAAATCCTGGTTGGGATGCTTGCGCCCGCCTTGAGGAGGCACCGAAGCCATCGTGCCTTCGATCAACTTGAGCAGCGCCTGCTGGACGCCTTCGCCCGATACATCGCGGGTAATCGACGGGTTGTCCGATTTACGGCTGATCTTATCGATTTCATCAATGTAAACAATGCCGCGCTGGGCCTTGTCCACTTCATAGTTGCAGTTCTGCAGCAATTTCTGAATGATGTTTTCGACGTCTTCGCCGACATAGCCGGCTTCCGTCAGCGTGGTCGCATCGGCGATCACGAACGGCACGTTCAGCATGCGCGCCAGCGTTTGCGCGAGCAAGGTCTTGCCGGAACCGGTCGGTCCGATCAGCAGGATGTTGCTCTTCGAAAGCTCGATCTCGTCTTTACGCTCGAGATGCTTGAGGCGCTTGTAATGGTTGTAGACCGCAACAGCAAGAATCTTCTTGGCGCGTTCCTGACCGATCACGTACTGGTCGAGGATGTCGCGAATTTCTTGCGGGCTCGGCAGATCGGACCGGTTGATCCCGGCCTCCGAACCTGTGCCTTGCGCTTCGTCGCGGATAATCTCATTGCATAAGTCGATGCATTCATCGCAGATGAACACCGACGGACCCGCAATGAGTTTTTTCACCTCATGCTGGCTCTTGCCGCAGAATGAGCAATACAGCAATTTTTCGCTGGGGGCGCTCTTTTTGTCCGCCATATAGTTCCAAGCCTCCGGACATGTAATCTACATAATACGCCGATTGCCTGCTGCGGGGGCACTCGCCCCACACAGCGCAGCGATCGGGTCGCGCTAGCCGCTCTGAAACCGACCTCGAAGATCAGGTTCGTTTGAGCAGCACCGAATCGATCAGTCCGTAACTCTTGGCATCTTCCGACGACATGAAGTTGTCGCGGTCGGTGTCGCGGGCGATGCGATCGACAGATTGGCCGGTATGCTCGGCCAATAGATTGTTCAGACGCTCTTTCAAATACAGAATTTCGCGCGCCTGAATTTCGATATCGGAAGCCTGTCCACGTGCGCCACCCAAAGGCTGGTGAATCATCACGCGGGCATTGGGCAGCGCAAAACGCTTGCCCTTGGCACCTGCCGACAACAGAAAAGCGCCCATGCTGGCAGCCAAGCCCATGCACAACGTCGAAACATCGGGCTTGATGAACTGCAGCGTGTCGTAAATCGCCATGCCGGCCGACACCGAGCCACCAGGGCTATTGATATAAAGATTGATGTCCTTGTCAGGATTTTCGCTTTCGAGGAACAACAACTGGGCGATCACCAGGTTCGCGGTCTGATCATTGACCTCGCCCACCAGGAACACCACGCGCTCCTTGAGCAAGCGCGAATAAATGTCGTAGGCGCGCTCACCGCGGCCGCTGGTCTCGACGACCATCGGTACGAGGCCCAGCGACTGGGTATCGAGAGCGGACGATTGAGCCGCCATCTGGTTTAGCAAATCGGTGCGAAACGTCATGCAATCAGTCCTTAAATTTGAAGGGGCCCGCCGGCAATGCCAACGAGCCCTGTCATGACAAGCATGGTCGAACAGCACCGCAGGTGCTTCGTGCCTCCTCCGCGGATTCGGCACGAAAACCGTGGGGCATGACCCCCTTAAGAGGCGGCTTGACCAGCGAGCTCCTCGAAGCCGACCTGCTTGTCGCTTACCTTGGCTTTACCTAGCACGAAGTCGACGACGTTGCTTTCGACGACATACGCTTCCATCTCGGCCAGGCGCGTTTGATTCGAATAATACCAGCGCACGACCTCTTTCGGGTCTTCATAGCTTTTTGCAAATTCATCGACTTCGGCGCGGATCTGTTCCGGCTTCGCTTCCAGGCCATTCGCCTTGACCAGCTCAGCCAGCACCAGGCCCAGCTTCACACGTCGCTCAGCCTGATCCTTGAACATTTCGACCGGGATCGGTGCGTCAGCCGCGTTCGGCACGCCGCGCTGCTCAAGATCCTGGCGCGCCATTTCGACCAGACGCTCCTGATCCTGCTCGATCAACGCTTTCGGCGCTTCGAGTTCCGAGATACTCAACAGTGCGTCCATCACCTGGTTTTTCAAGAGCGATTGGGTGCGACGTTTGGCTTCGCGCTCGAGATTGTCGTGGATTTCGGTGCGCATCTTGGCGATGTCGCCGTCTTCAATGCCGAGCGTCTTGGCGAATTCCGCGTCGATTTCCGGCAAATGCGGCCATTCGACTTGCTTGAGCGTGACCGTGAATTGCGCAGTTTTGCCGGCGACATCCTTGCCATGGTAGTCCTCGGGGAACTTCAGGTCGAACTCGCGGTTTTCGCCGATCTTCAATCCCGTCGCTGCCTTCTCGAACTCGGGCAACATGCGGCCTTCACCGAGCACAAACGCGAAACCTTCCGCCGAACCGCCCGCAAATGCGACGCCGTCGATCTTGCCGACGAAGTCGACCGTCACGCGATCGCCTTCTTTTGCGGCCAGTTCGCTGCCGCCATCGCCATGTTCACCGGCTTCGCCGCGGGCGTGATAATGCACGCGCTGCTTGCGCAGGATTTCCAGCGTGCGGTCGACTTCCGCGTCGCCGATCGTGGTTACGGTCCGCGTGATTTCGGCACCCGACACGTCGCCCAGCTTGACTTCAGGGTAAACCTCGAAGGTCGCGTCGAACGTGTAGGTGTTTTCCGGCTGCTCTTCCTTGGGCGCAAAACGCGGCTGTCCGGCGACCTTGAGGTTTTCGGTGCGGCTGATCGCGAAAAATTCCTTGCCGACGCGATCGCTCAAGACTTCCGCCTCGACCTGGCCCGCGTACTGCTGAGTGACCATCTTCAGCGGTACCTTGCCTGGACGGAAACCCGGCATCTTCATATTCTTTGCCAGCTGGCGAATGCGGGCATCTACGTCCTTCAGAACCGCGTCCTTGGGCAGGGAGATCGTGATGCGACGTTCGAGTTTGCCGAGGTTTTCTACAACGTTAGTCATGAATTCAATCCGTCCTAAAGTGATCATGCCGCAGTGATGACCGTGCCTAATGCAGCCCTTCAACAGATGCTGCGCAGGTCAGGCCGCGTCTTGTTGGTGTGTCCAGTTTATCCAGGCAAGTCTGGAAAGCCTGATATTTTAGCAAAGTATTGCCTCGCCACACCGAAATCGCAGTTTTGATCGCAAACGCCCGGACTTTGTTACATTATCGGACGCTGCATTGATCCGCTCGTTGTTGCCTCGTTGCGGCGCTACGCGCCCCCATTCGACTCCTCGCAACCGTCCCTTATGCCCAATATGCCGTCAGCACCGATCATCGTTCTTGCCCCTGATTCGTTCAAAGGCTCGCTGAGCGCCGAACAGGCTTGCGCCGCGATGAGCGTGGGCCTGCGCCGCGTTTTTCCGCACGCCACGCTGCACGCATGCCCGATGGCCGATGGCGGCGAAGGCACGCTGGCGGCGCTGCTCTCGCGCGGCGGCACCACACGCCAATTGACCGTGCGCGGCGCCACGGGCGTGCTGCGGGCCGCGGCCACGGGGCTTTTCACCGATCAGGCGCAAATCGTCACCGCGGTCGTCGAGACCGCCGAGATCGTTGGCATCACCGACCCGGTGGGCATGGCCGAGCCGATCGAAATGCGCTCGAGCATTGGCATGGGCGAAGCGATCAAGACCCTGCTCGATGAGGGTGCAACCCGCTTCCTGATTGCGCTGGGCGGCAGCAGCACGAACGATGCCGGGGCCGGCTTGCTGGCGGCATTGGGCGTGCGCTTTTACGACGCGCAGCGCCGCTTGCTCGAACCTCATCCTGCTGGGCTGGCGCGCTTGAGCAGTGTCGACGTCAGCGAACTCGATCCTCGCCTTGCCGACGTCGAGTTGATTGCCATGTCCGATGTCGACAATCCCTTGTGCGGACCGCTCGGCGCAACTGCCATTTTCGGACCGCAGAAAGGCGTGCGACCCGAGCAGGTCGAGCCGCTCGATGCGGTGCTCCAGGCGTGCGCCGACTTGCTCGAATCGGCACTGGGGCGCAGTGCTCAACGCTCTCCCGGAGCGGGCGCCGCCGGCGGGTTGGGCTTCGCACTGCAATTGCTGGGCGCCCAGTTCCAGCACGGCGCCGATGTCGTGGCGCAGCACGTGGGGCTGCCCGACTTGTTGCGTGGCGCCGACTGGATGATTACCGGCGAGGGGCGCAGCGACGCGCAATCGTTGCACGGCAAAGCGCCTTACGTGGCGAGCCGCTATGCACGCGAAGCCGACGTGCCGAGCACCCTGCTCTCCGGCGCGATAGACGCGCGCGCACTCGATGCATTGACGCAACACTTTGCGGGTTGCTTTTCGCTGACGGCCGGCCCCATGACTTTGCAGGAGTGCGTTGCACAGGCGCCGGATCTGCTCGCCAATGCAGCCCAGCAGATCGGGCTGCTCTGGCGGGCGGCCCAACAGCGCTAGCGATGACCGGCCTCGGGGTTCGTCCTGGAAGGCACGCAGCGTACGTGCGATCCCTACGATCACCGGATCGCCAGGTCGAAGTCATGCTCTTGTCGCGTTATTGTCCAGCCCCAAGCTTCGCCCGATGGTCGGTCGATATCAACGTCCTTATCAATGCGCGCCACGCCACGTGAGCCACAGCATGCGCAAAGGCGTCAGGAAAATTTGCTGATGCAAGACCTGAAAGCGCGATGCCTCGATTTCGCCCAGCGTTGCCAGTGCAATCGCAGCCTGCGCACTCAATGCGGCTCGTGCCGCACGTGACGTGGCCGGGTCGGTCCGCAGCTTGCCCAGTGCGGTTTGAATCGCGTCGCGCGCGCGCGTGACCTGGAATGCCATCAGTGCTGAAAAAGCGTCGCTGTAGCGTCGATTGACCACATCGGCCGCCGTTACGCCAAAGCGCTGCAGTTCGTCGACCGGGATATAAATTCTGCCATGTCGCGCATGTTGACCGACGTCGCGCAGCAATTGCGCGAGGGTCAGCGCGTGGCCGAGCTGCGCCGCGGCCTCAAGCCCCGCGCTCGAACTGATGCCCGTAGCGCGTGCCACCAGCAAGGCGCCTTGGCCACCCACCTTGAGCAAGTATTGATTGAGTCCCGCGTAGTCGAGATAACGCCCCTGTTCGAGATCCATCGCATATCCGTCGGCCACCGCTTGCAAGGCCGTCAATTCGCTAGCGGGATCGTGCAGATGCGCGGCCAACGCGCGCGTCACCGGATGCGCCGGCGCCGCGCCATCGCCACCTGCCAGGCTTTGCAGTTCGCGCTGCCACCACACGAGTTTGGCTTGCCCGACCGCCACTTCGCTGCAGGTCTCGATGGTTTCTTCGAGCTCGCGCCGATAAGCGAATAGCGCTGTGAGGCCAGGCCTGTCGGCAGCCTTTGCCTGGCGCAAGGCGTAATACACGGCGGAACCGGCGGGCGCGGCTTTTTGTTGGCAATAGTGGTCGAAGTTCACGCGGTCGTGGGCAAGTAAGTGGGAAGCGGTGACGATGAGAGGCTTGCGGCAGCCCGGGCAAACCGATCTGGGCACGCATCGGAAAGCGAATGGCCGCGATTTTAGCATCGGCGAGGAATACGCCGCCAGGATCGGTCCCGCCACGACGTTCCTGGCGGCGGTGCTCGAAATGTTCGAGGCAAGCGCGTCGCGGACAGGATACTCGCGCCGTCCCGCTGCACGAGGTGTACCGCATGGTGCTGGATTTAGCGGGGCTTCACAGGGTATAATCTCGCGCTTCGGGCGACCGTGGCGAAATTGGTAGACGCAGCAGGTTTAGGTCCTGCCGGAAGCAATTCTGTGGAGGTTCAAGTCCTCTCGGTCGCACCACCCAACGTGTTGATTTGCTTTAAAAATCAACTCAATCAAGTGCTTGAAGTGCCTTTGTACCCGGTGTAGCATCCACTACCGGACCTTTCAAGCCATGATAAGCAACCTCGTAAAACGCGGCAATCGCTACAGCATTCGCCGCAAAATCCCCTCTGATTTACAAGCCCACTATGGCAAGACCGAAATGGTCAAAGCGCTGGGCACGTCTGACCCATCCGAAGCAGCAAACCTATGTCGCGCAGAAAGCGTGCGTCAAGATCAAGAGTTTGCCGCCGTGCGTGCCTCGCTCCGCAAAGCCCCCTTTGAGCTAAGCCGCGAAGACGTAGAGTGCATGGAGGAAATGGCCGCGACCGCATGGGCCGACCAAAAGGAACAGGACAGGCGCGCTAAGCGCCGCGAGGAGATACGCTCCGTGCTGCTGGAGGTTATCGGGACCGGGGACCACACAGCGGTCGCCGCCCTACTAACCCCTGTGAGCCCCGCTGCGACCACCGCCCCGACTACCCGACGCAAGTCCACGCTGTTAGCCGACCGACCCGGTAGAGGGGCGTATGCGCCTGTTCCGGTCGTTGTGATGCACCTTGCTGGGCTTGTGGAAAAGTGGGCAAGGGAACGCAAACCCAACCCGCGCACAATAGACATCGCGGATAAAGTAGTCGCGCGGTTCTACCAGCACTGCGGCAGGTTCCCGCTGTCAGAGATTACCCGTCGCCATGCGATTGACTTCAAGGATAAACTCCTCGCGGCGGGACAGACTCCGACCAATACCGACAAGCAGCTAACGATATTGCGCACCCTGCTTAATTTCGCCATTGCTAACGACCTAACACAGACCAACGCCGCTTTAGGTATTAAGGTTGGTGAGCGAAAAAATGCGAAGGCTGTCCGTCTGCCGTTCGATGCTAGCGCGCTGCAAGCCATATTCTCAAGCCCCGTCTACACTGCGGGCTTCCGGCCTAAGGGCTGCGCTGGCGAGGCTGCTTACTGGATTCCACTGCTCGCGCTGTTCACAGGTGCACGCCTGGAGGAGCTAGCCCAGTTACGCCCCGTCGATATCTACGAGGACACATACCACGACACTGACGACACGGAACGCCGCGTGTGGGTGCTGCGAATTACTAACGAGGGCGAAGGCCAGGGTGTGAAAAACGTTGGCAGCGTCCGTAGGTTTCCGATACATACGGAGTTGCTTAAGCGTGGGTTCCTACAATACGTACACGATCGTGCCGCACTGCCTCGTATATTTGAGAGCCTGAAAATGGATAAGTACGGTGCGGAGGGCGCAGTGTTCGGAAATTGGTTCGGTAAATATCTGCGGACTACCTGCAAAGTCGAGGACCGTCGTATGGTGTTCCATAGCTTCCGCCACGGGTTCAAGGATGCGGCACGCGAGGCTGGAGTGCCCGAGGATGTTGCGGACGCGATAACCGGGCACTCAGGCGGCGGCGTCGCAAGGCGCTACGGCGGGTTAAAGTATCCGCTGCGCCCGCTGGTGGACGCCGTGGCTAAGATCAAGATACGCGGACTAACGTTGCCGGATTAACAGGCTCTACGCGACGACTGCGGCAAGCGGATGTGCGGGCCAATTCTTCGCAGTCCTGATACGCTCCTGCAGCACGTTCTTGGTACGGGCCGGGTGCGTGACCACGCCCTTATCGTCCTTGCGCTCCTCGTACTCACCAGCAATAAAGATGCTGTCCCACATATCCTTATCTGCCAAGTCCCAGATAAAGGCGCGCAGCTCGGTAATTGCTGGCTGTACTTCCACCGTAATGCGCTTGACGTTGTAGCCTGTCCAATCGCGCAGTACAGGGAACGTCTTTTTACCGTCCTTACTCCTGCGGTGGAACACCTCCACGATAAACGGCTCGCCCAGTAGCTCGGCCATGTGTGAAGCTTTACCCGCGTAGTTCATCGCGGCGAACAGCTCAAGGAAACGGCCGTCTCCGTCAAAGCTCAAGTTCTCCTGCACCGTAATGCGGATCGGGATGAGCGTTCCGTCATCGAGCTTGCGCGGCTCGTGGTTCGGGCCGCTCAGTTCAAACACCAAATCTACCTTATCCACGACCTTATTTTCCCCGAACTCCTCCGGGTGCTTGCCCATTTCGAAATAGCCGACGAGACGCGCTCGGGCAAGGCCCTCGGCTGGCGGTCTGTAATGCCCGCTCGGTCGTGCTTTCCTCATATCCGGGCCGCCCTTCGCTGCTTGGGCGATGATTTTTCTGAGATTCTCGTTCATGTCGTAGTTCTCCCTATAGCGTGGCTAGGGATAGTACCGGCATGCAGCCACATTCGACGGCTGGACATCGAATCTCTAAAGGGGCGGCTTAGGGCATTCCTGAGGACGTGGCGGACGCCATCACTGGGAATGTGAGCGGAAGCGTAGTAAGGCGCTATGGCGGGGAAGTTCTATCTCTTGCGTCCTATGGCCGAGGCTATGGCGATGTTCCGCGCGACTGAGGTAACCGTGCAAGCGAATTAATGCAAGCATAATTGCTGAAATTTGCTTGCATTGCCATTTCACCCGCGCATACAATGCAAGCATACTCTATGAAAGGTGCTTGCAATGAGCGAAGAAAGTAAAGACATGCCAGTGGGCCGAGCCAAGGGCGGGGTTGCTCGGGCGCGCAAGCTAACACCTGAGCGAAGAAGCGAAATAGCTCGACTTGCCGCATTGGCAAAAAAGAAAAACCATACGGGCATACCAAAGGCGCTCAAGTCCGGGCAGCTACGACTCGGGGAGCTTGTGATTCCCTGCTGCGTTCTTGACGATGGAAGGCGAGTTTTATCTGAACGAGGAATTACCGATGCGTTTTTTCCGACACGACCGAACGCCCGTCAATTCGATCTTGCGACTGGCGCCGAGCTGCCCGTTTTTGTTGCTCAAAATGAGCTTACATCTCTGATTATTAAGGAATATTGGGGTGGCGCCGGGGCAGGGATTCGGTACTTAGACGAAGGTCGCGAGTTGCTTGGCTTCGAGGCATCTGTCTTGCCTGCCGCTTGCGAAATTTGGCTGAAAGCTAGGCAGCTTAATCTACTTACCAAGAGCCAAATGCCTCGGGCTGAAAGGGCCGAAATAGTCATGCGTGCCCTGGCTCATATCGGTATTGTCGCACTTGTCGATGAGGCAACTGGTTACCAGGAAATTAGACCTCAAGACGCGCTCCAAAAGTATTTGGAGGCGATTATTAGCAAAGAACTTGCCGTATGGGTTAAGAAATTTCCGGATGAATTTTACGAGAATATCTATAAACTTCGCGGATGGAAGTGGACTGGGATGAGTAAGAATCGCTATAGCGTTGTTGCTCATTACACGCGCGATCTTGTTTATGAGCGCATGGCACCGGGCTTGCTCAAGGAGCTTGAGGACAAGAGCCCCAAAGCTGAAAAAGGGAGTCGAGAGAATAAGCTACATCAATGGCTGACTGGCGACATAGGCGATCCCATGCTCGCGAGTCATATTCAATCTATTCTGACGTTGCAACGGCTTGCTCTCGCAAATGGCTGGGGATGGCAAAAATTCATGCACATGGTTGACCAAGTAATGAAGAAAAAGGGGGATACGCTTGATTTGCCTTTTACTAGTTCGACTGATCCCAACGCTTTTTAGCCGCCTCCCGTGCATTCGGGGCACTACGATGCTAAGCGCGCCCCGCTTATATGCAGTTTTAACCGACCAGCCTGGGCCGCCGCCGATTATGAACTATTCAGATCGGTTAAGCAGCTAAAGCATAATTTATTTTGTGCTTTAGTAACAGTAGCAGACGTAAATGAAGCACCCTGCTAGGATTGATCCGCGTTACCGAACGATTGGATAGCTGACCCGGCGAACGAGTCCGATACGTCCCGCGATATTTACTTTAGAGGTGAAATTTATGACTTGGAACGTCGACGAAGTAAAACATTTACTGCAACAAGGAGACGCCCTTAATCGAGCCGTGAATGTACTGGCCAACGGATTAGAAACGAAAAACACCCTCTCTCAATATCTTATAGATGGAATAACATATAAATCATTAGCTGATGGGTGCGGTTTTACTGTAACGCTCAACGGTATCACGCTGCTCCCCCGATACCAGCAAATCCGTGGCAGCGCCGGGTCCTACCCCAAGCTACTCGCAAAAATAGAACTCTGCTATCCCACGGATCAAGGCAAATGCGGAGAGGTTGCATTTCTTATCTTGTTAGATACTCAAGGCAACTTCTCGCTAGATGGTTCGACTGAGTTTCGCTACACCGTAGCAGGCAGCCCAGACAATTCAAGCCAATTCGCCCAATACCGACTTTCACTAGCTATCGCTCATGCATTGCATACGAAGCTTCCCATTTTTGGCGCATAGAAGATCGAGACGGTACACCTAGGCTCCCCATTCGCGAAACTTGCCCTAAACAGGCAGCCAAGAACCGGCGCTCACTACTCTCGATAATTTAAAATAAATCGCGATATTTTACGCCACAAGAAGAACATGCGGCATGGGTAATTTATGATCAATATCCGCCCGCCTTGATCAGTCAGATTTTGATAGACCCTCGCATCCTGGAAGCTTGCGCGGCCAACCTTAAGCAGCGCATAAAAGACGTAACCGGATATCGCGGACCAGTCGATAGCCGAGGAACACATGGTCAACACGATACGGGGGACGCTTCCGACAGAGGCAATATTGATCGATAGCTAGGCACTCGAATTCCTCACGCGCCCTCCGCCGAGGCTACGGCAGGGTTCCAAGTGGCAGGCGCAGTGCCGTCAGCTTAATTTGAAATCGGTATCAACTCGTAATCAAATCGATGTTCGTTTAAGAACTCGATGAACGCAGGACTTAAGCAGCTAGACGTAGTATCTATGATCGCATTGCCCCTTCGCAGAACCCCAACTCTCTCAGGTGGCAGGCTATGTACAGTCAATTCATGTATGGGAACGCCGGTGAGCCATAAATTATATAGCCTTCGAAATTCCTTGGTGTTTTCATTAAGCACGGAAATACTGACGGGGCTGGGCGCCTGGATAGGCATTTTTGAATCTCGGCGAATGCTGGTTCCGTTATCATACTACCGGCGACCAACGAAGCACAAATTCCAGATTGAAACGATGGCCTGCCTCATTTAGCCAAAATGGATAGCCCAGGGTTACGATCATCGCGGGGGCTAGCCAATTCGTTATGAAGTTGCCGGCCCTGAGTAGAAATTTTCCATTGCCTCTAGAATACTCAGATAATCTGTCCTTTCCTGCGTATCATTCCTAAAGGCAAGCTCTATGTAGCGCGAGAAATATGGCCTAATATCCTTCGCAATTTCTTTATCTATTGCCAATATTTTCCATGTGTCATCTTTGCCATCGACGGCCTTTCGTGAGATAAGGCCTGCTGCGTACATGCAATGCATAAATCCCTTCATAAGACTGGGATACTTTCGTTTGATCAACGTGGAAACTTCTTCGATGGAAAGCTCTCTGTCGTACTTGTTAGCGAGCACGCACGCATAGGTTATGAAATTCCCGGCAATGGGAGCTGTTGCGTTAAAACTGCCAGCTTGTTCGGGGGAAAAGCCTTGTGGATGACTAGGCTGCGACACAACCGCGGCTGGTTTTTTCTCCTTTTCAATCATCTCTTTAAGTAAGTCTAGCCGCATTGGGACGGTGCGTATCGTCTGTTGCAATTCATCCGTCTTGTCAGACATCGCGGCGAGGGTGTCGGAAAGAGTCAAAACGCTGGACTGTACATGCTGCGAAATTTCGCGCATATTCTTGATGTTCTCGTCGTGGTTACCAATAAGTATTTTCGATTGATCCAGGACGTTTCCGATTTTTGACTCTGAGAGTTTCAGGCTCTCCGAGACGCCAGTTATGTTGCCCAAACTCGCGGAAAGGTTGTTATTAGAGATAAATGAATAAAATATCGCGACAACACCGAGAACCAAGGAAATTCCCGTTGCAACATTGCCAAGATATTCAGTGAATCGTGGTTCAGGAGTAAACCTCTTTACTACCAAATAAATTAGGGCCAAACTCAGTATCGCTATCCAGTATAAATAATGTATTTTCGCTCTACCCGCTTTGTCATCCATGTTGGCCCTGAAGATTAAATTTTTGATTTGGTTAAATGTATTGCGTAATCTTTTCACGGGCCGCTCCGGACTAGTCGCAAACGCGAACTGCGTGCAGACGTGCGGAAGATCACCCAGCCAGCACGATTAAAAATTTTCGCATGATTGCATGATAGCCGTGCGGGACAAATTGCCCAGCTGGATTAATCAAGAAGTGGCGCTCGAACAAATAGGCAACGAAGGGATTTTGCGAATTTCAGGCAGCCCGCAAACCCCTACCCGAAAAACACCATTACCCAGAAGATTGCTTCTAGCACCGCTTTAACTATTCGCGTAATCCCTCCCTTTGCGTCTGACGCACTACGGACCTCTGCGGTATTTCTTGTAGCCTCGTCTGCTAAAGGTTGATTTTCCATGACCTAGTAACGCTGTGATCGTAGCAACCATTCTATTCCCTCGAATCACCACAACGTAAATTACTCGCACGGGTTCAAAATTGACATGCGCACCGCCATCTGCGTTACGTCGAATCTCATGCACCTCTCGCGGACTTAACCAGCTACTCGGTCCAACTTTTTCCTATTGGTGAACTCGTCCGGCCCAGCCAGCCTTACCGCCGCCTCATCTGCATTGATGAACTCGCCAATACCAATATTGCGCAGTTTGAGCACGGCCAGCAGCGGTACATCCACCCCACTAACGCCGACCGTAACCCGGATGCTCAGGTCGTTCCATGCGCCCCCCGTCTGAAACCGTTCACGCCTGCGGTACTTAAACGCGATCCCATCTAGCTCGATACGATCCGCGTAGAACGTGGTCGTGATCGTCTGAGGTACAGCAGCGCCATGCCGAATGTTGTCTCGAACGATATTCTTGATATCCGTACCCGTTCTCAGGCCACTCGGCTCATACCCGTATTCGGTAAGTATTCTGCGGACGTGTTTCTTGACCGCTTCGGATATCTGAGAGCTGCCTACAATCGATTGTGCGCCGCCCGCAAAGGCTACCCATGCGTTCGTACCTGTTGGACAGTACTGGCATGTGAAATTTACGGCTACGGGTGCAAAGCTACCGTCCGCATTCACGTAATACAGGACGGATGCGAAGTCCAGCGCGATCAGCGTAGTGTCTATTGACGTGGTGCGCTGAACCCAGCCGTCCACATTAAGCAAGTCCTGCACAGACATGCTGTCCACGTTGCCCGCGATAGAGGCTAGCTTACCGTCCGGGCCGGAGACCTCAATAGACACGCCGTCATAGCTGCTGATCGGCGTATCGCCTATAGCGAAGTCTGCTAGGTACTGGAAATCGGAAAGGCCAAAATTGAATGCTTGGTAGAGGTACTGGTCAGCGCCCGAGAATTCCGTATAGGCGTTTGACGCGAGGTCGGGAGAAATCTTGTTATAGCCAACGCAGATAGGGAGCGGTGCGTACAGGCGCGCTTGGTTGCTTCCGCCAGATAGCGAGAACGTTGCTGCCGCGAGCTGCTGGGCTGCTGCCGCTGTGGACTGGCTCGTAGCACTTGGCGGGGGCAACAACGCATTGATCAGTATCGAGCCACCGATAGAGACGGCTGCGGACGCTAGGCTGCCCGCGAGGGTGCTGTTGAATGCGGCGGCGGCTGCACCACCCGTATAGACCGCGAGAACCGCAATTGCGATCAGCGCAACAGAACGCAATATTTTGCTACCGCCGCCGCTACCACCGTGCAAGGCTGTACGCAGTACGATCTGATCGCCTACGCGCGGCAGGAGGTTTTCCCAGTTAGCTGCGGGAATGGGAATCCCATTGACCGTTACTGCAACCGCGCTATGTGGGGGCTTTGCTCCGTGGCGCTCTAAGTACTCTCCTAGTGTCTCGTCCTCAAGGAACCGCGCGCCGAACTGCTGGCGACCGTCTGCCGTCATCGGATGCGGCATGTACACGAGAGACGGGGCGGACTGCGGGCGCTCTATTACAGCGGCGTTACTCATTAAAGGGCGATGCCTGCGGAAGCAATACGCTCCGCCTCAATGCGGAGCATGCCGCACACGGTCAAATCGCGTTCGGTTGCGAGCAAACGGAGCTGCTTAAGTACGCCTGCCTGGACGCGGATTGAGACGACACGGGAAACGTCCGGGTCATACGGATCACGACGCGCCCGCCGCTTCACTTCTGCATTCATAGAGGACTCCAAATTAGACAAAAGTTTACAAACAAGGCTGTGAGTCCACCCCGTTCATTCCTAGCTCTGCACGCAAGCGCGCCCAGGCGTTACCTTCCTCGGCGGCATCCCCCAGGAATTGAACCGACGCCACAAACGACTTTCCGGCCTCATCGAAGCGAGTAACCACGTTGGCCCGCCTGAATTCGTTTCTCATCAACGCGATACGGACAGCGCTCGCCGTCCTCACTAGTGCCCCGTCTACGGTGCTTAGGAGGACCGTAATCTGTTCGGAGAATGTTCTTGTACCTGCCTGCGTCATGGTGACTCCCGTTAGTGGTCCGGTTAAGCAAGCCACCTATATTTAAGAAGCTTGACGAACCGGAGTTCGAATCTGTCTCGTAGCTGCAATCCGCATTGCCCGGTAGCCGAATATCAGCCTAGCGCGGGATGCGGTTGCTACGTCACGACCCGGAATAGGGCCGGTGGGCTAGTCCTGAATCTCAGGAGGCCCACGCATTGAATTGTTAAAGATCGCTGCCCTTGTTCCGGTCGCTATGCCGGAGAGGTTGTTATTTGTAATAAGTACAATCAAAAAACACTACGCAGATGCAACTGTAAGAGCTTCAACTCGCACCGGTACTCTCCCCGCTTGCTTGATGCGAACAATATACGATGCAAACACACTACGCAATCACTTTCGTACTGTGCGCGGTCGGTCGTGGTCAAATGGCAACAAAAACCGGCTGGCAACTATTCAGGCTTTTCTATGTCCCCCTCGTGGCTCACAAGCCCCGACGCGTGGAGTGATTCCGCCGCCTCCACTTGTTCTTCATTTTCCAGCGTAATAGACTCGCCCATCCTCTGAATGGCCTTCGCCAGCATAGGCCGCTTGGCATCCAGATATGCAGACACAAGGCCCCTCAATTCAGCAGATACCTTAACCCCCGCAAGGAGACGAAGAACCTGCAAGTCCCGTATTTGCTCCTTGGGTAGCCGCAATTGGAACGCCTGCATATCTTCGCGCTGGCTGCGTATTTTAGAGTTTGGATCGTATTTCATAATAACTCCGTAGTTGCATCAATACTACCATGAACACTACGCAGCAGCCCTCGGAATAGGCACCGTGGCTCAGAACACTAGAAAAGTGATGCCAGAATGTGCTACATTCCTTAGCCGCCTGTGGTGCGGGGCATTTTTTAAGTGGTTGATTGCACAGGTTTTGCTCCCGGTCAAGTCCTCTCGGTCGCACCACCCGAATTCCTCGATTGCCAGCAATTCAGCAATATCAATGGCGCCCGCGGCGTGAGTCATCGGCGTACACAGCGAGATATTTCTACGTCAATGAAAATTCGAATCTTGCTTGGAATGGTGGCCGCGTTAGCAACGCTTGCGAGTAGCGGGTGCGCTATCGATCGATACTCTCTCGATAGCAGCAATCTTGCCGCTTGCAGGCAAGTGGTCCAGGCAGACGATCAATGGCGCAGCGATCCCGCCTTCAAGATTGTTTATGCCACGCAGAGCCACGACGGCAAGCGGGTTTTCGTCGCGGCAGCAGTCGAAGGCGATTCCAGCGCGATTGCGAAATTCTTCTATTTCAAAAAGCCCGCACCGAAAAAAACCGCCTCGGCGGAGTGTCTTTTCGACGGCGCCAAGTTGAGTTCATGGCACTGGATTTCGGCGCCATCGAAAGTGGTGCCGAAATCCGATTTGCCGGAACACGCGTCCAAAACATCGGAGATCGCGCCGTTTCAGGTCAAGCCCGCAGCAATGGAATAGGTGTGAAGCGTTTTTCGAGCACTTGCATCGAGTCCAAACCCCACCAGCGCTCCAGCACCATCGCATAAATCGAACGGAAGTCGACGCCTACCGGCAGGTTACCGTTGCCGTCCAGGCTCGCCAATACGGGCGGCACACCATGCAGTCCGCCCTGTACCCGGCCGCCCGCCACAAAATGAGGCGCGACCGTACCGTGATCGGTGCCCCCGCTTTGATTCTCGCGCGCACGCCGCCCGAACTCCGAGTAGGTCATGATCAACGTCGATTGCCAGCGTCCAAGTTCGCCCAACGCCGAGCGCAGTGCGACCATACCGTCCGCCAACTGCTTGAGCAAGCTCGCTTGCTGTCCCAACTGGTTTTGATGCGTATCGAAGCCGTTGAGCGTGAGCCGGATCACGCCGACGCCCTGCCCCGCGATGGGCTGGCCCGTCGTTGTGTCGGCCGCGCCCAGGACCTGCATCGCCGTCTTGACCGAGGTGCCGAATGCGCCGCCGGGAAAATTGGTTTTGAATGCATATTGGCCCTCGCGCGGCCGCAGCCCGTCGGCGGCTTTCAGGATATCGTTTTCGACCAACAGGATGTGTTCGAGCGACGGATTGGTTTCGTGGATACGGGCCGGCATCGCCAAACGCGATTGGCGCAAAAACTGCTCCGGATTGACCAGTGCGATGGCACGCGCGCCGTTGGCCAGTGGCCCCATCTCGGCACTGCCGATTACCACGCCGTCGGCAGCAAAACCATGCGGCACGGCGCGCTCGGAAAAAGCGCGCGTCAACCAGCCCTGGGTGAGGAATTCGTCTGAGCGCGAGCCGGTATCCCAGATCTCGATCGAGCGGAAGTGCGAAAGATTCGGTGCTGGGTAACTGACACCCTGAACGATCGCCAGTTCACCGTTTTTCCACATCGGCATCATGGCCTCCAGCGATGGGTGCAGGCCCGTTTGTTCATCAAGCTGGATAACCTGCGCGCGTGCGATACCCAGCTTGGGACGCAGGTTGGAGTACGCGGGGTCGGCATACGGAATGACCGTATTGAGTCCGTCGTTGCCGCCCTTGAGCTCGATCAGAATCAACAGGTTGTCGTAACCGGGCGTCAGACGCATATCCGCGACGCCGGCGTTGGCCGCCAAAGGCCAGCTCAGCGGAGCGCCGAGGCTGGCGGCCAGCGCGATAAAGTCACGTCGATTCATGAACACACCTCGCTAGCACAGGACCGGGCGCCCGGGGGCGTCGAACCGAGCGCCCACCCTGGCGACAACCACGCCGGGCGCCCGATCGGCAGCCGACATTTACTTGAGTTGATACGTTGGATCCATCAGCAACGCTTGCAAATAGGCTTCGCTGGTCACGCCATCCTCGATAGGATCGAATGGCGTCATCGGTAGCACGGCCTGTTGCAATTGCAGCTCCCGCGATAGCGACGGTTGCTGTTGCGGCTGCAGTTCATACTGCGCCAGCCATGCGTCCAGGTCGAAGCGAATGCCGGCACGCACGCTCGCCGCTCGCCGCTTGGCCTCCTCCGCAGCGGCGCGAGCCGGCAAGCCGTGCGCAGCACTTGCCGCAACCGCGATCATGCCGGCTTGCATGCGTGCCCCCTCGCTGGCCCGCATCCATTGCTCGATGAGTTGTTTGCGCGCGAGCAGCGTCGAGCTGTCGATCCAACTAGAACCGCCAGGCCAGCCTTTCACGTTGGGCGGGTAGAAGAGGTTTTCGCCAAGGCTGCGCATGGCATTGGCAAGAGGCTGCGTGCTGTCGTAGCTGAAATTGAATTGACGCACTGTGCCTACGACAAATTCCGCGGGCGATTTCACCAGGGTTGCGCGATTGTCGAGCGCCCAGAACCCTTTGCTCAGAAACAAACGTCGCAACGCGACCTTGATATCGTAGTGGCTGTCGCGGAACGCATCAGCGATCGGCGTCAACTCGGTGTAGTCGACAGTCGGCGAAATGAATTCACGCCACAATTTGGCGGTGACCAGGGTTGCGGTTTCCGGGCGGCCTAGCAAGATATCGAGCACCTGGTCGCCATCGAAATCGCCGGTCTTCCCTAGTACGGTTTTCTCACCGGTATCGTGAAACTGGGGCCGCCAAACATAGGCGAGCGTATCGGGATCGATGCTCCAGCCCGTGTAGGCGCGTGCCGCCTCCTTGATATCCGCTTCGCTGTAGTGTCCTTCGCCCAGCGTGAACAGCTCCATCGCCTCACGCGCGAAATTCTCGTTGGGGCGGCCTTTGCGGCTGTTCCCACCATCGAGATACACCAGCATGGCCGGATCCTTGGCCACTGCGTGCAGCATGTCGCCGAAATTGCCGAGTGCGTCGTGGCGCAGCAGAACGTTTTGCTGGTACATCAACTGCGGACGCCGTACCTTATCCTGCCCCGAGGTGAAGTGGTTGTGCCAGAACAAGGTCATGCGTTCGGTCAAGGGCGACGGCGTCACGATCATTTCGCGCACCCACCAGGCTCGCAATTCCTCGTAGCGTTTAGCGCGCAGACGCTGACGGTCGCGCACCTCGTCGGGCGTGTATTTATTTCGCACGTCCCGGCTTGCAGCAGGCTCGTTGACCCAATCCGGGGGCAGGGTCGCGGCTTGCGTGAGCGTGCCCGCGAGCAGCCGATCGACCGCCTGCTCGCGGCTTAGGCCGATAAACGGGCGCACCTCGTTCTCATTGGGTTGAAAACCGGTTCGAGCCAGCAAGAAGCGCGCATCATCGGCGTCCAACCCAACGGGCGCGGCTACCACGGCTTTACGATGCGTCCTGGCTTGTCGTGCCGGTTGCATGGCGGTTGCCATCGCCGAGCCGGAGATCAGCAGGCACGCGCTAAACAGAGCCGCGATCAGGATGCTCGCTCGATGCGATGCCGGGAAAACCTTACTGCTCATGATGGTCGATGCGTGCGATAACACTAGGTCGGATAACGTGGCCTTGATGCAGCCAGGTTCGGTAGCCATATTCTCTTGTACGAGACAATCGAGGTTGAGTTCCGTCAGCGCTTGTAGCCTTCGCGCGCCGCGTCTTCAACGTGCTGGCGCAGTAATTTGCGCTCGGCCACATTCATATGTCCGGCGCGTCGTTGCGCCGCTTCCGCATCGCTGGCATTGGCCGGGCTCGAAAGGTATCGATGACTGCCGGCCGTCGGCGCAGAGGCTGCGCCGGGTGTGCCTTCCCCCGCTTGTGCCGAACCAAGCCCTGCGTTGAGCGCCGCTACGGATAGAATCAGAATTGCGAGGCCCAGCTTGTAATGCGCCAACATGATTAGCCTTGAAATGACTTGTCCAGCATTAAACGTTGATCAACCCACATAAGCAACCCATGCTTTTAGCCCACTTCTTCCCCAAAATGAGTGTACGCGCCACGCCGTTTTCGGTTAGAAGTAGGCTGGTAAAGTGTGTAACCCTTTGTTACCCCTAGCCTCGCCAAAATAACAGCGCAGGCGAACCACGCTAAGATGACGCTATGGAAACCAAAAACCCATCAAAAATTCTGGTCGTCGACGACGATCCGCGCTTGCGCGATCTACTGCGCAGGTATCTCGGCGAACAGGGCTTCAACGTCTACGTCGCCGAAAGCTCCACGGCGATGAACAAGCTGTGGGTGCGCGAGCGCTTCGACTTGCTGGTGCTGGACCTGATGCTGCCAGGCGAAGACGGTTTGTCGATCTGTCGCCGGTTGCGCGGCAGCAACGATCGCACGCCTATCATCATGCTCACTGCCAAGGGCGAAGATGTCGACCGCATTGTCGGCCTCGAAATGGGCGCGGACGATTATCTGCCCAAGCCGTTCAATCCTCGTGAACTGGTCGCGCGCATCCACGCGGTACTGCGCCGTCAAACACCGGCCGAATTGCCAGGCGCACCCTCCGAAACCGCCGAAGTGTTCGAGTTCGGCGATTTCGCGCTCAATCTCGCCAATCGTACCCTGACCAAAAGCGGTCAGGAGATTTCGCTCACCACAGGTGAATTCTCTGTGCTTAAGGTGTTTGCGCGCCATCCGCGACAACCCTTGTCACGGGAAAAACTGATGGAGTTGGCGCGAGGCCGCGAATATGAAGTGTTCGATCGCAGCCTGGACGTCCAGATTTCGCGGCTACGCAAGCTTATCGAGCCCGATCCGGGCAGCCCGCGCTTTATCCAGACGGTCTGGGGCCTTGGCTATGTGTTCATCCCCGATGGCGCCGCGTGAAACCCGGTGTGAAATTCGGCGCGACATTCGGCTTCAATCCGGCGTGACACGGTACGTGACATCCCGCGTGGCACCACGCATTGCCGCGTGTCCTTGGCGGCTCTGCGCATGCTGACAGGTCGCCGTACGATCACGCTCGCCTTTGGTGGGCTGTTTTGGCGCACCTTCCTTTTGATCGCGTTGCTGATTTCGGTCAGTCTGGCGGCTTGGTTTCAGAGCTTTCGCGTAATCGAGCGCGAACCGCGCGCGCAGCGCGTGGCCTTGCAATTGATCAGCGTGGTCAAGCTGACCCGCACCGCACTGCTTTATTCCGATCCGGATTTGCGCCGCGCTCTGCTGCAGGATCTCGAGAGCAACGAAGGCGTACGCGTTTACCCGCGCGAGGCCACTGACAAATACAAGCTGCAGCCCGATCAGTCGGAAACCCGTTTGATCGAAGCGAACGTGCGCAGCCGGCTAGGTGCGGACACCGTGATCGCGGCCTCGGTCAACGACATCCCGGGTGTCTGGATCAGCTTCAAGATCGACGATGACGATTACTGGGTGGCGCTGGATCGCGATCAGCTCGATAACGTCAGCGGCTTGCAATGGGTAGGCTGGGGTACGTTCGCGCTGGGGCTTTCCCTGCTGGGCGCGGCGTTTATCACGAGCCTCGTCAATCGGCCGTTCGGCCGGCTAGCCTTGGCCGCCCGCAAGCTGGGCGCGGGTCAGATACCCGATCCCTTGCCTGAACGCGGCATGGGGGTCGCGGCCGAAACCAACCGCAGTTTCAACCAGATGGTCAGTGCGTTGGCACAGCTCGACGCGGATCGCGCGTTGATGCTGGCCGGTATTTCGCACGACCTGCGTACTCCGCTAGCGCGGTTGCGGCTTGAAACCGAAATGAGTCCGGCCGACGAAGCGACCAAAGACGCGATGGCCGACGATATCGAACAGATGGATAAAATCATCGGCCTGTTCCTCGATTATGCGCGACCGGCACAGCGCCCCCCGGAAGCCGTCGACTTATCCGCCTTGGCGGCGGACAGCGCGTCGCGCCTCGGTAGCGAGGACGGCGTTCAGATCACGCTGGCACTGGCCGAGCGCGCCATTATCGCGGCCGACCAGACCGACATACGACGGCTGCTGGGCAATTTGATCGAGAATGCCCGCAAATACGGGCGCAGTGCCGAGGACGGCATCGCCCACGTGACGATACGCACCTCGGTTTCGTTCCAAAGAGTCGAATTGTCGGTGCTCGACGAGGGTGCGGGCGTACCCGAAGACCAGCTCGAGCTCCTCACGCGCCCCTTCTATCGCGTGGAGGCAGCACGGACCCAGGCCGACGGGACCGGGCTCGGTATGGCGATCGTGCTGCGGCTGGTCAATCGCCATCGCGGCATTTTGCGCATCGCCAATCGCGATCCCGGTCCGGGTTTGGAGGTCACGATAACCTTCCCTGCGCGTATCGGCATTTAAATCGGCAAGTCGTTCGTGCCCCCGAGATTGCCTTCGGATATCGTTAAACTATCGAGCGATTAATAAAAACTATTGAATACCATCGTCAATAGATGTATAGTTATCCGAGTGTAACGTTTCCGTTATGTCCACGCAGTAAAGTGGATACCCCACTTTACTCACTATCCCCAGGAGCATTTGCATGAAAACAGTTGGCGATAAACTCGAAGCGTTCAGCGTTGGTGCGGCCAAGCCGGGCTTTAACCATCATGAAGAAAATGGCGTGTCGGCGTTCGAAACCATTACCGAGCAGTCGTTTCCGGGCAAGTGGAAAATCATCTATTTTTACCCGAAGGATTTCACCTTCGTGTGCCCGACGGAAATCGTCGAATTCGGCAAATTGGCCAAGGATTTCGCAGATCGCGACGCGGTCCTGATGGGCGGCAGTTCGGATAACGAATTTGTCAAACTGGCATGGCGCCGTGAACACCCGGACCTGAGCAAGCTGAACCACTACTCGTTCGGCGACGTGCAAGGCCAACTGATCGACCAGCTCGGCGTGCGCGACAAGGAAGCCGGCGTTGCATTGCGCGCGACCTTCATCGTCGACCCGGATAACACCATCCAGCACGTTTCGGTGAACAACCTGAACGTTGGCCGTAACACCGAGGAAATCCTGCGTATCCTCGACGGTCTGCAAACGGACGAACTGTGCCCGTGCAACCGCGCTGTTGGCGGTTCGACGCTGTAATATAGCGAGCAGGCCCGCTACGGCGGGCCTTTTTTAACTTGGACCGATAGGAGCTTTCAATGGAATTCCTCGCTTCGATTAAAGAATTGATTCCCGATTATGCCAAGGATATCCGCCTGAACATCGATGGCACGATCGCGCGTTCGTCGCTGGAAGGCAACGATGCGGTCGGCGTAGCACTGGCTGCGGCATTCGCCGCCAAGAGCCCGCAGATCATCGACGCGATTCGCAACTCAGGTGTGCTTACGCCGGAAGAGACCCAGGGCGTGCTCACAGCAGCGGCGCTGATGGGAATGAATAACGTATGGTATCCGTACGTCGAAATGGCCGAGAACAACGATTTGAAGGGGCAGCCCGCCGGTCTGCGGATGAATGCCTATGCGTCGCACGGCGGTGTCGACAAGCGCCGCTTCGAGATGTATGCGTTAGCGTCGTCCATCATCGGCAAGTGTCATTTTTGCGTGAAATCGCACTTCGACACGCTGGTGAAGGAAGGCATGAGCTCGACGCAATTGCGCGATGTCGGTCGAATTGCGGCCACCGTCAATGCGGCAGCCCAGGTGATCGCAGCGGAACAACGCTAAATAGTTCTGCAGCGCCCGGTGCATGGTGGCGCTCGCGAGATTCGCGGCGTCGAGAGCTTCACTGCCCCAAGCGTAGCAATATGGCGGCGCATGACCGTGTTGTGCCGCGACCGTCAAGCCGAGGCATAAGAAAAGCCGCTGCCCGAGAAGGACAGCGGCTTTTTCATTGTGCGTCGGCGACAACGGCCGCTATGCCGCCTATGTCAACTAATGAACGCTCGTTTGATCAACACCACCGCCTCGGCCGCGATCCCTTCGCTGCGGCCCAGATAGCCGAGTTTCTCGTTGGTCTTGGCTTTGACGTTGACGCAATCGGCCGGCAGATCGAGATCGTGCGCCAAGTTCTCGCACATCGCCGCAATGTGGGGGGCCAGCTTGGGCGACTGCGCGATCACCGTGCTGTCGACATTGACAATTTGATAGCCGGCCTGCGCCACACGCGCCACCGCTTCGCGCAGCAGGGTACGACTGTCGGCGCCGGCGAACGCCGGGTCGGTGTCCGGGAAATGGCGGCCGATATCGCCCAATGCCGCCGCGCCGAAAAGCGCGTCGGTAATCGCGTGCAATAGGACATCCGCGTCCGAATGGCCCAGCAAGCCGCGCTCGTAGGGGATCGTTACGCCACCGATAATGAGGGGCCGGCCTGAAACCAGGGCGTGAACGTCATATCCCTGACCTACTCGAAAGTTCATAATTTAGTCCGTTCAGGAAATCATGTTGAAAAGATAACGGGAGACGCGCTTGGGAGTCGACTTAACCGTGCTCCGCGGGTTTGCCAAGGACCGCCTCGGCAAGTGCGAAATCTTCAGGATAGGTCACTTTGAAATTACGCAAATTTCCCTGCACCAGACGCGGGTGGTGGCCGAGCCGCTCCAGCGCACTGGCTTCGTCGGTCACATTGAAACCGTCGCGCTGCGCGCTTTCGAGCGCATCGCGCAGCAGACCCAGGCGGAACATTTGTGGCGTTTGCGCAAGCCAGAGGCCATCGCGCGACTCGGTGCGCGCGATGCGTGGGCCGCTGTTGGCTGCGTTAATCGTATCGGTCGCGTCGGCCGCGTCAGTGACTTCGACAACCTCTGCGACAGCGCGTTTCAGCGTGTCGGCTAGCGGCAACGCAACGATACCGCCCACGGGATCATCCTTGACTTCGGCGACCAGCTTGCGTATCAACGTTGGCGTGATGCCGGCCCGCGCCGCGTCATGTACCAGCGCCCAGTCGTGATCGCGCGCACCGAATTCACGCAGTGCGTACAGCCCATTGAGCACCGTCGCATGGCGGGTGTCACCGCCACACCGGCGCACCGCAAAGCGCAGGCCATTAAAGCGGCGCGGATCGAAATGGGTGTCGTGCGGCGCGAGCACCACCAGCGTCTGGGTCAGTTCGGAACATGCGTCGAATGCAGCCAGCGTGTGATGCAGCAAATTGTGTCCTGCCACCGTCCGGTATTGCTTGGGCAATGGCGCACCGGAACGCGCCCCGATACCGGCGCAGGGAATCACAGCAAAAAGACGAGATGGAGTCACGCAGCTTCAAGGCCTGAAAAGAGGACGGCGACGCTCATTTAAGCAGCGCCGTCGGTGAAAGTTGAAAACGGATTCTATAATAACGTTCTTTGTTCGCGTGTTGCCGGGCAAGAGCATCTGCCTTCCAGCGTGTCTTTCCGCGCGTCTTGCAGTGCTTCTGCCCGCTGCGCTGTTGTTACATGGCTGTCTACGGCTGTCCACGGCTGTCCATGTTTCGCAACGCATCGCAGCGATGCGCCCAGGAGCTTTTCCAGCCACGCCCAGCAAGCCAGGCACAGCATGTCGTGCCTCGCGCGCCTAACCCGATACCCCGCAACTCGCCTTTATGCCAGATCATCCTCCAGAAACCGCAGTGACTCGCACGGCGCCGCTCGCGCTGGTCAAACCAGCGCAGCGCTACGCGTTCGACGGCGTCCACGGTTCAGCGGACGCGCTGATGATCGCACGCTACTTCGAGAGCTATCGCGATCAGGTGCCATTGCTGGCGGTGATTTGCGCCAGTGCAGCGGACGCGCAACGGTTGCGCCATGAAATCGCGTATTTCGCACCGCTGGCGCGCGTGCGGCTGCTGCCCGATTGGGAAACCCTGCCCTACGACACGTTTTCACCGCATCAGGATCTGGTCTCGGAGCGGCTCGCAACGCTCCACGACCTTGGCGAGGGGCGCTGCGACATTCTGCTGGTTCCCGCCACGACCGCGCTGTACCGGATGCCGCCGGCGTCGTTTATGGCCGCATACACCTTCTCGTTCACGCAGGGCGAGAAACTCGACGAAGCCAAGCTCAAGGCGCAATTGACGCTGGCGGGCTACGAACATGTCAGTCAAGTGATGCGCCCGGGCGAATATTGCGTACGCGGCGGTTTGATCGACCTGTTCCCGATGGGCTCGCCGCTGCCGTATCGCATCGATCTGTTCGACAACCAAGTCGAATCGATACGCGCGTTCGACCCCGACAACCAGCGCAGCCTATATCCCGTGCGCGATGTCCGACTGCTGCCTGGCCGGGAGTTTCCCTTCGACGAAGCGGCGCGCACGGCATGCCGCAGCCGCTGGCGCGAGACGTTCGAAGGCGATCCCAGCCGCAGCTCCGTCTACAAGGATATTGGTACCGGTGTGCCCGCAGCCGGCATCGAATACTACTTGCCGCTCTTTTTCAATGAAACGGCCACGCTGTTTCACTATCTGCCGGCGAACACGCAACTGATTCTGGTGGGCGACCTGGACGCGTCGATCCGGCGGTTTACCGCCGATACGCGCCAACGCTACAACTTTCTTTCGCTGGACCGGGATCGGCCGATCCTGGAGCCACAGCGCTTATTCCTGAGCGATGAGGATTTTTTCACGCTCGCCAAACCGTTTGCCCGCCTGGTTGTACCGAGCACCGGCGGCGGCGCCTGGAGCGTGCCGCTGCCCACTTTGGCGGTAGACCGGCACGCTGAAGACCCCGCCTACGCGCTACGGCGTTTTCTGGACAGCACCTCGTATCGAGTCTTGCTCGTGGCCGAATCGGCGGGGCGCCGCGAGACGATCTTGCAGTGGCTGCACGATAATCAGCTCAAGCCCGCCAATTGCGAATCGTTCGAAGACTTCGCGACGGCAGCTGCGCCCTTCACGCTCGGCGTTGCCGCGCTGGCCAACGGCTTTGCGTTGCCCGAAGAGCAGCTCGCGATCGTCACCGAAAACGAGTTGTACGGCTCGTTCGCGCGCCGCAGCTCGCGCCGCCGTCAGGAACAGGCCAGCAACGTCGACTCGATGGTGCGCGATCTCTCGGAGCTCAAGATCGGCGACCCGGTGGTGCATAGTCAGCATGGTATCGGCCGTTACCACGGCTTGATCACCATGGACTTCGGTGAAGGCGAAACCGAGTTGCTGCATCTCGAATATGCGGGCGGAAGCAAGCTTTATGTGCCGGTCGCGCAGTTGCACGTGATTTCGCGTTATAGCGGAGCCGATCCCGACACCGCGCCGCTGCATACGCTGGGCTCGGGCCAATGGGACAAAGCCAAGCGCCGCGCCGCGCAGCAGATTCGCGACACTGCCGCCGAACTGCTCAACCTCTACGCGCGCCGCGCCGCGCGCCAGGGGCACGCGTTCGAACTCTCGCTACGCGATTACGATCGCTTTGCCGAAAGCTTCGGCTTCGAAGAAACGCCTGACCAGGCGGCCGCGATCCAGGCCGTGATCGGCGACATGACCAGCGGCAAGCCGATGGATCGGCTCGTCTGCGGCGACGTGGGCTTCGGCAAAACCGAGGTGGCGCTACGTGCGGCGTTTATTGCCGTGATGGGCGGCAAGCAGGTGGCAATCTTGTCGCCCACCACGCTGCTGGCCGAGCAGCATTTCAATACGTTTTCCGATCGCTTCTCGGACTGGCCGGTACGCATCGCGGAGTTGTCGCGCTTTAAGAGCACCAAGGAAATCTCGTCGGCGATCAAGTCGATCAACGACGGGACGCTGGACATCGTGATCGGTACGCACAAGCTGTTGTCCTCTGACGTGCAGTTCCAGCGGCTAGGGCTGGTCATCATCGATGAAGAGCATCGTTTCGGCGTAAGGCAAAAGGAAGCGTTGAAAGCGCTGCGTGCGGAAGTCGACATCCTGACGCTGACCGCAACACCGATTCCACGTACGCTCGGCCTGGCCCTCGAAGGATTACGCGAATTCTCGGTGATTGCGACCGCGCCGCAAAAACGGCTCGCCATCAAGACCTTCGTGCGACGCGAGGACGCCAGCACGATACGCGAGGCCATGTTGCGCGAGCTTAAACGCGGCGGGCAAGTCTATTTCCTGCACAACGAAGTGGAGACCATCGAAAACCGCCGCGCCATGCTCGAAGCGCTGGTACCCGAGGCGCGCATCGTGGTGGCTCATGGGCAGATGCACGAACGCGAGCTCGAACGAGTCATGCGCGATTTCGTTGGACAGCGCGCCAATGTGCTGCTGTGCACGACGATTATCGAAACCGGCATCGACGTACCCAGCGCCAATACCATCCTGATGCATCGGGCTGACAAGTTCGGGCTCGCGCAGTTGCACCAATTGCGCGGCCGCGTGGGTCGATCGCACCATCAGGCCTATGCGTATTTGCTGGTGAATGACCCGCAGGCGCTGACCAAACAGGCCAACCGTCGTCTGGAAGCGATTCAGCAGATGGAAGAACTGGGCGCCGGCTTTTACTTGGCAATGCACGATCTGGAAATACGTGGCGCTGGCGAAGTGCTCGGCGACAAGCAGTCGGGCGATATCCACGAGATCGGCTTCCAGCTTTATACCGACATGCTCAACGATGCGGTCAAGGCGCTCAAGGCGGGCCACGAACCCGACTTGACCGCGCCGCTGAGCGCCACGACCGAAATCAATCTACATGTGCCGGCTATTTTGCCCACGGCGTATTGCGGCGATGTGCAGGAACGTCTGTCGCTCTATAAGCGCATGGCCAACTGCGAGCGCGCCGACGCGATCGACGCGATTCAGGAAGAGCTGATCGACCGTTTCGGCAGATTGCCGCCGCAAGCGCAGGCGTTGATCGAAACGCACCGTTTGCGCCTGAGCGCCAAACCGCTCGGCATTGTGAAGATCGATGCGTCGGAAACGATGATTTCGCTGCAGTTCGTCGCGCAACCGCCGATCGACGCCATGCGCATCATCGAGATGGTGCAGAAGAACAAACACATCAATCTGGCAGGCCAGGACAAACTGCGTATCGAAACGCGCACGCCCGACCTCAGCGTACGCGTTTCGACCTTGAAGGATGTGATGCGCTCGCTGGGGGCTCCGGTAAGGCAGGATAAGGCGCCAGCGGTGGCGACGCGCTGAATGAAGCCCCGTCACGCAGGGCCACGTATGCCTGGCGCGCACATCGCATAGGCTCTCTATCAACCTAAATTTAAGATATTATTTAAAAACAGTTAATCAGAATTAACGGAGTCAGCGGAGCCATTTATGCCAGCCATCGTCGAGACCATCGCCAATCAAGCGGGCGCAAATGCGGCTTCGCCCTCCTCCGCGGGCGGTTCTGCCGCGCCGCTATCATTGCCGTGGATCGAAAAGCTGATCGGCTTCGACACGACCAGCCGTGAATCCAATCTGGGCCTGATCGAAACGGTACGCGATTATCTCAAGCAAGCCGGCATCGATGCGGTGCTGACTCATGACGCCGATGGCCGCAAAGCCAATTTATTTGCAACCGTCCCCGCCCACGACGGCAGCACTGACGGCGGCATTGTGCTGTCGGGGCATACCGATGTCGTGCCGGTCAATGGCCAACCCTGGGACACCGATCCGTTCAAGCCCGTCGTCAAGGACGGCAAGCTATATGGTCGCGGCGCTTGCGACATGAAAGGTTTCATCGGAGTGAGCCTGGCGTTGTTACCTGAAATGCAGGCGGCACGCCTGAAGCAACCGCTGCATTTTGCGCTGTCTTATGACGAAGAGATTGGATGCGTCGGCGCACCGGTCATGCTGGCCGACTTGAAGCGCCGCGGCATCCGGCTCGACGGCTGCATCGTCGGAGAACCGACCACGATGCGCCCTATCGTCGCGCACAAAGGCATCAACGCCTATAAATGCTGCGTGCGCGGTCATGCCGCGCATTCGTCGTTGACGCCCAAGGGCGTGAATGCCATTGAATATGCGGCGCGACTGATTTGCTATATCCGCGACGTCGCCGACCAAATGCGCGCCCAAGGCCCCTTCGACGAAGACTTTGACGTACCATTCAGCACCGCGCAGACCGGTTTGATCAGCGGCGGGATCGCACTCAATACGGTCCCTTCGCTGTGCGAATTCACGTTCGAATATCGCAATTTGCCCCTCGTCGATCCGAACGGAATTTTCGAGCAGGTTGAGAAATACGCGCGCGAGCAGCTCGAGCCGGCCATGCGCGCCGTCCAACCGCACACCTCCATCGAATTTACGCAGGTGGCTGCCGCACCGGCATTCGATGGCGTCGAGCAGGAGGCGATCACGCAACTGGTGCGCGCGTTGACCCGAAACCAGGTACGACGCAAAGTCGCGTATGGCACCGAAGCGGGACTGTTTCAGCTGGCCGGCGTGCCCAGTATCGTGTGCGGCCCCGGCGATATCGAGCAGGCGCATAAGCCCAATGAATACGTGGCAATCGAGCAGATTGAGGCGTGTGAATCCTTCAGCCGGAAATTGATTGCCAGCCTGGTCACTACCAACCTATGAGCGAACACGTGTCACGCGAAACTCGCGGAGTGCCGGGCCAGAATGCTAAGCACGACCACCCCACCGTGCTCGAAGGGCAAAAGGTCCCGGACCTCGACGCCATTGCAGCCCAGCACATGACCTTGTCGGTCTGGGCGCGTCGCACGCCCGTGTTCGACAAAGACGATTTTGCGTCGCTGCACCACACCAGTATCAATTTCAAATTCGAGCTGTTGCAGGCCGGCGGTACGTTCAAGATCCGCGGTGCATTTTCCAATATGCTCGCGCTCGACGAGGGCCAGCGCAACGCCGGCGTTACCTGCGTGAGCGCCGGCAACCATGCGGTTGCGGTGGCCTATGCCGCCCAGCGCCTCGGTATAGGCGCCAAGGTAGTGATGTTCAAGCACGCGAACCCGGCTCGCATCGGGTTGTGCCGTGCCTATGGCGCCGAGGTGCGTCTGGCCGGGAACGTTGCCGAAGCTTTCGATCTGGCGCGCCAAATCGAAGCCGAAGAGGGACGCAGCTTCGTGCATCCGTTCAACGGTTATCACACCATCTTGGGCACGGCCACGCTCGGCTACGAATGGATAACGCAGGCCAGCGAATTAGATGCAGTGATCGTACCCATCGGCGGTGGGGGGCTGGCCGCCGGCATTGCGACCGCGATGCGACTCGCTAATCCCCGCTGCAAAGTTTACGGCGTCGAACCCGTGGGTTCCGACGCTATGAGTCGAAGCTTTGCGGCGAGTCATCCGGTTACGATGGGCGAGATGCATTCAATCGCCGACAGCCTGATGGCCCCTCATACGGAAGCCTATAGCTACGAGCTTTGTCGTCGCTACGTGGAGGAGATCGTCACGGTGACGGACGATGCACTGCGGCTTGCCATGCTCGCGTTGTTCGATCAGTTGAAACTCGCGGTCGAGCCGGCTTGCGCCGCCGCGACCGCTGCCTTGCTTGGCCCGCTGCGCGAGCGTTTGAGCGGCAAGCGCGTGGGCGTGCTGTTATGCGGAACCAACATCGACGTGGCAACCTTCGAGCGCCATATCAACGCGGGATTAAGCCTGCAACAGATGCACGCTTAAGCGTGACATTCAGGGGCGACATTCGGGGGTGAAATTCAGCGTTCCAATTCAACGCGCTAGATTGCCAGCGCCACGCGCTTACGCTCGGCCGATTGCATCGCATGATTCGCAATCACCACGCCCACAGTCACCACCGAGATAAAAAGCGTCGCGAGTGCATTCATTTCGGGGTTGAGCCCAAGCCTCACCCGTGAAAACACCACCAGCGGCAGCGTCGTGGAACCGGGCCCGGAAAGAAACGCCGAGGTCACCACATCGTCGATCGATAGCGTGAACGACAGCAGCCAGCCCGCGATCAGTGCCTGGGAAATGATCGGCAAGGTGATGCTAAAAAACACCCGCAGCGGCGTGGCGCCCAGATCCTGCCCCGCTTCTTCGAGCGAAGGGTTCAAATCGCGCAAACGCGACTGGACGATAATCGCGACATACGAAATGCAAAGCATGACGTGCCCGATCCAGATCGTAAAGAACCCGCGCTCCGAAGGCCAGCCGAACAGCTTGCCCATCTCGACGAACAGCAGCAGCAAGGAAATGCCCTGTATTACCTCGGGGATCACCAGCGGCGCGCTGATCAACCCGTTGAACAGCGTGACGCCCTTGAAACGGCCCATACGCGCCAGCACGAAGCCCGCCCAGGTACCGATCAGGACCGAGGCGAAGGCAGTCATCAACGCCACCTTCAACGATAACCACGCTGCATCGATCAGCTCGTCATCCTGCCAGAGCGCCGCGTACCACTTCAGCGAAAAGCCGCTCCAGACCGTTACCAGTTGCGATTCGTTGAACGAATACACCACGAGACTGATGATCGGGATGTATAGAAACAGGAAGCCGATGCCCAGCACCGCGATCTGCAAACCTCGATTGGGCTTGATCATCGCCGCTGCTCCAGTTGCTTGGTCTGGAAATGCTGGAACAGCACCATAGGTACCAGCAGCAGCAGCACCATCGCGCAAGTGACGGCCGAAGCCATCGGCCAATCGGCGTTGCTGAAAAACTCATCCCACATGACGCGCCCTATCATCAGCGTGTCGGCTCCGCCCAGTAACTCGGGGATCACGTATTCCCCGACTGCGGGGATGAACACCAGCAGGCAACCCGCGATAATGCCGTTTTTCGACAGCGGCAATGTCACGTGGATAAAGGTCTTCCAGGGCCGTGCGCCCAGGTCGTAAGCGGCTTCCAGCAGGGTGAAATCCATCTTCACCAGATGCGCATACAAAGGCATCACCAGGAACGGCAGGTACGAATACACCATGCCGATATAAACCGCGTAATTCGTGTGATATAGCTCGATCGGGCTATGGATCAGGCCCATCGACGTCAGCGCGTTGTTGAGCAGGCCGTTGTTTTTAAGGATGCCTATCCAGGCATAGACGCGTATCAGGAACGAAGTCCAGAACGGCAGCATGACACCCATCATCAGGATGTTGCGCGTGGCCGGATTGGAGCGCGCGATGTAATACGCCATCGGGTAGCCGATCAGCAGGCAGAACGCCGTCGAGATCGCGGCGATCTTGATCGAGCTCAGATAGGCGTCGAAGTACAGGCTGTCGGTCAGCAAAAAGGCGTAGTGCGTGAAATACAGCGTCACGTCGGCCACGCCATCCTTGAACGCGATCAGTTCGGTATAAGGCGGTATGCCGAGTCGCAAATCGGCAAAGCTGATCTTCACGACCAACAGGAACGGTACGAAGAAGAACAGCAGCAGCCACAGATACGGGCCGGCAATCACCGCGGTGCGTCCCGCTGGCCGATTACGTGCCCACCACGAATTGGGCTTCATGAGGGTTTTCATGAGCGGCTTCATTGCGTGAGCACTACGCCGGAGGACGGGCTCCAACTCACCACAACCCGTTCATCGACTTGCGGCGCACCCATTTCTGAAAGCACCAGGCTGGACACATTGGCCACCATGGTTTTGCCCGAAGGGAGCGTTACGTGGTAGAGCGAGTAGCTGCCCATGTAAGCGATGTGGGTGACGACGCCGGCGGCCCAATTAAACGCAACCTCAGGGCGCTGGCGCCTGAGCGTGACCCGCTCGGGGCGTATTGATACGCCAACTGGCATCCCCAGCGGCCCGGTAATGCCGTGATTGATATAAAGCGGTTGGGCCAGGTCGGCGCTTTCGATCAAAACATGATCGGCCGCGTCTTCGACGGTCCTGCCGTCGAACAGATTGGTCGAGCCGATGAACTCGGCCGAAAAGCGGCTGTTCGGATATTCGTACACCTGATGAGGCGAGCCGATCTGCACGATCTGACCTTCGCTCATGACGGCAATCCGGTCGGCCATCGTCATCGCCTCTTCCTGATCGTGCGTGACCATGATGCAGGTAACGTCGACCTGATCCAGAATGTTGACCAGTTCCACCTGGGTGCGCTGACGGATCTGCTTGTCCAGCGCCGACATGGGCTCGTCGAGCAACAGCAGCTTGGGCCGTTTGACCAGACTGCGCGCCAGCGCCACGCGCTGTTGTTGACCGCCCGACAATTGATGCGGCTTGCGCTTGGCGAAGCGGGTCATTTGCACCAGGTCGAGCACCTTCGCCACACGCTCGATGATTTCGTCCTTGCGGCAGCCCTCCTGCTTCAGGCCGAACGCCACATTGCCTTCGACTGTCATGTGCGGAAACAAGGCATACGACTGGAACATCATGTTGACCGGGCGGCGATACGGCGGCAATGTGGCCAAATCTTCGCCATCGATCAAAATTTGTCCTTCGGTGACCGATTCAAAGCCGGCCAACATGCGCAACAAGGTCGACTTGCCGCAGCCGGAACTGCCGAGCAAGGCAAATAGCTCGCCCTTCTTGACCGACAGATCGACGTTCCGTACGGCGACGGTTTCGCCAAATTTCTTCGCGACACCGACCATCTGCACAAAATGGCTGGCACGATCCTCATCCGGCTGGCCCGGGCGTTGCAACGGGTCACTCATGGTTTGCGACTTCACCTCTTATCGACACAAACAAAGCCCCTGGCAGGCCAGGGGCTCGTTTTGAAACGGGTGGGCGCTGTGCGCTTTAGGCGCTCAGTGCCCCGTCTTGAACTCAGTCCACAAGCGGGTTTCCAGACGCTGAATATCGACGGGCAACGGCTTCAACAGGAACAGCGTCTTCACGACATCAGCGGGCGGATAAACTGCCGGATCGTTGGCTACGTCCTTGCTGACGTATTTACGGGCTTCCAGATTCGCGCTCGGGTAATAGACTTCATTGGTAATCGCCGCATGAACTTGCGGCGTTTCAATGTAGTTGATCCATTGCAACGCGGCGTCCTTATGCTGGGCATCTTTCGGAATCGCCATCACGTCGAACCACACCGGTGCGCCGCCCTTGGGAATGTAGTATTCGATCGTGTAGGGCTTCTTGGCCTCGTCCGCGCGATGTTTCGCGATCACGACGTCGCCAGACCAGCCGTAGGCAAAACAGATATCGCCACCGACCAGGTCGTTGATATAGCCTGACGAGTTAAATTGCGTGATATACGGACGGATTTTCTTCAACGTCTCGAGCGCGGCGCGATAGTCGTCGGGCTTGGTGCTGTTGGGGTCGCGCCCGATGTAATGCAGCGTTGCGGCGAATACCTGATCGGGCGCATCGAGCAGCGATACGCCACAGCCCTTGAGCTTGGAGAGGTTTTCGGGTTTGAACAGGATGTCCCAGTTATCCAGCGCCACGCCCTTGCCCAGCGCCTGCTGGGCCTTGGTCACGTTGTAGCCTAGACCGGTCGTACCATAGGCCCAAGGCACGGCATACTGGTTGCCCGGATCGGCGCCCGCCACCAGCGCCATCAACTGCGGATCCAGATATTTGAGATTGGGGAGTTTGGACTTATCGAGCGGAGCAAAAATACCCGCGGCGATCTGCTGGCCGGCATAGTTGCTGGTCGGCACCACGATGTCGTAGCCGGAATTGCCGGTGAACAGTTTGGCCTTCAGTGTATCGTCGCTGTCGTAGACGTCGTAACGCACCTTGATGCCAGTTTGCCTCTCGAAATTCGGAACGGTGTCCTTGGCGATGTAATCGGACCAGTTATAGACATTCAGGGTGGTGTCTTTGGCCGAGGCTGACAGCATAGTGACCGCGCCGGCGACGCATACGCCGATCCGGACCAGGCCCGAGAGGCTGCGCTTTACCTTTTTTCCCATTCCGCTCTCCGTTTGCAGAAAATCCGATTTTTAAACTTGTCTGGTGGAAAATCGACCTGTGCTCGTGCCTGGACGAGTACCTAAGCGCGGGTCACTCGCGCTTCAGTGTATGGCGCCGCGGCGGCAGACATACCCTGGCCGAAAACAACGAAAATTACCATCAAATACGCGACTTTCAAAAATAATTTCGGCTGCATGGCGCCAAATAGAACGCACGCGCCCCCATGCTTCGGCAGCGGGCTTTATTATTGTTTAAAACGCGCAGAAATTGAAGCGGAATGGCCGATCGATATCAAAATACGCTACATATACCTGTATCGCCCGACGCTCGGTCGGGCCATTCGGCTGATGTCGGCGGCAATCGGATAAAATGGCGGCTGTGGCCTAAGAATGCCCGTTGCGTGCGGCCCGGATGCCTGCACCGGGTGCCGGTTGGCGCCCCAGGCTGTTGTCGACGCCTGTGCGTCCCCTTTGCTTTCAAATCTCCCCTACCCCGCTCATGTCCATCCTGCACGACCTACCCGACAGCCCATGCATCGGTATTTGCTCTACGCTTTTCGACGAGGTGTGCACAGGCTGCGGGCGTACGGCCGGCGAGGTATCGAACTGGGTTTTTCTGAGCGATGCGGAAAAAGCGACTGTCTGGGAACGTATCGTGCGCGAGGGTACTGCAGTGCGCTTTACTCGACCGACGTCGAGTCAGTCGGACGTTTGAAATCACGCAATTGACACCGTGACTTCAAACTCGCCGCGGGCTTCCGGCGTGTTCCCGGGTACCTGCGTGGGGTTATTGATGCCGAGTCGTGCAATCCTTCATGCAGCACCTCATGCACGACCCATGCCATGGCCTTATTCGATTCCCTGGCTGCTCAGGTAATCTTCGTAGGTGCCGAGGTAGTCGTTTACCGCACCGGTCGACTTGACTTCGATAATGCGGTTCGCAAGACCATTAACGAACTCACGGTCATGCGAGACAAAAACCAGCGTACCCGGGAATTTCTCCAGCGCGATCTGCAGCGACTCGATCGATTCCATGTCCATATGGTTGGTCGGCTCGTCCATCATCAGCACATTGTGGCGGCCCAGCATCAGCTTGCCCCAGATCATCCGGCCTTTCTCGCCACCCGAGAGCACTTTCACCGATTTGCGGACATCGTCGCCGCCGAACAGCAGACGACCCAGCGTGCCACGCAGCACCTGATCGTCGTCGCCTTCCTGAGCGTACTGCTGTATCCAGTCGGTCAGGGTCAAATCGTCCGGAAAGGCTTCGGAGGTGTCCTGCGGCATATAGCCGACGCTCGCGTGCTCGGCCCATTTGACCGTGCCCTCATCCACCGGCACTTGCGTGAGCAAACTGCGCAGCAGCGTGGTTTTGCCTGCGCCATTCTCACCGATGATCGCGATCTTTTCTCCGGATTGCACCGACAAGTCCAGCTTGTTGAAAATCACCCGGTCGTAAGTCTTGCGCGCCCCTTCCATATTGACGGCGAGGTTATGCAGTTTCTTGTCGAAGTCGAAGCGGATAAACGGGTTCTGGCGCGACGACGGCTTGATGTCCTCCACCTTGATCTTTTCGATCTGCTTGGCACGGCTGGTGGCTTGGCGCGCTTTGGATTTGTTCGCTGCAAAACGCCGCACGAAATCCTGCAGTTCGACGATCCGTTCCTTGGCTTTCGCGTTGGCGCTCACCTGCCGCTCACGCGCCTGCGTGGAAGCCAGCATGTAATCGTCGTAATTGCCGGGGTACACCTTGAGCGTTCCGTAGTCCATATCGGCCATATGGGTACAGACTTGGTTCAAGAAGTGGCGATCGTGCGAAATGATGATCATGGTCGAATTGCGCTGATTAAGCACATCTTCGAGCCAGCGGATGGTGTTGATGTCGAGGTTGTTGGTCGGTTCGTCCAGCAACAGCACATCCGGATTCGAGAACAGCGCCTGCGCCAGCAACACACGCAACTTCCAGCCTGGCGCCACCGCGCTCATCGGGCCGCTGTGCTGATCGATGCTAACGCCCACGCCCAGCAGCAACTCGCCGGCACGCGCCTCGGCGGTGTAGCCGTCGAATTCGGCAAAACGCGCTTCGAGGTCGGCGGCACGCATGTAGTCGTCGTCGGTTGCGTCCGGGTTGGCGTAGATTTCATCGCGTTCGGCCATCGCGGCCCACATTTCCGTGTGGCCCATCATCACGACGTCGAGTACCCGCATGTCCTCGTAACCGAATTGATCCTGCTTGAGCTTGCCCAGGCGGATATTCGGTTCCAGCATGACCGTGCCACTCGATGGCTCGAGGTCGCCGCCGAGGATTTTCATGAAGGTGGACTTGCCGCAGCCGTTCGCACCGATCAGGCCATATCGGTTGCCTTCACCGAATTTGACCGAAATGTTCTCGAACAGGGGCTTGGGCCCGAACTGCATGGTGATATTGGCGGTAGACAGCACTGCGCGTCCCTTTAGAAGTCAGCAGAAAAACCCTGAATTATAGCACCGGCAGTCGGCGCCAGTTGCGCGCGCCCTGTTTTATCGGCAAGTTCGGGGGTGATACAGGTCAGCGTAGGTCCGTGTCGATGAGTGTAGGCGAGATCCGTTTCGATGCTGTGAAGGCCGTCTTGTCACGGGGTGCTCATGGGTGTGACCAATTATCCACGCCCGACAGGCTTCGGCAACGTTCTCTTTAAGCGATCGAGTCCTTGTAAGGATAACCCGAGAAGCTCAGTGTAAATCCGCTCGCATCGGAGCTCAACTCTGCCGGCGCGCCGACCGGCAACGTCAAAATGCGGGTCACATGGCCGAACGGCAGACCGGTCAGAAATGGTATCCCGAATTTGGAGCGCAAATGGGCGATCATGGAGTCGAGCGTGAAGCCGTTGTCGTGCGTCGCCAGTCGGTACTCGGTGAATTCGCCCAGGATCACAGCCTGTTGGCGCGCGAGAATTCCCGCATGGTGCAGCTGATGCAGCATCCGTTCGATGCGAAACGGCGGTTCGTTGACGTCCTCGAGAAAAAGGATGCCACCGTCGATATGCGGCATGTAGGGCGTGCCGACGAGTGCCGCAACGAGCGCCAGGTTGCCGCCCCATAACGTCCCTTTCGCCTCGACCGTATCGATTTGCGGCGTGTCGAAACGCAAGGTGGTGACCGGCTGGCTAAGTGTTTGCCAAAAGGCGTCCCAGGTGTAGGTTTCGAGTTTCTCCGCGCCGAAATTAGCGGTCAACATCGGGCCGCCGAACGTCACGAGGCCCGCTCGCGCCAGTAGTGCCAACTGGATCGCGGTGAAGTCGCTGTGGCCGATCAAGGCCGTGCCGGTGCCAGCCAGCCGCTTTTGCAAGCCGGCGTAATCGAGATCGGCCAAAAGCCGGCTCGCGCCGTAACCGCCGCGTACTGCCAGCACGATATCGGGCAAAGGCTGCGAGGGATCGGCTAGCTGGTTCAAATCGGCCAAACGTTGGTCGTCGGTTCCCGCGAAACGTTGCATCTGGCGACGCGCCACCTCGACGCCGTCGACGCGGTGTCCGGCTGCGCGCAACCGGCCTATGCCGCGTTCGACCGCAACCGGATCGACAGGGTAACCGGAAGGGGCAATCAGACGAATAGTTCGGGCTGCAATCATCGGGGCGCTTTTTTCGAGTTGGGGGAAACCGGATCCGGGGTCGTATCTGAAACTGCATCGGGCGCATGACCTGCCGCCGCGGCTGATTCGACGTCAACCGATTCAACGTCAGCTGACCCAACTTCGGATGGCGCGGCTTGCACTGCGCGATCGGCTTTCGCCGCCTGCCGCCGTGCTGCAAAAAACGAACTTAGTGTGTTTGCACATTCGGCCTCCAGCACTCCCCCCTGGACGTCTGCGTGGTGATTCAATCGGGTTTCGGCAAATACATCGACAACGCTGCCGCACGCGCCGGTTTTGGGATCGCGCGCCCCATACACCACGCGCGAAACGCGTGCATGCATGATGGCGCCGGAGCACATCAGGCACGGTTCAAGGGTGACATACAGTTCGCAGCCCGGCAGGCGGTAGTTGCCCAGCGCCTGGGCCGCGGCGCGCAGCGCTACCATTTCCGCGTGCGCCGAGGGGTCGTGCGCAACGATAGGATGGTTGTAGCCGACGGCAACCACTTCATTGCCCAGCACCACCACCGCGCCGACCGGCACCTCACCCGCGGCACGGGCGTGTTCGGCCTGAGCCAGCGCTAGGCGCATGAAATGCGTGTCGCGCGCCGACGCATCGGACCACTGCGTAAATTCAGAGCTGGGCATCGAACAAGCTACGGGAAAGAAGTGGGTTGCGCATGAAACCGAATTCGGCCAAAAGGCCATCGCTCAAAAAAGGTCAGCCCGCATTTTCGCATTCGTGCGAGTTGGCCGCCACGCTTTTTTGTGCAGCCGCGCCCGGTACCTTTTAGCGTTGCCCCAATGCGGATTTATCGGTGTCTACGTCGGCGGTTTTTCTTGGGCTACGCAAGATATCGCGGCGACGCGCGACAGTTATATCGCGGCGACGCGCGAAAGTTCCCGGAACCTGGCCAAGCGGCCAACATCGCCCAAAATGCCTGGATTCACGCCATAATGATTCGTCGAGATCGCCCACCGCCGCCGACAATCGGCTCAACCGCTATCAAGCGTGATGGAGTTGGATTTGCTGCCTTTTCAGCGCTACCCTCTGTTCCCGGCACGCATGAGCGTGCTCTTATGTGCCGCGCTATTGGCGGCATGCGCCACCCGACCACCCGCTTCACATTTTGTCCGCGCCTCCTCCCACGCGATAGCAACATCCGAAGTGACGGACCTGAGCCGGGCGCTGGTGGATGACGAAAAAGCACATCCCGATTTCTCCGGTTTCAAGCTACTGCGCACCGGCAACGAAGCGTTACGAACGCGCCTCGCACTTGCTGCGAGTGCGAATAAGACCCTGGACTTACAGTACTACAGCGTCACCGAGGACAACTCGGGCAAGCTGATACTCGAAGGCTTGCTGCGCGCAGCAGATCGTGGCGTACATGTGCGCCTGCTGGTCGACGACTTGAATTATAAGGATGTCGATCTTTCCCTGGCGGCGCTCAATGCCCATCCGAACATCGAGGTGCGGATCTTCAACCCATTCTCGACGCGCAATCAAAACATCTTCGAAAGTGTCGGCAATCTCTTCACCAAACTCGATACGCTCGATAAGCGCATGCACAACAAGGCCATGATCGCCGACAACCAGGTGATGATCGTGGGCGGCCGCAATCTCAGCGACGAATATTTCGGCACCGGCGATACGCTCAGCTTTCGCGATCTCGACGTCCTGGTCGCGGGCCCGTTGACTGCGCGCGTCTCGTCGAGCTTCGACACGTTTTGGAGCAGCGACCAGTCGTATCCGCTGCGAACGTTGAGCAAACAGAAATTCGAAGCCAGCAAGATCGCAGGCGCCCGCGAGCAATTGCGCAAGCACTGGTCGGAAATGTCGGATATTACCGACGCGCCACTGGTAAGTGGAGTTCCGCTGCCGCAACTGATCGCCACGCATACGCTGCCGATGGTCTGGGCGCCGGCTCAATTGTGGGTGGACACGCCGCAAAAGGTCGATGAAAACGACCCGAACTATCAAAGCCCACCCTCGATCCGGTTGTTGAACGCGGCCAGCCAGGCACAAACCGAACTGCTGATCGTATCGCCCTACTTCGTTCCCGCAGGCAACGACGTGCAACTGCTGACCGCCGGCATCGCGCGCGGCGCACATGTCGATGTCCTGACCAACTCATTGGCGGCCACCGACGCCGTGGCCGTGCATGCCGGTTATGTTCGTTACCGGGTTGCCATGCTGCAGGCAGGCGTCAATCTGTATGAGTTCAAAGCCACACACGATACGCCCAGCGCCCGGCTCAAAAACGAAGAGAAAAGCCATGGCGACAGCATCCTGGGCTCCCAGTCCCGCTCTTCGCTGCACGCAAAAGTTTATGAGATAGACCGTCAACTACTCATAATCGGTTCGATGAACCTCGACCCCCGGTCGCGCAACCTGAACACCGAATTGCTGGTAGTGATCCACAGTCCGGAACTGGCCACCCAGGCATCCGAGATTTTCGCCGGGGCGCTCAACCCTACGCAGAGCTATCACGTGACGCTCGCACCGGAAACGGCTGGCGTCAATCCGCTGAGTTCCACTTCGCTGGTATGGACATCCCAAGAGGATGGCAAGCTAGTCGAATACCATCATGAACCGGGGGCCGAGCTCTGGCGACGCCTGGTGGAGGGGATTTTCTTTGTCCTGCCGGTGGAAGGCGAGCTCTGAAGCACGCGTTGTGTCGCACCATCCGCTGCCAATGCGAACGGCGTGCGGTCAACACCCCAACGCACGCGTCGCACGACATCGCGCACGGTCCATCACGCGGCGTCGGCGACACCTCTCGTCGATCAGCGAGTTGCGACGACGAACAATCTCGGGAACGGCAATAACACCGTGCCATCGGACAGCGCAGGATACGCCCGCTCCACCGCAGCCCTGTAGCTCTCCAGGTAAGCCGCCCGCTCAGCCTCATCCAGCGGATCGAGGAACGGTCGCAGGCCACTGCCTTTAAACCACTCGACCACAGCATCCGTGCCGCCTGCAAGCGCGTGACAGTAGGTGGTTCGCCACACGTCCACCTTGGCACAATGCGGATGCAACAGGCCGTAATACCAATCGGCGCCGGCCAGCGTCGTACGCATGCGCGCGACGTCGGCTAGCTTCGCGGCCCACGGGCCGTCGGCCGCGACTTCGCGCATGAGTCGGTGTGCGGGCTCATCGAGGTTATCGGGCATCTGGATAGCGAGACTGCCACCCGGCGTCAGCTTGGCCACGAGTGCGGGTAGCAAGGTAGCGTGATCCGGTACCCAGTGCAGCACCGCATTGGACAGGATGACGTCGAACGGGCCTGGATCCTTCCACGCCGCGAGGTCGCCCATCTCGAAACCGGTTTGCGGCAACCGCTTGCGGGCCGCGGCAAGCATGTCAGGCGAGCTATCCAGGCCGCTCACGGTGGCGTCGGGAAAACGCGCCATCAGCACCTCGGTCGAATTGCCGGGGCCGCAACCGAGATCGACGGCACGCCGCACCTCTCGACCCGGTACCGCTGCCAGCAAATCCCTTACCGGACGGGTTCGCTCATCTTCAAAAGTGACGTATTGTTTTGCAGACCAACTCATCGCTCGCTCCCTCAGTTGTTCTTGCTCGGGGCGTCGGGCGACACCTTCCGAAGTCGGGGCGTTGCCGCCCATCGCCAAGCTGCTGCAAGGATACCGAAAATCGGTCCGATCGTCAGTCAGTCAGAGTCGACTCGGACGTCGCGCAGGGGGGATAGAACGATCAACGAAGTGCAAGCCCGGATGAACACCCGGGCCTGCAATGAAGCTTGGTTAGTCTTCTCGGCAAGCCGTTTTAGTTGGCCTTTTCCGGCAGGGGCAGATGAACCCAATCGTTGTAAAACGCTTCGATATCCGGTTCAAATTCATGCATCACCGGATACCACGGCGTGGGGGCTTCGACGTCATGCATGATGCCGCACGTAGGGCAATAGTACTCACGATAGACTTGCCAGTTGGTGTCCGGCGCCATCAGCTTTGGATACACCTCATGCATCGCTTCCGGCGTGTCGCGAACGTAGATCAATGCCTCGAGCTTCCAATTCTTGCGGTAGTCGCCGAACTCATGACCGCAACTGCATTTGGTGACCCACTGCTTGGTCGCCTTGTTTTGCGCGATGTAAAGATGCAGACTAATCGGCAGAACGATCTTGTCGTCCCACGGCAACTTGGACTGGAGCGCATTCAAATACATCCGGAAGCGGTCATCGTCCTTGGGCATGGACAGCATGCGCATGGTGGTCTCCCAATCGAGCTTGCCCTCCACCAAATAATTCACTTGTTCCTGTGTGTAGACAGACATGTTGTATCTCCAATAATCAGGTAGGCAGCAGCCGGGCATGGCCCCGGCTTCAAATCACTCTTCGACCAGTGTCACGGTACGGACGTCGGGCAGTTTCGACAGATCCATCCGATAGGTGGACCCGAATGAAGGAACGCCCAACTCGGACTCCGGGAGTTCCCAATCGGCCGGCAGATCCCAGAATGACTTGAATTCGTCCTTGAACTTGACGCTGAGTCCAAAGCTGGTCGCAAACATATGGCGCACCTGCACTGAAGCGTGCTTGGTCAGAATTCTGGCCCGCTCCTCCTTCATCCATTCGCGGGTCGGAACGGCTCGGGCGATGCGTTCTTTACGGATGGCCCGCCGGCGAGCAGTCGTCTTGACCTGGTCGACGGTCCAAACCTCATCGCTGTCTTGCGAAATCACGACGCCGTAAACCTTCTGGGCATACTCCGGCAAGACGAATCGACTGTTTAGATCCTTCTCGACCGAGGCGCAATCACGATCCAGCGGATCGCCAAAGCCCGGACCGCCACGCATGTAATTCAGATATAGATCGTGGTTTTCGAAAATCGCTTCGGTCGTGGTGCACTGTTGATCCCGTTTGATACGTGAATTTGCGCTGATGTGACGCTCGTACTCCTTATCCTCGGGATTGCGGTCGGCGCCCAGCGGCAGCGACAAATTCTCCTTGATACGCGCTTTCAGATCAGTGTTGTGCGCCTCGAAACGATAACCGGTTGCAGACGGGTACCCCCCCATCAAACCCCAGTCGCTGTTCATGTAGCCGTTGCCCATGAAGTACATGCTCCAGTCTTCGGCTTTCCATACCATACGCAGCGTTTCGAAGCCGCAGCCGCCACGGAACTTGCCATACCCACCCGAGTTGGTCTTGACGTTGCGGCCCATGTATAGCAGCGGCTCCGCCATTTCCCAGATCTCGATGTCGCCCATGTCGCCCTCGGGATTCCACACGGCAGCCGCATGGTTCAAGCCATCCTTGATCGCGCAAGCGCCCGTACCGCATGCCGCAGGTTCGAAACTGTTGACGGCATGCGCTTCGCCATCCTGGTTGATCCCGCCACCCTGCAGCCAATTGGAGGTATTGGCGTTACCCGCGTTGACCTCCTCGAGGTAGCCTCGTGCGAAGTACGACTGGCTCATGCCGCGCCAGATCCCGCTCCACCCGGAAACCAGAAAGTGCCATGCGTACGCGTGCGCCGTGCGGCGGTCATCCGGATTCATCCAGGTACCCTTGGGCAGCTTGAATTCCGTGGCGTAATACGCGCCATCGTTAATACGTGCGGTCGGAACCAGCGTCTGCGTCAACATGACCCAGATCCCGCTGGTGAATGCCACTTGGTTGGCGTTGAAACTATGCCAGCCCCAGCGGCTTGCCCCCTCGAAGTTGAGTCTCCAGGTTGCATCCGGGCGTATCGTCATTTCGCACGGCGCGTGCATGATGCTGTTTATCTTGCCGAACTCCGAGGCCAGACTCATATCTTCGTGGTCGTAAGGCACATCGACGAACGCGACCCTGCGGTACACGCCTGGAACAGTCATGGCTTTCAGGCGCGCCTGCAGTCCGCGCCGCCCCTCTTCGATAATTTCGTGGGCAAATTTCGTGTAATTCTCGATGCCTTCCGCCTCAAGCACTTCCTCCACGAGCGTGCGTATCATGTGGCAACCAGCAATCCGCGTCCGCTCGTCCAGAATCCAGTATTTGGTCGTGCGCACGTTGCGCTGGCTCTCGTGCAACCAGTCACGCAGCGGCGTATCGTTGATGCCGGTCTTGCGGCATGTCACTTGCAAGCCGTCGCCGAAGCGGGAAACCTGCCCCGTCGACATGGAACCCGGTGTCATCGCGCCGAGGTCGATCACATGGGTTACACCGCCGACCCAGCCGACGAGGTTGCCTGCCCAGAAGATCGGCACGATGGTGGCGATATCGCACGGATGCACGTTGCCGATCGAGCAGTCATTGTTGGTGAACATGTCGCCGGGATTGATGCCTGGGTTCAGTTCCCACGCATTTTCGATCATGTACTTAATCGCCGCGCCCATGGTGCCGACGTGGATGATGATGCCGGTGGATGTCAATATGCAGTCGCCGGCGGCGTTGTAGAGCGTGAAGCACAGTTCGCCTTCCTGCTCGACGATAGGCGAGGCCGCAATCTTCTTGGCGGTTTCGCGCGCATGAACCAGCCCTCCGCGAATTCTGGAAAACAGCTTTTCGTACGTGATCGGATCCGACTCCTTGAATTCGAGCTTTTCCAGACCGTTGTAAAAGCCAGTCTGTTTAGTCCGATCCAGGACCTCATCGCGATGTTCCTTCAGGGTCTTGCCGTTTCCCAACAGATCAGGCAAGCCCATTTCTTTTCTTGAACGTATGTTCATGACCAGTCTCCTTATTTAACTTCTTTGAGATGAAACAAGCGGTGGGTGTCGCACGTTGTTTCGAACCCTAAAGGCACGATGAACGTCGTGGATGGCGATTCGACGATGGCCGGCCCCACCACGCGGTTTCCCGCTTTCAACGCTTCCATCGACCAGATCTTGGCGTCCTGCCATTGTTTATGGCGATAAAAAGGACGGCTGCCAATGAGCGCTTCCGGTGGCGGAATCGGACCGGCATCGGGCTCCTCCGGGAGTTCCGGTTTGGACGAAACAACACTGCCGCGCATGATGGCGCCGGTTACGCCGAACCCCAGTTCGGGGGAGCTTGCCGAACTCGCGTAGACGCGCGCGTAAGTCTCGTCGAACGCCTTCACCATCCTGTCCCAATCAGCCAGCGTCGAAGCGCTCGTGATCGGCGAATTGATTTCCAGATCGTTCAATTGCCCCATGAACTGCATGCGATAGCCGGGACACAGCAACACGTCCTCGGGCTTGAATCCGTTGATCACGAATTCATCGATGACCTTTTCGCTGAGTTCCGCCCACGCTTCGGTTAGCGTCTTGCAGGCTTGCACCTTATCCGCATCCGATGCCTTGGGGCCCACGCCGATATCGACGCTCTTGTCATAACGGTATTCATACTCGGCGCAGGCACAGCCGAATGCCGAGAAGCCCGCCGCCCAAGCCGGCACGACCACGTCCTTGAAGCCCAGTCCCTCGGTATAACCGTAGGTATGAACCGGACCGGCACCACCGTAGGAAAAGCAAACAAAGTCGGCGGGGTTGTAACCCTTGGCGCTGATCACCGAACGCATGTATTCACGCAGGTTCAAATCGAGCAACTCGATCACGCCGGCAGCGGCGTCTTCGACCGTCAATCCCAGCGGATCGGCAATTTGCTCCTTCAGATATTTGCGGGCACGCTTGACATCGAGTTTGATGGCCCCACCCAGGAAGTTGTCCGGGTTGAGGTAGCCCAGTACAACGTGGCAATCGGAAACCGAAACCGTGTCCAGGCCGCTGTCCGCCCAGCACATGCCGACGCGATAGCCGGCGCTGTCCGGGCCGAGTTTGATCGCCTTGCTGTACGGGTCGATGCGAATGAAACTGCCCGCTCCGGCGCCCACCGAGTCCATTGCAACCAGCGGCAAGGAAAGAACCAGACGCGCCATGTCCGGATCGGACTGGATCGCGAAGTTTCCCTTGGTGATGATCGCCATGTCGAAACTGGTGCCGCCGATATCGCTACAGGCGATATTGTCGTAGCCCAGCTTTTCGCCCAGAAATTTTGAGCCGATCACGCCGCCGATCGGGCCGGAAACTATCGTGCGCGCAAGTTCCTTGGCCTTCCAGCCGATGGTGCCGCCGTGGGTCGCCATCACGCGCAGGTCGAATTTGGCGCCATGTTTTTTGAAACGGTCACTCACCTTCTTGAGCGTTGCGCGAGAAGGTTCGGCAGCATAGGCTTCCAGAATGGTGGTGTTGGTGCGGTGGCTTTCCTTGCGTGACGGGTAATAATCGACCGTTGCGAACACCGGAATCTCAACGCCCAGTTTCTTCAATTCTTCACGGCAGATATCGCGTGCACGCAGTTCGCTCTTTTCATTCTTGTGCGATTGCAACAGGCTGATGACGATCGCTTTGGAACCCCGCGCCACGAGTTCGCGCGTTGCAACACGGACTTCCTCTTCACGTAGCGGAATCACGATTTCGCCCTGAACATCGGTACGCTCGGTCACGCCACGCGTGCGTGAGAGCGGCACCAACGGTTCGTCGTAGCGGTGGCAGTTCAAATGGATCCGCTCTTCCAGCGCATACCCGAGGTAACTCTGGATCGCCCGGCCCATCGAATGGATATCTTCGAACCCACGGTTACACATCAAGCCAACATCAAGCCCTTTGCGCTGAACGACCCGGTTCAGCATGGCTGTTCCGGAATAAACACAGGTCAGAAGCTGCGGAAAAACATCGTCGACTTTGTATTGCCATTCGGCGAGTGCATCGATCGACGACTCGTAGATAGCCTGCGATTCATCTTCTGGATTACTCTGGGCTTTGCCGACGACAAAGGTTCCATCCTCCTTGACGAAGAAGGTGTCGGTCATCGTGCCCCCGGCATCGATGCCCATCACCTGTACCGGCGAGTGTTGAGCTTGCATGTGTGTCTCCTGAATGGGTAATCGGATTTCTAATACGCAGTCATCTAACGACTATTCGACGACTGGACCGCACACCAGGTAGTGCAAGGAGCATGCCAATAGCGGGGCATGCCGGAAAAACGCCGGCTAGCCCATGAGGGGCAAGCGGGGAGTAGCCGCTCGGCGAAGTGACTGCCCGGTCGCGAACGTATGATTTCCGGACGGTCATGCTTAGGATGGCCGAAAATCAAACGCCGTTCGATCATCACCGGAAAGTCCGAACCCGGATTGCGTGCATGAGAAAGAACAGTGCGGGGCTGCCATGGACGCGCCGAGTCGCCGCCGCGGGCGCCCACTTTGAATTGAGGCGTATAGTCGTAGGATCGCTGAATAAGTCCTTGGATAAGGATCCGCCAGCGACGTGGTGCTCAGAGCGTCCTCTGGACTCGCGCAAACAAGGCGAATAGCCAGCAGGAGACCCGATGAAGAAGGAACCGAACCAACGGCTATCCAATCCCCAAAACAATCGCAAGATCATGGCGGCGTGGGATGGGTTCCTGAGTGGCCATGCGCCACCGCCCGATGCATTACGTTGCCTGATCGACGATTCCTGGCGGCGCTGTCTGGAAGTGCAGGTCGACCCCGCCCGCCAGAGAGCCCTGCCGCCAGTCAATCAGGACACCCTCGATTCCCTTCAGCATCAGCATCGTGAGTTGCTCGTCGCCGGCAAACAGGTCATGGCGATGGCCAAGGATTTTCTTGCCGAAACCGAAACGATCATGATCCTGACCGATCCGAACGGGATGATACTGGGCGTCGAAGGCGATACCCGTGCGCTCGGCGCGGCCGAAGATATCCACCTGATTGCCGGAAGCTGCTGGAGCGAGCTGATCTGCGGCACCAACGCGATCGGCACCGCCCTATCGATCGGACAACCGGTACAGATCCATGCGGCCGAGCATTTTTGCGCCGGCATCAAGCAGTGGACGTGCTCGGCAACCGTGATTCGAGACCCTTACGACGGAAAGATCCTGGGCGCGATCGATGTGTCCGGTCTTGGCAAGACATTTAGCCCGCATAGCCTGGTGCTGGCCGTGACGACCGCCAGCCGGATCGAGAGTCAACTGGCTAAACTCGAGATGGACCTTCGTTATCAGCTGCTTGATTGGGGAATGGCCAAGATATCGAGCGGGGCAGACGGCGTGATTATTTGCGATCGCCGCGGATATCCGATCAAGGCCAACGAACAGGCGGCGACCGCGCTGCTCGCTCGCGGCATAGACTTCAATCTGAAGAACACGATCCAGATCCCGACCTTGAACCAGGGCGCATTTGCGCCGTGCGCAGGCGTCGAAGCGCCCGAATGGCTAAGCGCCGACTGGCTTGAACCAATTATCGACGCCGGAGCGCGCATCGGCACGCTCTTGACGATTCCGGCCTTACCGCAAGGGGGTACGACGTTACGTCAATGCCCGAAGGAAAACCGCCAGAAAATAGTGACGGCGACGGACGGCAAAGGCTTCGAGGGGATCGTAGGGAACAGCGATGCCCTGGCTCGGGCAGTGCAAAAAGCGAAGCTGCTTGCCAGGACCCATGTGCCGGTGCTGTTGCTCGGCGAAACAGGCGTGGGCAAGGAAAATTTTGCGCAAGGTATCCACCGGGCTGCTCAGCTCGAAGAGCGGCCGTTCGTTGCACTGAACTGCGGCGGCTTGTCTGCCGATTTGCTGGCAAGCGAACTCTTCGGGCATTGCGAAGGCGCATTCACGGGATCGCGCCGCGGCGGCATGATCGGCAAGGTCGAAGCGGCCAGCGGCGGCACTTTGTTTCTCGATGAGATCGGCGAAATGCCGGTGGAGTTGCAGCCGCATTTTCTGCGGGTCTTGGAGGAAGGCGAGATTTATCGTATCGGCGAGAACACACCGCGAAAAATCCACTTCAGGCTGATCGCCGCGACCAACCGGGATCTACGCGAAGATGTGACCGAGGGACGGTTCCGCATGGATCTTTTTTATCGGGTATCGGTGACCAGTATCCACATCCCCCCTCTGCGGGAGCGCCGCGAAGATATCCGCCCCCTCGTCGAGCATTTTCTGCGCAACCTGGCGCAACACCACCGCGCCGCCCCCAAGCAGGTCAAGCCGGAAGTGATCGCCGCGCTGGAACAACATAACTGGCCCGGCAATGTGCGTGAATTGCGCAACGTCATGGAAAGCATGTTTCTGATGGCCAGCGGGGATGTGCTCGAGCCTGCCGACCTGCCGCCCGAGATCGGCCTGTCGACAACTTGCAGCACTAAGGATGGCGCACCATCGCCTGCAAGCGCGGGAAGACTGGAGGCGGCAGAACTTGAGTCTATCCGCGCGACGATAGAGGCGAACCAAGGCAATATCACCTTGGCGGCCAAGGATCTTGGCATCGCCAAGAGCACGCTGTACATCAAGCTGAAAAAATATGGCCTGGATGACATACTGAGCGGTGTCAGAGGTCCAGGGCGTTAGACATCGCGGTTTCAGCGGGCTGGATTTCCTTCGCTGCGTTGGCGTCTCGGGGAAATCAAACACTGGCTCCCGCGCACAGTGTCGAATCGCCCCGATTCGCCAACAAGACCTGTGTTGCCAAGAATTCAGCCTGCGCAGCGCCTTATTGCTGCTCGCGATTCGCATCTATTACGGTAAGCGCCGCCATATTGATGATGCGCCGTACCGTAGAGCTTGAAGTCAGGATATGCACGGGCGCATTGACGCCGAGCAGGAACGGGCCGACCGCCACGTTGCTGCCCGCCGCCGTCTTGAGCAGGTTGTAGGCGATGTTGCCCGCATCGACGTTCGGACAAACCAGCAAATTGGCCGCGCCTTTAAGCCGCGATGTCGGCAGGATACGCGAGCGCAACGCCTCGTCCAGCGCGCAATCGCCGTGCATCTCGCCGTCGACCTCAAGGTCGGGCGCTCGTTCAAGCACCAGTTCGAGCGCACGGCGCATCTTGGCGCCGGAGGCAGAACTGGCCGAACCGAAATTCGAACGCGAAAGCAGCGCGACCTTGGGCGTCAGGTTCAACCAGGCCATCTCTTCTGCCGCCGCGACGGTAAATTCGGCGATTTGCTCGGCTGTCGGATCGTCATTGACGTGCGTATCGACCAGTGCCACGGTACGACCATCGAGCAGCAGGATGTTCATGGCCGCATAGCTGTGCGAGCCCGGCTTCTTGCCGATGACCTGATCCACGAATCGAAGATGGTCATGATAGGCGCCGACCGTGCCGCACACCATGCCGTCCGCATCGCCGAGACGGACCATCATGGCGCCGATCAGCGTGAGCCGACGCCGCATTTCGACGCGCGCCATTTCCTTGGTGATACCGTCGCGGCACATCAACTCCCAGTAGGTTGTCCAGTATTGGTGGAAGCGGTCGTCGTATTCGGGGCTGGTGACCTCGACGTCCTGGCCCAGACGCAGCCGCAGGCCGAACTTCTGGATGCGCGATAACAGCACCTCAGGACGTCC